>Ga0070664_100002765_pt1 | contig 14160 bp, 10 predicted proteins | sample KBSC73metaG_FD_65863 | JGI IMG/M metagenome (GOLD analysis project Ga0070664, IMG submission 65863) | Corn rhizosphere microbial communities from Kellogg Biological Station, Michigan, USA - KBS C7-3 metaG | ecosystem: Host-associated > Plants > Roots > Rhizosphere > Soil ... | reverse complement strand
CTTCGGGATCCCGTACACCTCCCACAGCGTTGGCTGACCCTGCAAGTAGAAGTTTTTGGGCGATCCTCCACCGAGGATGACGCAGCCATTCTTCGTCCCTGCCAGAATGAACGCGCAGATTTCGTTGACGTCCTTGTTGGGATCGATCATCAGGCGACTGTCGTTCATCAACTCGTGATACGCCACATTCATGCCGATCGAGCTGTCGCCGGGAGAAGAGGTGTAGATGGGCACGCCGCACGCTGCAGCGGCGGCAACGACCGAGTGCTCACGGCACTCGGGGTACCGCTCGAGCAGATCGCGGCCAAGGGCGTAATGCAGCTCCGCCGTTGAGACGGGCCGATCGACTCCCCACCGCACCAGGAAATCACGAATGTATGAGTCGGTTTCTAGGAGTACCGTCGCGGGAAAGAGAACGTCGTAAATACGGATCACGCCTTCTTCATAGAGATCCACGTCGTCGACGAACGGTGATCCTCTGTGAAGGGTGAAATTCAGTGCATAGTGAAGGTCGTGGTAGAGATTGGCACCAGTGCTGATCACGAAGTCGACCAGCCCTCTCTCCATCAACTCGACCATGCAGCCACCGAGGCCGGCCGGCGTCAGCGCTCCGGCGACCGTGAGCGCAATGGTTGTGTCGTGCTCCGGCAGGAGCATCTTATCCGTAAAAATACGGCACGCCTCACCCAGTCGCGCCGCGTTGAACGCCTGGAACCCATCCTCAATAAGATGATGGATATCGGCGCTCCCCCTCGGGCGATAGTATCGAATCGCCTTCCCGGTCAGGTAGTTTGCTCGTGATTTCTGGGCGCCAGGGGCACGGTGGGGCATCGCTTGGGTAGCTTAGCATCTCTGCTTCTCGTCCCTGTGTCGTTGAAAATCTGCGTACCTGTGTGCGGGTATGACTGTCGGCGACACCTCAAAGGGCCGATAACAAAACGAGTCTTCCTGCTGGGTATAGAACCTCATGAGTGCAGCAACGAGCCGGGCAGCAACGATGGTAAGGCCTGAAGCGCACGGCGATCCCGAAGCGCGATTCCGGGGGCTCGTGCAGTCACCGCTCCGGGCTGGATTGCTACGCTTCCTCTCGGCGCGACCTGGAGAGAGCTTCGAGGTCGAGTCGCTGATGGCCACGTTCGGCCGCATGCGGCTGGACGTCGAAAACTGTCTTCGCGAATTGGTGGAGTTTGGCATCGTCGGCCGAACGGGTACGGGCCCGAGCCAGTATTCGGCGATTCGGCCCGAGAGCGACACGCTCAATCGTCTGCTCGATACCTTCCTCGAGAGGCGCGCCGACATCAGCCTGGAAGATCAGGCGCCGTCAGTTCAGCGTTTCCGCGAAATGATCGGCCGCGACGAGAAGATGCTCGTCGTATTCGAATGGATTCGCACGGCTGCAAAGTCAGACATCTCCGTTCTCATCCTCGGACCGACCGGCTCGGGCAAGGAAGTCGTCTCGCGAATGATTCACGAGCTGAGTCGTCGCGGAAATGAGAATTTCCAGGCCGTCAATTGCGCGGCGTTGCCGGACACGCTCTTCGAATCCGAAATCTTCGGGTATGAAAAGGGCGCGTTCACGGGGGCACACGATCGCAAGCCCGGACGGGTTGAGCTTGCCGATCGGGGCACGCTCTTCCTCGACGAGATTGGTGACCTCTCTCTCGTAGCACAGGCAAAGCTTCTGCGCGTCCTCGAGGATCGCCGGTTCGAGCGGCTCGGAGGTCAGCGTTCGGTCCAGGTGGACTTCCGCCTGATCTCGGCCACCAATCGTCCTCTCGATCAATTCGTTCGCGACAGCCGCTTTCGCGAAGATCTGTACTATCGCGTGAACGCGTTCTCCATCAGACTGCCATCACTGCGCGAGCGGCCGACCGATATCGGCGTCCTCGCCAATCGATTCATTGCACGGTATTGCGCGGCCAACGGCCTGCCTCTTGATGCGAAGGCGTTCTCGGCCGAGGCGATGACGCGTCTGAACGCGTATCCGTGGCCTGGAAACATTCGTGAACTCGAGAGCACGGTGTCCCGTGCCGCACTCTCCGCTCCTGGCCGCGTCATTCGGGACTCAGACATCGAATTCCTCCATCCGCAGGCCACGGTCACTGCGGATGCTCCTCCACGTGTGCCGACCCTGGCCGAAGCCGAGCGTGCGCATATCGTGCGCGTGCTCGAAGGGACGGCTTGGAATAAGAAAGAGGCGGCGCGGCTCCTCGACATCAGCCGAGGCACGCTCTACCGAAAGATCGTCGAATACGGGCTCGAGCCGGAAGCACGGTTGCCTCGAACTCGGACTGACAATTAAGAACTTCAGCTGACAACAAGCGACAACTCCGGAAAGCGTCCCGGGTTCTTTTTGGATGAGCTACGTTCCATTGTGGAACACGGCAAACGATTGCGTTCTTCTCGTGTGGCCTCAGCAATTTACGCCGATCTCAGCTCAAAAACCGTGTGCAATTTCCGCACACTCTTCACCTACTTCGTAATCGACCGGAGACGGTCGAAAATCGAAATTTCAACAGCAAGTGACTGACAGTAATGCCACTTAACGGCCTCCAGTCACTCCCACCCAAAACTCGGCAGAACTCTTGCGCTTGAGTTGGCCGTCGATATGCCGATTACACGATTGATTCGTCCCCTGACCTCGGCGGTTTTGGCGGTGGCCGCGGTCCTGCTTATCTCTCCCGGAGCCTCGGCCCAATCGAATGGCCGTGGCGACAAGCTGGACAAGTTCCTGCGCTATCGCTCGAAACACCTGTCCGGCCGCTCTCGCGTGATCGTTGAATTCAATGGCGACACCGACGTGCGCGTTTTTGGAAAACGAGGAGCGGCGGGACGAAAGCTTGGTCGGAACAGCCAGGTTGCAGAAGTGGACAACGCCGAACTTGCCAACCTTGCCTCGAATCCACGCGTGAAACGTGTGATGCACGACAGGCCGACGTTCGCAACGCTCGAGCGAACCGGGCTGAGCACCGGTGCGGCGCTCGTGCGTCAGCAAATGGGCTACACGGGCAAGGGCATTGGCGTCGCAGTGATCGATTCAGGCATCTCGAACGCGCACGACGACTTGTATCGCACCTCGGCCTGGAGCTTCTCGACCACGAACGGACGCGTGGCACACTTCAAGGACTTCACGGTCGACAACCCAAACGTGTGGTCACCTAACGGCGCCTACGACGATTACGGTCACGGCACGCATGTCGCGGGAATCATCGCCGGCACCGGGTACGACTCGAGTGGCAAGCACAAGGGCATCGCGCCGGGAGCGAGGTTGGTTGGACTGAAGGTGATGGACCAGCTGGGCCGCGGCTACATCAGCGATGTCATCGCAGCCATCGATTACGCGATCTCGGTAAAGACGACCTACAACCTTCGAGTCATCAACTTGTCGGTGGCCTCGGGCGTATACGAGTCCTACTGGACTGACCCGTTGACGCTGGCCGCCAAGCGCGCCGTCGAAGCAGGCATCGTCGTCGTCGCATCGGCTGGTAACCACGGACAAAACGAGCTCGGGCAGAAGCAGTCGGGTGGCATTACTTCCCCTGGAAACGCGCCGTGGGTATTGACGGTTGGCGCGTCGAGCGAGGAGGGATCAGCCGCTCGCAGCAACGACACGATCGCGAAGTTCAGCTCGCAGGGCCCGACCTGGATCGACTTCTCAGCCAAACCGGATCTTGTCGCCCCCGGCGTCGGGATTGAATCGTTGTCGGATGCGCACAGCACCCTGTCCGACTCGCTCCCCAGCATGCTGCTGTCGGGCACGCTTCTCAACCTGGGTTACAAGCCATATCTGAGCTTGAGCGGCACGAGCATGGCCGCGCCGGTGGTCTCGGGAACGGTTGCGCTGATGCTCGAGGCCAACCCTAAGCTCACACCGAACGCGGTCAAAGCCATTCTGCAGTACACCGCGCAAGTCAGGTCCAACACCAGCGCGCTCGTGCAGGGCGCGGGCATGCTGAACGCGCGCGGCGCCGTCCGTCTTGCGAGGTTCTTCTCCGCACCCGCCAACGGCGTCGGCAGCTTGGGTGACGCGATCCAGGGCGAATGGGTGCCGTGGGCAAAGCACATCATCTGGGGCAACTATCGCCTGACCGGCGGAATCATCCTTCCCGGCAGCAACGCGTGGAGCACCTCGGTTCGATGGGGTGCGCTCAAGACGACGGACGGCAGCCGCGTCGTGTGGGGCGCCCGCTCTGACGACAACATCGTGTGGAGCACGGTGGCCGACAACATCGTGTGGAGCACGATGGCTGATGACAACATCGTGTGGAGCACGGTCGGTGACGACAACATCGTGTGGAGCACGGGCGGCGACGACAACATCGTGTGGAGCACGGCTGCCGACGACAACATCGTCTGGAGCACTGGCGACTCGGACAACATCGTGTGGAGCACCGCAGGCGACGACAACATCGTCTGGAGCACTGGCGGTGAGGACAACATCGTCTGGAGCACGGGGACACTGCAGAACGTGGTCTGGGGCGGCGACTGCGGTGGACGGAATTGTCAAAAGGTGGTGTGGGGCGAGCAGCTGAATGGTGTGGTCATGGGCACGGCCGCGACCGACGACAACATCGTCTGGAGCACGGCTGCCGATGACAACATCGTGTGGAGCACCGCCGGGCCGGACCGCGACAACATCGTCTGGAGCACGGCTGCCGATGACAACATCGTGTGGAGCACCAGCAGAGGAGACGACAACATCGTCTGGAGCACCGGAACCGACGACGTGGAGGTCGTCTGGGCGGATACGGGCGAAGCACTGATTGTGCCGGTGGAATGAACTCGAACGTCTACGCAGCGGTAACACGGATCGGGGGAAGGACCATGAGAACTCGCGTCACGATTATTTGGCTACCAGCAAACGTCCGCTAGGGAGCACCTGATGCCCCAGCCGTCGCTCTGGCTAGCCAGCCTGGCACTAGTCTGGGGAGTGCTCTATTTCGGACTGCGCGCGTATCGCATTGTCAAAGCCCGATTCCGGGCAGAACAGCGGCGCGCCGGGCAACTGGCCGAACTGCACCTGGCAACGATCGAAGCTCTCGCGCGCGCGATCGACGCCAAGGACGGCACGGCCGAGAATCACATCCGGCGCGTTCAGCTCTACGCGACGGCGGTGGCTCGAGAGCTCGGCATGTCTGACGCCGAAGTTCAAGCGGTGCGTACCGCGGCGCTGCTGCACGACATCGGCAAGCTTGCCGTCCCGGAGCATATCCTCTCGAAGCCTGGTCCTCTGACAGCCGAAGAGTTCCAGAAGGTACAGGCACATCCGCAGGTCGGTGCGGACATCATTGCCGCTGTACCTTTTCCGTACCCGGTTGCGCCGCTGATTCAGAATCATCACGAGCGATGGGATGGACGGGGCTATCCGCGCGGACTCAAGGGTGACGATATCCCGCTGGGCGCGCGCATTCTGTTTCTCGTCGACTACTTCGATGCGCTCACGTCGAACCGCCCGTATCACGAGGCGATGACGTTTGAAGCCGCCGTCGCACTGATCGAGCAGGAGGCAGGCAAGGCACTCGACCCGCGAGCGGTCGAGGCATTCGTACACGTACTGCCGCAGGTTCGCAGCGAAGCGGAAAGCGCAGACAAAGAGCGCAGGACTGGCCCCGTGGACGCCGCATCCGCGCAGGCGACGCACACCGATCGATCGAAGTCGTCCGTCTTCAATGACATCGCGATCGCCCACGGTGAGATCTACGCGCTCTACCAGATCGCTCAGACGATGGGAACCAGCCTCGGGGTGTCGGACACGATGGCCCTCATCGCGTCGAAGTTGACGAGCCTGGTGCCCTTCTCGGCGTGTACGTTGTTCCTGTACGACGAGAACGCCAACCTGCTGACGTGTCGATTTGCGACCGGCACCGACTACGAGTTGATGCAGCAGCTGACGCTGAAGGGCGGTCAAGGGATCACCGGATGGGTCGCCCGCAACCGACGTCCACTCGTCAACGCGCGCCCAAGCGGAGATCTCGAAGCGGCTGGTTCGTCACTGCCAACAACGCTCCAATCAGCGCTGGTGTGCCCGCTGCTGCTCGGGGACCGCATCATTGGCACGCTGGCCGTGTACCACACCACGCCGAGCTTTTATGGCGACGACCATCGTCGGCTGCTCGATCGTGTGTGCGAACAGGCTGCGGCGGTCATTCACAACTCGATCGTGTTCGAGCAGACGCACGAGGCGTCGCTCACCGATCCGCTGACCAACCTGCCGAACACGCGATTCATGGTCAACCACCTGGCGCGCGAGCTGGCGCGCGCCGAGCGCGGAAGCGCCGAGGTCTCGCTCCTCGTAATGGACTTGAACGATTTCAAGGACATCAACGACACGTTCGGGCATCATGTCGGCGATCGCGCGCTTCGCGCCGTCGCGCAGGTGCTTCGCGGCGCCATCCGTCCGTATGATGTGTGCGTCCGCTATGCCGGCGATGAATTCATCGTCGTTCTCGCCGGTTGCGGCTGGGACGAAGCGGAGTACAAGCGACTCGAGCTGCAGGAAGCGGTCGAGAGCCTGGTCTTCGAAGCCAAGCCGGGCGTGCGAATGCCGCTCTCGATCAGCGCGGGTGCGGCGGTCTTCCCGCACGATGGAAGCAGCTACGAAGTCCTGATGGCGAAGGCCGATCGCCGCATGTATCGAAACAAGATGATGCACAAGCGGGACGTGCAGTCGAGAGCGGCGGCACAAGCGCAAGCCGCATCGGACAATCGAGCCGTGTCATGACGGCGGGTCTGAGGACCCGCCGCTACATCCCGGTGACGTGATATCCGGCGTCGACCATGAGCACTTCGCCGGTGATGCCCTTTGCAGCGTCGCTCAACAGGAAGGCCGACGCCTCAGCGACCTCGGACGTCTCCACGTTGCGCCGAAGCGGAGCCCGCTCGGGATACACGTGGAGGATGTTCGAGAAGCCCTTGATGCCGGCTGCGGCAAGCGTCTTGATCGGTCCGGCGGACACCGCGTTCACGCGAACGCCTTTCGGCCCGACGTCAGACGCGAGGTATCGCACCGTCGCCTCGAGTGCCGCCTTCGCAACGCCCATGACGTTGTAGTTCGGGAACACCCGCTGGCTCCCGAGATATGAGAGCGTCACGACGGATCCACCACCTCGCTTTTCGAACAGCGGCATCGCCGCTCTGGTCAATCCGATCAGCGAGTAGGCGGAAATGTCCATCGCAGTCCGAAAGCCGTCACGCGTCGTGTTGACGAAGGGCGCTTCGAGCTCTTCGCGCGGCGCAAAGGCTGCACCATGGACCAGGAAGTCCAGCCCCCCGAAATCCTGATCGACTTTTTCGAGCACCGAGGCGATCTCCGCGTCAGATCCCACATCGCATGGCAGCACGAGAGCACGCTGTTCGAGGCCCCGCGAGAGTTCGTGGACGTGCTCCTCGAATCGGCCTTGATAGGTGAGGGCGAGGCGCGCGCCGCGGCGCGCAACCGCTTGTGCGATCGCCCACGAAATCGAACGCTTGTTGGCCACACCAACGATGAGGCCGTGTTTTCCCGTGAAGTCGGTCATAAGAGATCGCGGACTACAGGCTCGGGCAACGGGCAGGCAGGAACTTTACTATCGCCCGCGCTTCGGTCCGCGGCCCTGGCCGGGTCGCCCATGGCCGCCGCCTGGGCCCGGTCGTCCGCCGCGTTGGCCTGACGGTCCTGGTCGGTTGCCGTGCCGCTGCTGCTGGTTGCCACCCTGCTGCCCGCCCTGGCGGGAACCGTGACCCGATCCGTGGCGAGGGTTGCCGAATCGCGATTGGCCCGATGAATGTCCCTGCGCCTGCTTCGCGTGGCGATTCCCGCGCGACTGGTTGCCGTTACGCTGCCCACCGAACCGGTCGCCGCTTTGACGGATCGTGAAGTCCGTCGGCTTCCTCTCGGGTGGCTGGCCCTCGGGCCGGGGAAGAGTGGCACGAATCAGTGGACGATGGACGGGCCACTCATCGTCGCCAGGCGCGACGACAGGTTCGTCCACGACGACAACGGCTTCGGGCTCTTTCGTGGCTTCGATCGTTTCGACGGGAAGCACCGGCTCGCTCTCGATAACATCGACGACTGTGTCGACGACCGTGTCCTCGGCAACCAGGATCGGTGGTTCTGCCGGTTCGACCGGTACTGGTGTTGCTGTCGCCGCGACAGGCTTCTTCCGTCGTGGCGCCGGCACCTTGGCGTGCTTGTACTCGTGCTCGGCGTCACACGTGGTGCAGCGTGTCTGCTTCACCTCGTCTTCGATCATCGCCACCACCGCATGGTTAGTGACGCGACGCTCGCGCGGACAGTAATCGTCTAGAACGTCACCGAGCCGAACCCGGCGCTGCTGCATGAAACTCCCCCGGAAGCACCTTCAGGGCGGGGTAGGTGAAATCAGAGTGAAGGTCCGCTTGAGTGTAACCCTAAAACCCAAATTCCCAAAAGCCGCTCGCACCACCCAGCGTCCTACTCCCAAATTCCCGTTATTTGGAAGTTGCCGCCTGGAAGTCGGGCATCGACGATATCCAACGTCGGCAATCCCCCAGCGCGGCTCGAACGGCGTCGGGATTCGTGGACTGCGGCGTTCGGCGGGCCTGAATCGAGGCGAGGGCCGTCGCTGCCCTTGGAGCGTCGTCGCCGAACATGTCGCTCGCTTCGCGCCATTCCGTCGTCGTCAATGTGCTGAAGTCGCGTCCCTCGGCAAGGAGCCGTCTGACCATCGCACCCACCACCTCGTGGGCGCGCCGGAATGGCATGCCGCGGGCAACCAGGTAATCGGCCACGTCGGTGGCGAGCAGCAACCCCGAGGCCGCATGCCCGGACCGCTCGGCGTTCACCAACAGACGCGAGACCACGGCGTGTGTCGCAGCTAGAGATGCCGCATACGTGCGCTCGGCATCGAACACGGCCTCTTTGTCCTCCTGCAGATCTTTGTTGTAGCCGCCGGGCAGCCCCTTCATCGTCGCCAGCCAGCCGGTGAGCCGGCCGATCGCCGTGCCGGTCTTGCCGCGTACAAGCTCCAGTGGATCGGGGTTTTTCTTCTGCGGCATCATGCTGCTGCCGGTAGCCGACGCGTCGGACAGATCGAAGAAGCCGTATTCCTCGCCGGTGAAGATGATGAGGTCCTCGGCGATCCGGCTCAGATGCACCATCCCAAGCGAGATCGCATACAGAAACGATGCGACGAAATCACGATCGGAAGAGGCGTCCATGCTGTTCGCCACGACGCGCGAAAAACCGAGCGTGCGTGCGAGCAGATCCGTGTCGATGCCGTAACTCGTACCGGCTATCGCGCCGGAACCGAGCGTCAACGAATCCGCTTCCTGCGCTGCCACGGCGAGCCGGGCGTGATCGCGCCGCAACGCGGCGGCGTGAGAGAGGAAGAAATGCGCGACGAGCACCGGCTGTGCCCGGCGCAGGTGCGTGTAGGACGGCATCATCGCCGCCCCAGCCTGTTCCGCCTGGTCGGCACAGGCGCCTACGAGACGCACGACGGCGCGCTGAAGCAGTCCAATGCGACGGCGCAGATACAGCCGCAGATCGAGCGAGACTTGTTCGTTTCGTGAACGGCCGGTGTGCAGTCGGCGGCCGGCATCACCAATGCGCTCCACGAGCTGACGCTCGACGAAGCTGTGCACGTCCTCGTCTGGTCCCGCAACCCAGGCCGGATCGCGTCGGCCCTGCTCGAGAATGTCTCGAAGCGCGGCAAGGATGGCTGTCGCGTCCTCAGAGGACAGCACGCGGGCGGCCGCGAGCGCTTGCGCCCACGCGATGCTCCCCGTCACATCGTCTTCGAAGAGCGCGCGATCGAAACCGAACGAGATGCCGAAGTCGAATGCTGCGGGGTCGGGGGCGATATCGAAGCGACCGGACCAGAGTGTCACGCGAGACGCCCCGCTTCTGCGTTGTTCAACACCGTGCACCCGCCATTCAGCACCGACAGATGCACGACGCCCGTGCGGCCAGTGAGCGCGGCGTGCGCGGTGTGCAGGACCATCGCCGCCGGCGCATCGTAGACGACGGTGCGGCCGTTGCGGCTGCTCTCGAGACGACCGACTCCGTGCCGGCCGGCGATGAGGGCGAGGCTTTCTACCAGTTCCACCGGCGGCATCGGCACCTCGTTGATTGACACCGGCATGCCGCCTTCAAAGCGGATCGCCAGATGGGCAGACTCGGCGGGCTTTGCGGTGGCTCTGTGAAGAGTCCCCTCCGGCCGGCCCTGCATATCGTGGAAACTAATCATTCGTCCCCAGAGACTCTGTTCGATCAGGCAATCCGGGTCGGGCGGGCGCCGCGGCGGAATGCCGCGGGCGCGCGCAAACGCGTCCAGCTCGCTGCCATTCATCTGCCACTCGCGTGCCGGCGCGACGATCGACATACGCGAATCCAGCGACTGGAAGGCCGCGTCGATCGCCCCGTCGCGTGCGGCATGCGCGACCAAGGACGTACCTTCGATGCGGGCAACCTCGAGAAGCTTGCGCGCAATGAGAGGCCGCGTGAACTCGCCGATGAGCGGTCCCTCGTCGAGCGGACCACGCGCCAGCGACGGCAGCAGGAACTCGCGCACGAGCTCTTCACGTGCATCAATTGCGTGCGCCCGCGTCGCGCCGCACGACAACGCGCGCGCGCGAATCGCGCCAAGGTCCTCCCCCTGACCGACATCGAGCGTCACCGTCACGACCTCGGCGTCATGAGTCTCCCGCAACCAGTGGATTGCGTTGGAGGAGGCAAATCCCCCCGAATAGGCCAGCACAATCGTGTTCATCCCTGCGACATCTCCTCGAGGCGCTTCACGAGCGTCCGCGCACGGCGCGCGTCAGGCGTGATGATGAGAATCGTGTCTTCCCCCGCGAGCGTTCCGACGACATCAGGCAACTCCGCGCTGTCGAGCGCCGCGCACAACGACTGCGCGTGCCCGAGGCCGGTGCGCAGCAACACGAGCTGCTGGACGCGATCGATGCGCCGCAGCTGCGAGGTCAGGGCCCGCTGCAGCAACGCTTTGGCCGTGTGTCCGTTCGACTCGATTCTGCCCTGCGTCTGATAGGCGCCGTCCAATCCGCCCTTGACCAGACCCAGTTCGCGAATATCGCGGGAGAGCGTGGCCTGCGTCACGTCGAACCCGGATGCTCTGATCAGACGACGCAGCTGCTCCTGGTTCCTGACCGGTTCCTGCCGAACGATGTCGAGGATGGCGGTCTGTCGTCTCGCTTTCATCGTCGTGTCGCTGGCGTGCTGTCCAAGAAGAACAGCATATCGCAAAACTTGACTGTTTATACATTCGAATGTATAAATATTCTTTTGCGGTTGCGCTGGATACGATGGCCCTTACTACACCTCTCGAACGTGACCGCGCCGACGCCGCCGATACCCGCCTGACGCGGGTCGCGATTGCCGGCGCAACCGGCTATGCGGGTCAGGAACTCGTGCGCCTCCTGGCGCGGCATCCCCGGGTCAGGCTGACGGCCGCGATGTCATCCGGGGCGACCAGCACGCCGAGACCGCTGCCGGCATTGGCGCGCATCTGGGACGGCGCCGTGCAACCGCTCGACGTCGATCGCCTGACGAGCGACGCGGAAGTGATCTTCCTGGCGCTGCCCGAGGCGGCCTCGGCGGAGCTCGCGCCCACGCTGCTGGAGCGCGGCGCCCGCGTCATCGATCTGTCGGGTGCTTTTCGCATTCGCAACGCCGCCGATCGCCGGCGCTGGTATCCGGCGACCGCGAGCCTGCCCGAAGGCACGGTCTACGGGCTCACGGAAGGTCACCAGGCGGAGATCCGCCGCGCGCGGCTCGTTTCCAACCCTGGCTGCTATCCCACTGCCGCACTGCTGGCGCTCGAACCATTGCATCGCTCGGGTGTCCTGAACGGCCCGGTGGTTGTCGACGCGAAGTCAGGCGTCTCGGGCGCGGGCAAGACGCCGTCGGAGCGCACGCACTTTTCCGAGAATCACGGCAGCGTTGCCGCGTATTCGATATTTCAGCATCGCCACACCGCGGAAATTGAGCAGGAACTCGGTGGGACCGTCACCTTTGTTCCACATCTGGTGCCGCTCGATCGCGGGATTCTCGAAACGATCTACGGGTCGTTGACTCCCGGAACAACCGAGAAGCAGATCTCCGATGCGTTGACCGGCGCATACGCGGAGGCGCCGTTCGTGCGCCTGACGGGCGGAGCGTTGCCCGAGATCAAGCATGTGGCGCACACCAACTTCTGTGACATCGGGTGGAAGGTCGATACCGAACGCAACCGTATCGTGATGGTGGCGGTGATCGACAACCTGCTCAAAGGCGCGGCCGGGTCCGCTGTGCAGAATCTCAATGTGATGCTCGGGCTCGACGAACGGGTGGGGTTGCTGTGAAGCGAGCCGCTGCAGCCGCGCGTCGCCAGGATGCGAAGAAACCAGCGCTCGTTCTCAAGCTCGGAGGGGAACTGCTTGAAGCACCCGCAGACCTCGCTGCGATTGCGAAAGCGATAGCCAGGCTCGCTGAGCACGCGTCGCTGGTCGTGGTTCATGGCGGCGGCCGTGAGATTGACTCCGCGCTCAATGCGGCGGGCATCCCCAAACAGCAGATCGACGGTCTGCGAGTGACTGACTCCCGGACGCTCGACGTGGTCGTCTCCGTGCTCGCCGGCGCCATCAATACTCGACTGGTCGCGGCGGTGCGGCGCGCGGGCGCAGCTCCTGTCGGCCTGACGGGAGCGGACGCGACCATCGCGACGATGAAGCGGGCGGCGCCGATCGTCACCGTGAGCGGTGATCGCGTGGATCTTGGGTTGGTGGGCGCTCCGGTTCGCAACGGCGCACCGCGCCTGCTGACCGATCTGGTGGCGCAGGGGTACGTGCCCATCGTCGCGTGTATTGGCGCCACGCGGGACGGCCAGCTGCTGAATGTGAATGCCGACACGCTGGCGTCGCATCTCGCGTCGGGGCTCCGGGCCAAACGGCTCGTGATCGCCGGCGGAACCGCGGGCGTGCTCGACGAGCTCGGACGCACGATCGAGCGACTCACGGTCCGCGATGCCGCGCGCCTGGTGAAGGCCGGCACGGCGAACAAGGGCATGGTGGCAAAGCTGCAGGCGTGTCGCGCAGCGTTGCAGGCGGGTGTTGGCGATGTCGTCATCGCCGACGGCAGGAAGACTCGGCTCGGCACCCTGGCCGATTCCTCCGCGCGTCTCACAGGGTGCACGCAGGTGGTGCGATGAAAACGACCTTTGACAGCATACAAACGCGAGAGTCCCAGTACGTCCTTCACACCTATCGCCGCCAGCCGGTGGCGTTCGTGCGAGGGAAGGGGCCGCGTTTGTACGATGTTGACGGCCGCGAGTACCTCGACTTCGTGTCCGGCATCGGTGTGGCATCGCTAGGACATGCCCACCCCGGTCTGGCTGCTGCGATTGCCGATCAAGCGACGACGCTGCTGCACACCTCGAACCTGTACTATCACCCGTTCCAGGCGGAGGCCGCCGCGCGTTTGGCGACGCTCTCCGGCTTGTCACGCGCGTTCTTCTGCAACAGCGGCACTGAGGCCAACGAAGCCTGCCTCAAGTTTGCGCGACGCTATTGGCATACGCAGGGCGTCAAGGAACGCACCGCGTTTGTCGCAGTCGAGCACGCGTTCGCGGGTCGGACGATGGGCGCGTTGTCGGTGACATACGACGAACACTACCGCACACCGTTCGCGCCGCTGCTCGGACCCGTCACATTCGTGGACCCCAACTCTCCCGACGCGCTGTACACGGCGGTCAACCAGAAGACAGCCGCCGTCATTGCCGAACCGATTCGAGGCGAAGGCGGTGTCCGACCGCTGCCGCGCGCGTTCTCCGACGCAATCGCCGACGTCTGCCGCCGCACGGGGACACTGCTCATCGCCGACGAGGTGCAGACGGGGCTCGGTCGAACGGGACATCCCTTCCATTTCCAGGCACTCGGGTGGGCGCCGGATTTGGTGTCGGTGGGAAAAGCGCTTGGTTCGGGTGTCCCGGTCGGCGCGGCGCTGGTTGCCGAGCGGGTCGCCAACACGATTTCGACGGGTGATCACGGCAGTACCTACGGCGGGAATCTTCTCGCCACACGCGCCGCCGCGTTCTTCCTCGAAGAGCTCATGGACCGCGGTCTGATCGACCATGTGCGGTCGGTTGGTGATCATCTCGAGCGGCAACTGCGGACATTGGCGCTCAAGCACCCGGTCATCGTCGA
>Ga0070664_100002761_pt1 | contig 14168 bp, 12 predicted proteins | sample KBSC73metaG_FD_65863 | JGI IMG/M metagenome (GOLD analysis project Ga0070664, IMG submission 65863) | Corn rhizosphere microbial communities from Kellogg Biological Station, Michigan, USA - KBS C7-3 metaG | ecosystem: Host-associated > Plants > Roots > Rhizosphere > Soil ... | reverse complement strand
GACCGGAAGGCTTCGTCTTCTACACCAACGAGCAAAGCGCGAAGGGAGAGGAACTCGCTGCCAATCCGCAAGCCGCGCTCCTCTTCCACTGGAAGTCCGTGCGCAGACAGGTTCGGATCGAGGGCGCGGTGGAGCGCCTGTCGGATGCCGACGCCGATGCTTATTTCGCGACGCGCGCGCGTGACTCCCAGCTTGGCGCATGGGCTTCTGATCAGTCGCGCCCGCTCGCGGAACGCGACATCTTCGAGGCTCGGTTCGAAGAGATGAAGCGACGCTACGAGGGCCAGGACGTACCGCGACCGCCTCATTGGGGTGGCTATCGCGTCGTCCCCGACCGGATCGAGTTCTGGAGCGACCGCCCGCATCGCCTGCACGAGCGCCGCCTGTTCGTCCGCGACGGCGACGGCTGGTCGGAAGGGTTGCTCTACCCGTGACGGTCACCGCTGAAGAGCGCGCGAAGCTGACCACCCGCGCAGCGATGGCTAGCATCGCGATGGCTGTCACCCTGATCGCGCTGAAGGCCTATGCCGCGCTTGAGACCTCGTCGATGGCGATGCTCGGCTCGCTCGCCGATAGCGGCCTCGACCTCGTGGCAAGCCTCGTCGTCCTGCTCGGCGTTCGCATCGCCGCGCAGCCGGCGGACTATGACCATCGCTTTGGTCACGGAAAGGCGGAGGCGCTGGCCTCATTGGTGCAGGTCATTCTCATCACCTTGTCGGCAGCCTTCATTGGCTTCCGGGCGGTGCAGCGCCTCCTAAGCGGCGCGGAAACGGCGGCCGCTGAACTTGGCATCGGCGTGTCGATCGTCGCCCTGATCCTGACTGCCGCGCTGATTACCTATCAGCGACACGTGGTCCGCCGTACCGAGTCATTGGCGATCGGCACTGACCGGCTCCATTATTCTTCCGACCTTTTGCTGAACGGCTCGGTGATCGTGGCGCTGGCGCTGGACCAGTTCGCCGGGCTCTCAGGCGCCGATGCGGTCTTCGGCCTGCTGATCGCGCTCTGGCTCCTCTGGGGTGCCTGGAGGGCGTCTAGCCATGCGCTGGACCAGCTGATGGACAAGGAGTGGCCGGACGAGCTCCGCGAGCGCTTCCTGGCAGCGGCCAAGGAATATCCCGAACTCGCCGGCCTTCACGACTTCCGGACCCGGACCAGCGGCACGCATCAATTCGCTCAGTTCCACGTCTGGGTCCCGGCCGACTGGACTGTGAAGGAGGCTCACGACCGGCTCGACCGGGTCGAGGAAGAGTTGCAGCAGCGTTTCCCCAACACCGAAATCCTGATTCACATCGATCCCGAAGGGCAGACCGACCGCGAGACTTTGCTGTCGCAGGAGATTACGGAGCAGGCATCATGACCAGCTTGCCCTTCTTCCAGGTCGACGCCTTCGCGGATCGGCCGCTGACCGGGAATCCCGCCGCCGTCATGCCGCTTGATCGCTGGCTCAACGATGCGGTCATGCAGGCGATCGCGGCCGAGAATAACCTAAGCGAAACGGCTTTCACCGTGCCCAGCGAAAGCGAGGACGCCGATTTCGACCTGCGCTGGTTCACGCCGACGGCGGAAGTCGAACTTTGCGGCCACGCCACCATCGCCGCGGGGCATGTCCTGATGACCGGGCATCCGCTGCGCTTCAAGACAAAAGCAGGCGTTCTGGCCGTCAGCCGCCACGGCGACATGCTCGAGCTGGACCTTCCGGCAGCTCCCCTGTCCGAGGTTCAAGAGCCCGAGCTGAACCGCGCACTCGGACTGCCTGACGGTTCGGCGTGGCTGGCGGAAGGCTGCAACGATGCCGCTATCATTGAGGTCGCCGACGAAGCCGCCGTCCGCGCGGTCAAGCCGGACTTCGCGGCATTGCGACAAATCCATCGCATGGCGGTGGTGACTGCGCGCGGGGACTCCGAGGACGTCGTGGATCGCGTCTTCGTACCTTATCTCGGCATCGACGAGGATCCGGTGACAGGCTCGGCGCACGCCGCGCTCGCGCCTTATTGGGCATGCCGTCTCGGCCGCAACGAGTTCACCGCTTTGCAGGCGAGCCAGCGCACCGGCCTTCTGCAATGCCGGCTGGAAGGCGATCGCGTCCATCTCGGTGGCCGTTGCCACACCGTCATCGTCGGCCAGTTCCAGCTTTGAACGAGGGTCCGCTCCTTCAGCGGACAATCGGGCTTTGGGGATCGACGCTCCTGTCGTTCAACGGCGCCGTCGGGGCCGCGATCTTCGCGTTGCCGGCGACGCTTGCGGCAGATTTCGGAAGCTTCTCGCCGTGGCTGTTCCCGCTCATCGCGGTTGGCGCGATGCTGGTGGTGTGGCCGTTCGCGCGAAGCGTCGCTGCTTTTCCCGAAAGCGGCGGGCCGGCCACTTATGGGCGAGTGTTCGGCCGGCTCGCGGGGTTCGAGCTCGGGTGGATCTATTATGTTGCGCGGGCCGCAGCCTTTGCCGCCAATGCCAATGTGCTCATCGCCTATCTCGGCCGGTGGCTCCCTGCGCTCGAGCACGGCGTTGCGCGGGCCGCGGCCCTGACCGCACTGTGCGCCGCACTTGCGATCGCCAATGTGGTCGGCGTGAAGCGGGCGCTGCGATTGCTTGCCGGGCTGACCTTCCTGAAAGCGCTACCGCTCCTGATCGGAGCCGTCGCGGCACTCTTCCTTTTCGCGCCCATCCCTGAGCCGAGCGCGCCTCCTGCCCTGTCGGACTTTGAGAAGGGCGCGCTGCTCGTCTTCTATGCTTTCGTGGGCTTCGAGAATCTCGTCGTGCCGGCGGGTGAAACCCGGCAGCCGCAGCAGACGCTCCCACGCGCCATCTTCATTTCGATCGCAGTGACAACCCTGCTCTATTTCCTGGTCCAGCTGGCGTTCGTCACGGCCTTTCCTGCGGGCGGAGCCGACAAGGATGCACCGCTTGTCGACGTTGCCCGAAAGCTGGCGGGCCCTGCCGGTGCAGCGATCCTCACGCTGACGGCCATCGCGTCGGTCGGAGGCAATTTGCACGGCATCATGACGTCGGTGCCGCGCCTTACCCATGCAATGGGTGAGCGTGGAGACCTGCCCCGCTGGTTCGCGTCAGTCAGCGAGCGCTTTGCGACTCCGGCCAATTCGATCTTTTTCCTTGCCCTCGTCACTGCGATCCTCGCGGTGACGGGGAGCTTCGTATGGCTCGCTGTCGTCAGCACGCTTGCGAGGATGTTCGTTTACGCGGTCACCATCGCGGCCTTGCCGCATGCGCCGTCGCGGCCTCCAGTCCTGCCACGGCATTGGCTGAGCGGCGGCATTGGCATCGCCGTCTGCGCCTGGGCGGCTGCGCAGGCGGACTTGAAAGCCTGGTTGACCCTGGGCGCCCTTGGGGCCGCGGGGCTGCTGTTGTTCATTTTGGCTTCGGCTCGGACCGCGCCAGAAGGGCGATGAGATCGTCCTTCCAGAACTTCGCCCAGGTGTGAGTGCCATGGCCGCGCGTGTCCGGTGATTCTGCGATGAGCCGGAAGCGCGCGGTCGGCATCCTTTTTAGCGCTTCAGCCGGGATCGGCAGGTTGCGTGGATTGATGAAATCGTCAGCCGAGTTGATCCACATGACTGGCGCCCTGATCCGCCCGAGGTTCGGCCACGGATTGTAATTTCGCGATGAGTCCAGTTGGTAGATGAGGTCGTTGGCGTCGAGCGACTTCAGCGCATTTGCGACCCGTTCTTCGGCGTAAGCGCTGGCGGCAGCGCGCGTCGGATATTGGGTTTGATAAAGCAGCGGCGCCGAGCCAGCGACGAAAAGGAGGTTTTGCGCAGCTCTCAGGCCGACGATCGGCTGTGATCCATATTCACCCTTTTGCCAGACCGGGTCCGCCTCAATTCCGTTGATCGCCAGCTGGCGCCACATGCGGTTGAGACCGGCGATCTCCATGGGCTCGCAGGCCAGAGGCATCAGCGCGCTCGCGAACTCCGGGTTGGTTTCGCCCCACACGAAGCTGTGCATGCAGCCCATTGAGGTTCCCATAATCAGCCTGAGATGCGTGACGCCAAGACCTTCGGTGAGCATCCGGCGCTGCGCCTCGACCATGTCGTCATAATCATATTTCGGGAAATGCATGCGCATTCCGCTCGACGGCTTGGACGACCCGCCGTGGCCGACATTGTCGGGAAGAATGATATAGAAGCGACGGAGGTCCAGGGGCTGACCCGGCCCATAGAGCTCGTCGGCAAACTGAGGCTGGAGAAACTGCTTTCCGGTGCCGCCGGTGCCGTGGAGGACCATGACGGCATTGTCGATCTGGCCTCCCGCGTTGCGATGGGGTTGGCCGAGCGTCGTCACGTGCATGCGCAGTTCGGCCAGGGTCGCGCCGTCGCGGAAGCGAAAATCCTTGAGAAGCACGTCCTGCTCGTGCGTGGGCCATGTCGATACCGGCTGCGGCACGGGTCCGCCGCTCCATCCGCTTGCTTGCACTGCGGCAAGGAGAGCGAGCATTCCAATCATGTTCTAACCCCTCAGCTTTCTGTCCAGAGCGTCGAGCAGCGGCAATTGGCTTGCAAGCATCATCGTGCGGGCTTCGGCAAGACGCATCCACCGCGCCTCTGCGACTTCGGGGAAGCGTTTGAGTCGCCCGCTCCGCGGAGGCCATTCCATTTCGAACTCGTTGGATTGGATGGTGGTCACGTCGAGATCGCCCTCGATCGCAAAGGCCTGAACGTTTTTTCCGCCCGATTGCCGGACCGTCGCAAGCTCGAAGGGCACCGTGTCGAGGCTGGTCCCAGTCTCCTCCGCGAACTCGCGCAGCGCCGCTTCGGCCGGCGCTTCCCCCGGTTCGACCATGCCCTTGGGAATCATCCAGGCGCCGGCATCCTTCTTGGCCCAGTAAGGACCGCCGGGCTTGATCAGCAAAACCTCGACCTGGTCGCCTCGCTGCCGGAAGAGGAGAATCCCGGCGCTAAGCGGCGGCGGCATCGACTGGCCGATCGACCGCTGCCGTCTCGGCAATCCAGCCGCCGCCCAAAAGCCGCGTGCCGTCGTACAGCACAGCGGCCTGCCCCGGTGCGACGCCATATTCCGCCTCGGAGAACCGCACCCATTCGCCGTCCCGAAAAGCCGGCACCGCAGGTGCGAGGGACCTCACCTTGACGCTTACCTCGCGCTGCTCTTCGGCGAGCCAGTTCCAGTCGGCGACGCGCATGCTCTCGACGGCGAGCGCGCGGCGTGGGCCGACGACGATTCGCGCCTCGTCCGGCTCGATCCGGATCACGTAGAGCGGTTCCTTCTGCCCCCCGACCTCGATTCCGCGGCGTTGGCCGACGGTGAAATGAACGACTCCCCGATGGCACCCGAGCACTCGCCCGTCGACGTCGACGATGTCGCCAGGGGCCTCGGTTTCCGGGCGAAGCTTTTTCACGAGCCCGGCATAGTCGCCGTCCGGCACGAAGCAGATGTCCTGGCTGTCCGGCTTGGACGCAACCTCGAGACCGAGTCTGGACGCGATCCGGCGCACTTCGTCCTTCGGCAAGTCGCCGAGCGGGAAGCGCAGGAAATCGAGCTGCTCGCGCGTTGTCCCGTACAGGAAGTAGCTCTGGTCGCGCCGGGGGTCGGCCCCCTTGTGCAGCTCGACCCGACCGCCGTTCACGATTCGCCGCACATAATGGCCGGTCGCGAGGCAATCGGCGCCGAGCTCGCGCGCGAACTTGACGAGGTCGACGAACTTCACGCCCTGGTTGCAGCTGGCGCATGGCACGGGCGTGCGCCCGCGCGCATATTCGTCGACGAACCGGTCGATTACGCCTCCGCGGAAACGGCTTTCGTAATCGAGGACGTAATGAGCGATGCCGAGCCGGTCGGCGACCTGCTTCGCGTCATAGATGTCCTGGCCCGCGCAGCAGGCCCCGGATCGGCGTACGGCCTCGCCATGATCATAGAGCTGAAGCGTGACACCGACCACTTCGGCGCCGCTGTCCGCGGCGAGGGCAGCCGTGACCGAACTGTCGACTCCGCCCGACATGGCGACGACGATGCGGGCATCGCCCGCGGGGCGGCCAAGCTGGAAATTGGTCTGCATTGGAGCTGTCTTTCAGCTGTCTTTACCCGAATTTCACTCCTCGCCGCTAGACGGAGCGCAGGAGTGACGAGTGAGGGGGCGGTTTTGGCGCGTTTCGAGCGTGACTTCGGCGCTGAGGCGCAAGAGCCGCTCGGCCTTGACGAACTTCTCGCCCTGCTAGGCGATTCCGCGGAGCAGGAGGGAAGATCGAGAGAGGATGCCATCGCTTGTTACCTCTCGAGCGGAGAGGGATGGCGAGAAGCCGTCAAGCTTCTCGGCGGGACATTTGCAGAAGGGGCGAGAGGGTTAAGAGAGCGGAAATCGGATTGACCAGCGAATTAACCAGCACGTTTCAGAATGTTTTCAACGGCCCCGGATTAAACGTTGGCCAGTAGCAATGATTAAGCAGGTGTGACGGAACAATGCTCGAGAACCAGAAGATTCGTCCGGCTCAGGTCATCGGCCCCCTTGGCGAGCCGCTGACGCTCGACTCGTTGCCGCCTCCGACCACGACACGTTGGGTCGTGCGCCGGAAGGCAGAAGTCGTGGCTGCCGTTGCAGGCGGACTCCTGTCCGTCGACGAAGCCTGCAAGCGCTACACCCTCAGCCTGGAAGAATTCACCAGCTGGCAGCGCGCGGTGGACCGCAGCGGCATGCCCGGTCTGCGCGTCACGCGAATCAAGCAATATCGCGATCAGTACGAGCGCCAGCAGCGTTACTGAGCGTTGGCGCTGGCCGTTTGACGGGCATCAATTAACCAAATTTCTCGACAGACCCTTCCGAATCCGGAACAATCTCCCGGCATCACGCGTCTGTGGTGCCGCAACGGCTGCCCTTGCCTTGGGACAGCCAAATAACAGGAGGGAAGGCTGATGGGTATTATCATCTGGCTGATCGTCGGCGGTGTTTGCGGCTGGCTGGCGAGCCTGATCATGAGGACGGATGCGCAGCAAGGCGTCCTTCTCAATATCGTTGTGGGCATCGTCGGCGCAGTCATCGCTGGTCTGCTTTTCGGCGGTGGAGCGTCCTTGAACAACGGACTGTCGATAGAGACATTCCTCTACTCGCTGATCGGCGCGGTGATCCTTCTGGCGATCGTCAACCTGATCCGCAGGGGATCCGTTCGCTAGACGCGATTCGATCTGAAAGGAGGCCGCGCGGGCATCGCTCGCGCGGCCTTTTTTATTGCCGTCACTGAAGCTCGAAGGTCATTGCCAGGCTGACCTGAAGCTTCTGCTCGCCCGGCTCGATCTTCGTGGATGCCAATTGCGCGCGCTCCATCATCGGCGCCGGCGGCGGTGCGTAGTAGCCGCCGCTCTCGTTCACGGCGACCACCCGCGCCACCCGAAGACCGAGGGATCTCGCATAGGTCTCGGCGCGTGCCCGGCCGATCGCGATTGCCTTCGCACGTGCCTCGTCCAGCGCGGCTTCCGGCTTGTCGACCATCAAAGTGGGGCCGCTGATCTGGTTCGCGCCCTCCCCCACCAGCACGTCCAGGATCTTCCCGCTATTCCGGATGTCGCGGAATCGGATGCTGACGTTGTTCGATGCCGTGTAGCCGACAAGCTGCGGCGACTGGTTCTCGGGATAGCGGTACTCGGGACTGAGGTTTACGTTACTGGTCTGGATGTCGCGGTCGGCAATTCCTGCGCGCTTCAGCGCGGCGAGAACCCGATCGATGCGGGTCGCCGTATCCTGCATCGCAGCGGCCGCCGTGGGTGCCCGCGAGACGACGCCGGCCGAGATTACGGCCACGTCAGGGACGCGTGTAACCTCGCCTGTCGCGTTGATATCCAGCCGCGTGCCGGCGATGCTTTGGGTGATGGTCGCTTGCGCCCGCGCAGCCGACGGCAAAGCCGCGGCGCCAAGCATCAACGCCGCAATAAGCTTGAGTTTCATGATCGTTCCTCTGGCAGTCGTTCCATCGGCCCAACGGTTCGCCCGCCGGCCATGGCTGCTTGCTGAACGGGGTACGCAGCCGCCGTTAAGAGCGGCGGCCGGCGACCAGGCGATAGATCAGGAGTAACAGGAAAGCGCCGACGATTGCGGCGATGAAACCTGCGCCTTCATTGGTTTCGTACCAGCCCACGGCGTGGCCGATCCAGCCCGCGATCAGAGCGCCGCCAACGCCGAGCAGAATGGTGATGATGCATCCGCCGGGGTCCTTCCCCGGCATCAGAAGCTTGGCAATCCCTCCTGCGAGCCCCCCGATGATGATCCAACCGATAATGCCATATTGTTCCATGAGCATACCCCTCTGTCGTTGAACCGACCTTCACGTTAACAGCCGCAACGCCCGCTCGCGTAACTAGTGCCACCGTTGGTCGAAAACGACTGGCAGCCATCAAGTCAAATCGGTCTGTTGCGCGAGGTGACCTATTGGGCTAATACAGCTAGCCGATAGAGCACAAAGACTCGCTATAGGTATGGACATCATGAACAGGGAAACCTCGATTCACTCTTCGGACACGCTTGTCGTGGTGGATCGCTCACGGCGGCGCCGCCAGCTGATCATCGCGGCTGCGGTCGGTGTGGCTCTGCTCATGCTCGTCCTCTTCCTCGTATTCGGACGGGGCGGCGCCGAGAAACCCGCCCAGAACGCTGCAACCGGTGCGGGGCAGGTCCCGACCGTCAGCGTTGTCGTTCCCGGACGAACGAATGTCGCTCGCGTCGTCATTGCCAGCGGTCCGCTCGGCGCCAAGCGCGACCAACCGATCGGCATCGCCGGATCGGGCGGCCGTGTCGTCAGCGTCTCAGTCGACGCCGGCAGCTGGGTACGTGCAGGTCAGACGCTGGCGGTCATCGACCGCTCCGTTCAGGCGCAGCAAGCGAACCAGCTGGCTGCCCAGGTCGAATCGGCCAGGGCCAATGCCGCCCTCGCCCAGTCCAATTACGAACGCGCGGTTGCGCTCCAGGGCCGCGGCTTCGTGTCCAAGGCCGAGATCGATTCGAAGAAGGCCACGCGTGACGCGGCCTACGCACAGGTGCGGGTCGCTCAGGCGCAGCTGGCCGCTACGCGCGCCGAGATCGGACGCCTCAGTGTCGTCGCTCCGACATCCGGCCTCATCCTAGCCCGCAACGTCGAGATCGGTCAGATCGTGAGCCCGGGTTCAGGCGCGCTGTTCCGCCTGGCCGAGGCCGGGCAGATGGAGATGCGCGCGCAGCTGTCGCAGCAGGATCTGTCGTCCGTACATGCCGGGATGATGGCACAGGTAACCCCGGTGGGTTCGGCCCACAGTTCCGCCGGGACCGTCTGGCAGGTGGCCCCCGTCATCGACTCGCAGTCGCGGCTCGGCGATGTTCGGATCGCGGTCCCTTACGATCCCAGCATGCGCCCGGGCGGGTTCGCCGAGGCGCGGATCACGGCTGGGACCACCACGGCGCCCCTGCTGCCGCAGAGCGCGGTGCTTAGCGACGACAAGGGGAATTACGTCTACGTCATCAACGCCAAGAATGAGGTGGAGCGCCGCGACATCCAGATCGGCACGGTCGAGGACGATGGCGTGACGGTCGCAGCCGGCCTGTCGGGCAACGAGCGGGTCGTCCTGTCGGCCGGTCCGTTCCTCAATCCTGGGCAGAAGGTGAATCCGAGGCGCCAGGCGGCGAAGTGATTTCGCTCGCGCAGTCGACGAAAGAAATCAGCTCATGAATTTCCGCAACATCTCGTCCTGGTGCATCCGCAACCCGGTTGGACCGATCGTCTTCTTCGTCGGCCTGATGCTCGCGGGCCTGATTGCGTTCGCCCGCATGCAGGTCAACCAGAACCCGGACATCGACTTCCCGGCGGCCAGCGTATCGGTCTCGCAGCCGGGCGCCGCGCCGAACGAGCTTGAAACGCAGGTCACGCAGCGCGTCGAATCGGCAATTCGCGGGGTCAACGGCGTCGAGGAAATCAACAGCACGGTCAGCGAGGGCAACAGCTTCACCTTCGTGACCTTCCAGCTCGGCACGCCGAGCGACCGCGCGGTGAACGACGTCCGCAATGCGATCGCCCAGATCCGTGGCACGCTGCCTGACGGCATCCTCGAGCCGCAGGTGACACGCATCGACGCCAACGACGAGCCGATCACCTACGTCGGCGCGCAGGCGACGGACATGACGCTCGAGCAATTGAGCTGGTACATCGACAATAATGTCTCCAAGCGGCTGCTCGGCCAGGAAGGCATCGCTGCGGTCGGTCGCGTCGGCGGCGTCAGCCGCAACATCCGCGTGATCCTCGATCCCGCTGCCCTGCAGGCACAGGGAATCACGGCTGCTCAGGTCAATCAGCAGCTTCGGCAAAGCAACATGAACGGCGCCGGCGGCCGCGCCGAAATCGCCGGCTCGGAGCAGTCGGTACGCGTGCTCGGAAACGCCCAGGACGCCTATGCATTATCGCAAACGCAGATTGCCCTGCCGGGCGGCCGCTTCGTCAGGCTCGCCGACCTCGGCGAGGTACGGGACAGCAACAGCGAGCAGCGCTCGATCGCCAAGATGAACGGCCATCAGGTCGTCACCTTCAGCGTCCAACGTTCGAAGGGCTCGTCCGAAGTCACCGCCTACGACAATGCATGGCAAGAACTGAAGAAGCTTCAGAAGGAAAATCCGAAGGTCCAGTTCAACGAGGTCTTCAATACCGTCGACTATACCAAGTCCCAGTATCGGTCGGCCATGGAAGGCCTCATCGAAGGTGCGGTTCTCGCCGTCCTCGTCGTCCTGATCTTCCTCAGGGATATCCGCGCGACGGCGATTTCCGCCTTGGCCATCCCCCTCTCCGCCATCCCGGCCTTCTGGTTCATGAGCATGATGGGCATCACCATGAACTTCATGTCGACCATGGCCATGGGCCTGGTCGCAGGCGTGCTGGTCGATGACGCGATCGTGGAGATCGAAAACATCGTGCGCCACATGCGCATGGGCAAATCTGCTTACCAGGCCTCGCTCGACGCCGCGGATGAGATCGGCCTCGCCGTGCTCGCGACGACCATGGCGATCGTCGCGGTCTTCTTCCCCGTTGCGCTGATGCCGGGAATCGCCGGCCAATATTTCAAGGCGTTCGGCTTCACCGTCGTGCTGTCGGTGCTGATGAGCCTGTTCGTCGCGCGCATGATCACTCCGTTGATCGCCGCTTATTTCCTGCGCTCGCACGGCGTTCAGCCACACGCCGCCTGGAGATGGATGGACATCTACCTCAAGGTGCTGAACTGGAGCCTCGATACCTCGAAGGCGCATGCGCTTCTTGCGCGGCTCCCGAAGCCGGCGCGGCATTTCGGTTATTACGCGTTCGGCGCTATGCTGCTCGTCCTCGTGCTGATCGCTTTCATGGCGGGCGTAGTCGCGGCCAACATGGGCCTTGGCAAGATCGGCGTGCCGGGAGCATTCGGCATCCCGCTGGCCGTTCTCGCCGGTGGCGCATTGGCTTACGGCGCCGGCAAGCTGATCGCGTATCTCGTCCAGCTAATCGGCCGCGGGGGCTTCGCGGAATGGCACGGCATCATGGCTGCGCGTTTCAACGCCCGCATGCACGACCACCGGCTGGCTATGGTCGCCGCGGGCCTCGCGACCCTGCTGCTGAGCATCACCCTGTTCGGCACGCTTTCGATGTCATTCTTCCCGCCGCAAAATGACGATTATTCGCGTGTGAACGTCACGCTTCCGCCCGGCAGCACCCTCAAGCAGACGGAGGCCGCAACTGATCGCGTCGCAGCTCTGGTCTCGAAGGACAAGAACGTCGAGCGTGTCTTCGAGCGCGTGAATATCGCGACCGGCCGGGTGAACATCGTCCTCAAGAAGGATCGCGATGTCACGAGCACCGAATTCGAGCGCGCCATGTCGCCCGCACTTTCGGCATTTCCCGACGCCCGCGTCAGCTTCATGAGCCAGAACGGCGGCGGGCCCGACGCCGACCAGCGCGACATCATGCTTTATCTCGGTGGCGACGATCCCGCGCAGCTCACCGCGGTCGCGAACCAGATCGCCAAGGAAATGGAGACGGTTCCGGGCCTGCGCGCACCGCGTGTCGGCAGCCAGCTCGCACAGCCGGAAATCACCATCAAGCCGCGCTTCGATCTTGCGGCCGACCTTGGCGTCACGACAGCGGCGCTCAGCCAGACGATCCGCATCGCGACCCTGGGCGATATCGAGCAGAACAGCGCCAAATTCTCGCTGTCGGACCGGCAGGTGCCGATCCAAGTCTCGCTTTCGGAGGATTCGCGCCGGAACATCCAGACGTTGGAGAATCTTCCGGTCCCGACGTCGGCCGGCGGATCAGTGCCGTTGCGGGCGGTGGCCCAGATCGGCTTCGGCTCCGGCCCAACCACGATCCAGCGGTCGAACCAGCTTCGCCGAGTCGCCATCGGAGCTGACCTCGCGCCGGGTGTCGTCGAAGGCGACGTGTGGGCCAAGGTCTACGAGCTGCCGAGCTTCAAGAACCTTCCGCAGGGCGTGCAGAAGATGAACCTCGGTAACCAGAAATGGCAGTCCGAGCTTCTCTTCAATTTCGCGGTGGCTCTGATCGCCGGCATTCTGCTCGTGTTCGCCGTGCTGGTGCTGCTCTACCGCCGCTTTCTCGCCCCGTTCGTCAACATGGGCTCGCTGATCCTGGCGCCGCTCGGCGCGGCCATAGCGCTGCACGTCGCCAACCAGCCCATCTCGCTGTTCGTCCTGATCGGCATCCTGATGCTGTTCGGAATCGTCGCAAAGAACTCGATCTTGCTCGTCGACTTCGCGGTCGAGATGATGAATCACGGAATGGCCAAAAACGCGGCCATCTGGGAAGCCGGACACAAGCGCGCGCAGCCGATCGTCATGACGACGATCGCGATGGTTGCGGGCATGCTGCCAACGGCGATCTCGATAAGCGGCGACAATAGCTGGCGGGCTCCGATGGGCATCACGGTCATCGGGGGCCTCATCTTTTCGACCGTGCTGACGCTGTTGCTGGTGCCGTCCTACTTCTCGATCGCCATTTCGATCGAGGCCCGGGTCGGCAAGCTGTTCCACAAGCTGATCGGCAGCGATGCCCACGCCACGGGGACTCCGGTTCCCGCGGAGTGAACCCGATCGGCATGTCGGCTATTGAGCCGGCATGAGGACGATGACCAACGGCGCTCTGTCTCGCTTCAACCCTGTGCAGCCTGGCGCGCAGGGCATGAAGGTCGTTGCGACCGGCCTGCTAGTGGTCATGGCCGCGGTGTTCCTCGCGGCGCGCGCGTTCGAGCAGCAATATCCCTGGCTCGCCTACATCAAGGCCTTCGCTGAGGCGGCAATGGTGGGCGGCCTCGCGGACTGGTTCGCAGTGACGGCATTGTTCCGTCATCCGCTTGGCGTGCCGATCCCCCACACCGCGATCATCCCGCGGAACAAGGACCGGATCGGGGAAGCGCTCGCCAGCTTCATCAAGGAGAATTTCCTCATCCCCGCGGTTGTCGCGCGGCGAATGCAGCGCCTCGACGTCGCCGGCGCCGCCGGTCGTTTCCTCCAGACTCCCGCCGGACAGGGCAGCCGCATCCGTTCGGGCGCGTCACGCCTAATCGCAGACGTCTTCGAAAGCCTCGACGACGAGCGCCTTGGCGGCCTGGTCAAGGGCGCCGTCTCCACCCGCCTGCGCAAGATGGAGGTCTCACCCCTCCTCGGCCACGCTCTGGCGTCCGCGATCAACGAGGATCGCCACGTGCCGATGCTGGAGGCCGCGATCCGCTGGACCGCCCGCGCGCTCGACGCCAACGAGCAACTCATTCGCGACATGGTGCACAAGAAAGCGAACTGGGTGCTGAAGCTTGCCGGCCTCGACGCGAAGCTGGCGGACGCGATCATCGACGGGCTCCGCAAGCTGACCGCCGAAATGTCGACCGACCCCGCCCATCCCGTGCGCATCAAGATCGAGGAAGCGCTCGCCCAGCTCGCGAACGACCTGCAGACGCGCGTCGAGACCCGTGAACGCGTCGAGGCGATCAAGGAGCAGCTGCTGGACAACCAATCCGTCGGTCTCTGGATCGACGCCCTTTGGCAAAAGGGCCGCGAGACGATCATTCGGGCGGCTCGCAATCCCGACGCAGTGCTTGCGGGCAAGCTCGGCGAAATCCTGAAGTCGATGGGTGCCACGTTGGAAAGGGACGACCGAATTCGCGCAGCCATCAATCAATTCGCGCGCCGCGCAGTGGTCGGCATGGCGGCAAGCTAT
>Ga0070664_100002758_pt1 | contig 14176 bp, 10 predicted proteins | sample KBSC73metaG_FD_65863 | JGI IMG/M metagenome (GOLD analysis project Ga0070664, IMG submission 65863) | Corn rhizosphere microbial communities from Kellogg Biological Station, Michigan, USA - KBS C7-3 metaG | ecosystem: Host-associated > Plants > Roots > Rhizosphere > Soil ... | reverse complement strand
AGTGTGCGCTGGCTGCGTGAGTCGTCGCCGCAGAAGAACCAGATCATTACGCCGCCGGCGGTGACCGCCGCTGCCGCGCGTGAAGAATCTGACGTCGACCAGACACTGTCGGTGAACCTGAACTCGGTTCTCACCCACACCAAGGTGAACACGTTCCGGCTCACGTGGACGCGCGAGAACGTCGCGTTTGCGAACCCGTGTTTCAACAATAACGGCCGCGATCAGGCGGCGTGCCTGCCGCAGCTGAACTTCCAGACGTTTACCGATCAGCAGAGCAACCTGGCGCAGTTCCGCATCAACGACGGCATTCAGGCCGAAGAGACGCTGGGCTGGTTCCTGCCGAACAAACGCGGAGACCACGACATCAAGGTCGGCGCGCAGTACGAGTACTCGGGCGCCAAGAACATCACTCAGGACAACCTGGACGGCACGTTCTCGTTCGGCACCAGTAACGGACCCTTCAACTCCAGCAACCCGTTCACGTATCCAGATCGATTCTCGATCCGCGTCGGCGGCCCGCTGAACGTTTACGAGAAGGCGCACTACTTCTCGGCTTTCGCCCAGGATAAGTGGCGGTTGACGAAGGACCTGACCGTCAGCCTCGGGCTGCGCTACGACCTCGAGCGTATTCCACTCGCCGAGCCGGATAACCCGCTGGTGGAGACGTACCCCACCGACGACAACAACATTCAGCCGCGTGTCGGGCTCACTTACAACCTGAACGACGGCAAGAGCGTTGCGCGCGCGGGATACGGCCGATTCTTCGATAAGACCCACTTCGAATTGATCGGCGGCCTATACACCGGCGCCTTCAGCACCTCGAGCGTACAGACGTTCCCGGTTGCCGGAGCGGATCTTGGTCCGCGCAACGGGAATTTCCCGACCGACCCGTTCCTGGTCAACGGCCCGACCGTCGACCGGGCGCTGCTGGAGCAGCGGTTTCCCAGTGGCGTAGCGGTGCGCAACACCGGCGTCACGTGGGACAACGAGGATCGCCGCGTACCACACACGGATCAGATTACCGCTGGCTACGAACATCAGCTGATGGCCGATCTGTCCGTCAGCGCGGACTACTTGCACTCGCAGCAGCGCGAGATGCTGATGGTGCTCAACTTGAACCCGCAGTTCCGCGCATCGACGGTCGTGGCCCAGGCCACACCGGTCCGTATCGGCAGCACGACGCTGACGCAGGCCACGGCGGAACTCCAGCAGATCTATCCCGGATTCGTTCCCTTCACCGCCAATGTCAACCAGTTCATCAACCGCGGCGAAGTGGACTACAACGCGATCATGCTCCAGATGAAGAAGCGCTTCAGCCGCAACTACAGCGCACAGGTCTCGTACACCTACGGCAAATCGCGTGGCAACACGACTGGCAATGGCGCCCCGGGCAGCAACTTCCAGGTGGGTGACGACCTTCATCTGGATAGGAACGAAGGGGCCACCAGTTTCGACATCCCGAACAATTTCACGTTTAGCGGGACCGCGCTGATTCCGAAGACGAAGGGACTGCAACTGAGCTGGGTGGCGCGCGCGCTGAGCGGGACGCCGTTCAGCATCATCAACACGAACTTCGATCCGGACCAGAACGGGATCCAGGCCGAGCCGCTTCCGGTTGCTGATTACTCAGGTACTGGCAACGACTCCTTTACCGTCCAGAACTATAAGCAAGAGCGGAACGGCGCGCGGGGGCCGGGATACTTCCAGGCCGACATGCGCTTTGGCTACGTCTTCAGCCTGGCCGGGCGCCGCCGTCTCGAAGTGTCGGCGGACGTCTTCAACCTGACGAATCGCACGAACTTCGCGAACCCGTCAGGCGATCAGGCCGCCGCATCGTCGTTCCTGATTGTCACGGCGTACAGCACCAGCTACACGCCGCGCAAGGCGCAGATTGGGTTGAGGTACGAATTCTGATCACGTCGCGATTCGCGGTTAGCGACTCGCGATTCGCTTGGTGAATGCGAGGGCACGAGGAAGTTCATCGTGCCCTCGTCCTTTTTCTGGGTGCGTAACCGCAGGCGACCACCGAGCCGCGGCCCCCGCGTCGCGAGCCGCGAGCCGCGATACCGTTATACTCAATTAGATGGGCCCTCCTCTCCGCCGGCTTCTTCCCTTTGTTTTTCGCTATCGACGCCAGTTCCTGCTCGGCCTCATCTGTGTCGTTCTTTCATCAACGTTTCAGCTGCTGTCGCCCTGGGTTCTCCGGTTTGCCATTGACGATCTGACGCGCGCGGTCACCTGGCAGAAGCTCATCACCTACGCGACGCTGCTTCTCGCGGTTGCATGCGTTCGCGCGCTGTTTCTGTTTCTGATGCGGCGCATCATCATTGGCGCCTCGCGCGGGATCGAGTACGACATCCGGAACGCGTTTTTCACGCGGCTTCAAGAGATGCCGCTGGCCTACTACCAGGCGCGGCGGACGGGCGACCTGATGTCGCGCGCCACCAACGATCTGAATGCGGTTCGCATGATGATCGGACCGGCGGTGATGTATTCAGCGAGCACGATCCTCGTGTTCGCGGTCGCGATCGTCCTGATGTCGTCGATTGATGCCCGGCTGACGCTGATCGCCCTGATTCCGCTGCCGATGGTGTCGGTGAGCGTGAAGTACTTCGGCAGCGCGATTCACAAGCGGTTCGAGACGATCCAGGCGCAGCTCGCGGACCTCAGCGCGGTGGTCCAGGAGGCGCTCGCCGGTGTTCGGGTCGTGCGCGCCTACAACCAGGAGGCGCACGAGATTGCCCGGTTTCGTGCCGCCAACGATGAATACGTGCGGCGAACCCGCGTGCTCATTCGGCTTCAGGGCATGTTCTTTCCGAGCATGACGCTGTTTCTCGGGTTCGGCGCGCTGCTCGTGCTGTGGGTTGGGAGTCGAGAGGTGATTGGCAGGCGCATCACGCTCGGCGAGTTCGTCGCGTTCAACTCCTATTTGGTGATGCTCAGCTGGCCGATGATTGCGTTCGGCTGGGTGACGAACATGCTGCAGCGCGGGATGGCGTCGTGGAAACGCATGCTGGAGGTTCTCGACGCCGCACCCGACATCAGCGATGCGCACGTGACCGAGGCCGGCCGTACCGTGCTGCTCACCGGCGCGATCGAGTTTCGCCACCTGACACTCACCTATCCGGGCACTGATCAGCCGGTGCTCGACAACGTATCTTTGCGGATCGAACCGGGCCAGACGGTCGCGTTCGTCGGCGCTACGGGTTCGGGCAAGTCAACCCTCATCTCGCTCCTGCCGCGCCTGCACGAGCCGCCTGCCGGCACCGTGTTGATGGACGGCGTCGACGTCCGTGAGATTCCGCTCGAGCGGCTGCGCGGCGCGATTGGCTTCGTGCCGCAGGAGCCGTTCCTGTTCTCGGAGTCGATCGCGGAGAACATCGCATTTGGCGTTCGTCCACGGTTCGCCCCCCACGGAATCGTGACCCGCGCCACGGAAGAACACGGGACAACACGAGCCACGGAAGAACACGGAAAAACACGGAAGGACACGGAAGAACACGGATTGGATCCTGATCTCGCGCAGCGGATGCACGACGCGGCGGCGGTGGCGCGGCTCGACAAGGACGTCGAATCGTTTCCGAAGGGTTACTACACGCCGGTGGGGGAGCGTGGCATCACGCTGTCGGGAGGGCAGAAACAGCGCACGGCTCTGGCGCGCGCGCTGATGGTCGATCCGCGTGTGCTGATTCTGGACGATGCGCTGTCGGCTGTGGATACGTATACGGAGGAAGAGATCCTGTCGCGGTTGAAGAGCGTCATGCGGCAGCGCACGTCGATCATCGTCGCGCATCGCATCTCCACGGTGCGCGATGCCGATCAGATCTTCGTGCTCGATCACGGCCGGATCGTCGAGCGCGGACATCACGACGCCCTCGTTGCCCGGGGCGGATTGTATGCGGCGCTCTATCGGAAGCAGCTGCTCGAGGAGGAGCTCGCTGCCAGCTAGATCAGGTTCTACCGGGTTCTGCTAGGTTCTGCGAGGTTCTACAGGGTTCGTTCGAACGCCGCAGAACCGTAGAACGAACCCAGTAGAACCCGTAGAACGAACCCGGCAGAACCCAGTAGAACCTCGTAGAACCCTGTAGAACCCAGAATTCAGATGTCATTCCACGAAGAAGAAGTTCTCGGCAAAGCCTATGACGCGACGCTGATGCGGCGACTGCTGCAGTATCTGCGTCCCTATAAGCCGCAGGTGGCGCTGGCGCTGGCGGCGATTATCTCGGCGTCGGTGCTGCAGCTGGCGCAGCCGTACCTGATGAAGCTGGCCATCGATCGCTACATCGCGACCGGCGATCTCGGCGGCGTCGATCGCATTGCCCTGTTGTACTTCTTCATCCTGATTGGATCGTTCGTGCTGGAGTACGTGCAGACGTGGCTGCTGCAGATCACCGGTCAGCGGATCATGTATGACATGCGCCTGCAGCTCTATCATCACCTCCAGCGGCTCGATCTGCAGTTCTACGATCGGAACCCGGTGGGCCGCCTGATGACGCGGGTGACCACCGACGTTGACGTCATCAACGACATGTTCACGTCGGGCGTGGTCTCGATCTTCGGCGACGTCTTCACTCTGGCGGGGATCATGATCGTGTTGATCACGATGGACTGGCGCCTCGCCCTCGTCACCTTCGCCGTGCTCCCGCTGATCGTGCTCGTGACGCAGTGGTTCCGCCGCAACGTCCGCGAGTCGTACCGGACGGTTCGCGCGTGGGTGGCGCGCATCAATGCGTTTCTCCAGGAACACATCACCGGGATGTCGACGGTGCAGCTCTTCCGCCGGGAACCGCGCGCGTTCGAGCGCTTCGACGAGATCAACCGGCGCCACCGCGACGCCAACATCGATTCGATCCTGTACTACGCCGTTTTCTATCCGGCCATCGAGATCATCGGCGCGCTGGCGGCCGCGCTGATCATCTGGTTCGGGGGCCGCTGGACGCTGCAGGGAACGCTGACGATCGGGTCGCTGGTCGCATTCCTGCTCTATTCCAGCCGCTTTTTCCGCCCGATCAGCGACATGTCGGAAAAGTTCAACGTCCTGCAGGCGGCGATGGCCTCGTCCGAGCGGATTTTCAAGCTGCTTGATGCCGAGGTGAGGATCCAGTCGCGACTCGCGATTCGGGACTCGCGACTCGCCACGCCTGGCTCAGAAGCCGCGCCCGGATTGCGTGGAAATGCCGAGCCGCGAGCCGCGAGCCGCGAGCCGCAGGGTGAAGGCCACATCGTCTTCGATCATGTCTGGTTTGCCTACGATGCGGCTCCGCCGGCTCCCGGATCCCGGACCACGGCTCCCGTCACGGATCCACCCAAGGATCCCACTTTCGTCCTCCGTGACGTCTCCTTCGAGGTCCGCCCCGGCGAACGCGTCGGCGTCGTCGGCGCGACGGGAGCAGGAAAGTCGACGCTGATCAATCTGTTGTTACGGTTCTACGAGGTGACGCACGGCCGGATTCTCGTCGATGGCGTAGACGTGCGTGAGATGGACTTGAAGGACCTGCGCCGGCTGTTTGGTCTCGTGCTTCAGGACGTCCACCTCTTCTCCGGCACGATTGCCGCCAATATCCGCCTCGGCGATGAGTCGATCACCGACGCGGCGGTGAAACGGGCAGCAGAGGCGGTCCACGCCAACCGCTTCATCGAACGGCTTCCCGCCGGGTACGACGGCCCCGTCGCCGAACGCGGCGCAACCCTTTCGGTCGGCCAGAAACAGTTGCTGTCGTTTGCAAGGGCGCTGGCGTTCAATCCCCGCATCCTCGTCCTGGACGAGGCGACGTCGAGCATCGACACGGAAACCGAGCTCCTGATTCGAGATGCGCTCGAAGTGCTGATGGCAGGCCGCACCACGATCGCCATTGCCCACCGGCTCTCGACGATCCAGGACATGGACAAGATCCTCGTGCTGCACAAGGGACAATTGAGAGAGGTGGGCACGCACCAGCAGCTGCTGGCCGAGCGTGGGATCTACTACAAGCTGTATCAGCTGCAGTATCGCGATCAGGAGAGGGATACCGCGGAGGCGGACCGGTCAGCCTCCGAGACGATTGCCGCGCCGCCGACCTAAAATCCGCCCGGTTCCTTTTGGGCGGTGGGCTGCGGCTCGGATTCCGGCGTCAGCGGAGCCGCTTCGACGGGCTGCGCCGCTTCACGGCGTCTGAACAGGCGGTCGACGAGGCTGGGAGTGCTGGCGCGCGGGTTCCAGCCAAGCCGAAGCACGGTCAACCCGGCCGTACGCTTTCCAAACTCGTAGCGCGCCTCGTCGCAGCTCCACATGTAGATGTCGATGTGGCGGCCCTGGACGGCTGGGCCCGTATCCATGACGGTGTAGATGCCGTTGTATCGATCACCAAGCCGATCGACCTGGATGACGGATCCGACCGGGAGGAGATCGGGATCGGCGGCGGCAATGCCGTTCCGGACGTTGACGCCGGAGGTCGTCGTGGTCCCGCGGCAGTAGGCCGTCGCAGTAAAGCGGAGGCGGGCGCCCGGCGAAGGAATCGCGGTGGCGTCGCGCAACTCCGCCTGTCGCGCGGCATATCGCGAATCAAGGACCGTGCTTTCGTACAGGAAGGCAAACGCGACGGCCGCGGTTCCTGTTGCGACGATCTTGCGCCCGAGTGAGTGCGAGAGCAACATCATGACGCGCGTGGGAGCGACGAAGTCTGCCGCTGCCGAGACTAACAACTATAGCGTCTGACGAGGCTTCCGGTCAAAGCACATACATAGTATGTGCATATACTCTTAACTATCTATTTGTCAGTATCTTCCGGGTGAGACTCTTCACTGGCATGTCGGCGGCGGGCCACAATCATCGTCAGCGACGCCCGATAGGCGACCGCGGCAAGCGACGCGGCACCGACCAGAGAGCCTAGGGCATATGACCACATCAGTGGTGTGAGCGTCTTGACCAGGCTTCGGAACTCTCCCCACGACGCATCGGTGAGCGCCTCGCGAAAATCCTTCAGCAACCCAGGCGGCACATCCACTCCAAGCAGCGTGGCGCCCAGCATCGTCGCGAGCGTGTAGTAGGCAGGAAGGATCCAGGGCAGATTCGAATACACCCCGAGCAGCACCGCCACGCGATTCAAGTTGAACGCGAACGCGACGACCAGGCCGAGAATCGTATGAAGGCCGAGAAACGGGGAGAATCCGAAGAATACGCCGACCGCGTACGCCACCGCCGTCCGCACGGGCGTGTCGTGCGTATGCAGAAGCTGGTCGAACCAGCGTCTCGTATCCGGTGACCAGATCATCGACGGCGTCGCTAGAAATGAACGAAGCCGGAAGGCAAAGGCTCGAGGCGACCGTTTCGGACAAGATCCACCGATCCACCTGACGTCAGCTCGCCGACGCGGGTGAACGTCAGACCGCGCGCCTCCCGGATCACACCGCGAAGCCGGCTCCGCTTGCGCGATGGAACCGCAAACAGCAACTCGTAGTCGTCTCCACCGCTGACCGAGGCCGATATCGGGTCGGTTCCCCGGCAAGCGAACCATTCCCGTGCCCCCGGATGGACCGGGAGCAGGTCGCTATCGATTCGGGCGCCCGTGCCGCTCGCCGCAGCGAGCCCGGCGACCGCGTCGGCCAGACCATCGCTCAAGTCCATGCAGGCGCTTGCCGCTTTCGTCCGCCCCAGGATCGACCCGACCCGGGCCCGAGGTTCCGGGCGGCAGTGCCGTGTGACGCATTCCGCGAGGGACTCGTCGGATGGCCTCGGGTGCTCTCCGGTCGTGCGCGCGCTTTCGTGTCGCAGCCAGTCGAGTCCGGCCGCTGCCGCTCCGATGTGGCCGGTGACGTAGAGGATGTCTCCGGCTTTGCCGCCGCTTCGCCTGAGCACTTTCCTTGGTCTGACGCTGCCAACCAGCGTCACGTCGACCACAAGAGGACCGGGCGAGCGCGTGATATTTCCTCCGGCAAGGCTGATCCGCGTCTGCGCCGCCAGATCGAGCAGCCCGTCGAGCAAGCCGTCCACCTCGGCGATTGTCGTTTCCGCGGGGAGCATCAGCGACAACAGCGCGAATCGCGATCGGCCGCCCATCGACGCGACGTCGCTGACGTTGACCGCCAGCGCCTTGTAGCCGATATCGGCCGGGGTCGAGAAGCGCCGATCGAAGTGCACACCTTCGACCAGCGCGTCGGTCGTCAATACCTGCAGAGCGCCGCGATCCGGGGAGGCGACAGCGGCGTCATCGCCAATGCCGACGAGCAGGGCTGAATCGGCGGCCGGCACCCGGCGTCGAATCCGCTCGATCAGCGCGCGTTCGCCGGCATCCGAGACACGTTGCCCTGCTGTACTACCGGGCAAACTCAACGGCCCGCGTCTCCCTGATCACCGTGACCTTGATTTGTCCCGGGTACTCCAGCTCGTTTTCGATCCGGCGGGCGATGTCCTTCGACAGCCACACCGTCTCCTCATCCGAAATCCGCTCGCTCTCGACCACGATGCGGATTTCACGGCCGGCCTGGAGGGCGAAGGACTTCGAAACGCCTTCGAAAGAATCGGCAATCCCTTCGAGTTTCTCGAGGCGCTTGACGTAGGACTCCAGGATGTCGCGCCGCGCCCCGGGGCGGGCGGCGGAAATCGCGTCGGCCGCCTGCACGATCATCGCTTCGAGCGACGGCCAGTCGATGTCCATGTGATGGGCCGCCACCGCCATCAGCACCGGGTCGCTTTCCCCGTGCTTGCGCAGGAAATCGAGCCCGAGTTCGAGGTGGGTTCCCTGCAAATCCCGATCGATCGCCTTGCCGATGTCGTGGAGGAACGCTGCGCGTGCCGCAACGTGGCCGTTCAGGCCGATTTCCTTGGCCATGATCCCGGCGAGGAACGCGACTTCCTTCGAGTGGTTGAGCACGTTCTGGCCGTAGCTCGTTCGGAACTTCAAACGTCCCATGAGGCGGAGGACCTCGGGATGCAGATCGTAGAGGCCGAGCTCGAATGCGGCCGCTTCGCCTTCCTTGCGGACGGTCTCTTGCATCTCGGTCTTGACCTTCTCGACGATCTCTTCGATCCGCGCCGGATGAATCCGGCCGTCGGCGATGAGACGCTCGATGGCTTGTCTGGCGACCTCCCGGCGGAACGGGTCAAAACTGGACAGAATGATTGCGCCGGGCGTGTCGTCGACAATCAACTCGACGCCGGTCGCCGTTTCCAGCGCCCTGATATTCCGACCCTCGCGCCCGATGATGCGGCCCTTGAGGTCGTCGCTGGGCAGGTCGACGACGGAGACTGTCGTTTCGATGGCGTGCTCCGCCGCGCTCCGCTGGATTGCGTCGGTGATGATCTGCTGGGCGCGGGTCGCCGCGGTCTCCCGCGCTTCCGTCTCCAGACGCTTGACCAGGTTCGCTGCATCCCGTCGGGCGTCGCCTTCGATCTGTTTCAGCAGCAGCTCGCGGGCTTCGTCGGCGCTGAGGCCCGCCACCCGCTGCAGCTCGCGCTGCCGTTCGGCGACAAGCTGCTCGGCCCGAGAGGCGGCGGCGGCCGCGCGCTGTTCGTGCGAGGCTAGCGCTTTTTCGCGGCCCCGTAGATCCTGCTCGACTCGATCGGTGGCAGCCAACCGATCGGCCAGCGCCCGCGTCTTGTCGGCAAGGCCCTGCTCCAGGCCAACGATTTCCTGTCGCCGTTCCCGCGCCTGTTTTTCCGCTTCGGCGGCGAGATCGTGTGCCTTCTCGCGGGCCTCGAGCGCGGCTTCCTTGCGCAGCGTTTCCGCATCGCGCTCGGCCTGTTTCAGGGTACGGTCAGCGTCGCTCCTGGCGTTTCTGACCGCGTCGTCAGCCGCTCGGCGCTTGGAGGCGGCGCCCCAGAGGAGCGCGCCGCTCGCGATGAGACTCACGAGCAGTGTGGCGACGGCAGCTAGGCCTGATGGTGGCATCGCAGAGGTCCCCATACCCGGGCCGGCCCGGCCCGACGTCAGCTCGTGAACGTTCGGGTGGAGAAGAGAGGAAAGGCCCCGCTTTGCCGTGTGGGGAGGTCGGATGAACCTGCGTAAAGCAGGTGGAACCGCTGCACAAGCCGCGCTTCAGGCTTCCTCTTACAGAGGCATGCACACCACGCCGCGTCGCGATTCTCTTATGGTGAAACGTTGGCTCAAACGAGCCTCCGAACCATCACGCGCAAAGCAGGGAACTCAAACTCCAGGCAAGATCTTACAGCACTCCACGGGCCCCAGCAACGTGAATGCGGCGTTTTCGCGCGCCTGCGCGGGAATGCACTACCGCGCAGCAGTCTGAGGATGGCCGTCGTCTAGCCCGAGCGCGAGGTCGAGTACCCGTTCGAGTTCGGCGGCCCGGGTGGCGACCTGGTCGCTTTGCCGGCGCTCATCGTCCAGCAGGCGGAAGTATTCGTCGGCGATGTTGAGGGCGGCCAGCACGGCGAGTTTCAGCGTGTCGCCCGACGGCGACTCGCGCAGCGCGAGCCGCATTTTCTCGTCGACGTAAGCCGCCAGCTCGGCCACGTACGCCGGATCGAGACCGCTGCGAATCGGGTACTGCTGTCCGTGGATCTCGACGGTCACCACACGCGACCCGTCCATGTCCTACAGATTGAGGCTTTCGATCTGTGTCAACATCTCATCGACCCGCGATCGGATGAGTGCTCGCTCTTCCCGAAGCGCCGTCAACTCGCTCGAGGTGCCTTCCGCTTCCGTCAGGCGCGCTCGCAGACCGTCGAGCTCACGATTGAGCCGTGTGTTCTCGTCGGCGGCTCTGGCCTGATCCGCCCGAAGACGATCGATCACGCCGACCAGCAGCTTGACCTTCTCTTCGAGACGATCGATCGGCTCGAGATCCACGCCGCGTACTGCAACTTTCGCCAAGGGAGAACTCCTATCTCTGCTCCGCGCCATGCGTCGTGCGCAGCGCGCTGACAATCCGTTCGGTTGCGGCCTGCACCTCATCGTCGGTGAGCGTCCGCTCCGGATCGCGGAACGTCAAGCGAAGCGAGAGGCTGACGCGTCCCTCGGGAACGCCCTTGCCTTGATACCGATCGAACTCGGTTATCGATGCGAGGGTAGAAGGTGCCGCCGCACGGATAGTGCCACGAACGGACGCAGCAGGCAAGGATTCATCGATGACGATCGAGATGTCGCGAACGATGGATGGATAGCGGGGGAGCGATTCAGCGCGCAGGTCGTCGCCACGGCCGGCGCGTGCGAGCGCTTCCATATCGATCTCGGCGACGTAAATCTCTTCTCCGGCGGTGAGCCCGCGCGACTCCGCGATGGACGGAGCAAGTTGTCCCACGACACCGAGCACGAGGTCATTTGACCGCAGGTCAGCGGCACGCCCGCGGACGAGGTAGTCTGCGCCTGACAGACGCGGCTCGATCGCGGTGACGCCGAACGTGCGGCACAAAAGATCGACGGTTCCCTTTGCGTCGAAGAAATCGACGGGTCGCGCCGGCGACGACCAGTGCGCGGGATTTGCCGCACCGGTCCAAGCAAAAGCGACCGATCGACCTTCGCCGGCGGACGTGAAGCGGCTCCCTACCTCGAACAGTTGAATATCCTTCCGGCCCCGCCGGCGATTGTGCGCGCACGCATCGATGAGGCCAGGGAGGAGCGACGGTCTGAGGACCGCGAACTTCTCCGACAGCGGGTTCAGAATGGCGATCGCGTCGACGCCTGGCTCGCAGAAGGGCGCCGCCGCCTGCCGCTCGATGAACGCGAACGTCATCGCTTCCGAGAATCCTGCCGATGTCAGCGCCTGGCGAACGAGCCGATCCCGCGCGATGCTTCGATCTGGTGGGGCCTGCGCGGCGGTGAGCGGTGGAAAACGGACTGGAAGCCGATCGAAGCCGTAATGTCGTCCAACCTCCTCGATCAGATCTTCTTCGCGGCTGACATCGACGCGGAACGTTGGCACCGTCACGGACCAGGTCACCGGACTGGATTCCGCCACAGCGAAGCCCAGCGGCTGCAGAAATCGAGGAACGTCGGCCTCCGGCACCGCTTGTCCGAGCAGTCGCTCAATCCGCGACGATCGCAGCTCAATCGTTCGCGGCTGACGCGGCACGGGATACCGATCGATCACCGGGCCCACGGCTGTGCCAGCGCCGATGCGCGCGAACAACTCGGCAGCCCGGGCGATTCCGACGGGCGGCGTGTCGATCGCTGCCCCTCGCTCGAATCGGATCGAGGCTTCGGTCTTCAATCCCAGCCGCTTGCTCGTGCGGCGAACGGAGGTCGGCTCGAAGTATGCGCTTTCGAGCGCAATCCGTTTCGTCGTCGCCGACACCTCGGAGTTCGCGCCGCCCATCACGCCGCCGATTGCCACGGCCCGTTCGGCGTCGGCGATCACGAGCATGTCGGCGTCGAGCTTGCGGTCGATGCCATCGAGCGTGCGCATCGTTTCCCCGCCGACGGCGCGCCGCACGACGATGCGTGTCAGCGCCAATCGCTCGAGATCGAAGGCGTGCATCGGCTGGCCGATTTCGAGCATCACGTAGTTGGTGACGTCGACGACGTTGTTGATGGGCCGTACGCCGGCGGCTTCGAGCCGCGTCCGCAGCCAGTCGGGTGACGGGCCGATGCTGACCTCGAAGACCTGGGCGCAGTACCGAGGACAAAGATCAGGGGCTTCGATGTTGACATCAAGTTCCGGGATCCGTGGTCCGGGATCCGGGATCCGAGAAGAATCGTAACCCGCATCCCGATCCGCGGATCCCGGACCCCGGCTCACGGATTCCGGCACGCCCATCTGCAGCGGCAGTCCCCAGATGGCTGAGGCCTCCCGTGCGAGCCCGAGGTGGCTCAGGCAATCGGGTCTGTTCGCGGTGATCTCGAAATCGATTACCGGCTCGGCTCCCTGCTCGACGCTGGCGACTTCGAATCCGCGCAGGCTGATCTCACGAGCGGCGGTCTCGACGTCGACCGTCACCGGAACGAGCTCGCGAAGCCAACTGTAGACGAGCCTCACAGCGGGAACTGCTCCAGGAAGCGCAGGTCGTTTTCGTAGAACAAGCGGATATCCTCGACGCCCCACTTCAGCAGGGCGACACGCTCGATGCCCATTCCGAAGGCCCAGCCAGTGTAGCGTTCGGGATCGTAGCCGACCGCTTCGAACACGGCCGGATGCACCATGCCGCTGCCGAGGATTTCGATCCAGCCCGTGCGTTTGCACATTGCGCAGCCGGCGCCGCCGCACGCGATGCAACTGATGTCGACCTCGGCGCTCGGCTCGGTGTAGGGGAAGAAGCTCGGGCGGAACCGCAACTCCCGCGACGCGCCGAACAGCTCACGCAGAAACACGAACAGCGTGCCCTTCAAGTCGGCGAGCGATACGCCTTCGCCGACCACGAGTCCTTCGACCTGCGTGAACATCGGCGTGTGCGTGAGGTCGAGATTGTCCCGGCGGTACACGCGGCCAGGCGCAATCAATCGAACCGGCGGCTTGTGCTCTTTCATGTAGCGGATCTGCATGCCCGACGTGTGAGTACGCAGCAGTGTCGCCGCCGTGCCGGCAAGCGATCGCACCGGCTTGTCGAGATAGAGCGTGTCCTGCATGTCGCGCGCGGGATGGTCCGCCGGCATGTTCAACGCTTCGAAGTTGTAGTAATCGTCCTCGAGCTCAGGTCCCTCGACGATGAGAAACCCCATCCGGCTGAAGATCGACTCGATGCGCTCGCGGAGCAGCGTGAGCGGATGCCGATGGCCGACTGCGGGTTGCCGGCCGGGCAGCGTCAGGTCGACCGCGCCGGCTGGCGGACGGTCTGCCTCCGCCGCGGCAATCCGTTCGTCGAGTTGGAATTCGATCTGCTGGCGGAGATCGTTGGCAAGTTTCCCGAGACGCGGCCTGACCTCGGCCGGCGCGGACCCCAGACTCTTGAGGAGCCCTGACACCAGCCCGCCCTTGCGGGACAGGTATCGGTCGCGCACGGTCCGAAGCGCCGCCGCGGTGGTGGCGGTGGCGAGATCGCGCTCGAAATCGGCGCGTAGTGCTGCTATCTGGGAATCGGACATGAAATGGCTTAGGGCTCAAGGCTCAGAGCTTAGGGCTCAAGCGAAGCCATGAGCCGTGAGCCCTGAGCGCCTTAAGCCGTCGCGCGACGCGCGACCTTCGGCTTCGCGTCGCTTGCAACCTTGGCAAGGCTGGCAAATGCCGCCGGCTGAGTCACCGCGAGGTCCGCGAGCGTCTTCCGATCGACCGTGTTGCCAGCCGCCTTCAGTCCGGCGATCAGCTGCCC
>Ga0070664_100002757_pt1 | contig 14181 bp, 7 predicted proteins | sample KBSC73metaG_FD_65863 | JGI IMG/M metagenome (GOLD analysis project Ga0070664, IMG submission 65863) | Corn rhizosphere microbial communities from Kellogg Biological Station, Michigan, USA - KBS C7-3 metaG | ecosystem: Host-associated > Plants > Roots > Rhizosphere > Soil ... | reverse complement strand
AGGTTGTGGCCTCCGATCCGGCGCCGCCGAGGAGGAAAAGGGCGGCGATCGCGGACAGAGTCCGACCCGGGCGCTGGAGGCGCATGTGTCCAACCTTTCTGGTTGTGTCAGAGGGGAGACGGAAGGAGCTTATCGCAGCCCGTCGGCGCAGGTTGCACCGACGGACGAAGGTGCAGGTGCAATCCATTAGCAATTGCTAATGCGTTGACCTGCATCGTGCCGCTGTGGCGATCCGGAGCCGCCGCCACCGTGCCCGACTGACCGTCTATTGCAAGCTGAACGTCTTGGCGATGAACACGGCCATCTGGCCTCGGGTGTTGTCGGCGAGCGGGCAGTAGTTTCCGCCGCCGCAGCCGCCGGTGATCTGCTCCGCAGCGAGCTGCTCGATCCAGTCCGCGAACGTCGACGGGCAGGGCACGTCGTTGAAGGAGCCGGCGCAGTCGGGCGGGAGGTACGACGAGCCGTGCTCCGCCTTCAGCAGGAAGACCGCCATCTGGTCGCGCCGCACGGGGTTCGTCGGGCAGTAGTTGCCGCCGCCGCAGCCTCCGGTGATCCCCTCGGCCGCGAGCGCCTCGATCCAGTTGGCGAACGTCGACGGGCACGGCACGTCCGGGAAGGTCCCCACGCAGGGCGGCGGCGCGTAGCAGAGCCCGTGTTTGCCCTTGAGGAGGAACACCGCCATCTGCTGCCGGAGCGTGTTGTCGTTGACGCCGTAGTTCCCGCCGCCGATGCCCGCGGTGATCGCGTTCGACACGAGGGTGGTGACGAAGCCGTAGAACTGGTTCGTGCCCGGCACGTCGAGGAAGTCGGACACGAAGGCCTTCAGCAGGACGCCGGTCGTTCCGTCCGCGTTCGTCACGACGATGTCGTTGGCGAGCCCGGGCGAGAGGACCGGGGTCTTGAACGTCATCGAGATCGCCGATCCGACGTTGACGTTGGTCGCCGGCGCGCCGCCGACCGTGACGGTCAGACCGGCGGCCAGGTCCGTGCCGTGCAGCGTGACGCTCGTCCCTCCCGCCGGGGGGCCCGCGGCGGGATTCGAAGAGAACGCCAGGCCCTGCGAGAACTCCGACGTGTTGCCCAGGGGGTCCGTCGCCGTCGCCGTGACGCGCGAGCCCGCCGCGGTCGCGACGGACAGCACCTCGTCGAACGCGGCGTCGCCGTTGCCGTCGGTGGTGACCTGCGTCGCGCCGATCCACGTTTCGCCTTCTAGAAACTCGCGCGGAAAGTTCGAGCAGGCATCGGCGTAAAAGTCGAGGTCGTAGGTCATCGACGCCTTCGAGTGCAGCACGCCCTGGACGTGAGTCGTGGCGCCGGTCGTGACCGAGGTGAAGAGCGGGAAGTTCTGCATCCCGTTGCCGCCGGTGTCCGTGTCGCCCGGGTCGTTCGGCGTGACGCCGTCGGGGCTGCCCGCCGCCATCACGTCGATGCCGAGCCCGTCGTTGCCGAAGATCCTGTTTCCCCGCGTGACGTTGCGCTGCGAGAAGGGCAGGTAGACGCCGTCGCCGGTCCCGCCGATGGCCTTCGTGTAGGCGATGACGTTCGCCTCGCCGGGCCCGACGCCGCCGATGACGTTCTGCGCCGCGCCGACGTGAATCGCGCGGTCATAGTTTCCGAGGTCGATCGTACCGGTCGGGTCGGTGCCGATGAAGTTGCCCTGAAGGATCGTGACCATCGCGACGTTGGAAGATCCCAGAACCAGCCCGATCCCGTGATTCGCGGAGATGACGTTCCCCGCGCCGGCCGCGCTCCCGCCGATGACCACATTGTTCGAGTCCAGGGCGATTCCGCGGCTGCCGTTGCCCAGCGGCGCGGCGCCCGTGACGTCCACACCGACGTAGTTGCCCTGCACGACGGTGTTGGTCGCCGGCTCGCCGTCGATCTCGAGGCCGTTGACCTGATTGCCCGAGATGACGTTGCGAGCGGCCGCCGCGAGGCCGCCGATCGTCACGTTGATCGCACGGCTGAGGACGATGCCGTGCCCGAGGTTCGTGAGCTTCAGCGTTCCCGTCGCGTCCGTGCCGACGAGGTTTCCCTGGATCGTCACGCCGTTCGGTCCGCCCGTGCCGTTTCCGAGCACGATCTTGTCGTGTCCGCCCGAGATCAGGTTGCGGGCGGCGGGCGACGTGCCGCCGATGCGGACGTTCGCCGGCGTGATGCCGGTGACGTGCGCGCCGCTCGCGGCCGCGACGGGAGCGGTCCCCGTCGGATCCGTGCCGAGGAAGCAGCCCTCGAGCACGAAGTTGGCGGCCGAGTTCTGGAGGCGGATGGTCGCCGTCTGGCAGCCGTGGACGACGAGCCCCTTGATCGTGGTGTCCGAGGCCGACACGTCGAGGCAGATGGAGCCGGCGCCGATCGCCGCGCCGTCGAGCTCGACCATCAGGACGGTATTGAGCCCCTGCGACGTGCCTTGCGTGTTCGCCAGCGAGCCGGACTGCGAGTAGCCGTCGATCGTGACCGGTGAAGTGATCGCGGGCAGCGCCGTGGCCGGCGAGATCGTGTGGACGCCGGAGCCGGTGATGTTGAACGCGATCGTGTCGGGTCCGGCGGCCGCGTTGGCGTCGGTGATCGCCTGGCGCAGCGACCCGGCTCCGGAGTCGGACACGTTCGTGACGGTGAAGGTCGCCGCGCGCGCGGTCGCGCTCAGAAGCGTGCAGAGGGCGATCACGGTGCTGAGCCGGAGCGAGTTCCGCATCGGTTGTCTCCTCGTGTGGCGCGACTCTATAACGGACACCCCGATCCGTCGTTCGCTGCGGAAAGCTATTGGAGGTTGAAGGTCTTCGTGATGAACACCGCCATCTGGCCGCGGGTGCTGTTGGAGGCGGGACAGTAGTTGCCGCCGCCGCAGCCGCCGGTGATCTGCTCCGCGGCGAGCTGCTCGATCCAGTCGGCGAATGCGGAAGGGCAGGGAACGTCGGCGAACGCTCCGACGCAGGCGGGCGGCGCGTAGGACGAACCGTGCTCGCCCTTGAGCAGGAACACCGCCATCTGGTCGCGGCGCACCGGTGTCGCCGGACAGAAGTTGCCGCCGCCGCATCCTCCCGTGATGCCCTCGGCCGCCATCGCCTCGATCCAGGGCGCGAAGGACAACGAGCACGGCACGTCCGCGAAAACGCCCTGGCAGGGCGGTGGCGTGTAGCACAGGCCGTGCTCGGCCTTCAGGAGAAAGACCGCCATCTGCTGCCGCAGCGTGGGCTGATCCACGCCGTAGTTGCCGCCGCCGACGCCCACGGTGATCGCGTTCGAGACGAGCGTCGTCACGAACGCGTAGAACTGGTGGCCGCCGGGCACGTCGAGGAAGTCCGAGACCCAGCCCTTGACGAGCGTCCCGGTCGTTCCGTCGGGCGTCGTCACGACGAGGTCGTTCACGGTGCCGGGCGCCAGAGGCGGCGACGTCGTGCTCAGCGTGTGGTCGTCCGTGAATGTCACCGAAGCGGACGCTCCGCCGATGGTCAGGACGGATGGGTCGGCGAAGTCGGTGCCGAAGACGGTGATGCCCGTGCCGCCGGCCGCCGGTCCGGAGGCTGGTGAGATGGAGAAGATGATCCGCTGCGAGAACTCCGACGTATTCCCCGCTGGATCCGTCGCGGTCGCGGAGATGCGGGCGCCCGCCTCCGTCACCGGATTCAGCTGCGCATCGAACGCGGCGTGCCCGGCCGCGTCGGTCGTGACCTGGATCGAGCCGAGATAAGTCTGGCCCTCCACGAACTCTCGCGGGAAGTTCGAGCAGGCGGGATTCGCGTAGAAGTCGATGTCATACGTCGTCGAGCCGGCGCTGTCGAGCTTCCCGATGATCTCCGTGCCGGCTCCGCCGGGAAGATGGTTCACCGTCTGGATGATGGGGAAGTTCTGGTACTGATTCATTCCCGTGTCCCCGTCGCCCGGATCGTTCGCCGTGGGACCCACCGGCACCCAATCGATCCCGAGCTCTCCGTTGTCGTGGATCGAGTTGCCGCGGATGGAGTTGCCCGTCCCCGCGCCGAACTCGCCGAGGACGCCTCGCACGGCGTTGAAGGCGATGACGTTCGCCTCGCCGGGCCCCACTCCGCCCACGACGTTGTCGTGGGCCGCGCCGAAGCCGCCGGCGAATCCGACGCCCTGCAGGTTGCCGAGCGGGCTGACCCCGTCCTTCTGAGTGCCGATGAAGTTCCCCTGGATGACGTTGCCGGACGTCTCGATGAAGAACGCGACGTGCTCGTGAGCCGAGATGACGTTGCGGGCGGCTGGCGTCGCGCCGCCGATGACGTTGTCGTCCGATCCCGAGTCGGTCGTCACGGCGTCGTCCTCGTTCGGGTGCGCCAGGGTCCCGGTCGCGTCCGTCCCGAGGAAGTTCCCCTCGATGTGGTTTCCGCCGGCGGACGTGAGGTGGATCGCGTTCCCCGCCGCCGCCGTGGTTCCGTGAAAACCTCCGATCACGAGCCCGCGCACGGTGCTGCCCCCGGATTGGATGTCGAGCCCGTTGGCCTGTCCCGCGGCATCCCCCGAAAGCTCGATGAGCAGAACGCCGTTGAACCCGGCGGGATCGGTGTTGGGGCTCGCACCGGATTGCGTGTAGCCGTCGATGATCACGGGATCGGTGATCGTCGGAAGGGGCGACACGAGAGCGAGGGTCCGGACGCCCGAGCCCGGTATGTCGAACCCGATGGTGTCGAGGCCCGGATTCGCGTTGGCGTCGAGGATCGCCTGGCGAAGAGAGCCGGCGCCGCTGTCGTTGACGCTCGTGACGGTAAACGTCGCCGCGACGAGCGGCGGGGACAGGAGCCAGAGGCAAAGAACGGCCGGTCTCTTCATGGAACCTCCTATTGCAGGTGAAACGTCTTGACGATGAACACCGCCATCTGGCCGCGCGTGCTGTTCGAGGAAGGGCAGTAGTTGCCGCCGCCGCAGCCGCCGGTGATCTGCTCCGCGGCGAGCTGCTCGATCCAGTCGGCGAACGCGGACGGACACGGAACGTCGGCGAATGCTCCGACGCACGGCGGCGGCGCGTAGGACGATCCGTGCTCGCCCTTCAGCAGGAAGACCGCCATCTGGTCGCGGCGCACCGGGTTGGTCGGGCAGAAGTTGCCGCCGCCGCAGCCTCCCGTGATGCCCTCGGCGGCCATCGCCTCGATCCACGGCGCGAAGCTCGACGAGCAGGGCACGTCACCGAAGACGCCCTGGCACGGGGGCGGCGTGTAGCAGAGACCGTGCTTGGCCTTCAGGATGAAGACCGCCATCTGCTGCCGCAGCGTCGACTGATCCACGCCGTAGTTGCCGCCGCCGACGCCGACCGTGATCGTGTTGGAGACGAGCGTCGTGACGAACGCGTAGAACTGGTGGCCGCCCGGGACGTCCAGGAAGTCGGCGACCCAGCCGTTGACGAGTGTGCCCGTCGTTCCGTCGGTGGTCGTGGCGACGACGTCGTGGAAGGTCCCGGGGGCGAAGGAAGGAGAGGTCGCCGTCAGCGTGTGGCCGTCGACGAATGCTGCGGCCGCGTCGGCGCCGCCGATCGTGATCGTCGTCGGATTCGAGAAGTCGGTGCCGCTGATCGACAGACTGCTGCCCCCTGAAGCGGGACCCGACGCGGGGGAGATCGAGAAGATGATCCGCTGCGAGAACTCCGAGGTGTTCCCGGCGGGGTCGGTTGCCGTCGCGGAAATCCTCTGTCCGGGCTGGATCGTCGCAGAAAGCGTCACGTCGATGTCCGCGTGTCCGGTGCCGTCCGTCGTGACCTGACTGGAGCCGAGGTAGGTCTCGCCCTCGAGAAGCTCCCGCGGGAAGTTCGGGCAGGCCGAGTTCGCGTAGAAGTCGAGGTCGAACGTCGTCGACGGCGTCGAGTCGAGCTTGCCCTGGATGCGCGTTCCCGTGCCCTGCGGACCGAGGATGGTCACCGTCTTCAGGATCGGAAAGTTCTGGAGGCGGTTCGGGCCGTCGTCCACATCTCCGCCGTCGTTGAAGTTCGGGCCGTCGGGGGAGAGGTCGATCCCGAGCCCGGCGTTGTCGTGGATCGAGTTGCCGCGGATGGCCCAGTCATGCTGGCTGATCACATGGACGCCGGCGTTCCCGTTGAAGGCAATGACGTTGCCCTCTCCCGTACCCGTGCCGCCGATGATTCCGTTCAGCGACTCGCACCGAATTCCGTCGGACGCGTTCGGCACCGGGAGGACCCCCGTGGGGTCGGTCCCGATCCAATTGCCCATGACGGTGTTCGCCGACGCGCTGTCCGTGAAGTCGATGCCGACCGAGTTTCCCGAGATGACGTTCCCCGCGCCGGCCGCGGAGCCGCCGATCGTGTTGTCGTGAGGCGCGTTGTTCGTGAAGATGCCGACGGTGGCTCCCAGCCCCACGGTCCCGGTCGCGTCGGTGCCGATGTAATTGCCCTGGATCGTGTTGTGGTTCGAGCCGGGCCCGAGAGAGATGGCCGCGTTGCCGAAAATGACGTTCCGCGCGCCCGCCACGGTCCCGCCGACGAGTGTGTCGTGCGCATTCGCGCCCATCGCGATGCCGTAGCTGACGGGCGGCGTCTCGGCCAGCACGGCCGTACCCGTCGCGTTGACGCCGATGTGGTTGCCCTGGATCACGTTCGAGCCGCCGACCGCGATGTCCACGGTCGCGCCGCCCGCGCCCGTCCCTCCGGCGACGACGTTGTGGTCGGCCGGATCCGTTCCGCCGATGTGGTTGCCGGCGCCCGAGACCTGGATCACGCTGAAGCCGGTTCCGAGGTATTGAGTCCCCGTGACGTCCGTCCCGATCCAGTTGCCGATCACGAAGTTGTCGTCGTGGCCGGAAGTGATGGAGAACGTCGTCCCGTTGGACCGATTGATCAGAAGCCCCCGGATCGTCGCGCCCGACGTCGACACAGTGAACACGTTGTTCGTGAACGGAACGGTGCTCGCGTCGATCTCGATCGTGTAGGCGGCGTCGTTCCCGACGAGCAGCGTGTTGGGGCTCGACCCCGCCTGCGTGAAACCGTCGAGGACGACCGCGTCGGTGATCGTCATCGTCGAGAGCGGCTGGATCGTATGCACGCCCGAGCCCGCGATGTTGAACGAGATGGTGTCGAGGCCGGCGTTGCCGTTCGCGTCGGTGATCGCCTGGCGCAGCGAGCCCGCGCCGCTGTCGTTCGTGTTCGTGACGGTGAAGGTCGAGGCGCCGACGGTCGAGGCCGCCGCGACGAGAACCAGAAAGCCGAGAGAGCGCTTCAAGTGTTCCTCCTTGGTCATCAGCTGCATCCCGCCGTGATTCCTTCGGCGAAGAGTTGCTCGATCCAATCGGCGAAGAGCGAGGGACAGACGACGTCGGCGAAGAGCGGCGTACACGCCGGCGGCGCGTACGTCCCGCCGTGCTCGATCTTGAGCAGGAAGACGGACATCTGGGCGCGCGTGACGGGGCTCGCCGGACAGTAGTCGCCGGAGCCGCATCCCCCGGTGACCCCCTCCGCCGCGAGCTCCTCGATCCAGGGCGCGAACGGAGACGGACAGGGCACGTCGGCGAAGACGCCGGTGCACGGCGGGGGCGTGTGCGCCGAGCCGTGCTCGGTCTTCAGAAGGAACACCGCCATCTGTTCCCGTGTCACCGGCGAGAGCGGGCAATAGTCCCCGCCGCCGCATCCGGCGGTGATCCCCTCCGACGCGAGCTCTTCGATCCAGTCCGCGAACAGGCCGGGGCACGCGACGTCGGGAAAGACGCCGAGGCACGACGGCGGCACGTGCGTCGAGCCGTGCTCCGTCTTCAGGAGGAACACCGCCATCTGATCGCGGCGGACGAACGCGTTCGGGCAGTAGAGCGGAGCCGGCGGGGCCGGCGTGTAGCGAAAGACGAAGCCCAGTCCGAAATCGCCGCCGGTGTAGCGCGTACCGTAGAGCTTGCCGTCGCTTCCCTCGGTCAGCGCGGCGTTGCTCTGGCCGAGCCCGTCGGGCCGGTCGTCGGAGGTCCCGTCGAAGTCATGCAGCTTGACCACGTTGCCCGCCAGATCCATCCGGTACAGCGTCCCGAATCCGAACTCGCCTCCACCCTCCGTCGTGCCGTAGAGCAGGCCGTCGGAGGCCTGGATGAGTCCGGCCTGGGGATTGGCGCCGTCCGTCCCGTCGAAGCTGTGGAGCGAGGCGAACCCTCCCTGCGCATCGATCCGGTAGACCGTCCCCTTGCCGAAGGTCCCTCCTCCGTCGGTCACTCCGTAGAACTTGCCGTCCGTCGCGAGGAGCAGCGCGCCGGCCGGGGCCGCGCCGTCGGTGAGCACGAAGGCGTGCAGCGGCGCGACTCCGCCCGCGCCGTTCATGTGGAAGACCGTACCGCACCCGTCTCCGCAGACGTTCGGGTTGCCTCCTCCGCCCTGGCTCGTCGTGCCGTAGAAGTCGACGTCCGAGGTCTGGAGCAGCGGTGTCAGCGGAATGTAACCCTCCGCCGACGAGAACGTGTGCAGCGGGAGGGAGTCGCCCGCCGTCGTGACCTTCAGGATCTGGGGACAGTTGTCGGTTTCGTCCTGGCACTTCCCCGCGCCGGTGACGACGTAGAGGAAGCCGTCCGTTCCCTCCGTCGGCGAAGTGGTGCCGAGATAGCCGCCCGCGTCCTGATCGAAGTTGAGGACGGTCTCGACGGTCCCGTCCGTGGTCATGCTGTAGACCGTGCCGTCTCCGTTCCCGCCGGCGGACGTCGTGCCGTAGAACTTGCCGTTCGAACCGAGGATGACGCCGGACCAGGGGAGGATCCCTTCCGTCGACGAGTCGAACGCGTGCACCGTGCCGTGAGCCCCGGCGGCGTCGATCTTGAAGACGGTGCCGCAGCCGATCACGCAGAGATCTCCCGCGGTGCCGCCCAGCTCGGTCGTCCCGAAGAGCTCGTCGCCGACGAGGAGCAGCGTGCCTCTCGGCAGCGCGCCGTCGGGATCTTCACCGGTGAAGACGTGGAGGACCTCGTAGGTCTGGCCGCCGGCGGGGCGCGAGAGCGCGACCGCGACGACGGCGAGGCTGATCGCGACGCGCAGACGAGACAGGGTTCCATGGACCACGATCGCTCCCTTCCGCCCCCGGTGGGGCTCCTCCGACCAACTCGGAGAGGCTCAGCTGCCGGGCGGAGCGCGGAGAGTGCGGGGAGACGCGGGGTGCGAGAGCGGCTGCGAAGCATCGCGCGCCCCCTCGAGCGGGTCCGCGTGGTCGAGCGTCGGAACGCCGGCCCGCCGCGCGTGGACCGGATTCGCGCAGGCGAGGCTCCCGGACGAGTCTTCGTGAGAGTCGCACAGATCGGCGATCACCCAGGCGGCGGGTCCCGCGAACGCGACCAGACACACCAGCAGGACGAGCGCGGTCGCCGCCCGTCCCCCGCGCGCCGCGAATGCGTCAGCCATGGCGAATACGTTCCAGGGTTCTACTGCAGGCCGAACGTCTTCGTGATGAAGACGGCCATTTGTCCGCGCGTGTTGTTGTCGAGCGGACAGTAGTTCCCGTTGCCGCAGCCGCCCGTGATGTTCTCGGCCGCGAGCTGCTCGATCCAGTCGGCGAAGACGGACGGGCACGCGACGTCGCCGAAGGTCCCGGCGCACGCCGGCGGCGTGTAGCTCGAGCCGTGCTTCGCCTTGAGCAGGAAGACGGCCATCTGGTCGCGGCGGACGGGGCTCGACGGGCAGTAGTTGCCGCCGCCGCAGCCGCCGGTGATGCCCTCGGCCGCGAGCGCCTCGATCCAGTTCGCGAAGGTGGACGGGCACGGGACGTCGGGGAACGTTCCGGTACACGGCGGCGGCGTGTAGCAGAGGCCGTGTTTGCCCTTCAGGAGGAACACCGCCATCTGCTGGCGCAGCGTCGGCTGGTCGACGCCGTAGTTGCCGCCCCCCACGCCGACCGTGATCCCGTTCGACACGAGCGTCGTCACGAAGGAGTAGAACTGGTGGAAGCCGTTCACGTCGAGGAAGTCGGCGACGTAGCCCTTCGAGAGGGTCCCGGCGCTCCCGTCCGTGTTCGTGACGACGACGTCGTTGACGGTGCCGGGAGGGAGCTGCGGGGCGTCGGCGCTGGCGGTCGTGAACGACAGGACGTTGACGTTCGTCGCGGCGACCCCGCCGATCGTCACCGCGGCGCCGTCGAGGATGTCGGTCCCGTTGATCGTCAGCGGTGTTCCCCCGGCCGGAGGACCCGATTGCGGAGCCATGGAAAAGGGGATCCTCTGGGAGAACTCGGAGGTGTTGCCGGCCGGGTCGGTCGCCGTCGCCGAGATGCGCGCCCCGGCTTCGACCTGGACGGGCAACGTCACGTCGACCGTCGCCGTGCCTGCGGCGTCCGTCGTCGCCTGCCCGGACCCGATGTACGTCTGGCCTTCGAGGAACTCCCTCGGGAAGTTCGAGCAGGCCGGGTTCGCGTAGAAGTCGACGTCGTAGGTCGTCGACGGCGTCGAGTGAAGGACTCCGAGGATGTGCGTGGAGACTCCCGAGGGCGCGTTCACCTCTTCGACGGAGGTGACGATCGGGAAGTTCTGCTGGCCGTTGGCGCCGCCGTCGGCGTCCCCAAGGTCGTTTGGGTGCGGCGCCGCCGGGTCGTTCTGGCTGCTCGTCTTGATCCCGAGTGCGCCGTTGTCGTGGATGGAGTTCCCGCGGATGGTGACCGTCACGGGGACGCTGCCACCGGCCTGCACTCCAACGCTGGAGTTCCCCGAGATGATGTTCGCGGCCTCCGGGGTCAGGCCGCCGATGGTCATGGTCGTCGGCCCGCCGTCGTTGGTCCCGATTCCGAACTGGTTCGGCAGCGGGGCGGCCGCGTTCTTGTCGAGACCGATGATGTTGCCCTGGATGACGGAGGTCGACCCGCCGTTGAAGTTGCTGGTCGAGTAGATCCCGGCCGTGGAATTTCCGGAGATCAGGTTCCGATCCTCCGGGTTCGAGCCTCCGATGGTCACGCCGACCGTTCCGCCTTGCGTGAAGCCGATCGAGACCCCGATCTGACTGGAGGCGGGCGCGAGGCCGGCCGCATCCGTGCCGATGAAGTTGCCGGCGATGACGATGCCGCTGACCGTGCCGAGGTTGAAGAGCTCGATGCACTCGTGGCAGTGATTGAGCACGAGGCCGCGGACCGTCACGTTGCTCGCGCCGACCGTCACGACGCGGTTCGGCGCGACGGATCCGTCGATCTCGATCTGGAGAACGGTATTGAGCCCTCCCGTCGCGTTCGTGTTGGGCGAGCTGCCGGGCTGCGTGTAGCCGTCGATCGTGGCGGCGTCCACGACGGCCGTGAGGACGGATTGCGGGGTGATGGTGTGGACTCCCGAGCCGGGGATGGCGAAGGCGATCGTGTCCGCACCGGCCGTCGCGTTGGCCTGCTCGATCGCGGCGCGCAGCGTGCACGTCCCTCCCGCCGTCTGGCAGACGTTGTCCCCCGTATTTGCATCCGACTCATCGCCGGTGCTGTCTACCGTGAAGGTGGCAGCCGACAGCGGCAGGGCCCAGGCGAGGGCGAGCAAGCTGGCGATTCGCAGGCGCATGCGTCTCTCCTACTGAAGGTTGAAAGTCTTCGTAATGAAGACGGCCATCTGCCCGCGGGTGTTGTTGTCGAGGGGACAGTAGTTTCCGTTGCCGCAGCCCCCGGTGATGTTCTCGGCGGCGAGCTGCTCGATCCAGTCGGCGAACGTCGACGGGCATGCCACGTCCCCGAAGGTGCCGGCGCACGACGGCGGCGTGTACGAGGATCCGTGCTCGGCCTTCAGCAGGAACACCGCCATCTGGTCGCGGCGGACGGGCGACGCGGGACAGTAGTTGCCGCCGCCACAGCCGCCGGTGATGCCCTCGGCCGCCAGCGCCTCGATCCAGTCGGCGAACGTGGACGGACAAGGCACGTCGGGGAAGGTGCCGATGCAAGGCGGCGGCGTGTAGCAGAGTCCGTGCTTGCCCTTGAGCAGGAACACGGCCATCTGCTGACGCAGCGTCGGCTGATCGACGCCGTAGAGCCCACCGCCGACACCGACGGTGATGGCGTTGGAGACGAGTGTCGTGACGAAGGCGTGGAACTGGTGGGCCGGCGGAACGTCCAGGAAGTCCGAGACGAAGGCCTTGGCCAGCGTCCCGGAACTTCCGTCCGTGTTCGTCACGACGACGTCGTTGACGGTGCCGGGAGCCAGGGCGGGAGCCGCGGCGGACAGAGAGGTGAAGGAGTTGACGTTCACGTCCGTCGCCGTAGCGCCTCCCACGGTCACGGCCGCTCCGTCGAGCATGTCGGTACCCAGAACGTTGAGGACCGTGCCTCCGTCCGAGGGCCCGGAGGACGGGCTCATGGAGAACGGGATGCGCTGGGAGAACTCGGACGTGTTGCCGTTCGGGTCGGTGGCGGTCGCCGAGATCCGGGCGCCGGCCTCAACCGCGACAGGCAGGGTCACGTCGATCGTCGCGGTCCCCGCGGCGTCCGTCGTGACCTGGTCCGAGCCCAGGTAGGTCTCTCCCTGGAGGAACTCTCGCGGGAATTTCGAGCAGGCGGGATTCGCGTAGAAGTCGACCGTATACGTCGTGGAAGCCGCCGAATGCAGGACTCCCTGGATCCGCGTCGAGCCCCCCGACGGTCCGAGCGCCTGCACCGAGGAGACGATCGGGAAGTTCTGCAGACCGTTCGAGCCCGCGTCTGCGTCCCCGAGGTCGTTCGCGAGGGGAGCCCCGTTGGCGATCATCGTGATCCCCAGCAGGCCGTTGCCCGAGATCGAGTTGCCTCGGATCGTCGCGGAGATCACACCTCCGAGGACCACCCCGTACTCGGCGTTGCCCTGGATGAGGTTCCCGAGGCCCGTCGCGGCGTCGCCGACCTGCGCCGTCGTGGGGCCCTGTCCGCTGAAAAACACCCCGTACTTGTTCGGGAGCGGCGTCGAGCCGGTGCGATCGAGGCCGATGACGTTGCCGTGAAGGGAGGTGGTCGAGCCGCCGTTGAAGTTGCTGCCCGCAAAAAACCCGGCCGTCGTGTTGCCGGAGAGCAGATTCCGGTCCGCGGGATCGGGCCCTCCCACGGTCATGGATACGGTGCCGCCCTGCGTGAAGCTGATGGACACGCCGTTGGTGTTGGGTGACGCCGCCGTGCCCGCCGCATCCGTACCGACGTAGTTGCCCGACACGACGACGCCGCTCGTGCTCGAGCCGAACGGGTTGAAGAGCTCGATCGCCGTAGTGCACCGGTTGATGACGAGCCCGCGAATCGTAGTGTCGTTGGCGCCGACCGTGATGCAGCGGTTCGGCGCGCTCGTTCCGTCGATCTCGATCTGGAGGACGGAGTTGAGGCCCCCCGTGGCATTCGTGTTCGGCGAGCTGCCCGGCTGCGTGTAACCGTCGAGCATCGTCGGCGAAGAGATGATGGGAAGCAGGGACAAGGGAGTGATCGTGTGGACGCCGGCGCCCGGAATGTTGAACGCGATGGTGTCCGGCCCCGCGTTGGCCTCCGCGTCGAGGATCGCCTGGCGCAGCGAGCCTGGCCCATCGTCGTCGGTGTTGGTCACGGTGAACGTGGCCGCGTTTGCCGAAATCGCAAACGCGATCAGCAGCGCGGCGCTTCGCGCCACGAGTCTCCAGTTGCCGTTCGCGGGTCTGAAGCTTCGCCGACGATGGGTACGCGCGTTCATGTCCTCGCCTTTCCGGGCTTCCGCCCGACTCGAAACGTGGCGCTTGCTTTCAACGGTCTGCGCATCGATGCGGTTGACCTCTTCGGGAAGCGGCCCGGCCGATATCGCTGTCGGGCGCTCATTGCAGGTTGAAGGTCTTCGTGATGAAGACGGCCATCTGTCCGCGGGTGTTGTTGTCGAGGGGACAGTAGTTGCCGTTGCCGCAGCCGCCGGTGATCTGCTCGGCGGCGAGCTGCTCGATCCAGTCGGCGAAGACGGACGGGCACGCGACGTCGCCGAAGACGCCGGCGCACGACGGCGGCACGTAGCCCGAGCCGTGCTCGGCCTTCAGCAGGAACACGGCCATCTGGTCCCGGCGCACGGGTGAGGTCGGACAGTAGTTGCCGCCGCCGCAGCCTCCCGTGATCCCCTCGGCGGCCAGCGCCTCGATCCAGTCCGCAAACGTCGACGGACAGGGCACGTCCCCGAAGGTGCCCGTGCACGCCGGCGGCGTGTAGCAGAGACCGTGCTTGCCCTTCAGCAGGAAGACGGCCATCTGCTGGCGCAGCGTCGGCTGGTCCACGCCGTAGTTGCCTCCGCCGACGCCCACCGTGATCCCGTTGGACACCAGCGTGGTCACGAAGGAATGGA
>Ga0070664_100002752_pt1 | contig 14191 bp, 7 predicted proteins | sample KBSC73metaG_FD_65863 | JGI IMG/M metagenome (GOLD analysis project Ga0070664, IMG submission 65863) | Corn rhizosphere microbial communities from Kellogg Biological Station, Michigan, USA - KBS C7-3 metaG | ecosystem: Host-associated > Plants > Roots > Rhizosphere > Soil ... | reverse complement strand
ACCGGCTCGACCGGATCGAACTGCTTGTAGAGACGCTTGCCGCTCGTCTGGCGCGCGATCGCGCCCAGAGCGGTGAACGCGTTGCCGTAGGCGGAGGACGGCGCGTGCGAGCATGGCCCGGTGCAGCCGTCGGCGTACCCGATGAGGACCCGGCCCTGCGCGTCGACGGTCGCGTCGTTGAAGTCGAGCAGGTTGCGGCACGTCACCGCGCCGCCGCCCATCCAGATGCAGCCCCGCTGCACCGGGTCGTCGGGCGTGGCGTCGACCGTCGTCCACGTCTGGCCGCCGTCGTAGGTGTGCGCGACGAACAGGTGCCACACACCGCGGAAGAACGCGTCCTGGAAGTTGCCCGGCGCGGGCGAGCCGAGGAAGCCGAACGCCGCGCGGTCGTCGTCTCCCGCGACGACGACGGAGAACGCGGTGTTCTGGATCTGGAAGAACGTCCCGACGTCCTTGCTCGGCGACCAGTCGATGCCGGCGCCGTTGCGGTGCCCGACGGCGGCCATCGGGTGTCCGTTCTGCGCCTGGTAACCGAAGTAGAGGGTGCCGCCGGCGCCGATGCCCACGGACGGGTCGGACTCCCCCGGCGAGCTGTCGGGGACCGGGGAGATGGTCCAGGTCGCGCCGTTGTCGTCGGAGTAGACGAGCGCCTGCTTGCCGCCGCAGCTGTCGTTCGGCACGTACGCGGAGCCGTTGGGCGCGACCTTGATGTGTCCGTGCAGGCCGCCGCACTCCGTCAGGTTGTAGATCGGCACCGCGGGGCCGTACGTGAGACCGCCGTCGAGGCTGATCGCGCAGAGCGCGGCCGCCAGGTCCTGGGAGCAGTAGTAGACGGCGTTCTGATAACCGACGCCGGTCAGCGGAGGCGCGAAGGGGCCGCCGCCGATCGTCTCGTGGTCGATGCCCGAGGTGATCGAGCTGCCCTCGCTCGCCGTCCAGGTCTCACCGTCGTCGTCGGTGTAGGAGGACTCGTTGCGGGCGGTCAGGAGGAGGAGCATTCCGGCGATCGTGCGGTTCGTCTGCGGGTCCGTGAAGAGGATCGGGTCGGAGTCCTCGACCGACGTCGCGGGCGACTTGTCCTCCCAGGTGCCCGGCGCGAACGCCTGGCACACCTGATCGTCGTAGGTCACGCGCAGCGTCTGCAGGTCGGCCTGGAAGAAGACCTTGCCGGTCGCGCGGTTGACGCCGATCGACGGCTCACCCGAGAAGACGCCGAGGCCGCTGCCGGCGGGCGGGTTGTACGTCTGGTATCGCGGCGCGCCCGGCGTCGCGGGTGGATTCGCGATCGGCGCCGGCGATGCCGGCGTCTGAGCCGCGGGCGTCAGCGTGGCCGTGGCGGTGTAGACGTCTCCGCCCGCTCCGGTCTGAACGTCGAACGGAACCACGCGAATCTTGTAGGGCGTCGTCGAGCGCGGGACCGCCGCGAACGTGACGATCTCGGGATCCGAGCTCGTCGCGGACTGCCCCACGATGTTTCCGCTCCCGTCTTCGACGGTGAGGTCGAAGTCGGAGTCCCCGTTCGGCCACTGCACCTGGACGGTCAGGTTGTAGACGTTCCCGTCGTTGCCGGGAATCGAGACCGTCAACGCGTAGTCGTCGCACGGGGCCGTGTCGCCGACGCACACGAGCGGGACGCCGGCGGCCTGGTTGAGCTGGTTGTTGTTGGAGAAGGGACCGCCGGTATAGCTCTTCGAGCCGGCGGCGGGCGTCACGGTTCCGGAGGCGGGGTTGGCCGCGGCCGCGCGATGGGTGGCGACGATCCAGACACAGGACACCAGGAAGACGATGCGGGTGAGGCCCCTCGTCGTCATGACGCAACTCCTCCGTTTTCAAAATCGAATCGGTTGAACTCGATCGGTTGTCGCTATGGGCTCGTTCTTTGGTAGTCACGCGACCAGCTTGCGATAGCCGCGCTACCGCGACCGGATGCATTCCGTGTGCCAGAAGGGCGCGATTGGCGGGGGATTTTGGCAAGGGGCGGTAGCCGGACTACCATGTGCGCCCGTGCCCTTCGACGCCGACCAGACCTTCACGTCTCGCCTCCGCCTGCTCCTCGCGGGCAAGGAGCACTTCGCCCGCGAGGGGTACGAGCAGGCCTCGACCGCGGGGATCGCGAAGGCGGCGGGAACCTCCGAGTCTCAGCTCGTGCGCTACTTCGGAGGCAAGGCCGGGCTGCTCGAGGCGATCTTCAACGAGAGCTGGGCGCCGCTCAACGACGAGGTGCAGCGGCTGATCGCCAACGCGCCGCACGCGCTCGAGGCGGTGCTGGGCGTTGTCTCGGCGGTCACGCGCGCCCTCGGCGCGGATCCCGAGCTGGCGGTGCTCTTCCTCTTCGAGGGCCGCCGTATCCGGGGCGGCTCCGAGGTGGTCCTCTCGAAGGGATTCGTGCAGTTCCAGGAGCTCGTGCGCAGCCTGATTCGACGGGGCCAGCAGGACGGGAGCCTCCGCGCCGAGTTCTCGGACGTCGCGGTGACCGCCGCCGTCATGGGCGCCGTGGAGGGCATGCTGCGCGAGCGTCTCGTCGCGGAACGCGCGGGCCGGCGGGCGTTCGCCGAGCGCGAGATCCGCCGCGTCTTCGCCGCGCTCCTCACCGGGGTCGCCGCGCGGCCGGTGGAATTGCCCGGGCGCGACACGAGATAGCCCTGGGGCGCGGCGGCGTACAGAAATTCGACATGAAACGGCCGCCGACGGCCGGACGTTCTGGTGTCAGCGGCTTCTTCGCTCCAGCCCCGTTCAAACGGGGGGCTGAATCGCCGCGGGGCCCTCCGCCCTATTTCGTCTTGTTCTGAGAGGATCGCCCGAATCTCATGTGGATCGTCCGACTCGCTCTCCGCCGGCCCTACACCTTCGTGGTCTTCGCGATCGTGGTTTTGCTCGTCACGCCATTCGTGCTGATCCGGACTCCGACGGACATCTTCCCGAACATTGCGATCCCCGTCGTCTCGACCGTCTGGAACTACGGAGGGCTGTCGGCGCCGGAGATGGCCAACCGCATCGTGTCGATCTACGAGCGCGCGGCCACGATCACGGTCAACGACATCGAGCACATCGAGTCGCAGTCGCTCGCGGGCATCGCCGTCGTCAAGATCTTCTTCCAGCCCAAGGTGAAGATCGACGCGGCCGTCTCCCAGGTCACGGCGATCGCGCAGACCGTGATCCGCCAGATGCCGCCCGGGACGACGCCTCCGCTCGTGATCGTCTACAACGCTTCGACCGTCCCGGTGCTGCAGCTCGCCCTCGCCGGACAGGGCCTGTCCGAGCAGCAGCTCTTCGACGTCGGCAACATCGGGATCCGGACGCAGCTCGCGACGGTCGAGGGCGCGGCGATCCCGTATCCGTACGGCGGCAAGCAGCGCCAGGTCCAGGTGGACCTCGACCTCGCGGCGCTCCAGTCGCGAAACCTCGCGCCAAGCGACGTCGTCAACGCGCTCAGCGTCCAGAACCTCATCCTGCCGACGGGGACCTCGAAGATCGGGCTGTACGAGTACTCCATCGAGACGAACAGCAGCCCGACCACCATCCAGGCGCTCAACGACCTTCCGATCCGCGCGGCCAACGGTGCGGTCGTCTTCGTCCGCGACGTGGCACAGGTGCGCGACGGTTATCCGCCCCAGACCAACATCGTTCGCGTGGACGGCCAGCGGGCCGCGCTCATGTCGATCCTGAAGACGGGGGCGGCGTCAACGCTCGACATCATCAAGAGAGTGCGCGAGGTGCTCGCGCAGACCGTGGGGTCGCTGCCGCCAAACCTGAAGATCACGCCGATCGCGGACCAGTCCCTGTTCGTCCGCGCGTCGATCCAGGGCGTCGTCAGGGAGGCGCTGATCGCGGCGTGCCTCACCGGTCTGATGATCCTGCTCTTCCTCGGGAGCTGGCGGAGCACGCTGATCATCGCCGTGTCGATCCCGCTGTCGATCCTGATGTCTCTCATCGTTCTCTCGGCGCTCGGGGAGACGATCAACATCATGACGCTCGGCGGGTTCGCGCTCGCCGTCGGCATCCTCGTCGACGACGCGACCGTCGAGATCGAGAACATCAACCGCAATCGCGCACAGGGCAAGGAGATCCTCCAGGCGATCCTGGACGGCGCGGCGCAGATCGCGGTCCCCGCCTTCGTCTCGACGCTCGCGATCTGCATCGTCTTCGTGCCGATGTTCTTCCTGACCGGCGTCGCGCGGTACCTGTTCGTCCCGCTGGCCGAGGCGGTCTGCTTCGCCCTGCTGTCGTCCTACTTCCTCTCGCGCACGCTCGTGCCCACGATGGCCCGCTTCCTCCTGAGCGGCCAGCCCGAGGAGGGCGCCCCGCCGACGAACGTCTTCGGCCGCGTGCAGCGCCGCTTCGAGCACTGGTTCGAGCGGCGGCGCGAGGTCTACCGGCACCGCCTCGAGCGAGTCATGTCACGGCCCGGAGTCTTCGCGGCGGTCTTCCTCGCGTTCTGCGCCGGCTCCGCGGCGCTGCTGGTTCCGTGGCTCGGCCGCGACTTCTTCCCGGCCGTCGACAGCGGCCAGATCAAGCTCCACCTGCGCGCGCGCACGGGCACGCGCATCGAGGAGACCGCCCGCCTGTGCGACCGGATCGACAACTCGATTCGCACGATGATCCCGCCGTCGGAGCTCGAGACCATCATCGACAACATCGGTCTGCCGTACAGCGGCATCAACCTCTCGTACAGCAACTCCGCGCCGGTCGGGACCGGAGACGCCGACATCTTCGTCACGATGAAGAAGCGGCATCGTCCGGTCGAGCAGGTCACGCGTCAGCTCCGCAATCGCCTGAGCGAGGAGTACCCCGGCGCCACGTTCTACTTCCTGCCGGTCGACATGGTCAGCCAGATCCTCAACTTCGGGCTCTCGGCGCCCATCGACGTGCAGATCGTCGGCAACGATCTGCCGGGCAACCGCGCGCTCGCGGAGAGACTGCTCGACCGGATGCGCCGCGTGCCCGGAGCCGTGGACCTCCGGATCCAGCAGTCCTTCGACGCGCCGCGGCTCTTCGTCGACGTCGACCGGTCTCGCGCCGAGCAGATCGGCTACAACCAGCGCGACGTCGCGGGCAACCTGCTGATCGCTTTGAGCGGCAGCGCGCAGGTCAACCCGACCTACTGGCTCGACCCACGCAGCGGAGTGACCTATTCGGTCGCCGTCCAGGCGCCGCAGTATCAGATCCAGTCGTTCGCGCAGCTGCGCGACATCCCCGTCACGGGGCCGGCCGGACGCGCGCCGCAAATCCTCGGCAACCTCGCGACGATCACGCGCGGCGCGCAGCTCGCGACCGTGTCGCACTACAACACGCAGCCCGTCATCGACATCTTCGGAGCGGTCGACGGCACGGACCTCGGTTCCGTGGCCAAGCCGATCGACCGGCTGCTCGACGCGGCGCGAAAGGAGCTGCCGCGCGGCTCGCGGATCATCCCGCGCGGTCAGATCCTGACGATGCGGGACTCCTACCGGGGACTTCTCCTCGGCCTCGGGATCTCGATCGTGCTCGTCTACATGCTGATCGTCGTCAACTTCCAGTCCTGGCTCGATCCGCTGATCATCATCTCCGCGCTTCCCGCCGCGATCGCCGGGATCGTCTGGCTCCTGTTCCTCGTGCACACGCGGCTGTCGGTGCCCGCCCTGACGGGCGCGATCATGTGCATGGGCGTCGCGACTGCGAACAGCATCCTCGTCGTGAGCTTCGCAAAGGAGCGCCTCGCCGAGAATCACACCCCTGCGGAGGCGGCGGTGCTCGCCGGCTCCACCCGATTCCGGCCCGTGATCATGACGGCCCTCGCGATGATCATCGGCATGGTCCCGATGTCGCTGGGCCTCGGCGAGGGCGGGGAGCAGAACGCCCCGCTGGGAAGGGCGGTCATCGGCGGGCTCCTGTTCGCTACCGTCGCGACTCTCTTCTTCGTCCCGGTGGTCTTCCGGCTGGTGCACGGCTTGAATCCGAAGCCGGCTCCGGCGGCTAGTTCGGAGGTGAAGCCATGAGCGCAGAACCCTCCCGTCCCCGCGGCGTCGCCGTCCTCGCGGTCGCCGGCGTCGCCGGCCTTCTCGCCGCCGGCGTCGGCGTCGTCTCGCGCGTCAAGGCCCGCAACGCGCTCCGCGAGACCACCACGGTGCAGGCGGCCCCGATCGTCACGGTGGTGCGCGCCGCGGCCGGAGATCCCACGAGCGAGCTCGTCCTGCCCGGCAACGTGGAGGCCTTCACCGACGCGGCGATCCACGCGCGCGCCAACGGCTACGTGAAGGCCTGGTACGCCGACATCGGGACGGTCGTGGCGAAGGGGCAGAAGCTCGCGGACATCGAAACGCCCGAGGTCGACCAGCAGCTGCGCCAGGCGAGCGCGGACCTGCAGACCGCGATCGCGAACGAGGCGCTCGCGAAGCTCACGGCCGACCGGCTCGAGAAGCTGATCGCGTCTCACGCCATCTCGCAGCAGGAGTACGACAACGCCGCCAGCGCGTACGCGGCGCGGCGTTCGGAGACGGCCTCGGCGCGGGCGAACCTGGGCCGCCTCGAGCAGCTCGTCGGCTTCGAGCGCGTCGAAGCGCCGTTCGCGGGCACGATCACCGCGCGCAACATCGACGTGGGCCAGCTCGTGGACTCCGGCAGCGCGGGCGGGACCAGCCGCGAGCTCTTCCGGGTCGCGACGTCGGACAAGCTGCGCACCTATGTCCAGGTCCCCGAGATCGACGCGGTCGCCGCCCGCGTCGGAGTCGCCGTCGAGCTGACGCTCGCCGAGCGGCCCGGGAAGCGGTATCCCGCCAAGATCGCGCGCACGGCCGACGCGATCGATCCCGGGACGCGAACGCTTCGCGTCGAGGTCGACCTCGACAACCCGAAGGGGGAGATCCTGCCCGGCGCCTACGCACAGGTCCACCTGAAGCTGGCGGACGCCGTGCCGGCGATGCTCGTTCCGGTGAGCGCGGTGCTCTTCCGCGCGGAGGGGGTCCGGATCGCGACCGTCGTCGACGGAAACAAGGCGCGCCTGAATCCGGTCGCCGTCGGCCGGGACCTCGGGACTCAGATCGAGGTGACGTCGGGGCTCGCCTCCGACGCGCTGATCATCGACAGCCCGCCCGACGCGATCCTGGACGGCCAAGAGATCCGGATCGCGCAGGCGAGGCCGCCGTCCTCGACGCCCGCTTCCGCAAAATAGCCGCGGCGCCGCGCCCGGGCGCGACATATTAGCGTCGGCTAATGGATTGAGGGGACGCGAGTTCGGGTGATTCCCTCCTCTTCCGCTACGAATCGGCACCCGTCTTGCTGCCGTGACTCCGGATGCGATTCCCGAACGCCCAATCGACGGTGACGCGGCGCGTCACTCGGCTCGCGCTCCTCGTCTGGGTGTGCGCCGCCGCGTTCCTCACCTCGTCCCCCGTCCGTGGGCAGGACCGCACCGAGCCGGATTTCCGGGGAACGCTCTTCCGGGGTGTGAATCTCGGTGTGCAGCCCCTCCGGACCGCCGCCCTCGACCGCGATGACATCATCGCGGCCGGCGCCGGCCAGGCGCTTGCCATGCCGGACGCCGGCGAGTCGCCCGCGATCGCCGCCCCGCCCGAGAAGAAGCGCTTCTGGCTGGCGGCCGGAGAGATCGTCCTCCTCGAGGCGCTTCCGTGGGTCTACAACCGCTACATCGCCGACGAGGACTTCGCGCGCATCTCCTGGGACACGGTCGAGGCGAACTACAAGGCCGGGTTCGGCTTCGACAACGACCACTTCTCGACGAACCAGTCGGCGCATCCGCTGCACGGCAGCCTCTACTTCAACGCGGCGCGCTCGAACGGATACAGCTACTGGGAGTCCGCGCTCTTCACCGCGATGGGAAGCGTGATCTGGGAGCTCGCGATGGAGAACACGCGGCCCTCGGCCAACGACCTCGTGAACACGACGCTGGGCGGCATGACGCGGGGCGAGGTCTCGCACCGGCTCGGCGCCGTGATCCGAGACAACCGGGCGAGCGGGTCGGAGCGGCTGTTCCGGGAGCTGGGCGCCACGCTGATCGATCCGGTCGGCACGTTCACGCGGCTCGTCAACGGCGACGTCTCCCGCGATTTCCCGAATCCGGAGGAGAGATACCCGGACGGCTTCGCCGTCACGGGCGACCTCGGCTTCCGGCACGTCGCCGGCGCGCCCGAGCATCCCGACCAGGCCCTCGTGTCGCTGTCGGCGTACTACGGCGACCCGTTCACGGGCGACGTCTCGAAGCCGTTCGACTCGTTCTGGGCGGCGATCGACATCAACTTCCCGGCCGAGGAGACGGCGATCTCGCGCATCGAGGAGCGCGGCGTCCTGAAGGGCTGGGAGCTGACGGACCGGACCGCGAGTGTCCGGCACATCTTCGGCTTCTCGCAGGAGTACGAGTACTTCAACAACGCGGCGCAGGTCTTCGGCGCGCAGGTGCTCGGCGCCGGGCTGCTCTCGCGGTACACGCTCGGGAAGTCGCTCTATCTCGTAACGGACGTCAGCGTGCTCGGCGTACCGCTCGCGGGCATCAAGACGACGAACTTCACGAACCCGCAGACCGGCCGCAACTACGACTACGCGCCGGGCGGCGGCGGCCGGGCGGTCGTGCGGATCTTCGGCGGCGGCCAGGAATACCTTTCCGTCGGATACGGCGCCCTGTGGGCGCACACCGTCAACGGCGTGTCGGACACCAACAGGCTCGAGTTCTTCCGCGCACAGGGGCGCGTGCCGATCTGGGGCCCGCTCGCGGCGGGCGGCGGCTACTCCTGGTACAGCCGCAAGACCACGTACACGGGATTCGTCGAGCGCCGCGTCACGCAGTCGGAGTGGAGAGCGTTTTTCAGCCTCACGTTCGGCCGGACCGGTCTGCGCAAGCCGGTGACGTGAAGACGTCCCTCAGACCGCGAGGCTGGTGATCAGGTCGACGATCTGCGCGTAGCTGACCGGCTTGACGAGGTGCGCGCTGAAGCCCGCGTCCCTCGCCCGCGCGCGATCGGCGTCCTGGCCCAGGCCGGTCACCGCGACGATCGCCACGTCGCGCCCCCCCGGCTGCGCCCGCAGCGCGCGGCACACGTCGTAGCCGCTCATCTCGGGGAGGCCGATGTCGAGGAGAACGATCTCGGGCCTGTAGGTTCGCGCCTCGCTCACCGCCGCCGCTCCGTCGAAGATCGCGATGGCGTCGTGGCCGGTGAGGCGCAGGAGCTCGGTCAGGCTCTCGGCGCCGTCGCGGTTGTCGTCCACCACGAGCACGCGTCGCCGGCCCGGTGAATCCGTCGCCGCCGCGGAGTCCGGCGAGCCGATCGGCCGCGGTGAGCGGCGCCGCTCGACGGCGAGAGGCAGCGTGACCGTGAACCGGCTGCCGCGTCCCGGACCGCCGCTCTCGACGGACACCGCGCCGCGATGCAGCTCGACCAGCCTCTTCACGAGGGCGAGGCCCACGCCGAGCCCGCCGCCGCCGTCCGCCGCGCCTTCAGCCTGCGCGAACATGTCGAAGACGCGCGGCAGCATGTCGCGCGGAATCCCCGCGCCGTTGTCGGAGACGGTCACGATCGCCGAGGCCTCCCTCCGGCGCGCCTCGACGCGGATCTCTCCTCCCTGCGCCGTGTACCGCGACGCGTTGCTCAGCAGGTTGCCGAACACCTGCGCGAGCCGTACGGGATCGCCTTCAACGTGGATCGGCTCCGCCGGCACCTCGAGCACGAGGATCTGCCCCGCGCGCTCCGCGGCGGGCCGCCCGCCGTCCACCGCGTCGCGCAGCAAGCCGCCGAGCTCCAGCCGCGACGGCCGGAGCCGGAGCTTCCCCTCGCGGATCCGCGTCACGTCGAAGAGGTCGTCGAGCAGGTTCGCCATGTGCCCGACCTGGCGGCGGATCATGGCACTCGCTCGCGCGGACGCTTCCGTGCGTCGGTCGTCCCGCTCGAGGATCTCGAGCGAGTGCACGATGGGCGCGAGCGGGCTGCGGAGCTCGTGGGACAGCGTCGCGAGGAACTCGTCCTTGCGGCGGTCCGCGTCGCGGAGCGCGTCCTCGCGCGCGCGGCGGTGCGACACGTCGATCGTGACGCCGTGAACGCGCACGCGTCCGCCGTCTCCCGCGGACGCCTCTCCCAGCGAGGAAAGCCATCGCCAGGAACCGTCCGGGCAGGCGACGCGGTACTCGACCTCCGTGGGCCGGAGCTCGGCGGCGCCGCTCTCCCACTCCGAGAGGACGCGCTCGCGGTCGGCCGGGTGGATCCGCGACGCGGCCTCGTTGAGGGCCGGATCGGATCCGGCCGGAAAGCCGAAGAGCTCGACGGCGCCCTCGCAGAGCCGGAGGCGCCGCGCACGCGGTTCGTACTCGAAGGCGCCGAACCGCGCGCCGCCGGCCGCGCCGTCCGGGCCGCCTCCCGAGGGTGATTCGGGCGTCTTCATCGCCCGTCGGCGCGAGCGGCCCGGTCTCCTGTTCCGCCCAGCAGCCGCTCCGCCTCCCGGGTCACGAGGTGATAGCACTCGCACGCGGTCTTCGCGAGTCCTCGGGCGTCCACGATCCGCACCCGGCCTCGCGCGTACTCGACGAGCCCGCGCTCGCTGAACTCCGACGCGACGTCCGTGACGCTGGCTCGCCGCACGCCCAGCATCTCCGCCAGGTACTCGTGCGTCAGCGAGTAATCCACCCGCTGCAGCTCGTCGGCGGCGAGGAGCAGCCATCGGGCGCACCTCTGCTCGAGCCGGTGAAGGGCGTTGCACGCGGCGGAACGCGCGACCTGCTGCAGGAAGATGCTCGCGTAGCGCAGGCTCAGATCGTGGAGCGCGGTGCCCGGCGCCGAGGCCCGGCGGAACGTATCCGCGGACAGGCGTCCCGCCCTTCCGGGCACCTGGACGAAGCTGTCGAGCAGGTGCTCCTCCGACTTCAGGATGACCGGGAGCGCCGCCATGCCCCGCGCTCCGATGACCCCGGCCTCGACGCACGAGCCGTTGCGCATCGTCGTCACGACCGAGACCATGCACGTCTCCGGAAAGTACACGTCGGTCATGGGCTCGCCGGCGCGGGAGATGCTCGTCTGCCGTGGCAGCTCGACAATCTCGAGCTCTCGAAGGATCTGCCGTCGCTCCGCTGCCGGCAGGCTCTCGAGGATTCGGTTGTGGACCAGCTTGACTTCCGCTTTCGAGGACACCGTCAACCTCCCGATCGCGCAGTGCCTCACCATCCCGCAAGAATCGGACCGGAACTGCACGGTAGCGTACGCTCGGGACGATTCGCCCGGCGCGGACGGCGATGCGCCGTCGGGAGGAGGCCGTCCTGCGGAGCGCCTTCGGCGCGCCGCACATGGATCAGAGGGCCGCCGCCCCCTGGGGAAGCTCGTAGAGCGAATCCGCCCGTCTCTCGAGCCCCCGCTGCTCCGCGGCGATGTCGAGGTGCAGCGAGCTCCAGTCGGACAGCATCAGCGCCTCGTCTCCCCGGCCCGCGTACGTCTTCAGGTAGCCGCGGCACGCGGGACACCAGTCGATCCGGAGGCCGCCCTCCCCCTGGACGGCGACGATGGAAAGCTTCTGCGAGTCCTCCTCGCAGAAGGGGCACCGGGTGCGCGGGTACTGCCAGCGCGTGCCGCACAGGCCGCAGCACAGCCTGCGCGCGCGCGACGACTCGGACTCGGAGAGGTGGGCCATCGCCGGCGCCGAGCCGCACGTCGGACAGTACCGGCGGCCCCAGAGCTCGTCCTCGCCCGAGCGCTCGAACGCGGCGGCGACCGGGCGCAGCCAGCGCGCGGCCGCGATCCAGCCGAGATATCGCAGCAGCCCCGGCGACGGCGGCGACCACGACTCGTCGCCGAGAAGGAAGCCGGCGATCCGGCGGCCGGCGTCCGGCGCGGAGCCGAGCGCCGCGACGAGCGCCGCCGCCTCCTCCCGGAGCCGCCCCTCCGGAGCCCGCGACGCGACCGCGCGAACGAGCGCCGCCGCCAGGGCGCCCGCAGGCTCGAGGTCCACGACGACCTGCTCGCCCCGCAGGAGCGGGACACCCGCGGCGAGCTCCTCCTTCCGTTCCGACGCGCTCGGAACCGGCGCTCCGTCGACGCCGAGCTCTTCCGCGGCGCGCTCGGCCAGCGCGGACAGCTCGGCGACGGGCCGCAGGTATTCGTGCGCGGCCAGCCAGGCGTCGAGACTCACGAGCTCAGTGCGCCGCGCCCGCCTCCCGGCGCGGGAGGATCGGGAACAGGCGCGCGCCGAGGCCGAACAGGAAGATCGTCAGGGCGATGAGGCCGACGGAGATCCCCCACTCGACGATCGAAGGAGCGTACGTCTCCGGCGCGCCCCAGGGCATCCGGCCGCGGAACTCCATCGCGAAGATCACGACGTTCATCCGGTTGTAGACGACACCCAGGACCGCCAGGAGCGCTCCCCAGAACAGCGCGTTCGGCCGCGAACGCAGCGCCCGGCTGCCGAGAATCACCAGCGGCACGAGGCCGCCCAGGACGATCTCGGCCGCGAACGCGAGCGCCATCCGGCCCGACAACGCGCCGGCGAGGACGCCCCGCAACGCCATGTCGCCCAGCCGGAACGCCAGGTAGACCACCAGCGACCAGAACACGATCTGCCCGACCGACGCGAGCGCCGTCATGTCGAGCGGGCGCCGCCAGCCCCTGGCGATCCACATGTCGATGAGGATGACGAGCGCGGCCCCGGCGACGATCGAGGAGAGGAAGAACGAGATCGGCATCACGGGCGACCACCACTGCGACGCGAGCATGTTCGGCATGAGCAGGTACAGCGACCCGAGGGAGCTCTGGTGCATCGTCGAGAGCGTGACGGCCGCGATCGCCAGCAGGATCGGCTCGAAGCCCTTGTCCCGCTTCCGGAACAGCCAAGCCAGCGTCCCGAAGATCAGGAACGTCAGCGCCGCGTAGACGACGCTGCGCGTCATCATGAAGATGAAGAGCGTCACGGCGAACGCCACGTAGGCGCCGGACCACTTCTCCCAGAGCTCCTTCGCGCGCCGGAGCCCGAACCGGTCGAGGACGACCGGCAGGAACTCCATCGCGAGGATCGTGACGTAGAGACCGACGCACCACGAGACCTCGAACATCGCCGAGTGGTCGGGAGACTGCATGCCGAGCTGGTAGAAGTGCCAGGGCAGGCCGAGGTCGGCGACGAGCGTGACGGTGACGAACGAGTAGCTCAGGAGGCCCATCAGCACGGCTTTTCGCCCGAGCCCGTACAGGTCTTTTCGCTGGAAGACGTATATGACCCCGGCCATCGCGAACGCCCCGGCCGCGACGGCGATCCACACCAGGTCGAACATGATCCAGAGGCCCCACGGGTACGTGTCGGAGAGGTGCGTGCTGCCGCCGAGCCCCCGCGCGAACCGCGCGATCATCGCGAGCCCGCAGAAGGCGACGAGGACCAGCAGCAGCCAGTTGAACGGCGTCATCATGCGCTCGTCCAGCCGCTCGAACTCCACGTGGTGCCCATGCGCGTCGCCCGCGGCGTCCGCCCGGTTCACGCGCCCCGAGCCGTCGGCGACCGCCTGGACCCGCTTGCGGAAGAACGCGTAGGCCGCGCCGAGCAGGGCGCCGATCGCCATGACCGCGGGCGGCACGGCGCCGAGCGCCGCGGCCGTGAACTTCGGGTAGGGCTTCTCGCCGAACGTCGGGAACCCGAGCTTGTCGAACGGCACGGGCGAGACGTACAGCACCGTCGTCCCGCCGAGCTCCTTCTCGCCGTAGACGTGGTCGACGTACTTGTCCGGCCGGTCCGCGATGCGCTTCTTCGCCATCTCGAGCATCTCGTCCCGCGTGCCGTAGCGCAGCGCGTCGGCCGGACACGCCTTCACGCATGCGGGAGTGGCGATCGTGTCGAGGAAGCGCTTGGTCTCGGCCTCGGGTGCCTTCACGCCGTTGAAGGCGATCGGCGCGGGCTGGCTCGTCCGATCGTTGCAGTGCGTGCACTTCTCGATCTTCGGCGCGAGCTTGTCCCACTCCGCCGTCGGCACGTCCCACGGGCACGCGAGCATGCAGTACCGGCAGCCGATGCACTTCGCGGCGTCGTAGGCGACCGGCCCGTCCGGCTGGCGGTAGAGCGCGGTCGTCGGGCACGCGGAGACGCAGCCGGGCTCGAGGCAGTGGAAGCACCGGCGCATGACGAACGCGTTGTCGAAGCCCTCCGCCTTCTTCGGGTTCTCGACCTCGTGGAAGGAGATGAGCGTGTAGGTCTTCGCCGAGAGCGTCGCGGGGTTCTGGAACCCCATGTGCGCCTGGAGCTCGGT
>Ga0070664_100002749_pt1 | contig 14199 bp, 14 predicted proteins | sample KBSC73metaG_FD_65863 | JGI IMG/M metagenome (GOLD analysis project Ga0070664, IMG submission 65863) | Corn rhizosphere microbial communities from Kellogg Biological Station, Michigan, USA - KBS C7-3 metaG | ecosystem: Host-associated > Plants > Roots > Rhizosphere > Soil ... | reverse complement strand
GCTGTCCAGTCCGTCTGCGTCGCCATGTAGCTGACGACCTGCGGAAAGAGCGTCAGCGTCGCGAAGCTGCCGTCGAACCCCGATTTTGCGGCGGCATCCTGAAGCTCGCTGCCGGTCAGCTTCTGGCTGGCCATCCATTCGTTGAGCGCTGCGACCTTGCCAGGATTCTGCGCGGCGATCAGCATCTGTGACAGGAGCTGATCGGGATAGAGCGCGACTGGCGCCAGCAACTTGTCCATGTCCTCAGGCTTTGGTGCTTTTGCCGCCTGCGTCGAAGGCCGTGCGTCGTCGAGTGGATGAATCCAATCGGTGAGGCCGGACCAGACGAACAGGAACGTTGCCGCGACGGGTAAAACGAGGCTTTTCACTGGAGTCCCCCGGAAATAGAAGCTGGAACCGCGATCCCAGCAGAGGCAAGATCCATACTCCGCGAGCGCGATCGAAACCGGGCCAGCAAAGGCTTGAGGGTGAGGGATTTGTGGGGAGTTCAGGCGTCGCCGCCGGTCGGCAGGCCTCCGCATGGCCGGAGGGCCTCCGGCATGGCGGACGGTCAGCTCAGCCGACGGTCACTCAGGAATAGATTTCTTTGATGAAGCGGCGTTTGGCGATCGATCGGGTGTCGTCGTACGCCCCCTTCTTCGAGCGCTTCGGGAGCTTGATTTTGTCCTTACGCAATTTCTTGTAGGGAATGCGGGAGAGCACGTGGGCAATTGTGTTGAGGCGCGCTGTCTTCTTGTCGTCAGAGCGGACGATATGCCACGGCGCGAGTTTTGTGTCGGTCGCCTTCAGCATGAGATCGCGGGCGTGTGAGTACTCGTACCAGCGCTCCCTCGACGGGAGGTCCATCGGGCTCAGCTTCCACTGGCGCACAGGATCGTCGATCCGTTGCTGGAATCGGCGTTCCTGCTCCTCGTTGCCGACCTCCAGCCACAGTTTGATCAGGATCGTCCCGCCCTCGATGAGGAACTGCTCGACTTGCGGGCAGATCTCCAGGAAGCGCTTGTGCTGCTCCGGGGTGCAGAATCCCATCACGAGCTCGACGCCGGCGCGGTTGTACCAACTGCGATCGAAAATGACGACTTCGCCCTTCGCCGGAAAGCGCTGAATGTAGCGCTGCATGTACATCTGCGTCTTCTCGCGGTCCGAGGGAGCCGGGAGAGCAATCACGCGGAACACGCGCGGACTCAGGCGCTCGGTGAGCGCACGAATCGTTCCTCCCTTCCCGGCGCCGTCACGCCCTTCGAAGACGATGATGACGCGCAGGCCTTTCTCCTTCACCCAGCTTTGAAGGTGACAGAGCTCGACTTGCAGTTTCCTCAGTTCTTTCTCGTACGCTTTAGTCTTCACGAGGCACCGTCCCGATTACTTCTTCGGTTTGGCCGCCGCAGCTTTCTTGGCGACATCTTTCAGCTCGACTTGTTCGGCGCCGTAGTCCTCGACGACGAAGGCGTCTCCCTTGACCGTGACCTTGGCGGCGGGAGCAAGATGGCCAATGCCGCTGCCACTCGCATCGACCTGGAGATCGGCCACGGCGAATTCGTAGCCCTGCTTCGGCTTGGCACCAGGAACCCCGGCGCCGAGGAACACGAGCGGCTTATCCGTCACGATCGTCAGCAGCCTGCCCTTGTCAGTTGGGCGCTCGATGGTGAATCGTGTCGGCGTTACGGCGCCCTTGCCAAGCTGTATTGTGCCGGTCGGCTTGACGCCGGCCAGCGCTGATCGAAGCGCGGTGACGCCTCCGGTCTTGAAGGCTTCCAGCAACTTGTCCGATTCGTCCTTCGGCATCTTCCGGGTGACAACAATCGTCACGGGTGCGGTTAACGTTGCGCCGCTGGCAGATTTCACCGACGCGGTCGCGGTGAACGTTTCCGGCCCCTGGGCCTGGATGGATGCCACTGCTACTGCGGCCCACAAAAGAACGCCGGTCATCGTCTTGTGTCGAGCTCTCATGCTTCACCTGTGATGAATGTTCGTCAATCCTGCGACGGGTCTGCAGATCATGTGCCGGCACACTTTATATCCAAAACAGGCACGCAGGAAGATCTCGCCAACAGGAGGTTTTGTTTCGCTGGTTTCTGGCTCTCCGGCGCCGTGGAGAAGAATCCGGCATACCGGAGGCCACGGCGGCGATGCCGCGCTCTTCTCTCAACTCGTGCGGACATCTCCGAGGCGATCACCACGTGGCATGCCCCGTGCTGTCAGCCGGCTGGCACCATCATGAACCTTTATGCCGTGTCCGAGGGCGGCCTGTCCCAGAAGGCCGTAGAGATCGGACACATCCTTGGCTTTCCGATCACGAACTCCATGGTGGTTACATGGGCTGTGGCGCTGGGACTCATTGTGTTTGCCCGGCTGGCAACGCGCCATATGAACCAGGTTCCGAGCGGCGCGCAGAATCTCTTCGAGTGGCTCGTCGAGGGCCTTTACGGACTGCTCGAGAGTGTCATCGGCGAGCACCTGACCCGCAAGACGTTCTGGTTCTTTGGCACCATTTTCATCTTCATTCTCGCGTCCAACTGGATTGGCCTGATTCCTGGTGTCGGCACGATCGGATGGGGACATCAGACGGATCACGGCTTCGTCGTCGACCAGCCGCTGTTGCGCGGTGCGAACGCCGATCTGAACCTGACGCTGGCGATGGCCCTGATCTTTTTCGTCCTCTGGTTCGTGTGGGCACTCCAGGAAGTCGGCGTGCGCGGCATGCTCAAGGAACTCTTCGGCGCGAAGGGCGAGACGTCGGGCGTCATGAAGTGGGTCATGGCTGTCATCTTTCTCGCGGCGGGCCTGCTCGAGATCATCTCGATCCTGTTTCGGCCGGTGTCGCTCAGCTTTCGACTCTTCGGCAACGTATTCGCCGGCGAGAACATGCTCGAAGCCATGTCCACGCTGGTCCCGGGCCTCGGCTGGTTGCTGCCGATCCCGTTCTATTTCATGGAACTGCTGGTGGGACTGGTGCAAGCGATGGTCTTCATGCTGTTGACCGCCGTCTTCACGCTACTGATTTGCCAGCACCACGAGGAAGACCACGGAACTGCCCACGCGGAAGGGTAAGCATTCACCAGAAGGAGCATGAAGATGTTCGGCAGCATTCATGTCGGCCTGGCGGCGCTCGGAGCCGCTATCGGCGTCGGATTGATTGGGCAGGGCGCGTCGCTCGCGGTCGGACGCAATCCCAACGCCTCCACAAAAATCATGGTCCAGGCCATCCTTGCGATTGCCTTCGCCGAAGCGGTCGTGTTCTACGCGCTATTCCTCGTGCGCTAACGTGCGAGTGACGACCGCGAGAGCACAGGACGAGTAAAGCCGAGGAAGGAGTTGCGATCATGCTTCTTCTAGCGCTGCAGGAAGCCCACGGCGTACAGCCCGAATCAGTGGCGCAGACGTTTGGCGTGAGCTGGCAGCACCTGCTGGCCCAGAGCATCAGCTTCGGGATCGTGTGCCTGGTGCTGTACAAGCTCGCCTACAAGCCAATCCTGCAGATCCTCGAAACCCGCCGCCAGCAAATTGCCAGCGGTCTGGCCAACGCCGAGAAGATCAAATCCGAACTCGCGCGGATCGAATCGGAACGGTTGGCGGTTCTTGCCAAGGCCGGCGAAGAGGGCAAGAAGCTGATCGAAGAAGCCCGAACGGCGGCCGCGCGCGTGCAGGTTGAGGAAACGAAAAAAGCGACGGCCTCCGCCGAACAGATTCTCGTTCGGGCCCGCGAGGCTGCCGATCGCGATCACGCTCGTATGCTCGCCGAGCTCAAACAGGAAGTGGGCCGCCTCGTCGTCAAGACGACGGCGTCGGTGACGGGAAAAATTCTGACCGCCGAGGATCATCGTCGGTTGGCCGAGGAGACGGCGAGCCAGCTCGCATAAGCGCCGAATGGACGAGGCGAGCCAGACATGAAGGGGAAACGGAAGCAGCGACAGGCGGCGAGAGAGCTGTTCCAGCTGTGTCTCGTCGAGGGCAGGCTCGATGAAGCGCGCGCCCGCCTCGTCGTGGAGCGACTCGTCGCGTCAAAGCGACGGGGCGCGCTGCAGATCCTTTCCGGCTTCCGGCGGCTACTGCGTCTCGAATACGGCCGCCGCACGGCGCTCGTCGAGAGCGCCGCTCCGCTCGATCAAGACGTGCAAAAGGAAATCGTGTCCGGGCTCGACCGTCGGTATGGGTCGCACCTGACGACGTCGTTCGGCGAGAACCCGGCGCTCATCGGCGGGGTTCGGATCAAGATTGGCAGCGACGTGTACGACGGCACGATCCGCGCGCGACTGGCCGCGCTCGTGTCCTCGCTGTGAGAACGAGGACATGTTCCTCGTGAGGTAGAGACACATGGTTGACCTGCTGCAGGAAATTGAAGCGCAGATCTTCGGCGTCAAGACGGCCACGGCGAAGCAGACCGTCGGCACGATTCGCGAGATCGGCGACGGCGTTGCCAAGATCGAAGGGCTCGGCGACGTGATGCTCAACGAGATGCTCGATTTCGGCAGCGGCATCACCGGGTTGGCATTGAACCTGGACGAGACCGAGGTGGGCGCGATCATCCTCGGTGACTACACGAAGCTCGAAGAGGGTGCCGAGGTGCGCGCGACCGGCAAGCTGCTCCAGGTGCCCGTCGGCAAGGCGCTCCTCGGCCGCGTCGTCAACACGCTCGGCGAGCCGCTCGACGGAAAGGGCCCCATCCAGGGCTCCGCTGCCTATCCCGTCGAGAAGCTGGCGCCCGGCATCATCAAGCGTCGACCGATCGGACAGCCCGTGCAGACTGGTGTGATGCCGATCGACGCGATGATCCCGATCGGCCGTGGTCAGCGAGAGCTGATCATCGGGGATCGCTCGACCGGCAAGACGACGATCTGCCTCGATACCATCATCAGTCAGGCGAAGTTGAACAAGGCCGCCGAGGCGGCAGGAGACAAAGAGTACCGGCCGCTCTACTGCATCTACGTGGCCATCGGCCAGAAGCAGTCCACCGTCGCGCGAATCATTTCTGTTCTCGAAGAGGCGGGGGCGATGCCGTACAGCATCATCCTCTCGTCGCCGGCGTCAGATTCCGCCGCGGGTCAGTACCTCGCGCCATTTGCCGGTGCGGCGATGGGCGAGTGGTTCATGGACAACGGCATGGACGCATTGATCGTCTACGACGATCTGTCCAAGCATGCGGTGGCGTATCGGCAGGTCTCGCTGGTGCTGAAGCGGCCGTCAGGGCGCGAGGCATATCCGGGCGACGTCTTCTACCTTCACAGCCGCCTGCTCGAGCGCGCCGCCCGCGTCGGCGAGCAGTTCGGCAACGGGTCGCTCACCGCGCTTCCGATCATCGAGACGCAGGCCGGCGACGTCTCGGCCTACATTCCGACCAATGTCATCTCGATCACCGACGGGCAAATCTTCCTGGAGACCGACCTGTTCTACCAGGGCGTTCGACCGGCGATCTCCGTCGGCATCTCGGTCTCCCGTGTCGGCTCAGCCGCGCAGCTCAAGGCGATGAAGCAGGTCGCCGGACAGCTCAAAGGTGATCTGGCGCAGTTTCGCGAACTCGCGGCCTTTGCGCAATTCGGCTCGGAGCTCGACGCGGCGACGCAGGGAAAGATCGATCGCGGCAAGCGCATTGTCGAACTCTTCAAACAGCCGCAGTACAGCCCGATTCCCGTGGAGATCCAGGTCGCGGTCATCTGGGCGGTTCAGAACGGCTATGTAGACGATGTGCCAGTGGAGCGGATCAAGGAGTTCCAGGCGGAGTGGACCGACTTTCTCACGACGAGAAGAGGCGAGCTGCTCACGAAGATTGGCACGCAAAAAGCCATCAGCGATGAACTGAAGGCCGAGCTGAAGTCGGCGGCCGATCAGTTCAAGCAGACGTGGAAAAAATAGTTTCCAGTTTCCAGTCGCCAGTTTCCAGTTCGCTCTCACTGGAAACGACTGGCAACTGGCAACTGGTAACTGGCAACTGACATGAACAGTCCCCGAGATTTACGACGACGCATCAAATCGGTGAGCGGGACGTCTCAGATCACCAAGGCCATGCAGATGGTGGCGGCGTCGAAGATGCGCAAAGCGCAGCTGGCGGCGACCGCGTCGATGCCGTTTGCGCGGCTGCTGTATCGCATTCAGGTGAGCGCCACGTCGCGCATGCGCGAGTTCAACGATCCGTTGCTGACGGTACGTCCGGTTCGCAAGCGCGCTGTCATCCTGGTCGCGGCCGACAAAGGACTGTGCGGAGCGCTCAACACCAACGTCTTTCGCCTGGCGTCACAGTTCGATCAGGCTTCGACCGTATACATCACCGCTGGACGGAAGGCCGCGCAGTTCGTCGCTCGAACACAGCGACAGTTGATCGCCGAGTTTCCCTACGGCGATTCGCCGACGTTTGCGGAGGCGCGGGCGATCGCGGGATTTGCCCGCGACCTGTTCGTCAAACAGGAAGTTGACGAGGTGAAGATCATCGCCACCCGCTTCGTCAACACGCTGACGCAGGAGCCGGTGACCCTCGAATATCTGCCGGTGGGCGAAATCAAGGGACTGAGAATCCCGGGAGTCGAGTCGCTCGACCCACAGTCAGACCACGACGAGATCGAGTTCGAGCCCGGCCCCGAAGAGGTTCTCGGTTATCTGATCGGCATCTACCTGAACGTGTACCTCTACTACGTGTTGCTGCACGCGAAAGCGAGCGAACAGAGTGCGCGGATGGTGTCGATGAAGAACGCGACCGACAGCGCCGGCGATCTGATCAAGGCGTTGAAGCTCGAATACAACAAGCTGCGCCAGGGCAACATCACTAAGGAGCTGCTTGAAATAGCCGGTGGACAAGCGGAGTAAGAATCGGTGAATTGGTGAATCGGTGAATTGGTGAATTGGTGAATTGGCATCGCGCGGCTACCGCCGCGCTGTAACAGCACGCGCGGTAGCGCGTGCGAAGCCGAATTCACCAAGCCACCAATTCACCAATTCACCAACTTCACCAATTCACCGATTACAAAAAGGATCGTCATGAATACAGGGACAGTCGTGCAGGTTGTCGGCCCCGTCGTCGACGTGGAGTTTCCGGATGCGCTCCCGGCGATCTACAACGCGCTCAAAGTGGACTACACGGTCGAGAGCCAGCCGGTGTCGCTGACGCTGGAGGTGCAGCAGCATCTCGGCGATCGCTGGGTGCGGACGATCTCCATGGCGGGGACGGAAGGCATCAAGCGCGGCTACAAGGTCGTCGATAGCGGCGGACCGATCTCGATGCCTGTCGGCGACGGCGTCATGGGCCGCGTGTTCGACGTGACCGGACAGCCGGTTGACGAGCGCGGCCCGGTCAAGGCCGACAAGTTCTACCCGATCCATCGTGAGCCGCCACCCCTCGTCGACCAGTCCACGTCTCCGGAAGTGCTGACGACCGGCATCAAGGTCATCGATCTGATTTGTCCCTTCCTCAAAGGTGGCAAGGTCGGGGCGTTCGGCGGCGCCGGCGTGGGCAAGACCGTCGTCATCATGGAGTTGATCAACAACATCGCCAAGCTGCACGGCGGCGTGTCGGTGTTTGCCGGCGTCGGCGAGCGTACGCGCGAGGGCAACGATCTCTACCACGAGATGTCGACGGCGGGCGTCATCAACCAGAAGGATCTCGGTTCGTCCAAGATCGCGCTGGTCTACGGTCAGATGAACGAGCCGCCTGGTGCCCGTCTGCGCGTCGCGTTGAGCGGCCTCGCGATCACCGAGTATTTCCGCGACGAGCGTGGTCAGGACGTGTTGCTCTTCATCGACAACATCTTCCGGTTCTCGCAGGCTGGTTCGGAAGTGTCGGCGCTGCTTGGACGGACGGCCAGCGCTGTCGGGTACCAGCCGACCCTTGCGGCCGAAATGGGCATGCTCCAGGAACGCATTACGTCGACGAAGAAGGGATCGATTACATCGTTCCAGGCGGTCTACGTGCCGGCCGATGACCTGACGGATCCGGCGCCAGCGACCACGTTCGCGCACCTCGACGCGACGATCGTGCTCGAGCGGTCGATCGCCGAACTGGGAATCTACCCGGCCGTCGATCCACTGGCCTCGACCTCTCGTGCGCTCGCGCCCGACGTCGTCGGGAAAGAACATTACGACGTCGCGCGGCGCGTGCAGGGCGTCCTGCAGCGGTTCAAGGATCTGCAGGACATCATCGCGATCCTCGGGATGGACGAATTGTCGCCTGATGACAAGCTGACGGTCTTCCGCGCTCGAAAGATCCAGCGGTTCCTGAGCCAGCCGTTCAGCTCCGCCCAGGTGTTTACCGGACGCGAAGGGCGGCAGGTCGCGGTGGCCGACACGGTGCGGGGCTTCAAGGAGATTCTCGACGGCAAGCACGACAGCGTGCCGGAAGGGAACTTCTATATGAAGGGTGGAATCGAGGAAGTCACCAAGGGCTGATTCAATCAACAATCAGCAATCGTCAATCAGCAATTTCTATGGCTGAAACACTTCGACTCAGCATCGTGACGCCGCAGGCCACCGTGTTCTCCGAGGACGTCGATATGGTGACCTTGCCGGGGATCGAAGGGGACATGGGCGTCTACCCGAACCACATCCGGCTGATTACCCAGGTCGTGCCCGGTGAGCTGGTCATCAGCCAGAAGGGTCAGGAGAGACTTCTCGCTGTCGGCGAGGGCCTGGTCGAGATCACGCACGACAGCGTTGCGATCGTGACCGACATGGCCATCCCGGCTGAGGGGATCGACGAGGCGAAAGTCGAGGAGGCGAGACGCCGAGCGGCGGCACGCCTCGAAGAAAAGATCTCCGACGAAGAAGTCGCCTCCGTCAATGCTTCGCTTGCCAAGTCGCTGGCGCAGTTGAAGGTAAAACGACGGCGCGGCTAAGCAGCACGTTGCTGCGGGAGATGTCCACCATGGCCAACAGCGGACAGTCGGGAGTAGGAACGCTCGTCAACAACGCCGGCCGATGGCTCACCGTGATGGGCGTTGTCTTCATCGTGCTTGGCGCGCTGGCGATCATCGAACCGGCCGTCGCAGGACTTGCGGTTGCCATTTTCGTCGGCTGGCTGCTGATTTTCGGCGGCGTTGCCCATGCCGTCGGAGCGTTCGGCGGCGGGACCACCGGCCGGGTTGTCTGGCACTTGATTCTCGCGGTGATTTACGTCGTCGGCGGCTTCTATCTGCTGACGCACCCGCTCATCGGCCTCGGCACGCTGACGCTGTATCTGGCGATCGTCCTCGTGATGGGAGCGATCGTCGAATTGATCGCTTACGTCGCCGGCCGCGACGAGGGCGGCTCGGGCTGGCGACTCGTGAACGCGATTGTCACGCTCCTTGTTGGCGGGATGATCTGGCGGAACTGGCCGTCGAGTTCGGTGTGGGCGATTGGAACGCTCGTCGGCGTCAACCTGATGATGACTGGATTCTCCCGCCTCATGCTGGGCACCGCCGCGCGACGGGTGGGAGCCTAGAGCTCCTCGCGGGTGGGTTTCGATGAGCATCTGTGGCTTCCGGCTTCAGCCGGAAGGATGTGGCTGTCGCCAATCCATGGATCGCCTCACGCAGCGTTCCGGCTAGAGCTGGAAGCCACAAACGTGCGGGTGCGGCGCTGATACTACGTCGCTGAATGATGCCGCGTCGCGCTCGTCCTGGGGGTGTGTGACGACCCGCCCAGGCCCTGCGGATCCGGAATCCGTGCGAGGGCCAGATCGTCAGCCATCGGATAGAGCGAGACAAGCATTCGATCCAGTCGATCGCGCTGATGGATCAGCGCCGGGTGGCGATGCCGGGGCAGCGACTCGATCGCGTTCTCGATCATTGCGCGAAGCCGCCGCGCGATCTGCACGTTGTTGGCGCCACAGCTGGCGATCTCGACACACGCGACGTTCACGTAGTCTTCCCAGTTCGGCGTCCGTAAGATCACCCGCCGCTGGCCGCTCGGATCCCGAACCGTTTCTCCGCGCAGCTGCCGTCGCCCGACGACCCGCAACAGCCGATGAATCTGATCGAGTGCGAGCACCGCCGTTGTCGGATCGTTGATCGCCGGCGACAACGCCTTCAGCGCGATGTCGACCAGGATCCGGAACGGGAACAGCGGATCCTGCTCCATGGTTCGCTCGGAGCCGAACGCGACCGCACTCTTCAACCTGCCGTGATCGATCTGCGCGGCGCCGCCGTACAGCGCGAACAGCGGCTCGCCGCCGGCAATGAAATCGCCGACCTGAAAAAGACATTCGATCACACCGCCGGTCTGACGCGCGACTCGAACCAGCGAGACGAGGTCAACCGCGACGACGCTCTCGGATGAACTCTCGTGATACACGATCACCGGAGCGTCATCGGGCGGCAGGAGCGGCGCATCGTTGACATCCGCGGTTTCGCTCACACCCTCCGGGTACACGGCCTCGATGACGCTGTGGCCTTTGTCACCGACGCGCGCGACGATCGTGACCGGCCGCAGCAGCCGTGCGGCGTAGTCGATCAGGAAAAGAAACGCCGCCATGCACACGAGGCCGAGGATCGAGCACACCAGCGGGACGACCTCGTTGATCGTTGTCTCCACGCGGTTGAGCGCCATCACGGCAAACACCAGCGCGAAGACGAACAGGCCGACCGCGTAGCGGACGACGTTGTCGGAAAGCAGCGTGGTGGCGATGATGCGCGGCGTCAGTTGCGCGCCGGCGACCTGGATCGCGACCAGCAGCGACCCGAAGGTGAAAACCAGAAATGAAAGGGTTAGGGTGATGACGGTCTGGTACAGCGACGTTGCGCCGGCCGGTCCAAGGCCGTTGATTCGCCAGCCGAGCCAGTTGTCGAGCGCGCGCAACGCGGGCGCGACTGCGAGCACCGCGAACATCGCGACGAACGGAACGATCCACAGCGCCGATCGGAGATAACTCGCGGTGCGATAGAGCCGGCTCCAGACCAGCCGGCTCTCGACGAAGATCGCCGCGCTGTTCCAGAGCCGATCGGCGCGGTCGATCGCCGTCGCCAGTCGCTCAGGTGTGCGATCGGGGCTCTCACCGGGCGGTGACGACATGATCTCGCACTGAAGGAAAGAGGCGGATCGACGACGACCGATCCATCGCGCTGCCGCGGACGCTCCCGCCGCGGCAGCGACGTGTCATCCGCTAAAACCGGATGCCGAATGTAGTTTGGAGGAACTGACCGTTGGCCTTTTGGGTTGACGTGCCGCCGCCAGGCGTATTGACCGTTGGTCCCCAGATGTAGTGATAGCGAAGTTCCGCGTAGATCGTGTGGAAACTCACGCCACCGCCGAAGTTCATGCCAAAGTCGGTCGAGCTCCGTTCGCCAACGATGTTGTCGACCGGCACGAATCCGCCGGGATAGCACACGTACCACCACGGATCGCAATAGCCGGGAACGTAACCAACACCGGGCGTCGTCACTCTGACCGGGCGATAGTAGACGCCCATTCCAATCAGGCCGTAAGGTTTCACGTTACCTTGAGGCGCGCGAATGATCACGCTGCCGGTCCCGTACTGCATGTTCATGTCGGCGAAGAAATCGGTTGGAACACCTGGGTCCGATGGAGTTGGACTCACGGGGATGGAGATCCGTTTATCGCCCAGGCCGTTGAAGCTGTACAGCCCCTCGATCCCGATGATGTGCGTGACATTCACCTGGACGCCGAAGTTGAAGTTGTAGCCGTTGCCCAGATGATCTCTAACCTCGGAATTGGGCATCGTCCACCCGCCTCCGAGCGAAATTTCGACTGGCTTGTCCTGCGCCCGCGCGGCGGACGCCGACAATCCGAGGCACATTGCTAACACGAGTATTTTGGTATGCCGCATACAGAGAATCCTTTCTTGCTCTCCTACTCAGCACCCGGCATGCCAGCCGCTCCCTCATGACGTCGAAGAAGCAAAAGGGCGTCATGCACAAGGAGTTGCGCCATTTCGTGGAGATCGATGCGTCTACCCACGCTATGTGGTGGTCATGGAGGACCTCCGGAATGCCGGAGTTTCGGGTGGTGTGAATGGTCTGATGTCGACCCGCACAGACCCAAGGCCATCAACAACTTCGGGTGCGTAACCAACGTGGCAATCATCATGCTGACTACCCGGTTCAATGCTTTCAAACAACCGGCGCGGGGGCACCGTCGTGTCGCCGCGAACGTGGTGTCGTGTAGCGCTTTCGGTCGCGTTCACGCTTCTTCTCACGCTTTCCACTGCACATGATGTGCGGGCGCAACAGCCGCCCGATCAATCACCAGCACCGAGTGCGACCCAGTCACCGACAGCACAGTCGATCACCTGCGTGTCGAAGCCTGGCGAACGTAACAGTTGTCCTGCGGACACGTCGGCGGGTGTCGTGCTGTTGCGATCGACCGGCGAGGGGCCATGCCTGCTCGGTAAGACCTGGGGCTACGACCAGACCAGCATCTGGGTCTCTGAGGGGTGCAGCGGCGTTTTCGCTACAACCGGTACGGAAGTAAGCGCGCCGCCCACAAAGCAGCCAGCGCCGCGCCACGTGCCCAACGCCGGGTTCCTCCTCTTCGACGGCGAGAAGGGGCAAGTGTATTTCCGCCTCTTCAGCTACGGGCGATATCTGAATCAGCGGAACCTTGACGACACGTGGGTCGACGCGTTCGGCAACACGCACGATGTCGTCCGGCGTCAGGATATTCAGCTGCAGAAGTTCTTCTCGCCGTTCTCGGGATGGTTCCTCACACCAAAATTCCGCTATTACCTGTACGTCTGGTCGTCGAATGCCTCCCAGGGCGATCCTGCTCAAGTCGTTGGCGCTGGCAATCTCACGTGGAGCTTCAACCGGTTCGTGAGCGTTGGTGTCGGCATCACGTCGCTGCCATCAGTGCGAAGCACCGAGGGACAGTTTCCGTACTGGCTCGGCGTTGACGATCGCCTGATCGCCGACGAGTTCTTCAGAGGTTCGTACACCTCGGGCGTCTGGCTGAAAGGCGAGCTTCAGACCAAGGTCAAGTACCACGTCATGTTCGCGAACAACCTGAGCACGCTTGGCGTCAGTGCGGCCCAACTTGATAACAAGCTCGATACGCAGTCCTACTCGCTGCAATGGCTGCCGACAACCGGCGAGTTCGGCCTGTGGGGCACGTTCGGCGATTACGACGGTCACCAGAAAGTCGCGACTCGCACCGCAATCCACTACACGCACAGTCTCGAGGACAAGCAAAGCCAGCCGGGAACCGAAGGCATTGAAAACAGCCAGATCCGGCTTACTGACGGCAGCAACATCTTCACCGCCAACCTGTTTGGTGCCGGCATCACCGTCAACCAGGTGACCTACCACATGATGAGCGTTGACGGTGGCGTGAAGTACAAGGGCGTGTCGCTCGAAGGCGAGTATTACTGGCGCTGGCTGCGCAACTTCACCGGCGTGAACACCGGCGGGATCGCCGACATCAACGATCACGGCTATCAATTGCAGACGTCGGCGATGGCCGTCCCCAAAACTCTTCAGCTGTACTTCGGAAACTCGCAAGTCCGCGGCCGCTTTGGCAATCAGTGGGAAGTTCGCGGCGGCGAGAACTGGTACTTCATGAGGGAGCGTGGGCTCCGGCTCAACGGCGAGTGGATGTACGTCGATCACTCACCGGTCGGATACACGGCCTATCCCTATCCCGTCGGTGCGAAAGGCCAGGTCTTCCACATCAACCTCGAGATGAATTTCTGAGCGAGGTGATGGCAGTGACGAGAAAGTCGTATTACTCGGCCGCCCTTCTCGCGACGTTGTCGAGCGTCGCGCTGTTCGCCGTCTTGCGGGTGCACCCAATCGCGGCGCAGGACACGAGCGGCGCAAACGAATTCGACGATTCGCATTTCCATCTGACCAACTACATCCAGCAGGGTATCGACGTCCATGACTTCCTCAAGATCATGGGCACGCGTGTGCGCCGCTCGACCCTGTTCGGCATCCCGCTGCAACAGGATTGGTCGTACGGCAACTCTGGTGATTTTGCGCCGACCTACTACCTGCACAGCGATGCGCCGCTCTACTACTACTCCTTCACCGACGCCTACATCGCCAGCGTCTATCGTTCGCTGAGCAAAGAGGAACAGGCGCGGTTCGACCCGATGATCACCGGATTCAATCCCGCCGACATGTACGGCGTCGATCACATCCGCCGTGTGCTGCAGACGTTTCCGGGAGTGTTTTCCGGCATCGGCGAGTTCACCATTCATAAGGAATTCGTCTCGGGCAAGATTCCTGGCGAGACCGCCAGCCTCACCAATCCGGCGCTCGATCGCATTCTCGACTTCGCCGC
>Ga0070664_100002747_pt1 | contig 14203 bp, 11 predicted proteins | sample KBSC73metaG_FD_65863 | JGI IMG/M metagenome (GOLD analysis project Ga0070664, IMG submission 65863) | Corn rhizosphere microbial communities from Kellogg Biological Station, Michigan, USA - KBS C7-3 metaG | ecosystem: Host-associated > Plants > Roots > Rhizosphere > Soil ... | reverse complement strand
CAGGCGGCGCTGCCCAATCTCGTCAGCGAGGCGCTCGCCCGTCACAAGCTTGCCGGCAACCGCATCGAGCTCGAAGTCACCGAAGGCGTCTTCCTCGGCGACAACGGCTCGACCCTCGACGTGCTGAAACGACTTCGCGCACTTGGCGTCGGGATCGCGCTCGATGATTTCGGCACCGGCTATTCCTCGATCGGCTACCTCAACAAGGCGATCTTCCATAAGCTGAAGATCGACGGCAGCTTCGTCCGCGAAGCCGGTTCGCGACCGGAAAATGTCGCGATCATCCAGTCGATCGTGCAGCTCGCGAAGAGCTTCCGCATGTCGGTGACTGCCGAGGGCGTGGAGACCGCCGAGGATTTCGAGCGCATGCGCGACCTCGGCTGTGACACGATCCAGGGCTATCTGTTCGGTAAGCCGCTCGCCTATGAGCGCGCCAATCAGATGGTGCAGGGCCTCGGCGCCAAGAGGATGGCGGGCTGACCTAGGCGGCGGCCTGCGTCAGCAGGCGCCAGTTCATTCGCGGATAGCTGCCCAGTTGCTGGCCAAGGCTGCTGGTGATGAACGTCAGCCGCTCGATCGTCCGGCTGCGCATCAGGGGTCCCGCGTCGAGGTACCGGAATGGAGTTCCGTCCGCGAGGCGGAAGAAATGCTCCTTCGCTTCGTCGTCGTCACCGGTGACCAGGACGTCGCTCAGGCTTCCCTCGAATTGAGGATGGTCGAAGACCTCCCAAAAAACGTTCTTGAACGCTCCGACCACTCGGGCTTGAGGGAATCGGCGCTGCAGTTCCTCTGCTCCGCTCGAATCCCAGGGCGTCACGAAGTCGCTATAATCGCTGTTGAAGGGGTTGCTGATGTCGATCAGCAACTTGCCGCGGAGCGACGCGCAATAGCGCTCGAGCAGGTCGAGCAGGCCGTCGCGAATGAAGACGGCGGGCAGGATTGCCGGTGCGCGTACGGCGTCGGAATAACAGCCGGCCCTCAAGGTCGTCAGGCCGATCTGCTCGACGACCGCCGCGGCGCGATCCGAATCGCGTGAGCCGAGCACCACCTTGCGACCGGCGTGGGCGAACATTGCGGCGAGGCGCGAGCCCATTCGGCCGGTGCCCAGCACCCCGATCTCGGGGGCCCAGCCATCGGAAACAGTCATAATCCGTCCTTCTTGATCCGCCCGCGATCCAGGGCTTTCATCTGGGCTCTTGTATGGCGGGCCGCCAACGAAAGAGCCACGCCGGCCGATAAAGTGTACTTATGGTCACGGCGTCCAGGCGCCGGCCGCGCGCCTATTTGCGCAAGGGCAACGGACCAATGTCAGGCGCACGGGGCTTTGTCCCTATTTTACCTTGGCTTGCGTTCCTTATAGACTGGCTGGCAACGCCAATTCGGGGGACGTTTTCTGCGCGAACTTACGGCTCTGCAGGGGCTATTCAAATATCAAAGCGGCCGGGTCATCGCGCTTGGGCGGGTGATGCTCGCAATCCTGTTCCTGCTGGCGCTCTTCCTCGATCGGACCGAGCCCGTCCGGGCCATCCTTGGGACCTATCTCCTTCTCTCCCTCTATGCTGCCGGCGCGATCGGCATAGCTGCCGCCACCTGGCGCAACTGGTGGCTTGATGCTCGTCTGGCTGTGCCGATGCACGCGATCGACATGGCGGTCTTTACGGCGATCGTCTTCTCGACAAATGGATCGACCAGCCCCTTCTTCCTTTTCTTCGTCCTTCCGCTGCTGTCGGCCGCCATCCGCTGGGGATGGCGCGAGACGGCCTTCACCGCGACGTCCCTGGTCGTGCTGTACATGGGCGCGGGCCTTCTCCTCTCCCGGACGCAAGGCTTTGAGCTCGAGCGGTTCGTCATCCGCAGCGGCCACCTCGTCATCCTGTCGCTGCTCTTGATCTGGTTCGGCATTCACCAGCGCTCCACGCTCTTTTTCCGGCAGGAGGACTTCGATTCTCCGATGGGGGAAGGGGAGAACGCGCTGGCCCGCGCACTGGGCTTCGCAATCGACGTTGCTGGCGCGGAAGGCGGTGCGCTGACGGTCGCGCCTACCGGTGAGGATCCTTTGGATGGGCTGCAACTCAGCCGGGGTGGGCAGCGGACATTCAGCCTCGACCGACCGATCGTCCGCTCGCCAGGCTATTCGTCGTTTCTCTACGACGCGGCGCGCGATCGGGCCGTCACTCGCTTGCCCGAAGGCCGTTTTCACTTCGCCGCGGCCGCCGATTGGCTCGAGATAGGCAGCGCATTGCCGGCAGCTGCGCGACAGGGCCTGGCGACCCAGGTCCGCACCGGGACACAACAGGGCTGGCTCCTGCTCTGGGGAATTTCGGATCTCTCCACCGACTTCATCGAATTCGGGCGGGAGCTGGGCCGCGCGGCCAGCGCAATTCTCGACCGCAACGCACTGCTCCAGGCGATCGAGACCGGAGCGGCCGCCAGGACGCGACTGTCGCTGGCTCGGGACGTACACGACAGCATCGTCCAGTTCCTGGCCGGCGCCGCCTTTCGCGTGGAAGCCATCAAGCGCGGCGCCAAGTCCGGCTCCGTGCTCCAGGCCGAGCTCGATGAATTGAAGCGCTTGCTCGTGGAGGAGCAGGGCGAGATCAGGAGCTTCCTCCTTGCGCTTCGGCGTGATCGTGAGCTCGATATTGCGGAGGCGGTTGCCGAGCTGCGCGCGCTTGCCGAGCGTCTAAGCCAGCAATGGTCGGTCGATTGCAACGTCAATACCGACGGAGGGAAGGGTGCGATTCCCATCCGCCTGCAGCTCGATCTTCAGCAAATGCTTCGAGAGGCCGTCGCCAACGCGGTACGGCATGGCGGCGCCAAGCGGGTCGACGTCGAACTCGCCGTCGCCGACGATCGGCTGAAGCTAAGGGTCGCCGACGACGGGTCCGGATTTCCGGCGGACGACGACAAGCCGCCCGCCGAGCCATGGTCCCTCAAGGAGCGCGTCGAGCGCGCCCATGGGTCGCTTGAGTTGGTTTCCGGGCCGGGTTCGACCAATATCCTGATCAGCCTACCTCTTGCTGGAGCTGCCGCGTGACCAGTGTATTGCTAGTAGACGACCATCCGATGATTGCGGCCGCGCTCGGCATGCTGCTCCGCGAAACCCAATATGAGCTGCTCGGACGCGCCCGCACGGCCGCCGAGGCGACCAAGCAGATCGCTAGTGTGAAGCCGGATCTTGTCCTGCTCGACGTTCATTTGCCCGACGCTTCGGGCCTCGACGTCCTTCGCCGCATGACGCGGACACGATCTCGGCCGAAGGTGATCCTCCTGACCGCGGGCATGGAGGACGCGCAGCTTCTGACGGCGACCGACCTGGAGCCCGAAGGAATGGTCCTGAAGACGTCCGATCCCAGCTTGCTGACCGAGTGCATGGATGCCGTCGTCGCCGGCAAGAGATGGATCGATCCCGAGATCGCCGAGCGCACCCGGCAGGCCGAGGCGCGCGCCGCTTCCGCGCCGCCGCTCACCCGGCGCGAACGCGAGCTCATCGAACTGGTCCGCCAGGGTCTCCGCAATCGCGACATTGCCGCCGAGCTCGGCGTCACGGAGGGGACGGTAAAGGTGTATCTCCATGCGATCTTCGACAAGCTTCAGGTCGAGAATCGCACCGAGCTCGCGCTCCGCGCCGGAGAGCTGGTGAGCCGCTAGATCTGCAGCTGGCTTCCGAGCTCGACCACCCTGTTGGTCGGAAGCTTGAAGAATTCCATCGCGCTCTCGGAGCTCTTCAACATCCACGCGAACAGTTTCTCGCGCCAGATCGCCATGCCTGCGCGCCGCTTCGACGCGATCAGTTTTTGCCGCCCGAGGAAGAAGCTGGTGCTCATCATGTTGAACGACTCCCCGCAGGTATCAATGCGGGCGAGATCCCGTGGTATGTCGACCTCCTCCATGAAGCCGTAGTGGAGCACGACGCGGTAGAAGCCGTGGCCCGCGTCGTGGACCTCCAGCCGCTTCTCCGCGGGAACGTGCGGCACCTCCTCGACCTTGACGTTCAGCACCAGCACCCGGCTGTGCAGCACCTGATTATGCTTGAGGTTGTGCAGGAGCGCGGCGGGGACGGTGTCGGCCGATGTCGAAAGGAACACAGAGGTTCCGCGGACCCGGTGAACCGAAGCGGTGGTCGATTTGATGAACACCGATAGCGGCAATGCGGATTCGGCGAGCCGGTCGCGCATCAGCTGACGGCCCCTCGCCCAGGTCGTGAGCACGGTGAAGCTGACGGCGGCGATCAGCAGCGGGAACCAGCCTCCGTCCGGAATTTTGGTGATGTTCGAAGCGAAATAGGCCCCGTCGACGAGCAGGAAGATCGCGGTCGCGCCGACCGCCAGCACCCGGTTCCACTTCCACACGTAAATCATCAGGACTCCGAGCATCACTGACGTGATCAGCATCGTTCCGGTCACCGCGATCCCATAAGCGGATGCGAGCTTGCCGGACTCGCGGAAGCCTAGAATCAGGATGGCGACCATCACCAGCAGGCCCCAATTGACTAGCGGGATGTAAATCTGTCCCCGGGCTTTTTCGCTCGTGTGCTCGGTCCTGAGGCGCGGGAGGAATCCGAGCTGCACCGCCTGGTGAGTGACGGAGAAGGCCCCTGAGATCACCGCCTGGCTGGCAATGATGGTGGCGACCGTCGCCAATGCCACCAGCGGCAGGCGCGCCCACTCTGGCGCCAGCAGGAAGAACGGGTTGGTCGCGGCTTCAGGATGCTCGAGCAGGAGCGAGCCCTGGCCCATGTAATTCAGCACGAGGCAGGGATAGACCAACGTCAACCAGGAGAGGTTGATCGCCTTGCGGCCGAAATGCCCCATGTCCGCGTACAGCGCCTCGGCGCCCGTGACCGCCAGAAAGACGGACCCAAGCGCAAGGAAGGCGAGCCTGGGATTGTAGGCAAAGAAGCGAACGGCCCAGACGGGGTTGAGGATTCCAACGATCTCGGGATGGACAAGGATGTTGGTCACCCCCAGAAAAGCCAGCGCTCCGAAATAGACGAGCATGATCGGCCCGAAGAAGTTTCCGACCTGGGCCGTGCCTCGCGACTGGATGACGAACAGGCCGACGAGGATTCCGATGGCGATCGGTACGACAGCTGGCTCCAGCCCCGACTGGACGACGGTCAGGCCCTCTACCGCGGAAAGTACCGAGATCGCCGGGGTGATCATTGCATCGCCGTAGAAGAGGCAGGTCGCGAGTACGCCCAGCATGACCAGCGTCGGCGTCCACTTCTTCCTGCCTTCGAGGTTGCGCGCGATCAGTGACAGGAGAGCGAACGAGCCGCCCTCGCCGCGATTGTCGGCGCGCATCGCGACGCCGACATATTTGAACGTGACGATCGACATCAACGTCCAGAAGATCAGGCTGAGAACACCGAAGATGTGGAGGTGATCGACCGCAAGCGGGTGGGGGCCGAGGAAGCTCTCCTTCATTGTGTAGAGCGGCGATGTACCTATGTCGCCGTATACGATCCCGATCGCTCCGAGCATGAGCTTCGGCAGCCCTTCTCCCGGACCGTGATCGGCCGCTGCCTCGACGGGCAGCAGATTGTCGGCGCTGATGTCATTCATGCCGCTCGATGTGCGGCCGGCGGTCATAAAGATTCCATGTGGATTGAATGACAAAGGGGTAAGGTTCAGCCGACACTACTCGACGGGGCTTCGGATGAGGCTCATTTGGCCGGCGATGATGGACGTTCGGCATCGTCACCTATCCGTGACCAGGCGGATTCAGGCCTATGCGGGCGCGATCGCGATGGTCGCGGTCTCGACTCTCGCCGGTCTGTGGATTGCGCCCCGCTGGGGGACGGCGCCGGTGGACATGGTCTATCTGCCGTCGGTGCTCGCAGCGGGCGCTTTATGGGGGCTGGGGCCCGCCCTTGTCTCGGGAATCGCCGCGGCCCTCGCTTACAATTTCTTCTTCACCGTACCGGTCCACACCTTTCGAATGGACCGCGCGGCCGATGTGGTCACAGTTGTCGTCCTGCTGCTGGTTGCACTGGTCACAAGCAAGCTCGCAGCCGCAATTCGGTCGCAAGCGCAGATTGCCGCCGCCCATGCGGCCCGAAACGCGACCATCGCGGGCTTTGCGAGGCGGCTCCTGTCATCCAGCGGTCAAGCGGACATCTCACAAACGGCTTGTGCCGAGCTCCACGACCTCTTCGACTGTAACGCGATCCTGGTCGCCGGCCTGCCGCAACCGCGCGTCCTCGCGGCTGCTCCGGAAGGGAATCGGCTCACACCCAGTGACGTCGCTGCGGCGGCGCTGACGCTGGAGAAGGGTGATCCGGCCGGTCGCGGCACCGCGCGCCTGCAGCCCGCCGAATGGGTATTCCATCCAGTCCGCTCGGGCGACACCATCATCGCCGCCGCCGGGCTTGCGCGTGACGACGGGATGCCGCCGCTCGACGAGGCGCAGCTTCCGCTTTTCGTCAACCTTCTCGACCAGCTCGCGCTTGCACTCGAGCGCGAACGATTGGCCGAGGAAACGCGCAATTTCGCTTCCACGCGCGATCGCGACCGCCTTCGGACCGCGCTCCTCGCGACGATCGGGCAAGAGCTTCGCCCGCGGCTTGAAGCGATCGGGGCGGCCGCACGCGCGCTTCGGCGCGATCCGCACAACGATCGTGACACGGTTTCCGCGCTCGCCTCGGAAGCAATGAAGATCGACCGCTATGTCGCAAATCTCGTCGAACTCGGTCCGGAAGGGGACCAGCGTCCTGTCGAAGCTGAGGGCGTCAGCATCGACCTGTTCAACCGTGCCGTCTCGCGCGACGGGCGGCAGGTTCATCTGACTCCCAAGGAATATGCGGTGCTGGCCGAACTGACGAAGCATCGCGGCCGGTTGCTCACGCATTCGCAATTGCTTCGCGCCGTCTGGGGCCCTGCACAGGAAAATCAGATCGATTATCTGCGGGTCGCTATCAGTGCCCTCAGGCAGAAGCTTGAGTTGGAACCTTCCCGGCCACGTCTGATCGTGAACGAGCCTGGAGTCGGCTATCGTCTGACTTCCAGCTGACCCTATTCTCGGCTTACCTCAGCCTTTCTTGCGTGCCTTCGCCTTCTTTCCCGGACGTTTCTGAGACCCGATCTTGATCATCCGCTTGCCCGCCTCGTGGCCGTTCGCTCCGTAGAGAGCAAGGAATGCGTCCGCCGCCGTGCTCGCAGCCTTCAGGATATCGGCAGGATCCGTCTGCTTGGTTATGCCGAGCAGGCGCTTGTCGAGCAGATCCCATTCGTTGAGACCCTTCCAGTGCATGGTCGCGAGCCAGGGATCGGCACGCTTGAGCAAACCTTCGTCCATCATCAGTTCCAGGCGAATCGTCAGCCGCTCCCAGGCGGGCTTCAGGGTCGATTCCCAGAAGTCTCCGGGCATCGTCGAATCCTCCGGCTGATTGGCCAGCATGCGCATGTTTGCAATCGGCGTCGGCGACAGCAGGCGCGTCAGATACGCAATACCGAGCTTGGTCAGGCCTTCCCGCAGGTCTTTCCCCGACAGGAATTCCTGCATGAACCGTTCTGATTGCTCGGGAATGTCGTGGTCGACGACCGCCCGGAACAGCTCGTCCTTGGATTTGAAATAGCCGTACAAGGTCGCCTTTGAGCCCCCGAGCCGGTCGGAAATCATCGACATCGATGTCCGGTCGAAGCCGTATTCCTCGAACAATTGCTGGGCGACCTTCACAATCTCCTGCCGCTTTTCGTCGGTCCTCACTCGCACCACAGGCGCTAACTCCTTGTTTTTCTAAACTGTACATTACAGTTCATTTTTGGATTGACAAGAGCGCGAATCGAAACTAAACCGTCCCGTACAGTACAGATATGTATCGCGCCTGTTTGAACGAGGCGCCGCAGAAAAAGGGACGATCGCAATGACACGCTTACGGGCGACGCGGCTTGGCCGCGCGGGCATCCTGTTGCCTTTGCTCATGACCACCGCCTGCGGGGTGCCGAACCTCGGCCCCAAGCCGATTCCGCGCGCCGCAAGCGATTATGCGTCCGCTCGGTCGCTGAGCGGCACCGCTTCCGCCTGGCCCGCTGACGGCTGGTGGAAGACCTATGGCGACGCGCAGCTCGACAGGCTGATGTCGGAAGCCCTTGCGAGCTCGCCCGACCTGCAGGCCGCCGCGGCGCGCATGCGCACTGCGCAAGGCTTCGCCCAGCGAGCAGGCTCGGCCCTGCAGCCGTCACTCGACGCCTTCGCGCAGCCCGAGCTCGCCAAGCAGAGCCAGAACCAGAGCGTGCCGTCGGCTGTCATCCCGAACGGCTGGAACAGCCAGGGCTCGGTCGGGCTAAGCCTCTCTCTCGACCTCGACCTGTGGGGAAAGAACCGCGCCGCCTCCCGCGCCGCAAATGCCGACGCCGATGCGGCCGAGTATGAAGCCAATGAGGCCCGCCTCGCGCTGACCACCGGCGTCGCATCCACCTACGCTGATCTGGCCACTCTCTATGCGCAGCTGGACAGCCTTGAGTCGGCGCTCGATATCCGCAGCGAGACGGCCAAGCTCGTCCGCATGCGCGTCGACAATGGCCTCGACACGCTCGCCGAGCAGAAACAGGCCGACGCTCGCGTCTCGCAGGCGCGCGCCGACATCGAGGCGACTGACGAAGCGATCGCGCTGACCAAGAACGCGCTCGCGGCGCTGGTCGGAGCAGGCCCCGACCGAGGCCTCGCCATCCAGCGGCCCAACGTCACGTCACTCCGCGCGCAGAGCCTCCCGGCAAACGCGTCGATCGACCTTATCGGCCGCCGCCCCGACATCGCCGCCGCCCGCGCGCGGGTGGAGGCCGGCAGCCAGCGGATCAAGGAAGCGAAGGCCGCTTTCTATCCCAACATCAACCTGACCGCCCTCATTGGCCTGCAGTCCTTCGGGCTCGGCAGCCTGTTCCAGGGGGGCTCCAGCTTTGGAAGCGTCGCTCCCGCGATCAGCCTCCCCCTCTTCCACGGGGGCGCGCTTCAGGGCCAGTACCGCGGTCGCCGCGGTCAATATGACGAGGCCGTCGCCCTCTACGATGCCGTCGTCGTCAAGGCGCTGCGCGAAACCGCCGACAGCGTGACGAGCCAGAAGAAGCTCGTCTCGCGCCTCGCGGAATCGCGTCGCGCGCTGGCCGATTTCGAGGAAGCAAACCGCCTCGCCCGACAACGCTACGAGCATGGCCTCGCGACCTATCTCGACGTGCTTTCAGCCGAGGAGGGCGTCGTCGGCGCCAGGCTGCAGGTCGCCGAGCTCGAGGCCCGCGCCTTCACTCTCGACGTGCAGCTGATCCGCTCGCTCGGCGGCGGATTCACGGCGGCTGCCTGACCCCGAACATTCGAAAATAGGAGGAATCAATGGCTGAACGAGATCCCAAGGAACTGCAGGAGAGCGAGTACCGAGAAATTTCGGTGCCCGATGCCGAACAAGCTGCCGCCAGTCTGCGCAAGAAGCGCCGCTGGAAGATCCTCGCCGCGCTTGCGGCAGGCCAGCTGCTGATCGGCGGCGCGGCTTATGCATTCATCGATCGCGACCATGTGTCGACCGACAATGCCTATGTGAGCGCGGACTCCGCCCAGGTGACCCCGCTCGTCTCGGCGGCCGTCGTCGACGTCCCCGTCGCCAACACGCAGGTCGTCCGAAAAGGCGATGTGCTGCTTCAGCTCGACGACAGCGACGCGAAGCTCGCCGTCGCCAAGGCCGAGGCCGATTATTTCAAGGCTCGGCGCCAGTTCGTGCAGACGGCCGCCAACAGCGGTTCGCTCGCGGCCCAGGTCAACGCACGTTCCGCCGACATCGGCCAGGCCCAAGCGCAGCTGGCGTCGGCCGAGGCCGGCTTCGGCAAAGCCCGCATCGACCTCGCACGTCGCCAGGAGCTGGCGTCGTCCGGCGCCGTCTCCGGCGAAGAGCTGACGTCCGCGAAAAACGCCTTCTCGACCGCCCAGGCGAACCTCGCACTTGCCCGCGCGGCGATTGCACAGGCGTCCGCAACGCGCGGCGCTGCGCGCGAAACCTACGCGGCCAACCAGGCGCTGATCGCCGGCTCGACGATCGATACCAGCCCGGAGGTCGCGGCGGCGAAGGCCAAGCTCGACCAGGCGCTGCTCGATCTGCAGCGGACGGTCATCCGCGCGCCGATCGACGGCGTCGTCACTAACCGCCAGGTGCAGGTCGGCCAGCGGATCGCAGCGGGCTCCCCGGTGATGACCATCGTCCCCGTGGGAAGCGTCTTTGTCGACGCGAACTTCAAGGAAGGCCAGCTGAAACGGGTTCGCCCGGGCCAGACGGTCGAGCTCGTCTCCGATCTCTACGGCGACGATTTCGTCTTCCACGGCAAGGTGGCCGGCTTCTCCGGCGGCACCGGCTCCGCCTTCGCCCTGATCCCGGCGCAGAATGCGACCGGCAACTGGATCAAGGTCGTTCAGCGCCTGCCCGTGCGCGTCCAGCTCGATCCGAAGGAGCTCGCCGGCCACCCGCTTCGCGTCGGCCTCTCCATGGAAGCCAGGATCGACGTGTCGGGAGCCAGGTGATGCACGCCGAAGCCGCCGCGCCAAAGCCCGTGATGGGCAAGACGATGCTGATCCTCAGCTGTCTTGTGCTCGCCTTCACCAACTTCATGGTGGTGCTCGATACGACCATCGCCAACGTGTCGGTCGCGCATATCGCGGGCGGCCTCGGCATCTCGTCGAGCGAAGGCACCTGGGTGATCACCTCCTATGCGGTCGCCGAGGCGATCTGCGTGCCGCTCACCGGCTGGCTGACCAAAAGGTTCGGCACGGTCCGCGTGTTCGCGCTCGGAATGGCCGGCTTCGGTATCTTTTCGATGCTCTGCGGCATGTCCTGGAGCCTCGGCTCGCTTATATTCTTCCGCATCGGCCAGGGGCTGTGCGGCGGTCCGTTGATGCCGATCAGCCAGACGCTTTTGCTCAGCATCTTTCCCAAGGAAAAGCATGCGCAGGCGACGGGCATCTGGGCGATGACGACCATCGTCGCGCCGATCCTCGGGCCGATCCTCGGCGGCACGATCAGCGACAATTGGGGCTGGCACTGGATCTTCTTCATCAACATCCCGATCGCGGCCATCTGCGCCGGCGGCGCCATGCTTCTGTTGCGCGGTGCCGAGACGAAGATCGAAAAGGCGCGGATCGACACCGTCGGGCTGATTCTTCTGGTCGTCTGGGTCGGCGCTCTTCAGATCATGCTCGACGTCGGGCGCGAGCATGATTGGTTCGGAAGCTCGCTCATCGTCGCCCTCGCCTTGGTCGCGGCATCGGGGTTTGTCTTCTTCACGGCGTGGGAGTTGATGCACGGCAAGCCGATCGTCGACCTGAAGGTATTTCGCTACCGCGGCTTCACAGTCAGCGTGACGGCGCTGGTCTTTGCCTACGCCATCTTCTTCGCCAGCCTCGTCGTCATTCCGCAGTGGCTGCAAGGCTCGCTCGGATACACCGCGACCTGGGCCGGCTATGCGGTTGCCTTCAACGGCGTTGCCGCGGTCATGCTGGCCCCGGTCGTTGCCAAGCTCTCGACCAAGGTCGACGAACGGCTGCTGGTCTCGTTCGGGATCCTGTGGCTCGGGGCGACGTCGCTGATCCGCGTCTTCTGGTGGACCACCGGCGCCGACTTCTGGACGCTCGCAATCCCGCAGCTGATCCAGGGTGCGGGAATGCCCTTCTTCTTCGTGCCGCTGACCACCTTGGCGCTGGGCGCGGTGAAAGAGGACGAGGTCGCTTCGGCGGCAGGCGTCATGAACTTCCTGCGCACCATGTCGGGCGCGATCGGAACGGCCATCGTCACCACCATGTGGTACGACGGCGCCCAGACCAAGCGCGCCGAGCTGTCCGGAGTCCTGAACGGCGCCCAAGCGACCATGCAGTCGCTCCAGGCGCGGGGCCTTACCCTTGAGCAATCGCGCCAGTTCCTCAGCAATGTCGTCGACGGGCAGTCCACCGCCCTTGCGACCGGTTCCGTGTTCGTCACTGCGGCCATCACCTTCGCCGCTGCAGCAACCATCGTCTGGCTCGCCCCGCGCCCCAAGCACGCGGTTGCCGCCGGCCATGCCCACTAAGGAGAAATGAAAATGACCGTGATGCTTCTTGCCCTGATGATGGGCGACGCCGCGCTCAGTGGCAGCGACAGCGTCGAATATGGCGGGCTCCGCGACGGCGGCGCCATCAGTGAGCCCTACGTCGTCGCACCGGTGCGTGGACGCGCCTGGACTCCGCGTGTCGACGACTGGTCCGACGAGAAAGCCGGCTGCCCGGCCTTCTTCCAGCGCGAGGTCAAGGGCTTCGGCGTGTTCCGCGTGGGCCCGGCCTGTGCCGACGAGGAAATTCCTTACGCCTTGTGATTGAAGTTTGGCGGCTGCTGATTCCTCCCCCTCGTCCCCTCAGCAGCCGCGGGCGCGGCCGCCGTTCATTTGATCCCCCGAACGTGGCCGCGCCCACCTCATTCTCCAATCTTTACTTCATCTTCATGGCACTCGGTGCACATCGGCTGGGGAGGAGTGCGACTTTGGACGGACGCCCGACGATGAAGAGCGCGCGCCAGCTGGCGAGCAGCTACCTCCTGACGAGCTGCGCGGCCCTTGCCGCGCTCTTCGTTTTCATGCCCGTCGCGCAGCGCATCGTCGCTGCCGCATTGGACGGGTCCGCCAATAGGCCGATCGACGCTCAAATGTCGGTCGCCTTCCTCCTCAACATCGCGGTCATCCTCTTCGCCTGGCGGCGATCGAAGGACCTGAAGGACGCGCTTGCGGCGAACGAACTCGCGCAGCGTTCGGCGCACGACAATGCTTATATTGACCATGTGACCGGGCTCGCGAACCGGCGCGAGCTGATGCGGGTTCTAGGTGATCCGGATCTGGCCAAGGTGAGCAGCAAGCTGCTGCTGCTCGATCTCGATTTCTTCAAGAAGGTCAATGACCTCTACGGTCACGTCGTTGGCGACGAGGTGCTTAAGCGAGTCGCCGACATCATCCGGGCGAAAGCTCCGCAAGGATCCTGCTGCGCGCGACTGGGGGGCGATGAATTCGCGATTCTGGTTCCGCCGCACTCGGACGGAATGATCACGCGTTCGGTCTCCAACATCGTGTCCGCAATCGCGGAGCCGTTGGTCCTCGAAACGGCGACGGTTCACGTCTCGGCATCGGTTGGAATTTCGCCTCTCGATCCCGGCATGAGAGCGGAAGACTGCCTGCGCAGGTCGGACATCGCCATGTATTCCGCCAAGCGCGCCGGGCGGAACTGCTTCGTATCCTTCGACCAGAAGATGGAACGCGAACTCCTCGCCCGTACCCAGCTAGAAGACGAGATCAGGGCCGCTGTGGCTGCGGGGGAATTCGTGCCTTTCTACCAGCCGCAGATCGATCTCGGCTCAGGCGCGCTCACCGGATTTGAAGTGCTCGCAAGGTGGCGGTCGCCCGCCAGGGGCCTGCTCGAGCCGGCCGACTTCATGGATGTAGCCGAGGCATCGGGGCTGATCTCCGAGCTGTCGCTCAGCGTCATGGCCCAGGCGTTCACGGAAGCTCGCGAATGGCCGAGCCACCTCAAGATCGCGGTCAATATCTCGCCGATCCAGTTCCGGGATCTGCAGCTTGCCGAACGGATCGTGAAGCTCCTTGCCGAGACCAACTTCCCGGCCGGCAGGCTCGAGGTAGAGATCACCGAATCCTCCTTCCTCGAAGATCGGGAATCCGCGCTGACGATCGTCGAGAGCCTGAAGAACATGGGCGTTACCATTTCGCTCGACGATTTCGGTACCGGCTACGCCTCTTTGTCGCAGCTCCAGTCGCTCCCGTTCGATCGCATCAAGATCGACAAGAGCTTCGTGACCTCGCTGCTTTCCGACTCACAGAGCGACGCCATCGTCAGCACCGTGCTTCAGCTCGGACGCGCGCTGAACCTGCCCATTACGGCCGAAGGCATAGAGGACGACGGTACCCGCGACCGCCTCACCAGTCTCGGCTGCTCCGACGGCCAGGGCTGGCTTTTCGGCAAGGCTGTATCCGGTGCCGAAATCAGCGGAATGTTTGGAGTCGGGGACGCCAAAGAAGCTGCTGAGGAAATCGAGCTTCCGGTGCCGACTGCAACCGAACGCCGCGACCGTCATCGGCGCGCCGCTGGCGGGAAACGCGGGCGCTAGACTTCGCTCGCCCAGCCTTCGAACAGGGCACCCCTGTTATTCACCTCGATCAGACGCTTCATTTCCCGGGCGCAGGCGTCGAGATCTTCC
>Ga0070664_100002745_pt1 | contig 14212 bp, 15 predicted proteins | sample KBSC73metaG_FD_65863 | JGI IMG/M metagenome (GOLD analysis project Ga0070664, IMG submission 65863) | Corn rhizosphere microbial communities from Kellogg Biological Station, Michigan, USA - KBS C7-3 metaG | ecosystem: Host-associated > Plants > Roots > Rhizosphere > Soil ... | reverse complement strand
AGGACGTCTTCCTGGGTAATAGTTGGCATGCACTATCCTAGATGCGCTGCAGCGCTGCTTCGACTCAGCCTCGATTTATAGTTTAACTGAAACGTGAAAGCTGATACGTCCACAAGCGTTAACGTGGCGGAAACAAAAATCCATGAAGCAGAAAATTCAGATTGTTCTGGTCATCGCAATCGCGGTTGCCGCTCTCCGGGCTGGCTGGATCTTCTACCAGCGGTACGAAGCTAACCAGCAGGAACAAGCAAAAAAGGCTACAGGATCTGCGCCGCCCCTGAATCCAGACTATTACGTCACCCCCAAAAAACTTCATGCTTACGACCTGAAGTCCGCGCGAGAACTTGCCAAACAAACCGTCTGGGTAAAGGAGGGTTACCGTTACGCGTACTATCCATACAATCCTGCATCGCATCGAGCCAGCCTGAGTCACGAAGCTGGATTCCTTTTACCCCTCCAGAGATTGCAGATCAAAGAGGTTGTCCTTGCACCTTCAACTGGTGCGCCCGGCCAAAAGCAAGTACTAGCTGTATTTCAGCAGCAGGGGAAAGACTTCGCATTCCCAATCGGCAGCGAGTCGGCTGGCGATTATCGAATCTATGCCGATGAGGTAGTCTTCATCGAAGATCCCAAAGAACTTTATAAGCACTGGCCGCCAGATGTCTGGGATTCCATTGACAAGCATCAAGTCAAGCCCGGCATGAACGAGCTGCAGGCCGATTTCGCCATCGGGATGGGAACCCCGGAACGTTCGGACGATCCCGCAGCGAAAACGGTGAAGTACCCGAATGGCGGAAAGCCGCTGACCGTAACCTACCGAGACGGCAAGGCTGTGGACATTAAGCCGGGAACGCCCGCCTAACGCCGTCGCCCTTCGCGACGCGGCGGAGTTACTTCAGTTTCGGCGAATCCGCGGTCGCGGGCTTTCCTTCTTCAGCACGGATTACGCCGTCTTCCTCGGCATAAAAGGCGCGGTGCTGGTCATCGTATTGTTTGGGTATCATAGCGAGGCTAAAGCCGTCTTTTTTACTATGAAACTTTACCGTGTAATCACCCCGGTCGGTAGAGCGCGCCATGCGGGGAGTGAACGTTCCCGTATGGGCTAGCGCCGGTAACGAAGGCGCAAAGTGATCGTGTTTGGTCTTGTATTGACGCTGCGCTCGAAGCACCACGCGCATGTAGCCAAGTGCACTGGCCTCCGCCGCCGAATGGGCAGGATCGCCAGGGAACTGGGGCTGGTAGGGAGCCGGAGTTTGGGAGAGGGCGACGCTACTTGCCGCCAGCAGGAAAGCCAAAACTACTATTCCGATATGGGAAAACCTGTTCTTCATCTGCAGGACCTTTGCAGGCTTCATTGAGCCGGGTTACTGGCGTAATGTTCCCATAGCTGCCCCTCTTTGATTACAACATGATTGCAGCTATGCTAACGGCAGATTAACTCAAATAGGAACGCTATGAAACCTGCAGTCGCCAGGAAGCCTATCATTCGTATCGCGGTTGTCGAGAGTGATCCTCTACGTTTCGTCGGTTTTCGAGCGCTGTTTGATTCCGAACCCGACTTTGAATTGCTCTCGGCCACACTGCCGGAAATCAGCATGGAAAAAACCATCGACCTGGTACTGCTTGGGAACCGGGGCGGACAGAACCTTTTCGATCAGATGGCCAGCCTAAAGGCGGCGCGTCCAGACCTGCGAATCATCGTGACCGGCTCGGGTATAGACGAAGAGACCATCCTGAAGGCAATTGCGTCGGGAGCGAAAGGTTACGTGGACGAAGCGGCAACACCGACCGAGTTTGTTCAGGCGATCCGTGTGGTGTACCAGGGATCGGTTTGGGCGCCACGCCGGGTTCTATCGATGTTCATCGAGCGGGTGAGCTCGTCTCCGGGACGCATTTTTCCCGCAGGCCGCGTTACCTTTACCGATCGCGAAAAAGAAGTTCTGGAGATGCTGGTAGCTGGTCGTTCCAATAAAGAAATTGGTGCTGCCCTGGGTATCGAAGAGCGCACCGTCAAGGCGCACGTTGCGAAACTGATGCGCAAGGTCGGTGTGCAGAATCGTATTGCTCTATCCGTGCATGCGATTACGCACTCACTGGTATCGGCCAAATAGACTCGCTTCAGCGGCAAGACATTCTAGATGCAAGTCCAACGTCGAGTTCTCGGCGTCTGTCTGACTGTTCCCGTGCTCTCCAATCATTCTTTGTTCACGAGACTTTGACCTCGTATTCTGCCCACCATCTAGCGTTCCGACTTCAGGACCACGTTCTATTAATAAATTTGCTGACCGAGGTTACCTGAGGCCCATGACCTCGGTAATCTTGTTGCTTCCGACGCCCGGGGGCATACTGCGCTTACCTACCACAGAACCTGGGAGACGGGGTTGGAATCGGCGATTAGGGTCACTGATTTCAGCCCCGATTTTTCTGCCACCAGGTATTCACTACGCCAACTCCTCTACCGCAACATTGCATTTTCCACCGCGTCGAACTCTGCCTACTTCTTTTAAGATCGTTGAGTGTGAACCACCTTCGATACGGAAAGCTGAAAAACACAAATGAAGAAACTAGTTGTCATTCTGGCACTGCTAAGTGCGGTCAGTTCTGCTTTCGGACAGGCGGAAAACAAAGCCGATAACAAGGCCGCTACACGGGTCGAAGCTGCTGCCACTGTGCTTAACGAAATTGAAAGTGCCCCCGACCAGGGGATTCCCGAAGAGGTGCTGGGGTCTTCGGAATGTGTGGCCGTCGTCCCTTCTCTGCTCAAGGGAGGCTTCATCGTTGGCGGACGTTACGGGCGTGGGGTTGCCAGTTGTCGAACCGAAAAGGGATGGAGTGCTCCGGCATTCTTCATGGTTAGTGGCGGGAGTGTCGGCTTTCAGATCGGAGGCCAAGCTGTTGATCTCGTGATGCTCGTCATGAACAAGGACGGAATGGACAACCTCCTATCCAGCAAGTTTCAGTTGGGTGCAGATGCATCCGTTGCCGCCGGACCTGTAGGTCGGCACGCGGAAGGTTCAACTGATTGGAAGATGCGGGCACAAGTCCTCACCTATTCGAGGGCACGAGGTGTCTTCGCTGGAATCAGCCTCAGCGGGGCTAGAGTCACCCAAGACAAAGACAGCACACGCGAATTTTACGGGCGTATGGTGCCGTTTAAAACCGCTTTGACGGGAACCATTCCGGCGCCTGATTCCGCGTACCCATTCCTGAATACACTGTCGAAGTGGGCGACGAAAGCAGCCAGCAAGTAGGAGCCTCCAGCAGTGAGTGAAGGCCGCTAGCACGGGTCAAATGCGCTGCCGTCACGGCTTTGACCAATCATTTGACAAGAATTTTTTCCAGGTGCTACCGTCACGCTTCCCTCGATGCGCTACCGACTCGAGTACGCGCTGGCTTGGCTCTTAATCCGAGGTATATCGATCCTACCCCGCCCAGTGGCTCGGGCCGCAGGCATTGGGCTGGGCCAACTTGTCTATCTTCTCCACGGTAAGCTTCGCCGGGTGGGTATGCGCAATCTGCAGCTTGCCTTTCCGCAGAAGAGTGCGCATGAAAGGCGAAGAATCCTGAGAGGCGAATTTACCTCGCTGGGCCGTCAATTGGCTGAGGTCTGCCTTTTTCCAAGTTATACGCGGGAAAATGTTACGAAGATTGTTGTCTACGATGGATTCGAGAACTTCGAGCGCGCTGAGGCCCGCGGAAAGGGCGTCATTTACTTGACCGCCCATTTGGGTGGTTGGGAACTGTCGGCATTCTCCCACTCCATACAGGGACACCCCCTGCACGTGGTGATGCGCAGCATGGACAATCCCTTTCTCGACCGCTTCATCACACATTTGCGTACGATGCATGGCAACCGGGCCGTGGACAAAGACAATTTCGTGCGCGGCCTGCTTTCAGCGATGAAGGCGGGCGAAACAGTCGGTATCCTCATGGACACGAACATGACTCCTCCGCAGGGTGTGTTCGTCGATTTCTTCGGAATACCCGCATGCACCGCCAGCGGGCTGGCCCGGATCGCTTTACGTACTGATGCGGCAGTGGTTCCCGGATTCACGATATGGGACCGAGAACTTCGCAAATATCGCCTTCGATTCGATCCTGCACTCGCTCTCATTCGCACGGGGGATGAGGAAGCCGATATCGTGGCTAACACAGCATTGTTCACAAAAGTGATTGAGCAGTACGTGCGGCGATATCCAGACCAGTGGCTTTGGGTACATCGGAGATGGAAAACGAGGCCCGCCGGCGAGAAGAGCCTGTATTAGGTCTCGGACGTCTCAAAACCAATCGCTTCGATAGGCAATCCACCAGCTCAACATGAAAATCGGAATGGTAGCGGCAACGCCCCACCAGAAGGGAAGTACGAAGTCGGCGACAAGGCCTAGAGTGATGGCGATTAACCAAAACATCCGCCGTTGCATTTCAGGATTGTAGTCTGTGTGGTCTTCCGACTTTTCTTTCCTTCGCCGAATGTATACAAAGGTGCAATGAAGCGTTCCGTCAAAGAAATCGCGGAGTTGTTGCAGGCGCCCATGACGGGCGATGAGGCAGTTGAGGTCACAGCGATTGCGAGCGTCGAATCAGCCCGCGCAGGCGACCTGGTATTTGTGGAGGATGAAGACAATTTTGCGACTGCGTTGAATTCGTCGGCGTCGGCAATCATTTGCGGTCACGCTCAAACTGCGCCTGCTTCCAAGCCCGTGATCATTTGCGAACAGCCGCGGTTGGCCTTTGCCCGGGCGGCCGAATTCATTTCGCCCGGGCAGGGACATGAGCCGGGCGTACATCAGACCGCAGTGATTCATCCAGCAGTTCGAGTGGCTGAGAACGTAACAGTTGAGGCGTACGTGACCATTGAGAACAATGCTGAGATTGGCCGTGCTACACGCATCGGGGCTGGATCGAGGATTGGGGCGAACGTTCATATCGGCGATCACTGCAACCTTGCCCCAAATGTCACAATTTATCCCGGCGTGCGAATTGGAAATCGGGTCATAGTGCATGCGGGGGCGGTGCTGGGAAGCGACGGATTCGGATACGTACGCGACGCGAAAACAGGTCGGTACGTGAAATTTCCCCAAGTAGGCCGGCTCGAAATAGAAGACGATGTTGAGATCGGGGCAAATTCGACCGTTGACCGAGGAGCACTGGATGTCACTCGTATCGGGCGCGGAACGAAAATCGACAACCTCGTCCATCTTGGCCACAACGTACATATCGGAGAAGATGTGGTGATCGCCGCGCAAACCGGTCTTTCTGGAAGTGCTGTAATCGAAGACGGAGTCGTGATCGCGGGTCAGGTCGGAATCGCAGATCATGTGCGAATCGAGTCGGGTGCCATCCTGGGCGCGCAGTGCGGCGTGCCAACCAAAAAAGTGATTCGTGGGAAAGGCACTATATTCTGGGGGACGCCAGCAAGGCCAATCCGCGAGTACTTGAAAGAACTGGCTATGGTGGCCAGACTGGCAAAAAAGGGCTGAGCGCCTGCAGTCCTGCCCACCATTGACACCGCATCTGAATCTAACTATGGCAACAGTCGTCGTCGGCGGGCATTCGCGGGATGTTGGCAAAACCAGCGTAGTAGCCGGTCTTATCTCCGCGTTAGCCGAATTCCATTGGACAGCACTGAAGATCACGCAATATGGTCATGGCATTTGCGCCGCGGATGGGGCCTCTTGTGATTGTGCGACTGCCGATCACAGTTGGGCCATTTCAGAGGAGAAAGACCGGTCCGGGGCGTCTGACAGCTCACAATTCTTAATAGCGGGTGCAGATCGAGCTTTCTGGGTTCGCACCGAGCAGGGAAGGCTAGCCGAGGCAATGCCCAGGATCCGACGCATTGTGGCATCTGCCCAGAACGTAATCATCGAATCTAACAGCATCATCAAGTTCTTCAGACCCGATCTTTACCTTAGCGTGCTTGATCCTGACACAGCGGATTTCAAGTCGTCGGCCCGCGAATTTATGGATCGCGCCGACGCCATAATTGTTCATCGGGCGAAGGCTGCCAAGCCGCAGTGGCAAGGAGTATCGCTCAAGCCTGCCGCCCGGAAGCCCACTTTCCAAATACAGCGACCTAAGTACGTCACACTGGAAATTATCGACTTCGTCCGCAAGCAGTTGGTCGCTGCCCAAGTCAGCGACTCGAATACATCGCGATGATGCGCTCGATAGCTCTGCGGCAAACAGCGCAGAACGAATCGTGCCGCGTGAACATGATGCAGTTTTCCTGCGGTCGATAATAGCCACGCGCCTCGTAGTTCGCTCCCTCGAAAGCACCCACTTTGCCGGCGTATGTGTCAGTCGCGAGCAGCGTGTCCTCATGCCGCTTTTCATTCTCAAAAAGCTGGTTCATCTCGGATTCCGGGCGGCCTTGGGCGCGAAGTTGACGCCGCTGGCCCTGGATCGTGTGCTCGTAATTTTCAAATTCTTCTTTGTGCCAGGGAGTGGGCAAAGGAGTTCCCGGATCGACCAGATCGCGCCACTTCAGTTGTTTGGGGTCGAGCAGGGCAGTCACATTGGATTCCCATGGCTCAGTTTTGATCGCGGTCGGATTGTAGGCCACGTCCGACGTGTAGTACTCGTCGGCTAAGCCGGCAAAGTGATGCCCGAATTCGTGCACAAACACGTAAGGAGACCACTGACTGTCCGACGCTACTGTCGCGTATAGATTGAAGATGCCGCCACCACCGTAGGTGTCAGCATTCACCAGGATTTCAATGAACTCGTAAGGAGCGTTCGATGCCGCCTCGCGCAGTGCGCGATTGTCGTACGTGAGCACATACCGTTCGGATCCAAACGCGTCGTAGCTCGTGCCCAGCGGGTTGTGCCGGTGTATGCCCGTGGACGGACGAGAGATTCCGGACTCAACTGCCGGTGGGCACAATCCCCAAACATTGAACTCGTTGCGATGCTCCTTATAGGGTGAAGTCGAGAACAGAATCTCCACTAGACGGCGAGCGTCTTTTTCGAATTTTGGCCGCTGGGCTGCGGTGTAGCCGTCGCCCATGATCAGGAGATCCACCTTCTGCGCCGGATCACCACTTTTCTGAAAAGTAATGACAGGACCTGGAGAGGGAGGGCGAGAGTTGTCGATGAACATGTCTTTTGGATCAAGATTGAAGGTCCAGATCTCATGGAACGCGCCCTCTTTCCGGCCCTTGAGAACAATCTTTACTGGCGCGCTCGGAGCAGGGAAGCGCAGGGACTCCGAGAACGTACGCCGCACAGATTTAGCTTCGTCGGTCGTCTTCCACTCCGCGTAAATCGAGCTGAATCCCCGGGAGTAGAGCACTGCATCGGACTTCTGATCTCGAACTTCGAAAAGATAGTTGCCGAGGTTTGTGCCGTCGATGTCCTGAGAAGGATTGCCCGGCCAAGGTGTCGGTTCAATCACGACGCGATCCATGCCGAAAATTTCGGTCTCAGCGTTCCCAGTGTGGTAGTAGTCGATTCGCATCGTCTGCAACTCGGCGTTGGCAACGGCGGTGAGGAAAAGAAGGATGGCAGAAACAATCAGCCGGGATTTCATGCCTCGAATTGTACAAAGAAACCAGACGAGACAGCGGTGATGTATGAGGCTGAACCGACCAGTCGTGAACGGGTCGACTAGGAGCTGGAGCGTAGAACCGAGAACCGGCGCTGTTTTTGCTATTCTTCCTTCGTGCGACGAATCCGCCGCAATGCCTGGCTGCTGGCCATCCTCTCGGGTGTCTTGCAAGTCCTAATCTTCCCCTTGCCAAATCTTTACCTACTCTGTTGGGTGGCGATGGTTCCGCTTGTTATAGCCGTTCTTCATGCTCGCCCAGCAGAGACTTTGCAACTCTCCGATTCGAGCGGTGTGAGGCTGATTCCCGCCAACTTTGGACAAGGTTTTCTGCTCGGCTATGTCGCGGGACTGATCTGGTATGCCGGAACCTGCTACTGGATATTTGACACAATGCACCAATACGGAGGCTTGAATAGGCCAGCAGCATTGGGTGTCCTGTTTCTGTTCTGTCTCTACTTGGCGATCTACCATGGCCTGTTCGGCGGCCTCCTGGCGCTTGCTGCCGATCGCGGAAGCCCCCTCAGTCGGCGCGCCCTGGTCAGTGCTCCGTTTCTGTGGGTGGCGCTGGAATTGGCTCGCACACGAGTTACTGGATTCCCTTGGCAATTGCTTGGAACCGCTCAGGTGGACAACATTCCCCTCGCCCGAATCGCGTCTATAACAGGTGTTTACGGGCTCTCCTTCGAAATAATGCTGGTTAACACCGCTTTTGCTGCGGCATTGCTCGTCCGTAAAGAGAAGCGCACGGCTCTGCTGGCCGCGGCCATTGGAGCAACCGTGGCACTGCAGGCGGGACGTCTTGTATCCGCACCTCCAGCTCCGTCCGACCGGGTTGCTTATCTTGTGCAACAGAACATTCCAGTTCTTGAGAACTCCGAATGGACCAAAGAATATTTTCAAACCACACTTCGGCAATTGGAAGAGACGACGCTGAATCCGCCGGGCGGGCCTAAGTCCGGTGCTGTGGCTGCTCCCAAACTTGTGGTTTGGCCCGAGTCTCCGGCGCCTTTTTACACTAGCGACCCTCTTTTTCGTGATGCAATCAGCGATGTAGCGAGAAAAGCTAAGTCATGGGTCGTGACGGGAAGTCTGGGAATCCGCAACGCTAGCCAGAGCCCCGCGCAAGCGACAGAGGTCTACAATTCTGCCGCCCTTGTCAGTCCAGACGGCACTTGGACCGAACGCTACGACAAAATTCACCTGGTACCTTTTGGAGAGTTCGTTCCCTTTCGCTCCCTGTTTAGCTTTGCCGCGGGATTAACTCAGCAGGTCGGCGATTTCAATCGTGGAACCTCACGTTTACCGCTTCGAGCTGGCGATCAAAAGTTAGGCACCTTCATCTGCTATGAGTCCGTTTTCCCTGATGAAGTCAGACAGTTCGCCAGGAACGGCGCACAAGTCCTCGTCAACCTGTCCAATGATGGTTGGTACGGCGATAGCGGCGCCTATGCGCAACATCTCAATCAGTCGCGTATGCGTGCCATCGAGACCGGGCGCTGGTTGTTGCTCGATACCAATACTGGGGTTACGGCCTCAGTCGATCCCTACGGGCGTGTCGTTACCTCTCTGCCGCGTAAGGTTCGTTCGATGCTGCCGGCGCCGTATGCCCTGACCGATGTAACCACCTTCTACACTCGCCATGGCGACTGGTTTGCGTATGTCTGTGCGATAATTTCTCTGATGGCGCTACTTATGCGCTTTCTAAATCGCGTCAAGACAGGTCAGGAGTGATGGTCGAGGAACTGGAACAGGAATACACCGCGCTCAAAGACAAAGTCCGCGACCTGCGGGAGTACCTTTGACGCAGGCAAACTGCGCGAACAGTTGGCCGAAGTAGAAAAGCAGGTTGCTGATCCCAGCCTGTGGTCCAACCCCGAGAAATCTCAGATCGTAATGCGCGAACGCAAGCGCCTCGAAAACGTGTTGGCCACAGAGGCTGATCTCGTCCGGCGTGGGGACGACATTCACGCATACTTCGAACTTGCGCATGAAGGTGAAGAAGTCAGTGCTGACCTGCGCCGTGAAATTGATGGTCTCCGGCAAGTCGTCGATCACCTTGAGACGGAAACACTGCTGTCCGGCGAGAATGATCCCCGGAACGCCATTGTGACTATCCATCCTGGCGCAGGCGGGACGGAATCACAGGATTGGGCCGACATGCTGTTACGCATGTACCTGCGCTGGGCGGAGCGCCAGGGATTCCAGACGGTCTTGAACGACTATCAGCCCGGTGAGGAAGCGGGCATGAAATCGGCCACTTTCACGGTGAACGGCGATTACGCTTTTGGCCTGCTGACTAGTGAGATCGGAGTTCATCGACTGGTCCGCATCTCTCCATTCGACCAGGCCAAACGACGGCATACATCGTTCGCCAGCGTATTCGTGTCGCCAGAGATTGACGAGAGCATCGAGGTCGATATCAAGCCTGAGGATCTGCGGGTGGATACCTATCGTTCCAGCGGCAAGGGCGGCCAGCACGTGAACACGACAGATTCCGCTGTTCGAATTACGCATATCCCGACTGGAACGGTCGTGAGCTGTCAGAACGAGCGCTCCCAGCACAAGAACCGCGAGCGTGCCATGAGCATGCTACGGTCCAAATTGTATGAGTTGGAACTCGAAAAAAAGCGAGAGGCAACCAGGAAAATTGAGGACTCGAAGCTGGACATAGACTTTGGCTCGCAGATTCGCTCTTACGTTCTGCAGCCCTACCGCATGGTCAAGGATCATCGCACCAAAGAGGAAGTGGGTGACGTAGATCGCGTCCTCGACGGAGACCTGCAGCCGTTCATTCGGGCCTATCTTTTGATGCGACGTGGAGAAAGGTCGTCATGAGTGGCCAGTCCGCAGAACGCGTGTCGATGCCGTGCAAATCGCACCGACTGGGGCAACGTTTTCACGAAGCTTTTCTGTTCGCTTCGACATGCCACGCGGAGCAGACGCGAAAGCAGACGACAACACCCTACATCGCGCACCTCATGAGTGTTTCGGCCCTGGTTCTTGAAGCGGGGGGAGATGAGGATCTTGCGATCGCGGCATTACTTCACGACGTGGTGGAGGACTGCGGCGGAAAACCGATGCTGGAGGAAGTGCGAAAGCGGTTTGGTCCTCGGGTAGCCTATGTGGTTGCGGGATGCACCGATTCAGATACTTACCCCAAAACCACCATGGCGGCAGCGCAAAGAAATCTATCTTGAGCACCTGCAGACAGCAGACGCCGACGTGCGCCTGGTTTCGGCTGCTGACAAGTTACATAATGCGCGAGAAATTTTGCGAGACTATCGCGCCGAGGGGGAACTAGTCTGGCAACGCTTCGGGGGTAGACGTGAAGGTACTCTCTGGTACTATCGCGCGTTGGCGGAAGAGTTCCGTCGTACACCTGGCAATCGCCTGGTAGACGAACTAGACCGTGTTATTGCGGAACTGGACCGACTTGTACAGCGAGGGGAGTCCGCAAGATGAACTGCGACCATGCCTGAACAAGGATTCTGAATCATGCCGCGCATGATTGATCTTATCCGCGCCTCAGCCGTACCCGCTACGCTGGTACACTCTGCGGCTAGGGGGGCCCTGGCCTTACCTCCCGGTGAAATGATCGAAATCCTTGTGCACCTCGCCACTGACAACAAGATCTTTGGCCAGCAAGCGAGAATGACCCTGGCGGGCTGGGAAGAGAAATCGTCATTGGTCGCTGCATCCGATCCGAAAACGCCGGTCGCTGTTTTGGAATATCTGGCTTCCCCTGACAATCTGCGCCCTGTGCTGCTTCCGGCGTTGCTGGAAAATCCGTCTGTGCCGGATGACAGCCTCATTGCGCTGGCCAAAATTGGATCTCGTGAGACTGTGCAGGTCATGCTCGTCAGTGAGCGCGTGAAGCAATCCTCGACAATTCGCGAAGCCTTAGAGAGCAATCCGAATCACGCTCTGCATACGGCGACCAGCGGTACAGCTACCAACGGTGCTTCGGCTACTACGGAGACTTCGAAGGCCGCAGACTCTGACACAGAACAGATTCTCGCCAGCGTGCCGGAAATGTCCGAACCCGAGGAGCCAAATGAAGTCCTTGACCAGCAACTCTCGCTTTTCCTGGCGGAGCATGCGGCAGAAATTGAAGCAGAGAAGGATAAGCCTTTTCAACCACTCGGAGGATTAAGCAACGACTTGGAGATGTCTGAATTGCCTGTAGCTGAGGGCCCAGTGTCGTCGGAAGTGACAACTCCAGCAGGGGTTGCTGTAGCCGCGGCCGCGCCCTCATCATCGCCTGAAGCGGCACAGGCGCCGGCCCATCCGGCAGCCAAGCACGCCATTCGCCCGCATGATGGCGAAAGCAAGCGAGGCAGTGCTCTACAGAAGATTTCGAAGATGGACATTAAGGGTCGCATTCAACTCGCCATGAAGGGAACGAAGGAGGAGCGCTCGATTTTGATTCGGGACGGCACCAAGATAGTTGCGCTCGCTGTGCTGGAATCGCCGAAGATTACGGATGGAGAGGTAGAAACATTCGCTAGCCAGAAAAATGTGCTGGAGGCTGTACTTCGCGCCATTCCCATGAAGCGGCGCTATGCCAAGCACTATCCGGTTGTGAGGAACCTGGTATTCAATCCGCGCACGCCCATGGACGTGGCTCTCGGTCTGATGAAGAACATGCTGGTGGCCGACCTGAAAAATCTCTCCTCTAATAAGCAGGTTTCGGAAACTGTACGCAAGCTTGCCTTGAAGATGTTCAAGCAGAAAATGGACTCCAACAAGAAGAAGGGTGACTAGACGAACACCACCGATCATCTAAAATGCAAGTGTTGCCATGGAGATGATCTTGCCTACGAATGAAGCCGACGAGATTGCCGAATTATTGAAAAGGGCCCGAAACATTGCCGTTGTCGGGCTCTCGTCCAGCCCGCTCCGTCCCAGCCACGGCGTCTCGGCTTACATGCAGACCCACGGGTATCAGATTATCCCGGTCAACCCGGAAATCAGCGAGGCCTTAGGTGAGAAGGCTTATGCCTCGTTGGCGGACGTTCCCGCGAAGATCGACATCGTCAACATATTTCGCCGTCCTGAGTACGTGGACGAAATCGTTGATGCAGCCATTGCCCTGAACGTGCCGGCAATTTGGATGCAGGAAGATGTGGTCAACCAGCGGGCGGCGGAGAAGGCTCGCAAAGCAGGGATTTTCGTGGTAATGGATCGGTGTATTCTGAAAGAACATCGGGCGCGATTCGGTTAAGCTTGCGAAATGATGTCGCGCTCAAGATTGACTACGATCACCGTGGCGTCGTCAAGCAATGGCGACGGTGCGGTGAACTCGTGCACGTCCTTCAAAATGCTGTCTGCTGAGGAACCTGGCTTTCTGAAATGTTCTTGCAGGCGTGAAAGGCCGTATTCATCGTCACTCGCGTCAGCTGCTTCCGTGATTCCATCGCTATAAAACACCAGCCGCGATCCCGCGCTCAACTGAACAGTTGTCTCGGCGAAGGAACCATTCAGGATGCCCAGGGGCAGCCCCGCTTCGGTTGACAGAAAGCGCGCCCCGGACTCGTCAACCAGGAGCGGTAGAGGGTGCCCAGCATTCGCGAAGGTAACGGTTCGTAACTTCGGATCGAGTATGGCGTACACCATGGTGACGAAGCGTCCGTTTGGCACGTCGTCGATCATCAATCGATTCAACCTGCTCATCACCTCCCCTGGCGTGCAGCAAGCCTCTGCGAGGGAGCGCAGCATGCCACGAGTGGAGGACATGAGCAAGGCAGCAGCAGTTCCTTTCCCCGCAACGTCCGCCAAAACCAACCCCCACCGGCCGTCGCTCATAGGAATGAAGTCATACCAATCGCCACCTACCGCGCCAGCAGGGCACGATTGTCCCGCAATCACAAATCCGGGGATATAGGGAGAACTCTTGGGGAAGAGTGCCTGCTGGATCAAGCGCGCTTCCTGTACCTCTCGGCCCATACGCTCGCGTTCCTGCCGTTCCCGGCGAAACAATTGCGCATTATTGACAGCTACAGCTACGTGACTGCAAAGCGATTGCAGTAGCCTTAGCTGATCGCTGGGGAAGGCGTCCAGATCAGGATGCGCGGCGCTGAACACTCCTATTACTTCGCCGTCAATCTCAAGAGGAATTGCAACTTCCGATTGCGTGCTTTTCTCGCAGGCTATGTAGTAAGGGTCTTTGCTTACATCGGGCGCATATCTCATCTGGCCCGTGGCGGCAACGTAGCCGACCATTCCTTGCTTGCCAATTTCGAGCGATTCCCCTTTTGAACTTTTCGAACAACCACAGACGCTGGCCAGAACCATGCGGCTTCCGGAGGTGTCTCGCAGATAGAGGTTGGCCTCCAAGCACCCAAATGATGCAGCGATATCGTGCACAACCTCATCGATCAGTTGATCCAGATCCAGAATAGAGCTGATCTTCTTGGCAGCTTTTTGCAGCTTGATGAGGTCTTCAACCTGATCGCGCCGAACCGCCGTATTGGCAGGGAATTCGGGCTGCATGATGCGCGGTACCGTCGCCATCTTTGGCCCTCCTTCAATGAGAAAATAGTACTTTTTCGCTTGCTATTCAGATGTGACGCAATGCTATTCCGATTCTTTTTCCGGGCCAGTTGACCCGCTTCGGTCTTGGCCAGAGCGGCGCCGTTTCACTGCTTCGAGCCGTTCTCGTAT
>Ga0070664_100002742_pt1 | contig 14217 bp, 9 predicted proteins | sample KBSC73metaG_FD_65863 | JGI IMG/M metagenome (GOLD analysis project Ga0070664, IMG submission 65863) | Corn rhizosphere microbial communities from Kellogg Biological Station, Michigan, USA - KBS C7-3 metaG | ecosystem: Host-associated > Plants > Roots > Rhizosphere > Soil ... | reverse complement strand
ATGACGCCGTAGCCGAGAATCACGGTGGTCAGCGAACCCATCACGACGCCAAGTGCCGACAGGCCGAGTCCGCTTGCAAACAGGACGGCGGAAACGAACATGGCCAGGCGAGGCCCCACGCGTTCGACCCATTTGCCGAACAATGCCGCCGCCAGCCCCAGAAAGATGATTGCCGTGCTGAAGATCCAGCCGACATTGGTCAGGCTTTCGCCGAGCACCTTTGCCAAGGGACCGTTGAATACGGAAAATCCGTACGCCTGCCCGAGCGGAAAGTGGATGAGCAACGCGGCGGCGGCCATGAGCCAGCGCGAATATCCAGGTGGTGCCACGGCTGCTTCTTTGGAGAAAAATCGAGATCTGCTTGCATTCATTTTTTAAGCCTCTTCTTGGTGTTATTTGTATTGCGCAATCACGGACTCATTCACCCCATGCGAACCACCGGGCTGGCAGAAATCCGATCTTTGGTGCATCTGCTTTGGTGCATCTGTATCGGACAACACCCGGATTGAGTGCAGTTCGTTAAAGACGCGGGAACGGGTTTTACCACGATTTCAAAGCATGCATGCAAAAAAGCTAACTGTTTTGGCGCATGACGATGCGTTGAGGTAAATGTGGGAGCCAGAACAATGTGTGGATCAATGCACGGGTCCGGTTTCAGACCTGCGCCTTTTGCAAAAACAGTCTGCGCTTGATGGCGCAAACTGTTTTGCGGATGGACAGCAGGCTGTCCGAATTTCCCGTCATACCTTGACGTATTGCTTCAATCCTGAAAGGCGGTGAAGCATCATCCGGCAAGGCATTAATGTATGAACTTGGCGTTTTTCGTGATAGCAGTCATCTCGACGAAACGGGAGCCGTTATGGTTCGTCGGTGAAAACTGCACGTCGAAGCCGATGTCGAAATTCGAACGGTTGATGGTTTCCAGGGCGGCAATCAGCTTCTCCCGTGTCGGATTGGGACCGGCCCGGCGCAAGCCTTCGACGAATACCTTGGCGGCGATGAAGCCTTCCAGGCTGGAGAAGTTGAATTTATTGACATTGGCCTCTTTCAAGACCTTGGTGTATTCGGAAACGATTGGGTTGGCAAGAGTCCAGGGAAACGGCACGACTTGCGAAATGACCACGCCTGGCCCGTCGTTACCGAGCGTATCCGCAAGCGCCTGACTGCCGACGAAGGAGACGTTGTAGAACTGGCCGGTATAGCCGTTTTTTCTCATCTCCTTGATATAGGCCGCCGCGGATGCATAGGCAGTGATCTGGATGATCACGTCAGGTTTTTTGGCGTTGAGTTTTGTCACTGCTGCCGCAACGTCGATACTGTTGCGTTCGACTGTCGCGGTATCCACGATAGTCAGGCCGCGCTTTTTCATGGCCCGTTCGACTCCCTCTAGACCGCTCTTGCCGTATGCATCGTTTTGATGGAAGACAGCAATGTTTTTGATGCCCAACTTGAACAGTTGGTCGATCAGGTGTTCTGTTTCGTCGAAGTACGAAGCGCGGATATTGAATACCTCGCGCTTGAGCGGCTCGCGCAACGATTGCGCACCGGTAAATGGTGCGAAAAACGGGATGTGTTCCTTCAACACGATGGGAAGCGCCGCATTGCTGGTCGGCGTGCCGACATAGCCGAAGAGTGCGAAGACGCCGTCCTTTTCAATGAGCTGGTGCGTGTTTTTCTCCGCGAGGTCGGCCTCGTATTTGTCGTCAGCGGTCACGATTTCGATTTTTCTGCCATAAACGCCACCGCGTCGATTGACGAAATCGAAGTAGGCCTTGGCGCCAGCATGCATCTGGATACCGAGTTGTGCGGCAGGTCCGGAAAATGCCGCAGATTGCCCTAACAGAATGCGTTGATTGCTTACCCCAGGGTCATTGGCATGGGCCATGCCGGATAAAGCCAGCAATGCGAAACCGAGATGAATGCATCGCCGTGCGAAACGATGTCCCGACAAAATCTTTATGTTCTTCATGAATCGATGAAATGCGGTTCAGCAAGCCGAAGTGTGTGCACACAAACTTGAATGGCTGACAAGGATAAGCAAGAAGTTGAAATTGGTCTATAGAAAAATCGGCAAGAACGTGAAGTTCACTGATTTTGGAGGAGGGCAGGCCTGAAATAATCTGCGTTTCAAACCGCCGACCACCCGGAAGGCGCTTGTGTGTCGGTACCGGGTGGTTGGAGTTTGGCGGCATGCATGCGCCAAGATGCACAGGCAGATTCAGCGCGTGATCGTCCACTGCCGAGCCGGCACGGCAATGATTTCTTTCGCGTTCGGCTGCCCTGCATCGACGTTGAAAATGCTCACTCGGGCGTTGAGGGGGCCGGTTGGCAGCGCGCTTGTATGCAGGTCGAGCCAGGCATATGTCCCATCATGGTTGACATTGAAGGTCGCGATGCGTGGCAAGTATCCCGATGGCGGCAACAGTTCTGCATTCCGAATGCCGCTGCCTCGCACTTCAAAGCGCACGACACCGCTGATAATTTCGCCATGCAGTGGAGCGGTGGTCGATGTGACCGTGAAGTCCGACGTTGCACCATTGCTGAAATGCCAGCGCCGTGGCGACATGGCGATTTCTTCCGAGGCACCCGGTTGTCCTGGCAGCGTGGTGAATGCACTGACCCGCACGCTGCGCAGGCCATCCGGCAGCGATCGGGAATCGAAGTCGAGCCAGGCGCTCGAACCATCCGGCGCGACATTGAAAACGCCCAGTCGCGGCAAATAACCGGACGCTGGAAGCAGTTCCACATTCGCCATCCTGTTTCCTCGCACGGTAATGCGTGTTATGCCTTGCACGTTCACATTGTCGCTTGGCGCTGAATCCACGACTGCGGTGAAGCCGCCGGTTGGCGATGGCGGATTGCTGACATTCCAGGTGCGCGCCGGCATGGCGACTATTTCTGCCGCCGGTTGCCCTGCAGGTGCATTGAAAGCGCTGATACGAAAACTGGCCCCTGCTGCTGACACCAAGCGGCTATTCAGGTCAAGCCAGGCAAAGGTCTTGTCGGCTGAAATATTGAACACACCCAGTCGCGGCGTATAGCCGGTTGCCGGGAGCAGTTCAACGTTCTGCAGGTTGGTACCGGTCACCTCAAGCCTGACATTACCGGTCAGCGATGCGCCGTTCGCAGGGGCGGCGGTCACTTGCGCAGTAAAGTTTGTTGCCGTCGCGGTTTGTCCGGGTGCCGCCGACTGCGAGTAACTGTTTGCGCAAGCGCTGAACAGGAGAAAAAGAAATGCTGCTGTCGCAGCCCTGCAATGAGTTGAGTGCATCATGGACGGCTCCTTTAAAAAGCATGCGAATGCATGCGGTTGAACAGGACGATGAGGCAAGTCGTTTTTGCACAGCACAGGCGTCTCACAAAAAATCGACCATCTTTAAGCGAGGCACGACTACCATTTAGCAGAGCGCATGCCAGAGATCGTTTTCTGCCCACTCTGCCGTGGCATCTCCTTGAAATAAAAGGAATTCTGTCGCTACCTTCCTGTTTTTTTGAAGAGCCTTTGCATTCTTCGACGCTTAGGGTTGTTTGGTTTAAACAATCATCTGATGGAGTGTGTTGGTTATTGTCGAACTATGATTTTCCACGCTGTAGTTATCGACGTTATCCGCTCGGCTTCAAGTCTTGGCCTTGCGCAAGCTTTTCCATGAAGTGGACAGCCTTCCTGCCAGGGAACCAATTTCCGCAGTAAGCCTTATTTGCTTATGCTGAATGCAAGGGCGTAGCTGATCGAGTAAGCGAGGTTGCTTTTCTGGTATCGTTGCGGCCGTGCCTTGTTTTGTGTTTATTTAATGCTGTGCAGGCATACAGTGTTGTGGCAAGGCTAGGCGCCGTTCTGGTTGCGCGTGATTAAATAGTGCTCAACCTAAATGGCGAAAGTCGTGCCGCCCTTTAGCTCGGTGTTGGGCGTCAGACAACCGGGGCCACTGGAATACCAAGGACCTGAAATGAAATCCTCGAAAGGAGCGATCCAATGAAATACAAAGGCAGCTGCCACTGTGGGCAGGTCGCGTTCGAAGCCGAAGGAAATCTTGAGAAAATTATGGAGTGCAATTGCTCAATTTGTAGCAAGCGCGGTTCGCTTCACTGGTTTATTGCCCGCGAGAATTTTCGTTTGCTCAGCCCCGAGGACGGCATGGGCACATACACGTTCAACAAACACACTATTAAACATCGCTACTGCCCAAAGTGCGGATGTGCGCCATTTAGTGAAGGTATAGCGCCTTCTGGTAACTACATGGTTGCTATTAACGCCCGTTGTTTGGACGGTATCGACTTATCATCTATCAAGGTGGGGCATTTTGATGGGCGCAGTCTTTGAGCACCCGACGTTCGACCCGGCGTTCAAGCGGGGTGTGCCGCAGGCGGCCCGCCCCTTAGCCCCACGCCCATGTTAGGCCTTGGTTTTTAACACTATCTTCAGGAGATGAAATGCAATACATAGAGTTGGTAGCAGTAATAGCGGTGCTTCAATTTTTTTCCTTCGGCGCGCTAACCGGACGCGCACGCAGGCAGTCCGGCCTTAAAGCACCTGCGGTCACAGGCCATGAGGGCTTTGAGCGCATGTATCGCGTTCAAATGAACACGCTGGAAATCTTAATCGCCTTTCTACCCGCGCTATTTCTAGCCGCAAAATATTGGCCCGCTCCTGTGATTGCTGGCTTGGGCATTGTCTACGTGATTGGGCGGCATATCTACTGGCGTGCGTATGTCAGCAACCCGTCAAAACGCGGAATCGGCTTCATAATGTCTATGCTTCCCACGTTGGTCCTTCTCGTTCTGGCAGTTGTGGGCATCATCCTGTCGTTGACCGGGCTTAAGCCATAACATGGCGCTCATCCAATGTTGGTGGAGCGGCAGATAAACTCTATTCGCTGGGCGGCATGAAACCTATCTTCGTTGCTTCCATGGGAATACAAATCACATTTGTTTGCAATGAGCGGGCAGGAAATGAACAACCAGATTAATCAAGTCTCCGATACGGCATTTATGGCAGCAGCTTACCGTGCCATGGAGACGAACCGCCCAAACGCGATGTTTCATGATCCACTCGCAGCGAAACTCGCTGGCGACCGGGGCCAAAAGATCATCGACAGCCTTCCTAAACAGGCGTTCATCGGTGGCTGGTCAGTTTTGATTCGCACTAGAATTATCGACGATTTTATTCAAAGTGCGATTGTCGAGGGCGTGGACACTATATTGAATCTAGGCGCGGGGCTGGATGCCAGGCCGTACCGCATGGAGCTACCAGAATCGCTCTGCTGGATCGAAGTGGATTACCCTCACGTCATCGAGCTGAAGGAAACCTGCCTTTCTGGGGAAGCTCCACGATGCCGACTGGAGCGGGTAAGACTGGACCTTGCCGACATTGATGCTCGACGGACATTACTCGACAGAGTGGCAGCCCATTCGAAAAAAGTCCTCGTATTGACAGAAGCCGTCACTCCCTATCTTTCTGAAGATGCGGTTGCATCGCTCGGGGCGGACTTGGAGGCGCATGAGTCAATAGGATATTGGGTGGCGGACTACTTTTCCCCGGCTTCGTACGAATACCGACGGCGAAGTGGCATGAGCAAGGCGATGGAGAACGCGCAGTTTCTGTTCGAGCCGGAAGACTATTTCGGTTTCTTTAGACGAATTGGATGGAAGCCGAAGGAAATAAAGTACTTTGCAACCGAGGCGGAACGGCTATGTCGTCCCGCGCCGTTTCCGCTCATTACAAGATTTTTGATTGGCATCCTGGGATTTTTTGCTTCGCCAGAGCGTCGCCGAGAGATGAAACAGTACGCGGGCTTTGTTCTTTTCGAACGGGCAAGCACAGAAAAATGGGCGTCTACGAAAAACCGCAACGCCCAACAAGAGCATGCAGCCGACGCCAAAAGCCGGCGCGGCTGATGCTTGGCCTTTAGATTGCATGCGATTGGAAAAAGATTGGCACCACAGTTTTTGCCAGTAGTCCAGGATGACGCCGAGGGTTTCGTAGAGCTGCGGAATGGCATTGGCAAACGCAGCCTTTTTCTCCTGCATCGCGGCGCGTGATGCCGGGCATCATCGCCTATTGCTTGGCTGCAACCAGGCCACGCTTGCCGATCACTTCCGCGGCACCAATAGCCTGCTGAGCCGGCTTATCCTGCCCCCAGATTTTTTAGTTAGCAAAGCCTGCAACGCCTGATCATTTGGATTGGGCTGCTGAACGGCCAGGACAGCGGCGTAATCCCTCACAGTCTTGCCATCCTTGTCATGGATTGTGGTGTCGGCGCCAGCGTTGAGCAAGGCCGTCAATGCCCGCAGTCCCTGCTCATTGTCGGATGCCATCATCTCGACAGATCGCATCAGCGCCGTCTTGCCTTGGGCATCTTGAATTTTGTCGGCGCCTGCTTTGATCAAATTTTGCAAATCCGCAGTAGCGTTTTCCTGGGCAAGGTTGAGTAGTACTGCGAGAAGGACTGTCTTTGCTTGCATCGACGGTTCGCTGTTTCCTCGGGCTGCAGCCATGAAATCCTTGACCTGCTTGGGATCATACTGCATCAGCATTTTAGCGGCCTCGACATGCCCAGATAAGGCCATGGACTTTAGCGCAGCATATTCATTGGCGCCTATTCCTGGGCGAGCCTTATGCAAAATCGCGCCGGCATTATGCCGGCCTAACGTTGTTATAGTCTCGATATGACCATTCATGACGGCAGTTTTCAGTGCTTCAATCAAGATTGTCTTTGCTTTTGTCGCCAGCTGGTCGTTTCCTTTGGCGGCAGTCATGATGGTTTCGGGATGATGCTGAATCAGCATATCTATGGTCTTGATATGCCCCTTCATGATGGCGCTAGCGGCTTGAGCTCCGGCAGAGAGCAAGGCTTTGAATTCCGCGGCCCTGCCATTTTCGGCGGCGTGCATCAGCGCAGTATATCCCCGCGTATCCTCAATCTCTTTCTTTACCTCGGCAGCGAGTAAGGCTCGCAGCAGTGGAAGGTGGCCATTTTTTGCGGCGACTATGAGCGTGGTGCTCCCATCATTAGCTTGGACATCCTTCTGTGCTCCGGCTCTGAGCAAGGCCTGTAGCGCTCCGACTCGGCCTTTTTCGGCAGTACGCATCAGCGCGGTGTACCCCCAGTGATCCCTGATCTCCTTTTCCGCCCGTGCGTCAAGCAAGGTTTGCAGTGCCGGGACGTGCCCATTTTTAGCGGCGATCATCAGCGCAGTGAACTTGCGATGAGATCTGGCGTTTATATTCGCTCCCTTGCCAAGCAAGGCTTGCATCGCCGAGACGTGGCCATGTTGAGTGGCGAGCATGAGCGGGGTGAGCCCACGGCGGGTTTTGGCATCCTTGTATGCCCCGGCATCGAGCATGGCACGCAGTGCTTCGACTTGGCCTGCTTCAGCGGTGCGCATCAGCGGAGTGAATTTCCAGCGATCCATGGCCTCCTTATTGGCCCCGGCCTTGATCAAGGTTTTTATCGCTTCGATTTTTCCCTTGTGGGAAGCCATCATCAGCGCCGTCTCCCCAGCACTATTTGTGGCCTCCATGTCTGCTCCAGCCTCGATCAAGGTATTGATCGCTTTGATTTTTCCCTTTTGGGCAGCGACCATCAGTGCGGTCTCCCCCTGGTTGTTCCTGGCTCCTATCTCCACCCCGGCTCTCAGCAGCTCACGCAAAGCATCGCCTTGATCAAAGGCAGCGGCAAGATGGATGAGTGGAGCGCTCCAAGCGAGCTTGCTGGACGTGCCTTCCCCGCTATGCGAGCCGCCAGCCGGTTCCCGCAGTTTTGCGGCAAAGCCTTTCAGCCACGGCTCCAACATTTCTTCTGCATTGTCCATCCCCTCCAGGGAGGCTTGTATCCGCTCCATGAGATTGTTCAGCAGTAAAGCGCGCTCTTGCACATTCGTGCCAGCCTTTTCAATGTTGTCGAGCAATTCTCCCGCTGCCAGCCGCAGCAGCGAGGAAACGGGGAATTCCTCGATGAGTTCATCTTTTCCTACGCCCTTCTTGCTCCACAATAAATCGTCCAGCATCTTGATGCGCTCTTCGCCCAGCGTGCCCAGCACAATACTGCTCTTGCGGCCGTCTTTTTTCTGTCCATAATCGACCAGCCCCTGCTGCTTGAGCTGTTTCAGGAAGTGCCGCGCCCCTCGCGTCGGTTGCTTCGATCCGACATAAGCCATCGAATTGTCTTCATTCATTTCCAGCACACTTGCCAACGGCAGCATCTCGCCGAATTCCCCGGCTAAGCCCCTCGCGATGCTCTGTACCTTGATGTAGTCGTTGTCTTTATTCTGAGGGTCAAAATCGGTCATGTTGTCCGGGTCCAGCTTCGCGTTCAGCAAGCCATCCTGCATCTGGGCGTGGTATGTCTCGGTTATATACATCGCCAAGTGCGTGGGCTTCAGCTTTAACTTTCCACCCACATGCATTTGGAAGGCTTCCGCCTCCTCTGGAGTCAATACATGGGCGAATTGATCCTGCAGAGGGGGCAGGCTCATGCGTGGAGCAATGTGGTTGTAATAGGCGGTGACTATATGGGTATTCCGGTTTTTACCGAGATACTCCATGACCAGCTCTTTCATCATCTCGGCCTTCCATTTATGAGCAATGCCTTTCAAACCGCTTTTGGCTGCCCGCAATTTTTCAACTGTCGCTTGCAAATCTCCGGTGATTCTTCCTGTGCACATTTCCAAGCTCTCTGCCAACGCCACTACCGCATCCACGCGCGTTTGCAGCCTGATGCCGTCGTCCTGCACCAGCTTGGCCAATTCATGGAAATATTGTTTTCCTATCCCATACACATTCACGCCTTTTGCCTCTTCGTCTTTAAAATTGGGCAGGCGTTGTTTCAAGTTATCGATAGAGTCTTTCGTGCTCTTCTTGGTCTTTTGCGCCAGAGGCGGGTTTAACCGGTCGCCATGCGTGTCCACAAAAGCGGCGAGGCTGTTCAGCACGGCTTCATATTCTTTCTTGAATTTGGCGAAATCCTCGTGCTGGACGAAGGCAGCTAGCGATACATATTTGGCGGGAGAATAATGTATCGGATCTTCTTGTCGAGGCACCGGCTGGCTGGGGCCGGCCGTGTTCTGATTGTTGTCGATGAAAGCGGTGTGCAGAAATTTGTGGGTGAAGGAGACGGGAGCGGGCATGCTGTATTCCTTTTTTTTAATACGACGCAGCGGAATGGCCGTAAGCAACGGCCATTCCCAAACGGATCGATCGATTGATTAACAGTATTATTTCCGTACCCGCTCCTGATACTGTTGCCGCCTATGTTCCATTTTGAGCGGCGCCAGAGCGTCGGCATCCCATTTGCCGAAAGTATCGGTAATCATTTGTATCGGCACCCGGATCATCGGTCGGAAGATGCCGTTGAGTAAACCATCGATCTCGGCATCGGTCTTGCTGTTCAATAATCGTTTGGCGAGCGGAGGTAATTTTCCCGACTCGTCGGGCTGTGCCTCTGTCAGCGCTCTGATCCTGGAAATCGCTGTCAGCGCCGCTCCCTCTATCAAGTCTTTTCCCACGAAGATGTCGTCATAGGCCTCGGGTTGGTGCAGGTCGCGGGTCTGACGCCTGAGTACAGTCTTGATCGTGTCTGCTTCCTGGTCGTTCATGCCGGCGAAATGTTTTTTCGGGTCTCTGTCGGGCCTCAATTTATCCGAGGAGTAATCAAGGCCGCCCCAAGCGGTTTGCTGGAACACCGGTGCATCGAATGGAACCCGATAGACAGTGTGGCCGTAGTAGCGGCTGTCGAGCTTTTTTGGTTTTTCTCCACACTCCAGTGCAAAGAACACGAATTTGTTGTCCGCGCTCCAATCAAACATACTTTTGCCGGTGCTGTTGCTAAAGATGATTCCTTTCTTTTGCAGCTTGTCTTGGGCGAAGAGCGATAAGGTCTTGTCGTGTGAAGACGGTTTATCAAGCCGTTGGTCGGTGAAATGCGTGGCAAAGAATTTTTTCTGCATGAAGGCCTCGTAAAGCGCTGCTTCGCTTTCGGTGAGCCGGCCCAGCTTTTGCCGCAGCGCCCGAATGTTCATTGCTGAAAGTTGAGGGGCCGATAAATTTTCAGAGGCTTGCAGCTTGCCGGCATTCACCAAAGCGGCTTTGCAATGCTTCCAGAGTTCGCTGGCCTCTAATTCGTTGTAAGCCTCCTTGGCGATGTGGGCGCGCATATGACGCGTGATGGTATTTGCCGCCTCGTTCCGGACTTCGTGCATTTCATCATTGCGCAGCAATTCTTCGGAACGTGTACTGTCTAACGCATTGCTTGACACGCTGGCAAGTAGTTCCATGGGCACTCTGCCCTCCGCCCACTGCTGGAGTTCGCTGCGTGTCACCGTCATGCTGTTCAGGTTGAAATGCTCGGGTTGTCGCAAGGGCAGTTCTAGCAATGCATTGGCGAACTGTGGAATTTCGTTGGTCTTGCCAACTTTCAGGCATTGTTTCAGTGCCAAGGTGAGCGTGGCGCAGGCATCGTTGTCTGCATTCCGAACTGGCGTGGAGGTTTGAGCGGCATGGTGACGTTCCTCCTGCGCCAGTAGCGTTCCGAGCAGGTAATTGGTATTGGCTGCAAACTTGCTTTCGCTGCCATCCGCGTTCCGGTATGCCGCCCACTTCGCCAGTATTTGCATTTCCACCCGATCGAAATCGCTTGCGGTGATTAGCGATTTCTTGGTTTTATTATCATAAAGCTCTAAATACTGATACGCCGCATGGCGTTGCTGACGGTCTTTGCGCAGGGAGGTTAGTACATTGAAATCGACACGCGGATTTTTTACCAGCTGCCTTACGAGCCAGTGTTTGTTTGGGGTATAGGTGGCGAACTCAATCATCGTCTTACCAGAAATGGCTGGAGCGTTGTAATCGAGATGTTGTTGCAGCTCCTTGAGCGCCAGTAGTCCGCCTAGCATGGGAACAACACGACGGTAATAGCTGGGTTTGTGATGTGTCGCCGGAGTCAGAAGCTTTCCCATGATGGTTTGCTCGTTGTACTGGCGGTTGAAATCGACCTTCGAGGAGAACTTTGCCAACGTCGCGAGAGGGGCTGGTAGGCTGCTCCATCTTGCCACGTCAAGGTCATTCATTTGACGTTCTATGATTTCCATGGCTTGCCACACGGGTGTGCGTCCCTCTCGGTCCGGGAGATTGGGATCGATGTTGGGGTTCCGTAGAAAAGCGCTCAACAAAGAGTCAACACGTGCAGGTGCATAACCATCAGATGAATAATAAATGAAGGGCATCTTCAGGATGCTTTCAAGTGGAGTCTGGCCGGTAGCATCACGTTGGTTCGGATTGACTTTGGGGCTTTCGGCTAATTGTTCAACCCATTCCAAATTGAAGTGATTCAACTTTTGAGTCCAGGGAGCTTCCTTTATGGCGCTATGCAATGGCGTGTTGCCTGATTTGTTGGGCAGATTGGGTTGAATGGAGGGGTGACTCAATAGACTTGAAATCAGGTGCTTTTTTGTTTCAAATATTTTGTTGGATGGTGTAGTGACTTTCCCCCACTTTACCGCCATGTGAAGCGGAGTTTGCCTGTTATTGTCTGGCAGATTGACGTCAATATCGGGGTGTTGCAACAATGTGTCGACCATCTCGGGATTCCCGTTGCAAACGGCCATTAACAATGGAGTCTGGCCGTTACGATCTTGGTGGTTCAATATTTCGGGGCCATTGGTCTGTGCGCTGGGATGCAGCAGCATCTGTGTCACAATTTCAGGTGTCGTGTTCTTCACTGCAAGATGAAGGGCGTTCTCGCCCTGATTGTTAGTCAATCTCAGGTCGAGTTCGGCTTCCCCCAGCAAGATTGCAGTGGATTCCAGTTTCTTCGTCTTGAGCGCCAGTGTTAGCGCTGTGCTGCCCTCATGATTCTGGTTGTTGACAATGGCGTCCATTGCTTCCGGGCGCAAGAGTTGGGCGAGGAACAGGATTGCCTGGGTCGCTTGCGGATTTTTCACTGACAGTGCGAGCAGGTTGTTGCCCCGATTGTCAGTTTCGGTGAAAAGAGCGGGATTTTCGCGCAGCAATGCCTGCAACTTGTTCAGGTCTCCGCTTTTCTCAAGCTTAATCGCTTGCTGCAATAATTTGCTCGGCGCTGAGTGCGAGATCGGGTATAGGATGCTGCGGCGCAAAAACGCGCCTGGCACGTGTCTTGTCGGCTCAGATCCTTGATCCGTGCTGACGGCGGGGAGTTGTGTGTTACTTGACTGGGGATTCGACTGAGTATTCGATACGGTCGAGGGCTGAGCCGGTGAGAGGTTAAGTCTGCCTAAAGGTAATTTATTAAGTGGCATAAGAGCTCCGGATTGATGTAGTTTTTAATAAGTTATTCAGAAATCAGAAATTAAGGTGACAGTTGAGTGACGTATCTCAACTCATTCCTTGACGGAGAGGGAGCGCGAAGCTTCTACATTGCCTAAGTTACTACTTTCTGTTTGGAAATGAGTGGCAGAGGGCATGTTAAAGTTCCCATGAAATTTTTTTTGGAAACGATAAATCAATGCGCCAACCATTCGCTATCGCAGACGTCGGTCTTGCGTCCAGACGTATGCTGATACGCATAGATCTTCGCTATAGAAGACGGCGGTTCATCCAGAAATTGCTGCGTCGCTGGAGTGAAAAACAAGAATATTGGCCAAGCCGCAGCAGCCTGAGATGTTAGGGGCCGTGTTAGCTTCGGCCGCAAGAGCGAAATATCGCCCTAATAGTTTCAACGGAGTGGTAAAGAGAGCATATATGCTGGTTCCTATAAAATTCGATTTTGGTCATCTGGAATCTCCAAAACCATCTCAATCAAAAAGTGATATGTCATAAGACGTTGGCTATAGTATTGTTTAACTTGAAATTAAATACTGATGCAAAAGTGCGCAGGTTAATATGGCGTTAAACAACAAGCATTTTCTATATGGAGAGCAGATGCAAAATTTAAGCAGTTTGCCAAAGGATGTACTCGATAAAGTGACTGCCGATCTACCAGTTCCACAAGATGATGGGGCATGTAATCATTTAATTAGAATGCGAATACCTTCTGTCGATCTACCGTCCACATCAGGAGATACGGTTAATCTCGCCACTCAAGACGGCTGGGTTGTTCTCTATTGCTACCCAATGACAGGACGCCCCGGCGTACCTATTCCTGATGGCTGGGCAGCCATTCCAGGAGCAGCCGGGTGCACTCCTCAATCCTGTTCTTTCCGGGACAGCTATGACGAGATGAAGTTACTCAAGGTAAAAGTATTCGGAATGAGCGCCCAAACTACGGCCGACCAGGTCGAAGCAGCGCAACGCTTGCATTTACCATATGAACTACTTAGCGATAATGCGTTTTCATTTGCTACGGCTTTGAATTTGCCAATTTTTGAAGCTGGGGGCATGCGCTTGTTGAAGCGCGTTACTTTGATTGCTAAGGATGGAAAAATTGTGAAATGCTTCTATCCTGTCTTTCCACCGGACAGAAACGCAGGTGAAGTGCTTTCATGGTTACAAGCTCATGCTATTTAATTCGCCACTGACACCTTACAGTGCTGGCCAAAATCGACTCCAACACGATGCGCGGGTCATCTCAACGTTATCTACCCGTCAAATTTTTAGAGATCAAAGATGAGTAGGCGCAGCGATATGTCGGTTTGCGAGTCGCGCATAGCCTTGTTCAAATGAATCGCGTTGGGTGCCCATAGTACCTAACCCCTCTGTCGTTTATGTCGAACGTTCGACTTCCTGACGCAATCCGCCTCAATAAAAAGGAACAATCGTGACATCTCAACCTCAACTTCTCATTCAGGAACTGCGGGTCCGTGCGGTAAACGTTCCGATGCCACGCCCATTACAAACAAGTAATGGCACGGTCAGCACCGCACCGCTCGTCCTTATCGATCTCTATGCAGAAGGAGGCATCACCGGATCTGCATATCTGTTCTGTTTTACGCCGGTCGCGCTTAAGCCTGTTGCGCAGTTCATCACCAATTTGACGCCTTACATCACGGGCGACATACTTGCTCCTCTCGACCTCAATCGAAAGCTGCAGAGCAAGCTCCGGCTGCTTGGACTAAAAGGCATTTCAGGAATGGCACTGGCCGGCATCGATATGGCGGCATGGGATGCATTTTCAAAGGCACAAAGCTTGCCTCTCGTGAGGGCACTGGGTGGCGAACTGCGCCCTATTACGGCATACAACAGCTGCGGCTTGGGAATGATCGGGCCCGAGCGTGCTGCCGCAGAGGCTCAGGAACTGGCGGCTC
>Ga0070664_100002741_pt1 | contig 14217 bp, 10 predicted proteins | sample KBSC73metaG_FD_65863 | JGI IMG/M metagenome (GOLD analysis project Ga0070664, IMG submission 65863) | Corn rhizosphere microbial communities from Kellogg Biological Station, Michigan, USA - KBS C7-3 metaG | ecosystem: Host-associated > Plants > Roots > Rhizosphere > Soil ... | reverse complement strand
GTGAAGTGTCCGAACTTAAACTTACCGACACCACCTTCGCCCCAGGTTTTAGACTCCCTCCCTAAACATTCTCACCAAAACTCACATTTTTGCCTGTGCAGGAATGGTCCACCGGTGAATTGAGTCTGCGATTGGGAAAAGACCGCGCGAGCTTCGCCGGATTTCACGTCGGTCACCCATAGCGTGTCAGGAGTATCTGGAAAACGTTCTTCAGAACCCGCGTCTCATTGTTCCCACCTTTAGCCTGGGGTCACAGTTGAAATGCGAAGCCGTTTTAACGGTTTTCCAATTCGCAGAACAAGCTATTTGCTAAAACTTTGGCAAACCGTTGAAACGGTTTCAGCAATGCGTGTGGGCAATATAACCCCAAGCTAAAGCCAGTGGAGAATGAGAGATTGAATCCAATATCCACGGGCACCATGCTTGCAGGATGAATTGATGATTCCCGATAAATACTGAACTGGCGAAATGCCTTGAACTACTAACAGAGAGGTGTACGTAAAATCATGGCACAAACATCACAAGCAAAAGCGCAAACAATGCGGGCAGTAGCACTCGATAAGTTTGGCGGTCCCGAAGCATTGAAGATACAAAACTTACCCATCCCAGAAATCGAAGCGGGAGAGGTTTTGATTCGCGTCGAAGCTGCCGGGGTCGGAGCGTGGGATCCCTATGAGCGAGAAGGCAGATTTGTCGAGATCATGGGAGTCAAACCGAAATTTCCGTACGTGCTTGGTACTGATGGGGCAGGCACGATCGAGTCTGTAGGTAAAGACGTAACTCGCTTTAAGAAGGGTGACCGTGTTTACGCCGCAGAGTTAGCGAATCCAAAAGGTGGCTTCTACGCTCAATACACTGCGGTGAAGGCCGATAATGTTTCATTGATCCCGGGCAGCTTGTCCATTGAACAAGCAGCAGTGTTGCTGAGCGATGGGTTGACCGCGTTAATTGGTCTTGAAAAGGTACTCGGTTTGAAAGCGGGCGAGTCATTGATGGTATTCGGCGCGAGTGGCGGCATTGGACATTTGGCTATACAACTCGCCAAACGCATCGGGGCCACTGTGTTCGCGATTGCTTCGGGTAACGACGGAGTGCAGCTTGCCAAAAAACTGGGAGCTGACAGTGCAGTCGACGGACATGGACCTAATGTTTTGGACGCGGCCAGGGAATTCGCGCCTGGTGGACTCGATGCCGCTCTTGTCACATCGGGAGGCGAGGAAACCGATGAGGCTGTGTTAGCGATTCGCAAAGGAGGAAGGATAGCTTATCCGCACGGCGTGATGCCTGAGCCGACTGCTCCTGAAGATGTCGCAATTGAGGCCTACGATGGAGAAACAAGCCCGCAACTCATCGACAGACTCAACAAGTTGATTGAATCTGGTCCATTTCAAGTTCAAGTAGACAGAACTTTTCGCCTGGAAGAAGTAGCCAAGGCACACGAGGCGCTTACTAAACATCATCTGGGGAAGATTGCATTGCGAATTGAATAAGGCCGCTTAGTCAACTAGCGTTTAGGAATAGTTATCCGCCATTGTTATAAATAACCGCGATACACGGCCTGCGTGTAGCGGTAAGACCGTCTTACTCCGTGTAGTTCCAGAGGAGTGGCATGTTTATCGTTCGGGAGTTCCTGACTGTGGCGCTCCGTTGGTACTATAAACATCGCGCTCCTCCGGAGCGGTTAATCTGACACAGTTCAAAAGCTAGCAACGATCTAATCTGAAGACTCCACTTTTTGTGGCGATCCTGTGCGTTGATCTGATTGCTTCCGTCGGCTCGACACTCTAGCATGTCGCCACTCGATATCACTCCGAGAGGCATCACACGTTGCAAATCCAACTCTGTTGTTTCGAACAGTTTGTTGTCGTCGTACCGGCGCTGGCTGTCGCGCCTTTTGGCATTCCGCCGGTAGCGTTCTGGATCTATGTTTCCGCGTTGCTGGTTTTCCTCATCGGCATCATCAAAATTTTTGCAGGGCTGCCGCAGGAGCATGGGCCGGACAAGATCTTGCCGTTTGGCCGTCTGTTTTTTGCGATTCCGCTGGCGGTTTTCGGTTCGGAGCATTTCACTCTCACGGCGAATGTTGCGAGCCTGGTTCCACGCTGGATTCCCGCGCATACGTTGTGGGTCTATCTGGTGGGCCTTGCTTTTATTTGCGCTGCATTGAGTATTGCTGCTCTGGTCCAGGCCCGACTGGCTGCCGCGCTAGTCGGGATGACGATGCTAGTCTTCGTCTTAGTCATGGATGTGCCAGGTGTCGTAGCGCAACCTGGCAACAGATTCTTTTGGGCCCTGGCGCTGAGACAACTCGCCTTCAGCGGCGGCGCTTTCGCTTTCGCGATGTCGCCATTAAGTACTCGAACAAAACAACCGTTGGGCGCAAAGCGGACTGCAGTACTAACTGCAATTCCGCGATTCTTCATTGGTCTTCCTTCGCTATTCTATGGCGTGCAGCATTTGCTTCATCCGGAGTTCGTACCGGGAGTTCCGCTGCAAAAGTTGACGCCTGACTGGATTCCCGGACGACTCCTCTTGAGTTATTTTGTTGGCGTGATACTGATCCTCGCAGGCCTATGCTTGATCGTGAATAAGAAAACGCGTCTGGCAGCAACGGTTCTAGGGCTCACGATCTTGCTGACAGTGTTGTGGATTTATCTGCCAATGCTCATCACCGCGCCAACAGACGTGGTTGCGCTGAACTTCTTCTTCGACACACTGCTTTTCTCAGGGGCCATCCTGCTCTTGGCAAACGCCATAGACAAAGAACCCCTTCCCCCAATTCACCACTCAACCTCTTCTGTCGGACCGCGCGCGTCCTCGCTCGCCCTCGTTTGTTAGAGACTCCTTTCGACGTCACAGTGATGCTCCGACAAGTACCGTCGGACCACGGCGAGCGAGGACGCGCGCTGTCCGACAGAAGAGGTTGAGTGGTAAATGGTGGTTAGCTCTGGCGTTTATTCAGGCAAACTCGTCAGTTGCAGATCGGGCGCTCAGCTTAGGACCACTCAGTTCAGAGACTTGATGGCGTAGATATAACCGTCATGACTCGCAACATACACAGCACCGTCAGCAACCAGGGGAGAAGACACCATAGCGTTACCCATTTTGAAACTCCAAAGCTCGTGTCCGCTCTTGGCATCGAGAGCATAAAGACCGCCGTCGATGCTTCCAACGTAAACCACACCGCTACTTACTATTGGAGACGAGTACACCTCTCTGTCTGTCTTAAATTCCCATTTCGGCTGACCCGTCTTCGAATCGACTGCCTGGAGTTTCTGCCCTGGGACCACCAGATAGACCAGGCCGTTAACCAGGTCAGTCGAATAAAATCCCTGAACAGATTTGATCTTCCAGAGCCTTCTTCCTTTACGGGCGTCCAAGGCATACAGAAATCCGTCCGTTCCGGCGTAGTAAACTATTCCTCCATCGGCCGTAAGGGAACTACCCGCTACGCCAAATTTCCACCTAACCGATCCAGTTCGAGCATCTAGTGCATAGAGACGCCCTTTCTCTGGCACTAGTGAACCACCGGTGCTTCCAACATAAATGAGGCCATCATCTGTGACTGGAGCAGAAACCATTCCCCCACTGATTGAGAATTTCCACTTCTGCTCCCGCGTCTTTAAATCGACCGCGTGAAGCGTTCCGCCAAAGAATCCTGCCGGTATCAACGCCTGTACTTCCCAAAAGAAGATCATTCCTTTGGCGATGACTGGAGAATGCATCACCGTACCATTGGCACCAGGTTTAAGCTTCCACTCCACTTGTCCCGTCTGAGCGTTGATAGCAAAAAGCGACGCGCCTCCTGATTGATAGACTCGACCGTCGGCGATGACAGGTGCGGAATCGCCGCCGACATTCTCAATCATCCACTTTTGTTTTCCGCTCTTTTCATCCAAAGCGAACAGTCTTGCGGGCGGTCCGCACGGGACATAATCGGTGCATCCAGTCGGACTCGCCGCGTAGATCACGCTATCGGCGGCAGCGAGGTAGGTGGTGTGACTAGCGTTGAATTTCCACAAGAGTCGATCGACTGTGAGTTTTTGCGCCTTGGTGTGGTGAGGCACTGACAGGTATTCCGTGCAAGAAAGAAGCAAAATGATGGCAGCAATGATTCTTTTCATTTCAATGGCTGTGCGTAGAAAGTGGTTCCCTGGTTTGTAGAACGGGTCTTGAGGCTCAGTCTTGCAGGTTAAGGACCAGTTTCTTGTCCATGCAGCATTAGCTCCGGCTTGAATGGGAAAGCTTGAAAAAGTTTTCGAGACAACGGCGTGCTCGCTAGAACTGCCACTTGATCCCCAGACGCAGTGACGAAGGATATTGAAAGATCGTACCCTGTCCGTAAAAAGGATTGGGAAACTGGATGAATTGTGCATTGGGAATGCCGCTGTTCGTTCGTAACGTTTCATCCTGCCTGATCGCCCGCTGGGCATTGGTGACATTAAACCAATCAGCCTGAAACCGTAACTGACTATTTTCACCAAAGTGGATGGGATACGAGACGCCAAGGTCGAGGTTGTAAGTAAAGGGAGTGCGATTGCTTCCTGTAAGTGGATTGATGGCAATGCCGCGCGGAACCTCGAAACCCTCGTTGTCGCCATAGGTCGGATGCGGAATCAACGCGTTAAACGGAATTCCTGACTGCGCCCGAAATGTTCCGCTCACCTGCAGTTTCCACCGCGTTCTATAGGTGCCATCAAACTTTAGCTGATGCGGGCGATCGCTTGGCAGTCGGCCATATCTATTCGCCAGCAAACTTTGAATGTCGAACAGAGTAGAGAGGTTTGCCAAACCTTGGTTATTCTCGCTGCGGTAGAAGCCTTCGTAGTTACCAGTCAGACTTGAGTACACATACGAGGCGATGAATTGGTAATTAGTAGTGAATCGTTTGGTGGCCGTAAACTCAAGCGCGCGATAGTAACGACGCGCATGACCAAAGCAGCCGAATTGAGTCGCACAGGCTTTGAGCTCAGTCGTGCTCTCACCTGGATTGAATAGGAAGAACGTCTCGCCTTCGTCGAATGAGCCATCTTCAATAACTGAACCCTGCGCACGATAGACACCACGGAGGCCGAGCGTTAGGTTATTCAGTATTTCATACTCAACTCCTGCCGCAGTCTCATTCACGGTTTGCGGCTTAAGATCTGAATCTGGAGGTGTTGCCCCACAGCAACCACCGTTGTTACTGGTGATGGTCGAACCTGCCTGTGCATTCAGTCGATCGACAAGCGCGGAAAAACTTGATGCGATCCCGCCAGCAGTAAATAAGAACATTACTGGAATTGGCGCTTCGAGAAAGCGCGCATAGTTCAGAAACGCCTTGCCTTTACCTTTCCCGGTGAAATCCCAGATTAGACCAAGGCGCGGTTGTAGATTCTCCTTGAAGCTGTTTAACTTCAGATAGGTTGAGTTTCCATCTTTTAGCTGCTGATAGTCCCACCGGAGTCCGACGTTGAACTGTAAATTCCTTTTCAGTCGCAGATTATCCTGAACGTAAAAACTTTCCACGTCAGTGCTTATGAATTTTCCGCCGGTCGTGTCTGCGGCGCTGCTGATCAGGGTGGTTGATCGAATGAGGAAAGGGTTGGTACTAAGCTGAGCCGCTGTCAACGCTGTGTTCGTTGTGGCGCTGGAGATCCCGGCGGGAGCCTGACCAGCCGTGATCAAAGCATTGACTCGGCTTGTAAGTGAGCTGACAGGACATACAATTGTGCTGACCTGGACCGTGCAAACCCCGAACCGATTACTGACATTGAACCCGTTGTAGACGACTCCCGATCCGAAATCTCGCGTCGGGCCAGTTAATTTCGAATCGAGCTTTATCCTGTTTTGATTAAACTCGAACCCATATTTCAGCTCATGCCGTTTAAAAATATTCTGGAACCTTGCCTGGACTTCAAATCGCTCGCGATTCTGATCGGTGACACGAAGGCTAAACCCCTGGCGAGCAAACCCACGCTCGAGTGAACCACCCCGACCATCAACAAAGGCGAGAAAACCAGTCGGTCCACCAAAGTTAACATTCGTGTCGATAACCGGCAGAACAGCGCCATTGCGTACAACCGCAAAGTTGTCTGTCACAGCGTTGTCCTGCAAGAGAGCCGGCGGTGGGTGCAGGTTGTTGCGTTGGCGATGAACACCGAAAGCAAGTTCGCTGATCCAGTTTGAGGTAATGCTCGAGTTAAGACGAACAGTATAGTTATCACCTCCCAATTCACCTTCAGCCTGGAATGAGTCGGGGTCGGCACCGAAACCGGAAATAACCCCACCCAGCGCCATCACATTTCCAGATATAAACACAGGGAAGCCTTCAATTCTTGTAAAGTCACCAAACGTGGAGAAGGTCACGGTATTGCTTTCGTTAGGCGCATAAGTCAGTTTGGCGGCGTAAAAGGGCGTCGTCACTTTATTGCTGGCCGCCTGGTGAAATGTCTGGGTCAAGTAAGAGTTGACGCGTCGTTGCGGATTGAAGGCGCCAAAAAACCAAATCTGATCCTTTTTTAGGGGGCCGCCCAAATCGAAACCAGCATCGACTTCAGAGAAGCCATTCGGCGCAGATCCGGTGAACGGAAAGTGCTTGGTTCCTTTCACCAGGTCTTTGGTAGTGAAGTAACCAAACAGATCTCCATGTAGATCATTTCCTCCGCTCTTCGTGAGCACATTGAAGATGCCGCCGGTACTTAAACCGTACTCAGCTCCATATGCTCCAGTCTTGATTTCAACCTCCTGCACAAACTCGAAGGGAAGGTTAGACCCTGAACCTCCAAACGATGGGTCTGTGGTGTTCACACCATCCATGATGTAGGTGTTCTCGAGACCTGAAGAGCCAGCTACGGAAGGATCGCGGTCCCTCCCTGAGGCGTCACGCAAACCGGAACGCGTGACACCTGGCGCGATCGTGTAAATGGCCTGCACCGTTCGTTGTGTAATGAAATTCGAAAACTGTTCGGTCGAAATGTTTGTACCATTGGTGTTGCTGGTTGTATCTATTGCTGTACCCGAAGTGCTGCTGACAGTGACGTTAGCTGTTGCGGCTGCTGGCTCAAGGCGAACTATCACCGTCGATGTTTTTGAAAGGCCGATGTCAACATCGGTCTGCACAAACTTGGCAAAGCCCGCGGTGGACTCTACTGTTACTTGATACCTACCAGGTGGAAGATTTGGGATACGAAAGCGTCCTTCACTATCTGAGGTTGAGGACTGTGTCCTTATCAAGTTAGGGCTGCTAGCTGTGACAAGAGCCGCCGGTACAACCGCACCGTTAGCATCAGTGATGAGACCTTCGATTGTTCCAGTCGTGGTTGTCTGTGGGGAAGCACTAGCTACCAGAGGCAATAGACACGCAATGAAGATAAAAGCGATAAGGCAATGCGCTGGGTGTCGCATAGAGTCTCCTAAATGGGGAGGAGGAGAGGGCCCAGGAGAAGAGGGCCATCTCTCGCTTAGTGGTCATTCATCCAACTCATCAATTGTCATGACGGTTGTCTTCAAGTTTGTTAAGGCATTGCCACTCCGACGCGACGCACGAGATCTTGAAAGCGGGGGTCTGAACGCAAAGGTGCAAGCTCTGGTCCACCCAGCCATATCAGCTGTTGGTCATGCGCCGAATATGCCTTTTCGAGCAAAACAAAAGCCTGATCCTTTTCACCAAGCGCGGCGTAGATTGAGGCCAACCCCAGAGGTGAGAGGTATTCTTTATCTGTCTCTAGACGTTTTAGTATCCCTCGCGCCTTGTCATGCTCGCCATTGTTTGCATAAGCGAGCGCTAGATAAATCTGTCCGTCGGGACTCGTATCCCCTAACTTTATCCCTTCCTGAATTGCAGCGATGGCTTCGGGGAACCTCCTCGTCTTCGAGTAGATATCGGCGAGAATCATGCGCAAGGCGGGGTTGTTCTGATCCAGTTCCACCATCTTCTTCGCGGCTTCAATCGCCTCATCGTTCTTGCCCGCCGCTGACAGCTCAAAAATAACCGTCCCCTTAACGCCGGGTGCCAGGGGATCAAGCTCTCTGGCTCGTTTGCGCTCGACGGCGTTTTCCTCATCTCGCCCCTGTATACGGAGAAAATAGCCGTAAGCGATATGTGCTCCAACGAGGTTCGGATTCAACTCGATGGCGCGCTTGAACTCCCGCTCAGCAACAGTCCACTCCCACTGAGCCATTTTTACTCCGGCGAGTGCTAGATGCGCTTCAGCAAGGTTGTCCTCGAGTTCCAGCGCTTTTTCTGCCGCAGCTTCTGCCCTCGGCACAAATTCTCTTTGGTCGACGATGTTGTTATTAACAAGACCAATGTAGCTCTTCGAAAGCTCCGCATAGGCGAGTGCGTAAGCAGGATCAACAGCTATCGCCTGTTGGAAGAACTCGATGGCTTTCTTTCGATCTTGTGTCCTGCCTTTGCTCTGGGAAAATCGGCCCTTGAGCAGTAGTTCGTAAGCTTCTGGTTTGGCTGTATTTAGTTTGCTGAGTTGCTGTTGCTCCCCGAGGGTCAGTCGGAAACGCAACTTGTCAATAATTTCTCGAGAGATCTCCGACTGGACCTGAAGCACGTCAGTTGCTCGGCGGTTGTACGTTTCTCCCCAAACTTGCACCTTGGTGCGCGCGTCCATCAGCTCGACGCTGATTACCAGGTTGTCACCGCGTTGCAAGACACGGCCCGTCAAAATGCCTTCGACGTTAAGTGCCTTGGCGATCTCTTCACTCTCTGATTCCTTGCCTCGGAATTTGAAACTCGAGTTTCTTGCGATAACGCTCATGCCGGGAAGTTGAGAAAGACTGTTGATGAGACTCTCGCTAACACCGTCGGAAAGGTAATCCGTATCAGGATTATGACTTACGTTCGTTAAGGGCAAGACGGCGATCGAACGGATCATGCTCGTGTTGCTCGACCCGACAACTGCAGCCTTATCTCCTCGCGTGAAATTGCGCGAGGCGAAAAAGTAAGCAGCGATGGTCGTCGCTGCGACGACCCCCACTAGAATCAGCAGGCCAGCCCGTTTGTGCTGCCGAATCTCCTTGAACAAGTATTCGGCACTCGATGTCGGTCGAGCCGCGGCGAGACTCTCAGGCGAAGAGGTCGCAATATTAGGGTTCGTTGAAAGAAACCCGTCCAATCTTCCCTCCAGCGACAGGTTTTCGCGCAAGTCCCTCAGGTCTGTCATCAGATCTTTCATCGTCTGGTAGCGCTGGTCCTGGTTCTTGCGCAGTGCTTTGGTGACGATTCTCTGCAATTCATCTGGTACGTTTGCAGCAACGTGCGAAAGCGGCTGTGGCTCTGTATTGATCAGATTGGCAAAAGTCTCCGGCATCGAATCGCCCGCAAATGGCGCTTTGCCAGCGAGCATTTCATACATCACTGCCCCGAGGCTAAAAATATCTGTGCGCTCGTCAACGTCCTGACCTTTCGCTTGTTCCGGCGACATGTAATGAACTGTTCCCAGAATCATGCCCTTAGCTGTTTGGCCCAGCTGGACGGTTGGTTCTTCGAAACCGAGAAATGACAGCTTTTTCTCGACGAGCTTTGCCAGACCAAAATCGAGAACTTTGAGATAACCGTCAGGACGGACCATAACGTTTTCGGGTTTGATATCTCGATGGACCAGATGGACACCATGGGCGGCCGTGAGTGCGCCGGCAATCTGAATCGCTGCGTCTATTACTTCCGTCACACTCATCTGTGCTTGAGTGAGAACCTCGCGCAGAGTTTTTCCTTCAATGAACTCGCTGACGAGGTAATGAACTCCCTCGCTTTCGCCAATTTCGTGAATGACGATGATGTTGGGGTGGTTCAAAGCAGAGGCCGCTTTGGCTTCGCGCACAAACCGTTTGAGGTTCGCTTCGTCGCGGCTGAGTTCGTCGTTGAGGATCTTAATGGCGACCTGGCGATCAAGCTTTAAGTCCTGGGCCAGATAAACCTGGCCCATTCCTCCCGCACCAATTCTTCGCGTTAGTTCGTAATGACCAAAGCGCTTTCCTGTTTCAAATGCGCCGTTTGCGATTAAGTCCGCGACCTGGACGATCGCGGGCGTTTCCATAAATGAGTCAGAATGGTCTAAGGAGGAAAATAGCGATTCGACTTCTCTTAATAGTTGCTTATCTTCACCACAGACTCTGTTGACATAGTCCTGACGATCAGCCGGCTGCTTGCGGAGAGCGGAGTCAAAAATCTCTCTTACCCTTTGCCAGTCGCTATGAACCATAAGAGGTTTGCCTGTTCATGCTCAGGTTTTGTCTTCCTTATTTCCCTATCTAGTCAATTCGCGATGAAGCCAGGCTTTTGCCATCTGCCAGTCTCGCTTCACTGTGGAGTCGGAGATGCCTAACACGCTTGCTGTCTCTGCCACATCCAAACCGCTGAAAAATCTGAGTTCGACAAGATGGGCCAAATGCTCCTCTTTGGTGGCAAGGCGAGTTAAGGCTTCATCCAGTTCCAGTAAATCGAAACTCCCATCGCTAATCTGCAGCGTCAACGCGCTTTCGAGCGGTACCTTATCGATCACGCCGCCGCGTTTGGCACGGTGTTTGGTCCTGGCGTAGTCGATCAAAATCTGCCGCATTAACTTGGCAGCAATGCCAAAGAAATGCGAACGACTTTCCCAGGCGATGTGTTTTTGCTTAACGAGTTTCAAATAGACCTCGTGGACCAGGGCGGTGGTCTGCAGCGTGTGGCCCTGGCGTTCGCGCCGGAGACAGCGCCGCGCCTGCCGTCGCAATTCGTCATATACGACATTCAACAGCGCGTCTGACGCCGACGGCTCGGTTCCATCACTCCACTCTCTTAACTGCTCGGTTATCTGGGAGTCTGAGGGCCTCCTGGCTGTCATCTTTTTCAAGCCCTTTCGAGGTAATAGGCTCGCTAAAAACGAAAATAATTCGATCGAAGAATAGTTGGCCCGCATTTGCGGCGACTGTCGCACTAATAAATAGAGAGCACAGTTGCCTCCAAGGTGGCACTGCAAGGCCGAGAAGCTTAACGAGAGAATACCACTAGTGAATGACTAATTGAACCTAAAGAAAGGCGGTTAGAAAACCGCGAAGCAATCTAGTTTGTACAAGTGTTGCGCTCTCGTCCTCGTCGTGCGAACGCAACGCCGGCACATTCCGCCCAGACGAAAGAGGACAGCCCCAAAATAACCCTACGAATCAACTCACCGATTAAGGAGATCAACAATGAAAGTAGCAAAGCTCGTACTCCTCTTTACAGTTTTCGCAACCCTCACGGCTCACACGGCCCGCGCAGACGAAGTCGCCGACTGGAATCGAAACCTTTTTGAGGCCGCCCGCTTAAACAACCCACCCACCAGTCCGTTGCTGATAACTCGGAATGCGGCGCTTGTTCAAGCGGCGGTGTTCGACGCCATAAACGGCATCGAACGTCGTTATACGCCTATTCATGTCGCGCCGGCGGCGGAGCCTGGATCCTCACGCCGAGCTGCTGTCGTACAAGCAGCCTACGCTGTTCTTGTCAGACTCTATCCTTCGCAGGCAGCAACACTTCTTGCAAAACGCGACGCCTCAATCGCTGCCCTGACTGATGATGATGACGACCCTGGTAAATCCATTGAACGCGGAATTGCGTGGGGTCAAACAGTCGCCGATGCCATCTGGGCGTGGCGCCTAACGGATGGCATCACTCCCGCACCCGCACCTTTCTTAGGTGGAGCGAATCTGGGCCAGTGGCGACCCACCCCGCCGGGCTTTCTCTCCGGTGCAGGTGTTCAGTTCTCCTACATGACTCCCTGGGTGCTCGAGTCTCCTTCGCAGTTCCGGCCTGGTGGTCCACCGGCGTTGAACAGTCAGCGTTATGCGGCCGACTTCAATGAAGTTAAACTCAAAGGCGACATCTCGGGACTAAACCGCACCGAGGATGAATCGCTTTACAGCCGTTTCTGGAATTTCAGCACGTCTCCAGCTTATTGGAATCAGATCGCGCTAACGTTGGCGGAAAGACAACACCTCACATTATCAGCCAAGTCCCGGTTGCTGGCTCTCGTGGGTCTCTCTGTTGCGGATGCGGCCATAGGATGCTGGGAAGCAAAGTACACCTATAATTTCTGGCGGCCAGTGACCGCGATTTCTTTGGCAGACACCGACGGAAATCCTGATACAGTTGCGGCCCCGTTTACGTCTTACCTCATTACCCCTAACCATCCTGATTACCCTTCAGGTCATTCCTGTGTTAGCGCGGCGGCAGCAGCAGTGCTCGCCAGCACTTTTGGTGAGAACACGAGTTTTAGTGTGAGTTCTGATGCGCCGGAAATGGCGGGAGTCGTTCGATCCTATGGAAGCTTCTCGGAGATACTCGAGGAGATCAAGAATGCACGTGTGTATGCAGGCATACACTTCCGTTCTGCGTGCGAAGACGGAACACAACTAGGTGCTCGAGTTGCAGGCTACGTGCAGTCCCACGCACTGCGACGGGTGAATGGCAACAGCGATCAGTAATGGAGTGCTCAGTAGACCGGATCAAAGGCAAAAGCCCCGGCTCAAGCCGAGCATCCAACGCCGAAGGTGTTAGCACATTCCAGCTCAGGGTTGAGCTTTGGTAACCCTTGGACAAAGAGGCCTCAACCAATGATCAAGTTGCGAGCCCGGGTCAGTACCTAAACGCGGTAGCGTCGGGTGAGTCTCAAAATGCTGACAACTGCTTGATCCTCGAGACTCACCCGACGCTAACGCGAATCGGTACTGACCGGGCGATGAGGCCAACTGCTCTCGGAAGATGCCATCGCGTAAAACATAGTCAGAAAAACAAGAAAGTTGTTGGTTTGTTACGCAGAGAGAATTCAATCTCAATCGTACTGTCCAGTGAATCTGAACTAGTGTTGGCCGGGGAGGCAGAGGTGAAGAGCGAGGATGCGCCAGGAACCGTGTTGCCGCGTATACACGCGGAGGAAGCGATAGTTGCCAGAGAGATCTCGTTTGCCGTAATGCCAGTTTGCGGTTTCGCTGCCAAAGACCAACCCCGTATCACCTGACACTCTGATCGTGGCGCTGTGTGCGCTCAAAGACTCGATCCTGAGGTCGCCTGAAAGGACCGCTGAAATAAATTGTTCTTTATCATCACCTTCAAACGGGTAAGCCAGCTCAAACTCATCGGCAATGATGAGATCAAGAGCCGCAGCATCCTTGTTTGCCAGCGCCCTGGTCCACTCCTCGTTAGTTGCTTCGAGTTGTTGCTCGGCTTCTGACAACATATGCGAATCCTGCTTCGCTTCCACTTGGCCGTATTACCTTAATGGTGCTTCGAGAGAGAGTTATTTACAGAAAAACACGCAATAACATTTGTGCGGGCCCCTACTTTGACACACTTGGACCTCGCCTGCCAACTATTTCATTCTTGTTTGTGTTATTTCGTCTGATTTCGTGGGCCGCCTGTTAGTCCTCCGAGCAATGAGATTCCCGTGCGTCACACGAAACAACCCCAACAACTTTTATTGCACTACAAAGAGATCATTCCAAACAAGAATCTTAATAGCCCGGAGCCCATGATCACCCAGAAAGGATTGGGCCTGAAACGCACGAGCACAAAACCAGCAGCTAACGCCAGGCCAAGTCCAATGAACGTGTGAATCCCCGCTCGACCCATACTTACCGCAGCGGCAACGAGCAGACCAGATACCGCCGGCGTGACGCCTTGCAAGAATGACTGAACTATTTGGTTGTCGCGAAAGCGCCGCAAGCTTGAACCCGCGGCGATGGTCATCAGGAAAGATGGTAAGAAAATACTAACTGTGGCAACCAGCGCTCCGAGTGTACCCGCCACCCGGTAACCGATAAACGTCGCTGTGATTAAGACCGGTCCCGGAGTGATCTGGCCCAGGGCTGTTGCGTCCGCGAACTCCTGGTGCGTCAACCAATGATGCGTATCAACCGCTTCCGCTTCAATCAATGGGATCATTACGAAGCCGCCGCCAAAGGTAATTGACCCAATGCGCAGAAAAACGGAGCCGATGGCGAAAAGCAATCCGAGCTTCAGCATCAACGGCATCGCAATTCCTAAAGGAGCGATCGAATGCATTACCTTTTTGGGGGTTGGAGGGGGTGCATTTTCGTCTCCATCTGTTGGATCTGACTCGTTGTTCTCAACGTCATGTCTTGTTGCATCAAGAGCGGGAGTACGAAGGATGTATTCGCGCACGAAGCTGGGCTTCTTGCGAGTGCCAACGCGCTTCCGCCGACCCTCGGTTAAGCGCGAGACAATCCGTTTTCGCCGACGCG
>Ga0070664_100002740_pt1 | contig 14218 bp, 12 predicted proteins | sample KBSC73metaG_FD_65863 | JGI IMG/M metagenome (GOLD analysis project Ga0070664, IMG submission 65863) | Corn rhizosphere microbial communities from Kellogg Biological Station, Michigan, USA - KBS C7-3 metaG | ecosystem: Host-associated > Plants > Roots > Rhizosphere > Soil ... | reverse complement strand
GACAGTCCAACTACCCCAATTGAAAAAGAGCTTTTAGTTAAGTGAAATAATTGATAGGCCACCACGGTTGCTACCATCCTCAAAGCCATAATGTAAAAAAAACGTACTAAAATATATAACCGGTATTCCCTATGATTTAACGGAGATAAACTGATCCTTTTAAATTCCATGTACTATTCCTATAAATGAACAAAGATAGGAGCAGATAAAGTCGAAATATCCTTAATGAATACATGGTCCGGCTTTAAATGTAAAACAACATGAGAGTTCTCCTTATTTCACTGGTAATCCTGTTAAGCAACATTTGCTCGGGACAGGATTCTACCACAGCTGTTTATATTAATGAAGTTGTTCAAAAAATTGAGAACAGACTCTCGAATTCAATTGTTGAAGTGAAGGACACCACAATTTTTGATGAAGGGGATAGTTTGCAAAGAGGCGCTTTTTTGACAGTGCATACAGAGTTTTTTACCGATCCACAGTCCATGTTGCTCGATAAGATTGTGGAAAAAAGCATATACAAAAGGACCACAACTGAGCTCACAGTTTATTTTCAGGGAAATCAACCAATACGCTTCACCAACAAGCAATGGCAGGGAAGCACCGTAAGTGTTGATTTTGATATTTATTATATGAACAACAACACTGTTTTTATGACCAAGAGGAACGATTTGCGGGGAATGCCAGACGGTGACATGTTCTTAAAATGGTGTTACCAATTACGGTCGCAGTATTTAAATATTGTCCAGGAATACAATCAAACCTTTGCAAAATCCAAAGCAAAATCAAGGAAGACTTAAATAATGTTGTCCGTGGGGATACTCTTTCTCCAGTGCGTCTGTAATTATTTTCAAATGTTTTTCTTCGCTCAAAAAATCAGCATTCGTTACATCAACAAAAAGAGTTTTGATGTTATGTTGTTTTATGTAATGCGTATAAGTTTCCTGGATACTAAAAAGATACTCGTTCGGAATTCGTTGTTCATATGGACGGTTTCGCTTCTTGATGTTTTGCTGAAGTTTATTTACAGGTGCATGCAGGTAAATTAATATGTCCGGCTGGATTAACTGTTGGTACATAATTTCAAACAACCGTTGATACAACCTGAATTCTTCTTCGGACAAATTAATTTTTGCGAATAACAGGCATTTTGTAAAAAGATAATCGGATATCGTCAGGTTTTGAAAGAGATCTTTTTGTTGAATAAGATCTTTTAATTGCTTAAAGCGTTCCGCCATAAAAAACAACTCCAACGGAAAGGCATATTGTTGCGGGTTTTCATAAAATTTAGGAAGAAAAGGGTTGTCGGCAAATTGTTCCAGTACCAGCCGCGCATTGTAGTGTTTAGAAAGTAAGTGCGCCAGCGTAGTCTTCCCCGCTCCAATATTTCCTTCAATAGTTACGAATGTATATTTCATCAGCAGTAGTGGCTTACAAGGTTGGCAAAGTAAGGATTGTTGGTATAAGTCATCAATTAAATTTATTCACCGCCAGCGGGTCATTGCACTCTGACAAAAGTTGTGAAATGGTTTTGTTGAAGATGGGATGAATTTTATCAGCAGCGATTTCCTCCAGGGGCACCAGGACAAATCTCCTGTTTTGAATTTGGGGGTGCGGTATTTTTAACCCTTGCTGATCTATGACTTCGTTATTAAAAAAAAGGATGTCAATATCGATCGTTCTGGGACCGTATTTTAACTGTCTTTTTCTTCCAAGATCTTCTTCAACCTGTAGTATAATTTTCAACAATTTCTCGGCCGGATGGGGAGTTTCAATTTTTATGACCTGGTTTAAAAAAGTTTCCTGGTTTTTATTGCCCCATGCGGCGGTTTCATAAACATCAGATTCTTTCAAAATATTTCCACACCGTTTTACAATCTCATTTTTGGCTTTCAATAAATAATGTTGACGATCTCCCATATTTCCCCCGGTCAATAAAAAAACTTCGTTCATGACGAAGCGAAATTAGTTTACCTTCTTCAATCGCTTTTTTAATTTAAACCAGGTAAAACACAGCAAAAGAATTTGAATCGGTAAAAACGTGGTTTGTATAATGGTTGTAAAAAAGAGCGTGGAATTCTTTTACTTTTGGCCGAATAAAGAACAGATATGAGAAGCTTTTTCAAAATATTTTTTGCCTCGTTATTATCGCTTGTGATTTTTTCTCTTGTATGTCTTTTCCTGGTTGTAGCTTTTGTTTCATCGGTGGCCTCAAAAGATAAACCAAACGTACCTGCCAAATCTGTGCTTGAAATTAACCTTTCAGAAGCTTTTCATGAGCAGATACAAAATAACCCATTGTCTGTAGTTTCAGGTACAAGTGATGTTCCCGGGCTATTTGATGTTGTTAGGCTAATTAATTATGCAAAAACAGATAATAACATTTCAGGAATTTATATCAGGGCGGATGAAAATAGCAATGGTTTTGCTTCCAGTAATGAACTAAGAAATGCTTTGCTTGATTTTAAGTCATCAAAAAAATTCATTGTTGCTCATGGCGACATGATGACCCAGGGTGCCTATTTCGTAGCCAATGTTGCAGATAAAATATATGTCAACCCAAGTGGCCATTTGGACTGGAAAGGTTTTGCCATCAGTTTCGCTTTTGTAAAGGACTTGCTAGACAGACTGGATATTCAACCACAAATTTTTTATGCAGGTAAATTCAAAAGTGCTACTGAAATTTTCCGCACGAATCAAATGACGCCTGAGAACAAACTCCAGACTTCTGAATGGTTAGGGGATATCTATAATTATTTTTTAACCCAGTCATCAAAAGCAAGGGGAATTGATACCGCCACGCTACACGAGTTAGCCAATAATGCGTCAATTCAAAATCCACAGGATGCTGTCAACAGCAGGTTGATCGATGGCGTTAAATATGACGATGAAATCAAAACCGAGATCAAGCAGAGACTGGGCATAAAAAAGGCGGATAAGTTAAGTTTCGTTGATGTTGATACATATAACGAAGCAGTTAATGTCAGAAAATATTCTAAAGACCGGATCGCAGTCATTTATGCAGAAGGTGATATTGTTGACGGGCAGGGTGCTAATGATAATATCGGTGGCGATCGGTTTAGAAATTTGATTCGAAAAGCAAGGATGGATAATTCTGTTAAAGCAATTGTGCTGCGAGTGAATTCTGGAGGAGGTAGCGCACTGGCGAGCGAAATTATGTGGCGTGAATTGCAAATGGCCAAACAGGACGGCAAACCTGTTGTAGTAAGTTTTGGTGATGTAGCTGCATCTGGTGGTTATTATATTTCCTGCGGAGCCGATAGCATATTTTCAAGTCCAAATACAATCACAGGTTCCATAGGTGTTTTTGGAGTGATTCCAAATATGGGCGGCTTCTTTAAAAATAAACTGGGCATCACTTTCGATGGTGTAAAAACTGCACCTTATGCCGATGGTCCAAATATTTATCGTGCAATGAATGATGCTGAAAAACAGATTGCACAAAACGGAGTGGATAGAATTTATTTGCAATTCAAGCAGAGAGTAGCCACCGGAAGAAAGAAAAATATGAATTACATCGATAGTATTGCTCAGGGCCGTGTGTGGAGCGGGCAGGATGCGGTGCAATTAGGCCTCGTTGATCGCATAGGAAGTTTGGAGGATGCAATTCACTGCGCGGCACGAATGACAAAACTGGATAAATACGCATTAAAGGAATATCCTGAGTCGAAAAGCTGGTTACAAAATTTACTCAATAAACAAAAATCAGAACCTGCTGCCATGATACGTGCGCAATTGGGCGAGGAGCAATACCGAATATATGCTGAGATGTTACGAGTAAAAGAAATGAGCAATTCCACACAGGCACGTTTGCCCTTTCAATTCTTTATTCATTAACGGTTACTTTTGCTTCGCAATTTTTAAGAATGGGGCAAGACTATAACCAATTGAGGGCAATGTGGGCTGTAACAAGGGCCAGTTTAAAAGCAACTTTTAGAAGTCCGCAGTCAGTGTTCTTTAGTTTGTTTTTCCCGATTGTACTGATATGGATTTTTGGCGCATTGGGCGGCAATGGAATACCGTCTGTTGATGTGGCGCTAGAAAAAAATACGGATACTACCAATGCTGTTTATTCAAAGCTAAAACATAACCCGGTTTTACATTTTGTCAATGAAAAAAATAAAGACATCAACGACGAACTGAGTAAAGGAAAAATTGCTGCAATCATTAACATTGAAAAAAATCCTGACACAGCCCGGCATTCAGGTTTTATAATTCATTTGAGAACTTCAACAGCAAGCCAAAGGGACTATCAAACAGCGTTGTCCACTATCAAGGGGTCTATTAACGAAATGGATCAGCAAATTTTTGCTGACAGAAAATCCGTTGCTACTATTGAAGAATCAAAAGTTGAGGGTAGAAAGTATAGGATGATTGATTTTTTTCTACCAGGGATGATTGGTTTTTCATTAATTGGTTCTGCGGTATTTGGAGTTGCCTTCACTTTTTATTCATTAAGGGAAACACTGGTGTTAAAAAGAATGTATTCAACTCCTATTAAAAGACAGTACATCATTTTGGGTGAAAGTATTTCAAAAGTGATTTTTAATTTGTTGACTGTTGTGGTATTGATTGCTTTTGGCTATTACATGTATCATTTTACCCTCGCCAATGGATTGCTCACCTTTATTGAGATGTTGGTAATCAGTTTCATCGCTTTATTGGTATTTATGGGATTTGGTTTTTTTATCAGTGGAGTTTCCAAAAATCAAAACGTAATTCCGGTATATGCTAACCTGTTCATGTTTCCCCAATATTTTTTGTCCGGAACATTTTTTCCCAGAACAGCATTGCCCGCATTTCTTCAACCTATAATTAAGTTTCTTCCGCTGACCGCTGTTAATGATGCAATGCGCAATGTAGCTTTTGAAGGCGCTTCAATAGCCAGCTGTTGGCAACAGATCTTAATACTTATTGTTTGGGGAATTATTATTTACGTTGTCACTTCAAAGGTCTTTCGGTGGGAATAAAATTTTAATTGTGCGACTGATCAAACTGGCGTTGATAAGCATTGTTTTTCTGTTTGTGGTTTTTACTGCAATTTCATTGCTGATTCCTTCCCACATTCGAATTTCTAAAGCAATTAATATTCGTGGAGAAAAAGATTCCATTTTTGCTCTAATCAGTAATGAAACCAGGTGGAAGGAATGGCACCCCGCCTTTATCCCAAACGATTCGACTCCAAAATTTCCTTCCATTCGCATTATTCAAAAAGTTCAAACTGATACGGAATTGGTGATGCAGCTTCAACAGAAAGGCAAACCAAAAGTGGTGAACGGTTGGAAAATCTATCATCATAACGGGATTGATTCACTAACGCTTCAATGGTATATGGATTTCCAGTTAAAATGGTATCCATGGAAAAAATTTGAAAGTCTTTTTTACGAAAACACATATGGAGTAATGATGGAACAAGGACTGGACAATATTAAAAGTCTGACGAACGAATAAAAAAATAGAATAACCGTTATCCGCACAAAGCCGCAATAAAGAATAAATTTTTCCGCATAAACCTCAGGCGTATTGCCAGAAATCGTAAATTGCTTTCAATCCCATTTGTTCAACAACTTGCTTTTATGAGAAATAGAAACTCCGCTCAGCCGGTGAGATACAGGCGTATTTCGCTGTTGCTACTATTCCAATTATTTTCATTGATTCTGTTAGCACAGGTTAGAATTTCGGGCAGAGTTACAGCCCAGGACAATAAAGGCATACCTGATATTTCGGTGATTGTGCACAACACTAGTTTCGGTTCTACAACCGATGCTGACGGCAATTATTCTTTCCAAGCTAACTTAAAACCCGGCACTTATCAGCTGGATTTTTCCGGTGTGGGTTATAAAATGATATCGCAATCGATTCAGGTTGCTTCATCAGGTACGGTTGCCGCGAATGCCGAATTAAGTCCGGACGCATTAAAAATGGACGAAGTAGTTGTAACCGGTGTGTCCGCCGGAACAACAAGGCGACAATTGGGTAATTATATTGGTACCGTCAAAGCCGATGAACTTAGCAAAGGTGCTACGGGAAACATACTGGCGGCCCTGCAAGGCAAAACAGCAGGCGCGCAGATTATTCAAAACTCGGGTGATCCGGGAGGAGGCATATCAGTAAGGTTAAGAGGTATTAGCTCTGTCAATTCTTCATCGGAACCACTATATATTATTGATGGTGTAATTGTAAATAATGCAACAACGCGTGTTACCAATACCAGTGGCAATTATGATGGTATTGGTTTCGTTGGAAACATTGGACAAAACAGGCTGGCCGATATCAATCCTGACGATGTTGAGAGAGTTGAAATTTTAAATGGCGCAGCTGCAGCGGCAATTTATGGCTCAAGAGCCAATGCAGGAGTTGTACAAATTTTTACCAAAAGAGGGTCTGCAGGTGCACCAGTAATAAGTTTTCGAACAAGCTTCCTGGTAAATGAATTAAGAAAAAGTGTTGAAGTGAACAAGTCTCCAACAAAATTTGGTGGTCCCACGGATGGCGCTGGAGCGCAAACCCAGGATATACTTACTCCGACATTGACGAATACAACCAATGTTACACGTTATGATTACAATGATTATATCTTTCACACCGGTATAGGAACTGACAACAACGTGTCTGTAGCGGGCGGGAAGGATAAAACCAAATATTACACATCGGCTTCGTATTTCAAAAATCAGGGTATTGTAAAGAATACCGATTTCAGGAGATACAGCTTTAGGGTAAACCTTGATCAGGGTTTGGGTGACAAAGTGAATTTTAATGTGGGATTAAATTATACCAATGCCCTAAGCAATGAGAAGCCCGATGGCAATTCATTTTTTTCTCCACTTAACTCCATCACCATCATTGGTAACTTTCATAATATTTGGGAGCGAGACGCTTTGGGCAACTTAAAAGAAGTAGGTGAAAGAGGTCGAGTAAATCCTGTTTCTGTTATTGAAGATATCAAGCAACAACAGGAAACAAATCGTCTTATAGCCAATGCAGGCTTAAAGATCAAACCGTTTAAAGGTTTGACTTTTGATTATACACTTGGAATTGATCAATATTCGCAAAATGGACAAACATTTATTCCACCCTTTGCCTACAATGTTAGTGATGGCTTCTATGGTGGGGGACCTACTCTTGATCCTACCAGAAATGGATATGCAAGTGCCGCTACTTTTAATTTCTTCCAGATCAATAATGAGCTGAATGGCACTTATCAGACCAAGATTACTAATGATATCAGTTCCACAACCCAGCTTGGCTACTCAATGCAGTATGAGAAATCAAATTATGGTTTACTGCAAGGCCGTGGTCTTGCACCGTTTGTCAAAACAGTTAATGGCGCCAGTACGTTACTGCCAGGGGTAGATGATAGAAGTGAACTCTCTGTGTCAGGTTATTACCTTCAACAAAATTTTGGATATAAAAATTTGTTCTTTGTAACTGGTGCAGTCAGGATTGATGGTTCTTCAGTATTTGGAGAAGACCAGCGCAACCAAAAATATTATAAAGCCAGTGGTAGTTATTTGGTAAGCGAACATGAATTCTGGCAGAACTCTTCAATAGGTAAACTGTGGAATTTAGCCAAGCTCAGAGTGGCTTATGGAGAAAGCGGTAATCTTACTGGCATCGGGCCTTATTCAAGATTTAATGCCTACAGCAGCAGCTCATTTAATAATCGCACGGCTCTAAATTCCAGTACTACACTGGCAAATACGAATGTAAAACCTGAACGTCAAAAGGAGCTTGAGTTCGGTGTAGATCTGGGTTTCTTCAACAGCCGTCTGAATATTCAAACAAACATTTATAGCAAAAAAGTAGAAGATTTACTGTTCAACCGATTCATTGCGCCAACAACAGGTTTCAGTAGTTTGCTTGACAATTTCGGTAGCCTTGAAAATAAAGGTTTTGAGTTTGTTATTAATGCATTGCCATTACAAAAAAAGGATCTCAATTGGTTAGTCACAGCTGTTTACAACCACAATCGTAACAAAGCAGTACAGATGACCCAAGCCCTTAATTTACTATCTACCAATGCCGGCGCCCCTGTAGCTATTATTGTAGGTCAACCAATCGGTGTTTTCTATGGAGCGTTCTTTGCAACAGATGCAAACGGTAATGCGATCAAAAATTCTACAGGTTTTCCTCAGGGTGAAAGAGGAGTGCAGCCAGATCCGGGACCACCGATTGGAGGCCCATTGTCATATGTTGTAAAAAGAGATCCTGCAACAGGTCTTCCGATAACAACGTTTCCATTGCTACGTAAAGTCATCGGCGATCCAAACCCTGATTGGACAGGAAGTTTGGTGAATGAGTTTTCCTATAAAAAACTTGCATTGCGTATACAGTTAGATGCTGTTCAGGGTGTTGACGTTTTCAATGCAGATTTTAGAACAAGGCAAGGTGTCGGCAATGGAAAAGAAGCAGAAAAAGAACAGATGGGTATTTATCCAAGGGGTTACATCAGCAGCTTTTATGCCTCCGTAGAGCAATGGCGGATTGATGATGGTTCTTTTATAAAACTTAGAGAAATAGCACTTGCATACAAATTTGGCAATTGGAAGACGGCCAGGGATATCACTCTTATGCTCAGTGGACGCAATTTGATAAGCTGGGACAATTATAAAGGTTATGATCCGGAGGTGAATTCGGGTGGACAAAGCACTATTCTTCGCGGAATTGATTTCGGTTCTGTTCCGATTCCCAGAACTTATAGTGTAAGCCTTTCAGCTAAATTTTAATCCTAAAAAACAAATCATGAAAAATATAATTCTCCCAAATAAATGGATTTTAATTGTACTAGCTGCATTGGGTGGTATGGGTTGTAAGAAAGACTATACCGATCCCAATCGAGCAACAGATGAGCAGGTATTTAGTTCTGCGAAAGGGTTGACCGGGGTTGTAACTGGCTTGCAGCGTGTTTATACTCTTGGACGCGGAAGCACATTGTATAATCTTATAACTATTAACGGACTAACAACTAATGAACTGATTTCTGTAAATACCGGTAATACCGCGGAAGAACAATTAAAGACTGGTGGTATCGCAGTCGATGGAAATCATTCTATGCTCACAACTTTCTGGACAACTTGTAATAAAGTGATCTATGATGCTGACCAGGTAATATCAAATGCTAAAAATCTTTCTGATAAAAATTACGCAAGTGGTTTGATAGCATATGCCAGTATTTTTAAAGCATTGTCTATTGGTGATATGGCAGAATTCTGGGAAAAAGTTCCTTCAGGCTCGGGATTGAATGTAAATTTTATTGATAGGATCGAAGGATATAAAAAAGCAATCGGTGTATTGGACGAAGCAATAACCACAGTCAGTGCCAACGCCATCAGTTCCGCCTTCCTTTCAAACATTCCTGCCGGCATCGATATCGTAAACACGTTGCATGCTTTGAAAGCGAGGTACTCTTTATTTGCAGGATTATATTCTCAAGCCCTGACGGAAGCAAATCTTGTTGATCTTACAAAAAAATCAACATTCAACTTCGATGCCCTTTCAAATAATCCGTTGTATGAAATAGCAACAGCCACTAATAATGTTGTGCAACCGAAGGACTCCACTTTTGGATTGCCACCTTCATTGGAACCGTCATTGACAGACGGCCGTGTGCCTTTTTATACATCGATCAATGCCACAAAATCTCCAAGGTTTAGAATTAATGGCTTTGGTGCTGTCGCTACAACCCCTATACCTGTTTATTTGCCTGGCGAAATGATACTAATAAAAGCGGAAGCGTATGCAAGGGCTGCTACTCCCGACGTTGTGAATGCAACGCTTGAATTGAATAAGGTGGTTACGAAAAATAATGACATCTATGGCGTCAACGCCAATCAGCCGCCCGTTTCTCCTACAACTGTTCAGGCTTTGTTAGACGAAATTTACCGGCAGCGATGCATTGAACTTTTCATGAGTGGATTGAAGTTGGAAGATATGAGAAGATTTAACCGGCCAACGAGTGAAAGGAAGCGCAATTTGATGCCTTATCCCCTGAGGGAAAGGGATAACAACCCTAACACGCCGCCCGATCCAGCTTTCTAATAAGTAATTAGTCCCGCACAGCGGGACTTTTTATTTTCTTAGGGGAAAAAATAAAACCACTGCAACGCTTTGGCAATTCTTCTTGTCAACAATATTGCCTACAAACGACCATGGATCACTATGTATTGGTAAAAGATTGTTTAAAAGGAAAGATCGCTGCTCAAAAACAGTTATATGATCTTTTTTCGGCGCCAATGTTAACCATATGCTACCGATACACTAAATCTATGGCTGATGCCGAAGATGTGTTGCAGGAAGGTTTTGTAAAAGTGTTTTTTAATCTCCACCAATACAAGTTTAAAGGTGAATTAGGAGGTTGGATCCGTCGGATCATGGTAACTACGGCCATCAACTATTTAAAGAGAAACGCACGATATCAAACTGAATTAGTGTTTCCGGATGAACACCTGCATGTTGTAAATAGTAGTGAATCGCATCCGGAAGTTAAAATGGAAGCAAAAGAGCTGGCAGATCTCATCAGGCAATTGCCGCCTGGGTATCAAACCATTTTCAATTTATACGCAGTAGAAGGTTTTAATCACGTGGAGATCGGAAAAATGCTCGGCATTCAGGAGAGCACGTCCCGTTCACAATATGCAAGGGCACGGGCACTATTGATCCAATGGATCGAACAAAAAAACAACGTGGCAAAAAAGAATGTTTATGCAAAATGAATTTGAAAAACAGGTACAGCAAAAAATGGAGGAGCTAAAATTAGTTCCATCCGATCCTGTTTGGCAAAAAGTGGAGATGCAAATTCAAAAAAAGAAAGATCGCCGGAGGATGATCTTATGGATTCCTTTATTTCTGTTGATAAGTGCCGGCTTGTGGCTTGGTATCAATCAATATTCGAACACCTATTCAGTTCATCATTTAGAAAACAAAACCAAAAAACAAAGTGCGGTTATTCAACCCCAGTCAACTAATGGCATAACTGAGCAAAATGATCAAACATCAATTGGAAAAAACATACCGGAAAATGCAGTTGTTTCTCATAACCCTGTAACAAAGAATAAAGACCACATTTTGACTTCCGCTGTAATTGATAAAAAATCCTTTAAAAAAATACAGCGAAAACAAATTTCAATTGCTGTAGCTACTAAGATTCACACAAAGCCTGACGTGGTTATCCAAAACAAAATCACGAGTGAGCAACGATCGCAAACTAAAGCGAATGTTCCTTTGGACACTGGTTTTAAAGCTGGTCAAACGTTTGATACGGCTGGAACAACTATAAAAAACATCGAGCCAAAAAAAATATCGGAACCTGTTAAACAAGATTCGGTACTAATTAAAAAGATGAATCTAAAAAAGGATGTATCAAAGTGGAAATACAATGTAATTGCTATAGCAGGAACATCTGGGTTGGGGCGCATCAATTTTTACAATGGTCAAAAATCTTTAAACTATTCACCGAACTATAGTAGTAGTGGATCAACAAGTGGAGGTAACCCGCCGGGGTATGGGCCGTCTGAAGTTGAAAAGGCTTTTTATTTAGCTGCAGGCGTCGTTGCTAAAAAAACATTGGGCAAAAGAATATCTGTATCCACCGGATTGCAATACAATTATTACAGCAATATTATTGAAGTAGGCAGCATGATAAACCAGAATACAGTGATTATGGATTATTCTGTTTCACAATTTTATACCAACCAGGCTATGGTATTGGAGCCGTATCAAAATCATTACCATTTTATTTCCGTTCCGGCTGTTTTTGACTGGCAATTATTGAAAAGACTTCCTTTGAATTTCAACGCTGGCCTGTCATTGCAATACCTGGCTGGCAGTAATGCCTTACGCTTCGATTATACTACACAATCATATTTTCATAGCATCGATGCATTTAACAGGACCCAGGTTTTCTCAGAATTGGGCATGACTTATTCCGTGCCATTGAAACAAAAACCTCTAACATTTGGTCCTCAACTGCAGTATGGCTTAGCACAACTCGAAAAAGACAACCCAGAACATCACCTGTTTTCCTTTGGTTTGAAGGCGCAGTGGCAGTTGAGCAGAAATTAAAAATCAGGCGCAACACTTTATTGATAATGGTTGTCAGTGGTACGACGTCAACTAATAATCAAAACTTACTTGTATGAAAAAATTTTTTTTCACCGGGTTCGCAGGGACTGCAATAATGCTCATGAATTTTCTTCTGCAGGGGTGCTTAAAAGATAAGGTGACCAGGACATATACCATTCTGACGCCTGTGTATGAAAAGAAAGATGTTGTACTGGCCAACATCCAAAGCAATGGAGCAAAAGCAATTGAATCGCCTGGAAAGATTTTTATTTACGGCGATTATATTTTTCTCAATGAACTGGATAAAGGAGTGCACATCATAGACAATAGCAATCCGTCTAATCCCGTGGTTAAGGCATTCGTAAGCATCCCAGGTAATGTTGATATTGCAGTGAAAGGAAACACCTTGTATGCTGATATGTATTCCGATCTTCTTTCAATTGATATCACCGATCCTCTCCACGTAAAACTTTTGAAGAACATGCCCAATGTTTTTCCGGAACGTAGTTACAATTATGGGTTTGTTGCCAATAGCAGCCAAATCATTGTAGACTGGATAAGGAAAGACACGACAGTGGAAGAAAAACCTTATAACAAAAATTGGATTACACTTGATTTCGCTCAAAACAATGGAGTTTTAATGGCAGCTGCAGCCGTACCAAAAGTAGGCATTGGAGGCTCATTGGCAAGGTTCTCAATAGTAAACGATTATTTATACGCGGTAGATAATCATTACCTGAAAGCAGTTTCTATTATTGATCCTTCAGATCCAAAACTGATCAACAATATTTTTGCAGGTTTTGATATACAAACCATCTATCCATTAAAAGATAAATTGTTCCTGGGTTCTATGAATGGTTTGTATATATATGATGTTTCAAATCCTGCCAGTCCCATGGTCAACGGAACATTTAATCATGGACGCGCCTGTGACCCAGTGGTAGCAGATGATAATTATGCTTTTGTTACATTAAAAGAAGGAACCGGGTGTGGCCCGGCAAACAATGAACTAGATGTTGTCGACATAAAAAATATAACAGCACCGGTTCTTTTTAAATCGTATGCACTGACGGGTCCCTCTGGTTTATCCAAAGATGGAGATATTCTTTTCATTTGTGATGGCGTAGATGGTTTGAAAGTATTTAACGCATCAAATGTTTCAAATATCAGCCTGATCAAACAAATTCGTGACATCGATCCGCATGATGTAATAGCGTGGAATAACAATGCACTGGTTGTGGCCAAAGATGGATTATATCAATTTGATTATTCTAATCTTAGCAATATTCACTTGAGAAGCAGGCTCACTATTTCAAAATAAGATTATGAAGTATAGAATGTGTTTTGTTCAGCTGTTGATACTGTTTTGTTTATCCGGTATTGCACAAACGAAAGGTAAATTCAAATTCACAAGTATTAATGAGTTGGGTATTTTAGCTGGAGAGTCCACGGCGGAATTTCAAATGCAAAGCATCAATGGTGTCAGCTATAAAAGTTTTTTGGCGGGAATAGGATTAGGCATAGATGATTATTATGAAAGAACGTTTCCTCTCTTTGTAGATCTTAGAAAGCGCTTTTCCAAAAGGGAAACTGCACCATTTCTGTACTGCGACGTCGGGTATTCTTTTATTAGCAAAAATTCAATGACTGGATGGGAGATGGACAAAAAAGGAGGTGTATACTATGCGGCAGGAATTGGATACGAAATAGCTACCAATTCCAAAGTGAAGGCTGTTTTTGATGTGGGATATAGCTATAAACGCTTTTCCAGAGTTATTGATAATGAACCATGGCGCAATTCCCTCCATTATTTTGATACTTATGACTACTCGTTAAATCGAATTTCGATTAAGGCGGGGCTACGTTTTTAAGAATGCAAGATTTCTCTTAATGCCTTTGTATTTGGCCCTGCTGATTGGTGAGTGTTTAAAAATTTTTTTAAAAGCCTCTTCACTTAGTTCCTCCCATTCTTTTGAAGTAAAATTTAAAATTTCGGGTAATGGTTGAAAAGCTTCTTCTTCATGAGGTTTACTAAAGCGATTCCAGGGACATACATCCTGGCATACATCGCAACCGAACATCCAGTTTTGAAATTTGCCTTTTTGTTCCTCAGGAATGATTTCATCCTTTAATTCAA
>Ga0070664_100002737_pt1 | contig 14222 bp, 14 predicted proteins | sample KBSC73metaG_FD_65863 | JGI IMG/M metagenome (GOLD analysis project Ga0070664, IMG submission 65863) | Corn rhizosphere microbial communities from Kellogg Biological Station, Michigan, USA - KBS C7-3 metaG | ecosystem: Host-associated > Plants > Roots > Rhizosphere > Soil ... | reverse complement strand
ATCCTGCGGGCGATGAATTTCGTGATCATCCCGGCGCTGCTCGGGCCGTTGCTGGGGCCTTTGATGGGCGGGCTGATCGTCCACTGGGTGCCGTGGCGCTGGATTTTCCTGATCAACCTGCCGTTCGGCGCGCTGGGGCTGTGGCTGGTGGGGCGCTACATGCCGGATCACCGCGGGCGGGAAGGCGATCCGTTCGACACGCGGGGCTTCATGTTGTTCGGCTCGGGGATCGCGCTGCTGTCATGGGTGCTGGAGATTTTCGGTGAGCACCGGCTGGCGGCCGGGTGGGTCGCGCTGCTGGCGGCGGTCGCGCTGGGCTTGATCGCGCTCTACGTGGTGCACGCGAAACGGTCGGCGGATCCGCTGTTGCCGCTGGGGTTGTTCCGGATCCGGACGTTCCGCATCGCGGTGGCCGGCGGTTTCGTGACGCGGCTGGGGATCAGCGGCATGCCGTTCCTGTTGCCCTTGCTCTACCAGCTCGGCATGGGGTTTTCGCCATGGCAGGCGGGCTTGTTGGTGATGCCGCAGGCGCTGGCGGCGATCGGGATGAAGCTGCTGGTCCAGCGGATCCTCGCGGCTTTCGGCTACCGGAAGGTGTTGGTGGCCAATACCTTGCTGATCGGCCTGATGATCGCCAGCTTCCGCATGGTTGGTCCCGGCACGCCGGTCTGGGTGATCGTCATGTTCAGCTTGGCGCAGGGCTGCGTGTCCGCCCTGCAGTTCACCGCGATGAACTCGCTGGCGTATGCCGACACGCGCGACGAGCATGCGAGCGACGCCAGCACGATCGCGAGCACCGGCCAGCAGCTTTCCATCAGCTTCGGCATCGCCTTCGCCTCGCTGGTGACCGGCTGGTTTCTCGCCGGGGTCGATCGCGCGGACGCGGCCTCACTGGTCGCGGCGTTGCACCGGGCCTACCTGCTGCTGGGCGGCGTCAGCATCCTGAGCGCGGCGACGTTCCTGCTGCTGAAGTCCGGCGACGGGGCGAACGTCAGCGGGCACCTGGAGGCGGAAGGGGAATGAAAAAACACCGCGGATCAGAGCGATCCACGGTGTTTATGGGACGGTGTTTATGGGAAAGACGCGGAGGCGGAATGGATTCCGCATTCCCGGTTACAGGCAGACGCGGCGGAACAGCTCGTCGAGCGGGAGCTGCATGCCGATGTAGAAGTCGCCGAACTCGCCGTAGCGGGCGGAGACTTCGTCGAAGCGCATTTCGTAGACGATCGATTTGATGTCGATCGGGTCCTTGGCGAGCAGGGTGACGCCCCACTCGTGGGTGTCGAGGCCGGTGGAGCCGGTGATGAGCTGGAGGATGCGGCCGGAGTAGGCGCGGCCGGTTTTCGCGTGGCCGGCCATGAGCTTGCGGCGCGTTTCGAAATCGAGCGAATACCAGTTGTCCGCGCCGTTGCGGCGTTTCGACATCGGGTAGAAGCAGATCGCCGGCCACGGCGGCAGCACCGGGTAGAGGCGGTGCTTGAGGTAGTGGGCCATGCGGTCCTCGAACTCCTTGAGCGCGGCGTTGAACTCGTCCGAGCCTTCGACAAGGCCCTTTTCGCCGACCAGGGTTTCGGCGGCGTATTCCTCGGAGGTGGTGGTGTATTCCGAGCGCTCGGTTTGCGAGAGGTAGGAGTAGACCGGGTTGAGGATGTCCGGGCCGAGGGAAAGCGTGAGCTGTTTTTCGAAGGCGGTGGCGACGTGGAGGTCGGGCGTCAGCAGCATGAAGCCGAGGTCGGCCTTCGGGGTCGCGACGGCGAAGGTGAGCAGGTGGGTGTCCGGGGTGGCGCGGATTTCCTGCACGAGCTCGGCGAGGTGGGTTTTCGCCTGGCGTTTTTCGTCCTCCGTCATCAACGCCCAGCCGGAGTGGTCGATTTGGTAGAACAGATGCATCACGTGCCAGCCTTCTTTCGGCACGAGGGGAGTCAGGGTCGGGTTCGACATGGGATCAGCGGCGGTCGGATGAGATCGGGATTTCGAAAAGCTTTTTGAACTGCTGGCGGGGGGAATCGACGGAAGGGGCCTCGTAAACCTCGATTTTCCACGGCTTGCTCTCGCCGGTGCGGTAGGCGGCGAGCATGCCGTCGGTGTCGAAGCCGGCGGTGGCGGCGAATTCGGTCTCGCCCGTGCTGACGCTGCGGGTGACAGGGTCGCCGATGACCTCGCCCTGCGCGCTGCGGAAGAAGACGCGGAGCGCGGCGGGCCCGCCTTCGGTGCGGACGACCAGCACGGGCAGCAGCTTGGTTTCACGACGGGCGGTGTCGCGCTCGCCGGGGGCTCGCCAGAAGGTGGTCACCTGCTGGATGCCCACGCGTTCGCCTTTGAGCGGGAAGTCGGTCTTCGAGCTGAGGCTTTGGTCGCTGGGTAAACGATCGGCGGAAATCACGACGAAGGCGATGGCGGCCGCCAGCAACAGGAGGGCGAGCAGCGCGAGCACGGTTTTCTCGCCCTTGCCGAGCGGGAAAGAGCCGGCCGGCTCGGTGGGCGCGGGTTCCACGGCAGGGGCCGGAGCCGGCGTGATCTCGGCGGCGGGTTCCATCGCCGGAGCGGCCGGGGTTTCTTCCCGGGCCGGGGGAAGGGTTTCGTCTGAAACGGGTTCGGCCTCGGCGTGGCTGGCGGCCGGGGAGTCCTCCCACCCGCTGGTGTCCAGCTCGCCCATGTCGGAGTTCAGCGGCTGACGGTTGTGAGCCACGAAATCGGGTTTGGCTTTGCCGACGACGCGCGGCTGGCGCGGGGCGGTGGCGGGCGGCGTCGGTGGGGGCGTGGCGGTGCCCGGCTGGATCTGGGTGATGGATTTCGCCCGGTTTTGCGGCACCAAGGGCGCGGGGCGCTCCGCCGGTTGTTCTTCGTCGAGTTCCCAGAATTCGGATTCCGTCGCCGGCGTGGGGTTCGGCGGGGTCGGTGGGTCGCCGCTGGGTTCGTTCGATTCAGGGGTCATGACGGGGAGCTCGCGCGTGTTTAGAATTTCGGCCGGCGGCTTGGCGAGCGAGAAGCTCCCCCGGTTTCGGGCGAAGCCGTGCGCAGCGATTGAGAGGATGGGCGAGAGAAGGCGCGAAACGGCGCCTCGATGTCGCCGCAAAGTGCAAAATCGCATTGCAACCGGTCCGGTGCGGGTTCATCCACAGACCGTAACCGATTTTTTCCTATGGCCGACCGCGAAGACCGCAATCCCGAAAACGTCAGTGGCAAGTTTTACGTCGATAGCCAGTGCATCGACTGCGACCTTTGCCGGGAAACCGCGCCGAACAACTTCACCCGCGCCGACGACGAAGGCTATTCCTACGTCTTCAAGCAGCCGGAAAACGACGACGAAACCGCCCAGTGCGTCGAGGCGATGGAAGGCTGCCCGGTCGAAGCCATCGGCAACGACGGCGACGACTGATTTTTCCCGCGCCATGAGCGAGAACTCCCGCATCCGCAGGATCCGCGAGGAAATCCTGCGCGAGTGGCGGGGGGCGGACGAACCGGCCGATCTCAACGGCCGGGTGCACCAGCCCGAGAAATTCATCCGCGCGATTCTCAAGCAGGCGGGGGTCGCCGAGGGGGTGGATGAAAGCCAGCTCCGCAGCGCGTGGAAGGAGCTGGCGGGGGATTTCATCGCCGCCCACAGCGAGCCGGTGTCCATCCGGGACGGCCATCTCGTCTTGCGCGTCGCCCAGCCGGCGATGCGTTTTCATCTGGAGCAGATGAAGCCGATGTTGTTGAAGCGGATCCGCGAGGCGCTGGGCGCCGATCGCGTGCGTTCGATCCGTTTCCAAACCGGCTGATATTCCCGCATGTTCCGCAATCTGATTTTCGATTGGTCCGGCACCTTGGTCGACGACCTGGGGCCGGTGATCGAGGCGACCAACCTCGTGTTCCAGAGCTACGGCAAGGATCCGCTCGATCGCGACGCGTTCCGCCGCCATTTCCGGCTGCCGTACCGCGAGTTCTACGAGGAGTTCCTGCCCGGCGTGCCGCTCGACGAGCTGGAAGGCCGGTTCCGGCCCGCGTTCCATGGGTCGAAGGCGGAGGTCTTCGTGCTGCCGCACGCGCGCGAGAAGCTGGAATGGTGCGCCCGGCATGGCGTGCGCTGCTTCGTGCTCACGAGCATGCACCAGGAGGCGTTCCACCAGCAGTTGGCGGAGTTCGGGTTGGAGCCGTTTTTCGAGGCGACCTACGCGGGCGTCGTCGACAAGCGCGACATGATCCACCGGCTCCTGGAGGCGCATCATCTCGATCCGGGCGAAACCGCGTTCGTCGGCGACATGACGCACGACATCGAAACCGCGCGTCACGGAGGCATCGCGTCGATCGCGGTGCTGACCGGCTACACCCACGCCGAACCTCTCGCCGCGGTGCGTCCGGATCTCACCGTGCCGGACCTTGGTGTGCTGCGCGCGTTGTTCAGCCGCACCGCGCCGGTGCCGCGCCCGGTGCCGACGGTGGGCGCGCTGCTGCACGACGGCCACGGCAAAGTGCTGATGATCCGCACCCACAAGTGGGGCCACCGCTGGGGGATTCCCGGCGGCAAGATCCGTCGCGGCGAAACATCGCTCGACGCGCTGCGGCGCGAGATGCGCGAGGAGACGGCGCTGGAGATCGACGACATCCGCTTCGCGATCGTCCAGGATTGCATCCATTCGCCCGAGTTCGAGCGGCCGGAGCATTTCCTGCTGCTCAACTACGTCGCCCGCGCGCGCTCGACCGCCGTGACGCTCAACGACGAGGCCGAGGATTTCCGCTGGCTCGAACCGGCCGACGCGCTGGCGCTCGACCTCAACCAACCAACCCGCGTGCTGTTGATGGACGCGATCGAAAACCGCCTGCTTTCATGAACCCGCCCGACACCATCGAGATCCGAAAACTGCGCGTGAGCACCCGCATCGGCGTGCCGGACGACGAGCGCGCCGAGCCGCAGGAACTGCACGTCAGCGTGGCGATGACGCCGGTGAGCGGTTTCGACGATCTGGACGACGACATCGCCTGGACGGTCGATTATTTCGCCGTGGCGCAGGAGCTCAAGGCGCTCGCCGCCGAGCGTCCGCGCTGCCTGATCGAGACGCTGGCGCTGGATTTCGCCCGTCATCTGCTGGAAAAGCATCCGCTGAAACGGGCGGAGGTGGTGGTGGAGAAATTCATCCTGCCGGACACCGAGTGCGTCGCCGTGCGGGTGGTCCGGGAGAGGTGATGGGTGCGGGTTCTGTGCGTTTCTCCATGTCCGGAGCCGCGTTCGGTGGCCAAACCGGGGTGGAACAGAAAAATTTCACTGTTCCGTGGCAATTGGCGGGTTGACAACCGTTCCCGGGAAACTAACCTGCGCGCCCGCCCCGCACACCGGGACGTACTTTTCTTCCAAGCGCACGACAATCGCCATGAGCTTCCGCACCTATCAGCCCTCCAAGCGCACCCGCCGCCGCCAGTTCGGATTCCGTGCCCGCATGGCGACCAAAGCCGGCCGTGATATCCTCCGCCGCCGTCGCCAGAAGGGCCGCAAGCGCCTTCTTCCGAAGGGCGTCGAGATCCCGTACAAGCGCCACACGGTGCAGCACGGCTCCTGAGAGCCGTCCCGCGGGCCGGGCCGGGTGTCATCCCATCCTCCGCCATGCGTCTTCCGCGGAAACACAGCATGACCCGTCGCGACGAGTTCGCGCGGGTCCGTACAACCGGTCAGGCGAAAGTCGGCCGGTTTGTCATTTTAAGCACCTTGCCCGAGCCGTCGCTCGACGGCCTGCGGACCGGTTTCATCACCACCCGCAAGACGGGCAAGGCGCACGACCGCAACCTCCTGCGCCGCCGCTTCCGGGCGATGGTGCAGGCGCACGCGCCGCGTTTCGCCGACGCGAAGCGCTATCTGGTCACCATCGCCCGCCCCGGGGCCGCCGCCGCCACGTTCGACGAACTGGAGGCCGACTGGCTGCGGCAGGCGAAGCGCCTCGGCTTGTTCGCCCCTTCGGCGCCCCGCCCGTGATCGCCCGCATCGTCACGTCCCTGCTGCGCGCCGGGGTCCGTTTTTACCAACGGTTCCTCAATCCGATGTTGAAAGCGGTGTCCGGCCCCGCCGCCGGCTGCCGCTACACGCCGACGTGCTCGAATTATTTCTTGCAGGCGATCGAGGCCCACGGACCGTGGCTCGGCTCCTGGTTCGGCATTCGCCGGATTTTGCGCTGTCATCCGTGGGGTGGCTGCGGTTATGACCCCGTCCCGCCGCCGCGGGATTCCTCCCGCCGGCCTCCGGAGCCTTGAAATCCGGCCTAATTTTCCCCGTTTTCCATGTACGACCGTAAGACTTGGATCATTGTCATCGCGTGCAGCGTGCTGCTCGGCGTCAACGTTTACTACAACCAGCAGAACCAGAAGCGGATCGCGGAGCAGAACCCTCCGGCCGCGACGGCTCCCGCCACCCCCGGCGTTCCGGCGGGTGAGAGCCTGAGCGTGACGCCGCCTCCGGCGACCATGGCCGAGCGGCTCGTCACGCTGGAATCCGACGAGGTCGTCTACACCTTCAGCAACATCGGCGGCGGTCTGAAAGAGGCCGAGTTCAAGCACCAGTTCGACGTCGGCCGCAACAAGGACCAGCGCGTGCGCGCCAACCGCTTCGGCGCGGGTCCGATCGGGGCCTTCACCGGTTCCGCCGACCAGCTCGAGAACATCTCCTACAGCTATCAGGAAGCCGAGTCGGTGCCCGGAAAGAAGGTGGTGTTCCTCGGCACGCTGCCGTCCGGCCTGATCGCCCGCAAGACGTTCTCGCTGGTCGAGACCGGCGAACCCGGCGCGCCGTATCTCCTCGACTTCAACCTGAAGCTGGAGAACTCCGCCAACCTGGCGCTGCCGCTCGACAGCTACAGCCTCTACCTCGGCGAGGCGTCGCCGCTCTATCAGAAGGAATGGGCGCAGCAGACGACCTTCTTCTGGAGCGGTGGCGGCGAGGCGCACTTCGTCGACCCGGGCAAGTTCAAGGGCGGCATGTTCTCCAGTGAGAAGTCCGTGATCACCGGCGAGGCCGAGAAGTTCGACTACGCGGGCGTTTCCAACCAGTTCTTCGCCACCGTCATCCGGCCGAAGGAAGTCGCCGCCGGCAAGGCCTGGGGCAAGGTGACCGAGGTCACACTGCCGAGCGCCGACAAGCCCGTGAAGTCGATCAGCGGCGGTCTCCGCCTGCCCGGCGGTTCGCTCGCGCCGCAGGCGCAGAAGGATCTTTCCTACCGCATCTTCGTCGGTCCGAAGCATAACGCCCTGTTCCGTCAGATGGGCGACCAGTGGGGCGACATCATGGCCTACAGCTGGTATGGCCTGGTGGCGAACCCGCTCAACCGCCTGCTCAACTGGCTGCACATCCTCTTCAGCGGCCTCGGCTCGAAGTGGTCGTGGGGCCTTGCCATCATCTTCCTGACGATCCTCGTCCGCACCGCGATCTGGCCGCTTTATGCGAAATCGACCCGCTCGATGAAGCGCATGGCCAAACTTCAGCCGGAGATGACCAAGCTGAAGGAGAAATATTCGGACGATCCGAACCGGATGAACCAGGAGATGATGAAGCTATACCGCACGTATGGCGTCAATCCGCTCGGCGGCTGCCTGCCGATGCTCATCCAGATGCCGATTTTCTTCGGCTTCTACCGCATGCTGCAATACGCGGTGGAGCTCCGCCACCAGGGCTTCCTCTGGGTCGACGACCTCTCGCAGCCGGACACCCTCGCGACGATCGCGGGCGTGCCGATCAACCTGCTGCCGATCGTCATGGCGATCACCAGCTTCGCCCAGATGGCGATGACGCCGGCGACCGGCGACAAGACCCAGCGGCGCATGATGATGATGATGCCGTTCATGTTCTTCTTCTTCTGCTACAGCTTCGCTTCCGCGCTGGCGCTCTACTGGACGACGACGAACCTGTTCTCGATCTTCCAGACGTGGATCACCAACAAGCTGCCCGAGCCCGAGCTGAAGCCGCGCAAGACCGAAGGCGGCAAGTCGTGGGTCGAGAAACTCGCCGCCAAGCAGCAGGAAATGGAGCGCGTGCAGCGTCTCCGCCAGCAAGGGATCGAACCCGGCACGGGCGAATCTCCGAAGAAAAAGCCGCGCGGTCCGCGCACCGGCGGCTGATGACCTGAGTGGTCGGTGGCCGGTGACCAGTGAAGAGATCTCCTCACTGATCCGGCCACTTCGGGACCGCGGGTCGCCGGACTCGCCTTCAATTTCAGGCCACTCGGGGCGTCCCGGGTGGCTTTTTTCTTCACGAAATCTCCACCGCCAGATCGGGCCCGAGGTGCTCGATGGCGGAAACCATCGCCTGCTCGTCGGCGTCCTGCGGCAGCGACACCACGCCGCGGGCGCGGAAGATCGGGTGGCCGCTCATCGCCGCGCTTTCCAAGCCCGTGATGAGTTCCTCGACGTTGCCGCCGGCGCCGACGATGGCGGTGGCCAGCTGTTTGACGATGCCCGGCCGGTCGTTGCCGACCACGTCGATGTGCCATTGTTTCCGATCGCGGCGGTCGCCGGCCTGCTCGACCACTGTCTGGACCGAGAGCCCGTCCTTGGCGAACCCGCGCAGCGTGGCGACGAGCGGCTCGACCATCTCGGGCGGGCATTCGACGCGCAGGATGCCGGCGAAATGCCCGGCGAGGCGCGCCATGCGGCTTTCCAGCCAGTTGCCGCCGTGGTCCACCACGGCCGACGAGAGCGAACGGACGAGGCCCGGGCGGTCCGGACCCAACAGCGTCATGACGAGACAGGATTTCATCTCTCCCATTCAGTCACGGCGGGCGGGCGAGGGCACGCCATTTCCTCGTGGTATGGCGGAATTTTTCGCCAGGGCTAACAGAAGAGCACCGCGTCCGGCGGTCGTCGCCGCAGGTTGACGAGCGCGCGCCGCATGCCTCATGCTCCGGGCACCATGGCGCGTGCTGGATTGATATTGAAACTGAGTTGCCCGGACCAGGCCGGGATCGTGGCGAAAGTGGCGACCTACGTCGCCGGCCACCGGGGGAACCTCACGGAGTTCGCCCAGTTCTCCGACCGGATCGGCGAGCGGTTCTTCGCGCGTCTGGAGATCGAAACGTCCGATCTCGACGTGGAGGTGGACGATTTCATCGAGGGCTTTGGCACGCTCGGCCGCTCGCTGCGCGCGGAGTGGCATTTCCGGCGTCTGCCGTACAAGATGCGCACCGCCGTGCTCGTCACCAAGACCGACCACTGCCTGCAGGAGGTGCTCTGGCGCACCGAGCTGGGCGAAATGCCGGTCGAGATCACCTCGGTCATCGGCAACCGCGACACCTGCCGCCAGGTGGCCGAGCGCGCCGGATTCACGTTCCACCAGGTCGACATGGAGGGCGAACGCAAGGAGGAGGGCTTCCGCGAGATCCAGCGGCTGCTGGTCGAGCAGCAGGTCGAGCTGATCGTGCTCGCCCGCTTCATGCAGATCCTGCCGGACTGGTTCTGCAGGGAATTCGCCGGCCGCGTGATCAACATCCACCACAGCTTCCTGCCTGCCTTCATCGGGGCGAACCCGTACAAGCAGGCGCACGAGCGCGGCGTGAAGCTGATCGGCGCGACCTGCCACTACGTCACCGACGAGCTCGACGCCGGGCCGATCATCGAGCAGGAGGTCGAGCGCGTGCAGCACTTCCATTCGCCCGCCGACCTCGTCCGCCTCGGCCGCAATTGCGAGCGCAGCGCGCTGGCGAAGGGCATCCGCTACCACGTGCACGACCGCACGATCCTCGACGGCCATCGCGCGATCGTTTTTCCTGATTGAAGTCTTTACAAGTGGGGCTCGCTGGCTATTTTGCGGCCTCGCGTTTCAAGGAGAGGTGGCTGAGCGGTTGAAGGCACTCGACTCGAAATCGAACGTAGGCTAATACCCTACCGAGGGTTCGAATCCCTCCCTCTCCGCCATTCCCTTTTCCAAAGGTGGCGGGAAACGCGAGACCGTTATTCAGCACGTTGCTGGCGGTCTGAAGAAGCGCTCATTCGCTCTCGCATCTTTTTTCCTTTTAAGTGTCCCGAGCACGCATCGTGAAATCGAACCACGCAGACACTTGGCCGTTCGATCAGCCACGTAATTGCGCGACTCTCACCGTGAGACAGGTTCTCGATGGTTCAGAGCCGATATTGTTGGTTTCGCATGACGAGGACGACCACGGATGGCAGTTCATCGGCATCTCGGACGCTTCGCTGGCCGACGCTAAATTGGTGTGCTTGGAGGAGATTGTTCATCACGATCCGACTGTTCTAGAGGTTGCTGACCTCCCGCCTGGTTGGCTGGCTAGCCGTGATCGAGTTGGCGGCGCGTGGACACGCCGCGAGCATCCGATGGTTTTAGAAGATGAGAGATAGGGACCAGATGCTGAACAGAATCAGGCGAATCTCTTTTTGAATGAGGAAAGCAGGAATTTCAGGAGGTGAGATGGAATGAATCTCTTCCTGAAATTCCTGCCTTCCTCATTCTATTTCTGATACCGAATCCCCGAAATAATCGGACTTTTCCCGCACGGGAGCCCGGCTGGCCAAGCTCGCTCACCAAGCAAAAATCAGAAAACCACAGATTTCACTGATTCCACAGATTTTCAATGGCTTGCTTGTGGCGAAAAGACGCCTGAAGGAAGCCGGCGATTCTGAAAAATCAGTGGCATCTGTGAAATCTGTGGTTCCCTTTCCGCTACCCTGAAAAGTCACAAAATCTCACGAATTTGGTATGAGTCGTGAGAAGCGAACGATTTGCGATGCTTCTTACGAAACAAAAAAGCGGGAACCCCGGAGGGCTCCCGCTTTGATTATGGACTGATTGAGTCGGCTGCGGATCAGCGCAGGAACGCTTCGTGCAGACCGCCGTCGACGGTGATGACCTGGCCGGTGGTCTTGCTGAGGCGGTTGGTGACGAGCAGGAAGTAGGCTTCCGCCTGGTCGGCAGGGGTGATCGGCGCCTTGGTCAGCGTGCGGTCGGCATAGAACTGGGCCAGCTTGGAGACCAGCGACTCGGTCGCCTCGTCCTCGGTGTAGGGGATGGCGTACTTCGCCAGCGAGCCGATGACGCGATCGCGCGGGAACATGGCCGAACCCTGGACGACGGTGGCCGGAGCCACGCCGTTGACGCGGACGAGCGGGGAAAGCTCGATGGCGAGCTCGCGCACGAGGTGGTTGGCGGCGGCCTTCGAGGTGTCGTAGGCGAGGCTTCCCTTCTTCGCCACGGCGGCGTTGGCCGAGGTGGTGAGGACGAGGTTGCCCTTGAGTCCCTGTTCCTTCCAGGTTTTGAACGCTTCGTCGGCGACGAAGTAGGAGCCAGTGACGTTGATGTTGAACGTCAGCGCCCACTTGTCGTCCGGGATGTGGCCGGTGGTGTCGCTCGGCACGAAGATGCCGGCGGTCACGCAGATGTGGTCGAAGCCGCCGTAGGCGAGCGCGACCTGGTTGAGCATCGTGCGGATGCTGGCGCGGTCGGTGATGTTGGCGGAAAGGCCGATGGCCGGGCCGCAGCCGGAGAGGCCGGTGCCGGCGACGCCGATGCCGACGCCATACTTCGCTTCGATCTCCTTCGCCGTGGCTTCCGCGGCTTCTTTGTTGAGGTCGACGCAGACGATGTGCGCGCCTTCCTTGACGAGGCGGTGGGCGGTTTCCTTGCCGATGCCGGAGCCGGCGCCGATCACCAGCACGATCTGGCGGGCGAGTTCCTTCTCGGCGGGCATGCGCTGGAGCTTCGCTTCCTCCAGCAGCCAGTATTCGATGTCGAACGCCTCCTGCTGCGGCAGGGCGATGTATTCGTCGATCGCCTCGGCGCCGCGCATGACTTCGACGGCGCAGTTGTAGAACTCGGCGGTGACTCGGGACTCGGACTTGTCCTTGCCCCAGGCGACCATGCCGAGGCCTGGGATGAGGACGACCGTCGGGTTCGGATCGCGCATCGCCGGGCTGTTGGCGTGTTTGCAGGAGGCGTAATAGGCGGCGTAGTCCTTGCGGTATTGCTCGAGGCCGGCGGCGAGTTTCGCCTTCAGCGCGGCGACGTCTTCCGTCTGCGGGTTCCAGTCGACGTAGAGCGGCTTGATCTTCGTGCGCAGGAAGTGGTCCGGGCAGGAGGTGCCGAGCTCGGCGAGGCGCGGGGCGTCGGCCGAGTTCACGAAGCGCAGGATCTTTTCGTCGTCCTGAACGGTGCCGACGAAGCGCTTCTGTTGGGAAACCTGACCGCGAAGCCACGGCAGGATGGCGGCGAGGGTGGCGTCGCGCTGTTCCTGCGGGAGCGTCTGGTATTTCTGGCCGCCGAAGGCCTTGGCGTCGCCGCCCTTGGCCTGGTACTTCGCTTCGATGTAGGTGGCGGCCTTTTCGATGCAATCGAGGGTCCAGGTGTAGCAGCCCTTCTCGTCGTCATTCCACGAGATGAAGCCATGCTGGCCCATCATGATCGCCTTCACGTCCGGCTGGGCCTTGGCGATCTCCTGCATCGCGAGGCCGAGCTCGAAGCCCGGGCGCATCCACGGCACGTAGGCCATCTCGCCGCCGAAGATTTCCTGGGTGAGCGCCTCGCAGTTCTTGGAGGCGGCGATCGCGATCACCGCGTTCGGGTGCATATGGTCGACGTGCTTGCCCGGCAGGAAGCTGTGCAGCGGGGTGTCGATCGACGATGCGCGCGGGTTGAGATTGAAGGTGGTGTGGGTGTACACGCCCACCATGTCGTCCTCGGCCTGGGACTTGAGGCCCTTGTCGGCGCGGGCGGCGTAGACGTTCTGCAGGGCGATCACCTTGTCCTGGTAAAGGGAGGCGAAGTTTTCCTTCTTCGAGGTGCGGAGATCGCCTCCGGAGCCCTTGACCCAGAGGATCTCGACCGATTCGCCCGTGAGGGGATCTTTTTCGACGATCTTGGCGGAGGTGTTGCCGCCGCCGGTGTTGGTGATGCGCTGGTCCCCGCCGAGCAGGTTGGAGCGGTAGACCAGTCGTTCGACCGGATCGAGCGAAGCGGCCTTCGCGTCGTCCCAGAGGTAGTTGACGTGTTGGTAGGACATGTGGGTGCGGTGGGAAATGAGGGTTTGGAGCGGTCGCCGCTGGCGTGCGCCGCGCGCAAGCTGGCGGAACCATGGGGCCAAGTCGAGCGCAAGGGTTTGGAAATCTTAAAATAAATTGGGAAAATTTGGTTTTTTTGGTTGGCGCGGCAGGTGGTGGAATTTCTGGGGCTACAGTCTAAGCTTCAGCGGGTTGGATCGCGCTCGGAAGAAACAAAAAGGGGCTGTCCTAGCTAAGCGGCATACGACCGTTTAGAAAGGAAAACCATGTATAGCCGGAAAAGCCGTCTGAGTCCCAGAAAGCGAGGGGAACTCATGAAGCTCTTCGTTGCTGGGTGCACGGCTCGGGCGGCGGCCGAGATCGCCGGAGTCAACCGTAACACGGCGGCAGATCATTTCCTGCGCCTCAGAAAGCTGATTGCCAGCAAACTTCCAAGCTACGAGCTGTCCGGAGAGGTCGAGGCCGACGAAAGCTATTTTGGCGGAGTTCGGAAAGGCAAACGCGGGCGAGGTGCGGCCGGAAAGGTGGTGGTTTTTGGCCTGCTGAAAAGAAAAGGCCGGGTATTCACCGCCATCATCCAGGATACGAAAGCCGCCACGTTGCTGCCGCTCATCGAGGAAAAGGTCACCCCCGACAGCGTGGTCTACACCGACCATCTTGGATCCTACAACGCCTTGGACGTCTCAGCTTTTCATCACGTCGGGATCAACCATTCCAAGCTCTTCGCCGACAAGCACAACCACATCAACGGCATCGAGAACTTCTGAAATCAGGCGAAGCGCCACATGCGGCGTTTCAACGGCCTCAAAAAGGAGAATTTCTTCTGGTTCCTGAAGGAATGTGAGTGGCGCTTCAATGGAGGCGACCATGCGATGCTCTTGAAGCAGCTTCGGGCATGGGCTAAAAGCTCTCAACGCTGATCATTAGCTAGGACAGCCCCAACAAAAAAGCCCGCCGGTGAGGGCGGGCTTGTTTCGCGATCGAATGATTGATGGTGCTCGAGGGGGGATTGACCTGCGGTCCATGCTAACCAGCGGCTTCGCCGGTGGATGAGGGGTCGCGATGCTCCCGCCGCATTCGAACCCCGGGGTTCTCGTCCCCCCAGTCTTAGGACGAAAAAAGCTCACCAGCCAGGGTGAGCGTTTTCGCAAAACGAATCGAATGGTGCTCGAGGGGGGACTCGAACCCCCACAGGTCGCCCTACTAGATCCTTAGTCTAGCGCGTCTACCAATTCCGCCACCCGAGCAGGTGATTCGGT
>Ga0070664_100002734_pt1 | contig 14240 bp, 6 predicted proteins | sample KBSC73metaG_FD_65863 | JGI IMG/M metagenome (GOLD analysis project Ga0070664, IMG submission 65863) | Corn rhizosphere microbial communities from Kellogg Biological Station, Michigan, USA - KBS C7-3 metaG | ecosystem: Host-associated > Plants > Roots > Rhizosphere > Soil ... | reverse complement strand
CGCGCTCGCGGGATCGAACACGAAGGCGCGATCGTTCGCGTAGCCGTCGCCGTTCACGTCGGCGGAGATCGTCGGCGTGAAGGGCGTTCCGCTCCGGAACTGGCCGAACCAGTTCACGCGGACGGCGTCGAAGAGGTTGTAGCCGAGGGTGTACGAGATCTGATGGCGCGATTCGCCGCCGCCGCGCGACCAGTCGACCGCGAGCGGATTGCCCGCGGTGCTCTGGAAGCCGCGGTACTGCTCGCGGACGTCGGCGAGGGTGTAGTTGAGCGACCAGAGGAACTGTTGATTGAACGACGCGGGCGCGATGCCGATCCGGAGCTGTTTCGTCTCGCTGCGCAGATCGCTCCGCAGCTCGCTCACCCGGTTGAACTGCTGGCTCACCCGCGCGTCGCGCGAGGCGATGGCGCCCGTCGCGGGCACGATGCTCGTCGGCTGCACGTACACGGGACGGCCGTCCTCGTCGGGGAGGGTGAAGCTCTGCGACGACGGCTTGAAGTTGAGATCGAGCGTGCTGGCCTGATTCAGGTTGCGCGACCAGGTGAGGTCGACGTTCGCGTTGAAGCGGTTGCCGAGGATCGGGCCGTTCCAGTTGAGATTCGATCGCACGCTGCGCGGCGCGGCGAAGTCGCGCGCGAAGAGGGTGGCGTTGGGCGCGTCGCTGGCGAAAAGGCTGCCCGTGCTGCCGTCGGCGCAGCGCGAGGGGATCGTGGAGGGATCGGCGGCGTACGCCGCCCAATCGGGCGCCGGCACCGCGGCACCGGCGCAGGTGATCTGCTGCAGCGCACCGGCGAGCCCGGTGTTGTCGATCGCCGAACCGATGGAGGTCGCGGACGGCAGCCCCTGGAAGACGCCGATGCCGCCGCGCACGACGGCGCGCGGCCCGCGCATGGCGCCCTCGAAGCCGGCGATGGTCGGCGCGGTGCCGTAGTTCCACGAGAAGCCGATGCGCGGGCTCGCGTAGAGGCGATTCGGCGCCCGGTCGTTGCGCTCGCCGAACAGGCGCTCGAGCTCCGGGTTGAACGTCGGTGCCGTGGAGAAGCGATTCGCGTCGAGCCGCACGCCATACTGGACCTGGAGGTTGGGCGTGCGGCGATACGAGTCACCGAGCGACAATGCACCAGTGACCTGGCTCGCGCTCTGCACGCGCGGCAGCAGTGTGCGCGAGTACGACGCCGGCCGGTTGGCGGCGAGGTCGTCGAGGGAGAGGTACGTGAACGTGCCGTTGGCGTTGGTGGTCTGATCCTGGTCGTAGCTCTCGCGACGCAGCTCGCTGCTCAGCTTGAGCCGGTGCTTGTTGTTCCGGCTGAACCAGGAGAGCTGGTTGATCGCCTCGGTGACGAGATTGCTGCTGCGCGTGCCGAGGACGCCGTTGCCACCGATGCCGAGCGTGCGCACGCCGCTCGTCCCGTCGGCGAAGAGGGAGTTCACGAGCACACTGCCGTTGGGAAGCGCCAGGTACGGGCTCCCGTAGCTCCGGCTCCCGTTCAGGTTGAGCGTGGTCTCGGTGAGCACGACGTTCTTCACGTACGACGTGTGGCGCGCCTGCGCACCCGCGTTCCAGCTCGTGCGATCGCCGCCGTGGGCCGGCAGCTCGGTGACGAGGTTGCCCGCGGGGGTCTGGCGATTCCAGTTGCCGTTGAGCGTGAGGTTCATCGTCGTGCCCGAGGTGGAGCTGGGCGGGGTGAGATCAATCGTGCCGAACACGGAGCCCTGATCGGACAAACGATCGCTGCGCAGGGCGCTGCCGGTGCTGACGGGAATGCGCTGCGCCGCGGCGATGGCCAGGAGACGCGAGACGGAATCGGCGGCGACGCCCGAGGCCTGGAGGCCGGCCGCGTCGGTGTTGAGGAGGGTGCGCAGATCGTTGGAACGCCGGCCGAGCTGATACGACAGGTTGTAGAACGCCTTGTCGAACACGATCGGGCCGGCGAGCAGGCCGCCGAGGGAGACGTTGGTGTACTGCTGCCCGAGGGAGCGCGCGGCGCGGTCGGTCCACTGGAGGGCGGGCGCGTCGAAGTTCAGGCTGTTGTTGCGGCGGATGAAGTTCGAGCTGCCGAAGGTGCGCAGTGAGAACTGCGCGCCGCTGAAGCCGCCGCGGCTCACGTCGTACGGCGTGGTGACGAGCGACGACGTGACCTGCGCGTCGCGCGGGATGTTGGACGCGCCGAAGCTGGCGCCGTTGAGCGTCGTGTTGTTCTGGTCGGCCGAGAGGCCGAGCACGGAGAAGCCCGCCGGGTCACCGTTGGCGTCGGTGATCGGCGTGACGCCGGGGATCGTGGCGGCCATGGCGTTCAGGTCGCCCTGCTGTCCGGCGGCGACGGCGTCGTTCTGGATCGACTGCTCCGTCCCGCTCAGGTCGGGCTGATTGTCGTCGCGGCTGACGCGTCCGCGCCGCGCGACGGAGCGCATCGTATCGAGCATGGCCATGCGCTGGAGCTGCGCGTCGGCGACGAGGATGTCCTGATCGGCGGTGCGTCGCACCTCGAAGCGGCGGGGCGCGTAGCCGATGGCGGTGAAGTTGACGAAGTAGTCGCCTTCCCCGCCGGGGAAGGTGATCGTGAAGCGGCCGTTCCGGTCTGTGCGTGCGACGCGATTGACGCCGCCCGCCACGGAGGTGGCGGTCACGGTGGCGTTCTCGATCGGCTGCGCCTCAGGATTGACGACCTGTCCCCGGATGACGTCGAGCTGTTGGGCGACGACGGCGCGCGGAAATACGAATAGAAGAGCGAGCGCGGCGAGCAGCGCAGCGCTGGGGCGACGGTACACGGTGGGGAGGCGTCAGTTGTGAGTCGAGCCGTTCATCCTGCGTGCACGGTTCGACACACGCGACGGGAAAAGGGTGCCCGCCGGTGGCCCAGAGGAGGGATGCACGAACGGCCACCGTATGGTGGCCGTGTGCGCCCTGGTGGACCAGTGCGCCTGAGCGCGCCGGGCGGCTACTTCTCCCGCGCGCGGACGAGGTGCACGCCCGCCTGGTCGCGTACGCCGAGGTACACGATGCCACCCGTGCCGAAGCCGGCGATCGTCGTGCCGCGTGGGAGGCTGACGTGGTCGACCAGCTTCCCTTCGCGATCGATCACGTCGTACTCGGGGCCGCCGGTAAGGGGCCTGGTCGGGATGAGGCGCACCCAGAGCTTGCCTTCCGCATCGGCGCGCACCGAGCCGTTGGCGAACGCGGGGCGATAGTCGGGGAGCTCGTTCGGCGAGACGAAGTTGATCTGTCGGCCGCCCCCGCCGGGCCCACGACCACCGGGGCCGCCCGATCCACCGGCTCCGCCTGGTGCGGCCGGTGCGCCGGCGTTGGTCGCGGCGCGGGGCGGCGGTGCGGGGCCATCGCCACCACCGCCGCCGCGACGCCCACCGAAACCACCGCCTCCACCGAAGCCACCGCCACCAAACCCGCCGCCAAAGCCTCCACCGCCAAAGCCGCCGCCACCGCCGTTGTCGCCGCCGCCGAAGATCGACTGCAACGCCATCGGTCCGAGCGCGCGCACCGAATCGATCACCGCGCTCTTCGCCGAGTCGGTGAGTCGTTGCCAATCATATGGAACGCGCGACGACGCGGTCTTCTTCCCGTCGGCATCGATGTAATCGATGTGGAAGTCCTTGCGCACGATGGCGATCGTGCCGTCGGGGAGGACCGCCCAGTCGTCCACCTCGGGCATCGGGTTGACGGTGAGCGAGATCTGCCGTCGCCCTTCGTTCTCGATGAAGCTGATGCGCGGCGCGGCGACCTTGATCTTCGCGACCGTATCGAGCTTGCGCGTCGCGAGATCGAAGCGGACGAGGGGAGTGCTGTCGGGGAAGGTCGGTGGCTGGAATCCACCGCCGCCGCCGCCGAAGGCGCGACGGTTGAAGTTGAGGCCCGTGGCCCGATAGACGAGTCGTCCCTTGGCATCGAAGCCGGGGAAGCCAAGCGCGCCGCCGACGAGGGAGAAGACGTCGTCGGGACGAGGCGCCGCCATGACACGCTTGATCTCGCCGTTCCCATCGAGCACGAGCATCGACAGTGAAGCAGGATCGAGGAAGAGCGTCGAGTCGCCATGCCACGGCAGGAGGCCGCCGCCGCGCGCGCCGTACGCGTTCTGCGTCATGGGCGTCGTGTCCGCGACGACCTTGATGAGCTTCATGTTCGAGTCGAGCATCACGACGCGCCGGCGCGCCGGATCGTTCACGAGCACTCGGCCGCCGGGCAGCTGACGCACGGCGCTGATGGCGCCCATCGGATCCGACGTCGCGATCGCCGCACCGAGCGGTCGCGTGGGCGGTCGCTCCGATGGTTGCTGGGCCGGCGGCTGCGGGGCGGCAGGCTGTTCCGCCGCCGGCTGCTGCGCCGACGCGGACGAGGCGAGCAAGCCGAGGACGAGCAGCGCGGCAGCGCACCGCGCGATGGTCGATCTGTGCATTGGAGTATCGGTGAGTGTGACGAGATCGCTCCGCATCGGTCAGCCCCCGCGTCCGCGTCCGAATCCGCCACCACCACCGCCGCCGAAGCCACCGCCACCGAACCCGCCGAACGCCCCGCCACCACCGCCGCCCACCGTGCCGCTGCGGATGCCCGCGAGGTAGCGCGTGTCGAGATAGCTCGCGACGAGCGCGGGGAGCAGGCGCCGCTGCTCGGGGGTGAGGAGACCGTTGATCGTCGGCGCCGCAGCGATCAGCAAGTCGACGGTCGCCTTGCGTGCACGCGTGTAGTGCTCGTAGGCCTCGCCCTGATCGTAGCGCTCCGGCAGCTCGGCGAGATACTTGGCCACCGGCGTCCAGATGTTGTTCAGCTGAATCGTGTAGCGGCGGTTCATGCTCGCGATGCTGTCGGCCTGCATGCCGCTCAGGCCGAGCGTGTCCATGGAGCGGAGGATCTGCGCCATGGGATTCATCAGGCCGCCGGAGGCGTACTGCGCGCGAAGGAATTGCTCGGGCATCCGCTGCCCCTGCTGTGTGCGACCGCGGTCGAGCATCTGGGTGAGCTGCTGCCGCTCGCGCGACGGGCCGATGTCGATGCGCATCTGCATGGTCAGCGTGACCGGGGCGCGGAAGGCGTTGAACTGCGGGTTGGCGCTGCCGAAGCGCGGATTGACCTCGTACGTGTAGCGCTTCTGCGCGGCATCGAAGCCGCGGACGTAGAACAGCGTGGGATCGACGAAGGTCGCCTGCCCCCAGCCGTGCAGGTTGCTCTGGCCGTGCAGCAGCAGATCCGCCGCACCGAGCGGGTTCGACACGGAGAAGCTCAACGTGGCGCGCTGCGGCATGCGGACCTTGAGCGGGTTGAACGACACGCTGAGGTTCGCGCTCGACGTCCATGGACCGCGACACGAGTTACGGTCCGCGAGTGTGCCGAGCTGGCTCAGGAGGCAGTCCTTCGCCGCGCCCCTGCTGTTGGCGAGCAGGGACCGCATCGCGGCGGCGAGGGCGGGATCGGCCGTGCTGTCCGGGTTGTAGATGAAGGCGCGGTCGTTCGAGTAGCCGTCGCCGTTCACGTCGCCGGAGATGCTCGGCGTATACGGCGAGCCGCTGCGGATCTGGCCGAACCAGTTCACGCGGACGGCGTCGAAGAAGTTGTAGAAGAGGTTGTAGGTGATCTGGTGGCGCGACTCGCCACCCGAGGGCGACCACGCGATCAGCTGCGGGTTGCCGATGGTGCTCTGGAAGCCGCGATACTGCTCGCGCACGCTGGCGAGGGTGTAGTTGAGCGACCAGTTGTAGCGCTGACTGAACGTCTGCGGCGCGATCCCGACGCGTAGCTGCGCGCTCCGGCTCATCAGGTCACTCCGCAGCTCGCTCACGCGATTGAACAGCTGACTGACGCGCGAGTCGCGCGAGGCGATGACGCCCGTGCCCGGGATGATGCTCCCCGCCTGCACGTACACCGGCCGGTTGTCCTCGTCCGGTAGGGTGAAGCTCTGCGACGGCTGGAAGTTGAGGTCGTAGTTGCTCGCCTGATTCAGGTTCACCGAGTAGGTGATGTCCCAGTTGGCGCTGAGGCGGTTGTTGAGGATCGGGCCGGCCCAGTTGAGGTTGGAGCGCACGCTGCGCGGCGACTGGAAGTCGTTGGCGAACAGGTTGACGTTGGGGACGTTGCTGGCGAAGACGGTGCCCTGCGAGCCGTCGGCGCACTGCGTGGGGATGGCGCCCGGATCGTTCGCGTACGCGCTCCAGTCGGGGATCGGCACGGCGGTGCCGACGCAGCTCAGCTGCTGCACCGCGGTCGCGAGCCCGGTGTTGGTCACCGCGTTCGACACGAGATTCGCGTTCGGCGTGCTCTGGAAGACGCCGATGCCGCCACGCACGACGGCGCGCGGGCTGCGGACGGCGCCCTCGAAGGCGGCGATCTGCGGCGCGGTGCCGTACGTCCACGAGAAGCCGATGCGTGGGCTGAGATACAGCTTGTTCGGCGTGACGTCGTTCCGCGCGCCGAACGCCTGCTCGACGTCCGCGTTGTACTGCGGCACCGCATTGAAGCGGTTGGCGTCGAGGCGGAGGCCGTACTGGATCTGCAGGTTTGGCGTGCGGCGGTACGAGTCGCCGAGGGCGAGGGCCGCGGTGACGGCGCCAGCGCTCTGGATGCGGTTGAGCAGGGAGCGCGTGAAGAACGCGGGCCGATTCGCCGCGAGATCGGCGAGCGAGTTGTAGCCGAAGGTCCCGAGCAGGTTCGTCGTCTGATCCTGACGGTAGTCGTCGTACTGCAGCTCGCTGCTCAGCTTGAGCCGGTGCTTGTTGTTCCGGCTGAACCAGGAGAGCTGATTCTGCAGCTCGGTCGTGAGCCCGCTGCTGCTCGTGGAGAGGTTCGAGCTGCCGCCGAAGCCGAGCGTGCGGACGCCGCTCGTGCCATCGGTGAAAGAGGAGTTCACGAGCACGCTGCCGTTCGGGAGGAGCGTGTACGGATCACCGTAGTTCCTGTTCCCACCGACGCTCAGCGTGGTCTCGCTGAGGAGGATCTGCTTCAGGTAGGTCGTGTGCTGGAGCTGTGCGCCGGCGCCCCAGTTCGTCCGATCGCCGCTGTGTGCCGGGAGCTCGGTCGTGAGCTGGCTCGCCGGCGTCTGCCGGTTCCAGTTCCCGTTCAGCACGAGGTTGTACGTCGTGCCGCTGCTCGAGTTGGTGGGCGTGTAGTTGAAGCTGCCGAAGAGGGAGCCCTGATCGCGAAGCCGATTCGAGGGGGTCTCGGCGCTCGTGAGCGGGATGCGCTGTGCCTGGGCGATGGCGAGGAGCCGCGCGACGGAATCGGGGGCGACGCCGGTGGCCTCGAAGCCGGTGGGATCGATGTTGAGCAGGGTGCGCAGATCGTTCTCCCGTCGTCCGAGCTGGTAGGCGAAGTTGTAGAACGCCTTGTCGAACACGATCGGACCGGCGACGGAGCCGCCGAGCGAGAGGTTCGTGTACTGCTGGCCGAGGGCGCGGGCGGCGGGATCGGTCCACTGGAGCGCGGGCGCGTCGAAGTTGATGCTGTTGCTGCGGCGGATGAAGTTCGACCCGCTGCTGCTGCGCACGTTGAGCTGCGCGCCGCTGAAGCCGCCGCGGCTCACGTCGTACGGTGCGGTGACGAGCGACGTGGAGACCTGCGCGTCGCGTGGCAGGGTGGAGCTGCCGAAGTTCGCGCCGTTGAGCGTGGTGCTGTTCTGGTCCGCCGAGAGCCCGAGCACGGAGAAGCCGGCCGGATCGCCGGCGGCGTCGAGGATCGGGGTGACGCCGGGGATCGTCGAGGCGATGGCGTTGAGGTCGCCCTGCTGGTCGGCGGGGACGGCCGCGCTGCTCGCCGACTGCTCGGTGCCGCTGACGTCGGGCGTGCGGTCGTTGCGGTTCACGCGCTCGCGCTCGGCCACGGCGCGCACCGTGTCGAGCATGGCCATGCGCGTCATCTGCACGTCGGCGACGAGGATGTCCTGGTCGGCGGTGCGGCGCACCTCGAAGCGCTTGGGCTGGTAGCCGATCGAGGTGACGGTGAGGAAGTAGTCGCCCTCCCCGCCGGGGAAGGTGATGGTGAACCGACCATTGCGATCGGTGCGGACGGTTCTGTTCACGCCACCGCCGACGGAGGTCGCGGTGACGTTCGCGTTGGCGATGGGATCGTCATCGTCGCCGGTCACCTGACCGCGGATGACATCGAGCTGCTGGGCGACGGCGATACGCGGCGACGCGACGGCGACGGCGAGGAAAGCGACGACGAAGAGAAGGAGACGGCGGACGCTCACGAGTACGGTCTGGTAGATGAGAATGCACGACGGTGCGCCACATGCGGGCGCATCGCCTCAGGTAGGTACGAGTTGGTGCGCGAGACTGTTGGTGTGTGTTGCGGGAATGAGGGAATGAGGGGATGAGGAACTGCGACGGCCTCGGGAGGCATTGGCTTCCCGAGGCCGTGTCATTCCTCATCTCCCCATCCCCTCACGAGACAGGACGACGACAGCGTGGCGACGGTGTACGCCGCCGTGTCCGTCAGCGCTGTTTGACTTCCTGGAGCTGGAGCTGATCGAGCACCGCTTCGGCGTCCGCGTCGCCGGTGGTGAGCGCGCGCGTGAGCTTGTCTTCCTGCTCGGGCTTCAGCTGCGGCGGGAGCGTCGGCACGTTGCGGTCGACGACGGCATCGATGACGAAGGGACGGTCACTCGCGAGGGCACGCTCCCATGCGCCCGCGACCTCATCCGGTTTCTCGACACGGACGCCGTCGAGACCGATCAGTCGGGCGTAGTCGGCGTAGCGGAAATCGGGGATCGTCTGCGTCGCGGCGTAGCGCGGGTTGCCCTCCATCACGCGCTGCTCCCAGGTGACGTAGCTCAGATCGCGATTGTTCAGCACGAGCACGATGAAGCGCGGATCGGCCCACGGGTTGCCGCGCGCCTCGGCGCGCCGCCACTGCTTGACGACGTCGATGAGCGAGGAGATGCCATTCATCTGCATCGCACCGTCGCCGACGAGCGCGATGACCGGGCGCGTCGGATAGGCGAGCTTGGCGGCGAGGGCGTAGGGCACACCGCAGCCCATCGTCGCGAGCCCGCCGGAGACCGACGCCATCATGCCGCGTCGCAGCGAGATGTCGCGGCCGAGCCAGTAGGCGGAGGTCCCCGAGTCGGCGGTGAGGATGGCACCATCGGGAAGCCGACGGTCGAGCTCGCGGATGACGCGCAGCGGGTTGACCGGATCGGCGGGCGCGTCGGCCTGTCGTTCGGCGAGCGCCGCGTCGTCGCGCTTCCACTGCTCGATCTGGCCGCGCCAGCTCGCGCCGCGCAGATCGTCGAGCATCGGGAGGAGCGCGGAGAGCGTCTCCGCCGCGTCGCCGGCGAGGGCAACCTCCATTGGATAGCGCAGCGAGAGATTGCGCGGCTCGACGTCGATCTGGACGCCGCGCGCCTGTCCCTCCTTCGGCAGGAACTCCGTGTACGGGAAGTTCGTGCCGACGAGCAGGAGCGTATCGCACTCCTGCATCATGCGATTGCTCGCCGGTGTGCCGAGCCAGCCGACGGAGCCGGTCACGAACGGCAGGTCGTCGGGGACGGCGGCCTTGCCGAGCAGCGCCTTGGCGAGCCCGGCGCCAAGTCGCTCCGCGACGGCGGTCAGCTCGTAGGTGGCGTGCAGCGCGCCAGCGCCGGCGATGATGGCGATGCGTCGGCCGGCGTTGAGCACGTCGGCGGCGCGCCGGAGCTCCTCGGAGCGCGGGAGCAGACGCGGCGCCACGAAGCCGGCGGAGGAATGCTGGCGGCCGTGCTTCTGCTCGGGCTCGAGCACCGCCGGCTTCTGCTGCACGTCGTGCGGCACGATGATGGCCGCGACGGTGCGTCCGCCGATCGCGGCGCGGAAGGCCCTGTCTATGAGGTGTCGGGCTTGGTCGGGAGTGCTGAGTGTCTCGAGGTAGCTGCTCGCGACGTCCTGCAGGATGCTCCGCAGATTCGTCTCCTGCTGCGTGCTGCCGCCGACGCCGGCGAACGCCTGCTGGCCGACGATGGCGACGACGGGCTGGTGGTCGAGCTTCGCGTCGTAGAGGCCGTTGAGCAGGTGGATCGCACCAGGCCCGCTCGTGGCGAGGCAGACGCCGACCTCGCCGGTGAACTTGGCGTGCGCAGTGGCCATGAGTCCGGCGAGCTCTTCGTGCGCGACCTGCACGACGTCGAAGCGCTCGCCGCCATTGCCCTCGGTGACTCTGCGCAGCGCCCCCAGGATTCCGTTGATGCCGTCACCCGGGTAGGCGAAGATGCGACGGACATTCCACGCCTGGAGGCGCTGCAGCAGATGATCGGAGACGGTGAGTTGGCTCGGCATGCGCGGGGAAGGCGCATTAACAGTTCCATTGCGGGGATACGGGGATACGGAGATACGGAACGACATCTGTCATCCCGAGCGAGCGGAGCGAGTCGAGGGATCTGCACTTCACGGGCGATGTAAGTGCAGATCCCTCGACTTCGCTCGGGATGACAGGACGGCCTCGGGAGGCATTGGCTTCCCGAGGCCGTATCGTTCCTCATCTCCCCATCCCCTCATCTCCTCGCTTCATGGATCGGCCCGCCTCTCTCCCGCAGCGAGACTGGAGGCCGGCCCGCGAGCACGGCCGCGATCTCGCTCACGATCGAGAGTGCGATCTCATCCGGCGTCTCGGCGGCGAGGTCGAGGCCGATGGGGGCGTAGACGTTCGGCGGCAGCGCGCCGCTCACGATGCCCGGGGCGCCATCGAGCAGCTCCACCGTGCGCCGGCGCGGGCCGAGCACCCCGAGATAGCGCAGCGAGGGCACGCCGAGCAGCGCGTGCACGTACGCGCGATCGTGCGTCGCCGCGTGAGCCATCGAGACGGCCGCGGAAAAGCGATCGAGCGCGAGCGATGCGGCGAGCGATGCCGGCTCGCGCACCGCATCGAGCTGGAGCACGCGCTCCGCATCGGGGAAGCGCGTCGTCGTCGCGAAGGTCGGCCGATGGTCGACGACGGTGACGAGCCAGCCCACCGCCGCGGCAATCCGCACGACGGGGATCGCGTCGGTGCCGCCGCCGCACACGAGCACGCGGACGGCGGTGCGCTCGCGGAGCGCCGACAGCTCGGCGATCGCGCGGTGCAGTGCTTCGCCGGCGAGCGGCTCGAGCTGCACGTCGAGCACGCCGCGGCAGCCGAGGCCGAGGCCGAGCACTTCGTCGTCCGAGCCGCGCGTGTCGTAGTGCGCGAGCTCCGGCGTGCCGGTGCCGAACAGCTCCGCGGCGCGCGCCACGATGTCCGCCTCGAGGCAGCCGCCGCTCACCGCGCCGACCGTGCTGCCATCGGCGCGCACGACCATCCGTGCGCCCGTGCCGCGATACGTCGAGCCGTCGACGTTCACGACGGTGGCGAGCAGCGCGTGCTCGCCACGCTCGGCGGCGTCGGCGAGTGCCAGGCGGAGACGATCCAGTTCGTGCATCGCGAGCCGGCTAGTCGCCGCGCCGCGCGGGCGTGAACGGCGTGACCGCGGGCACGATCCCCTGCGCGCGGCCGACGAGGACGACGATCACCAGCACGGTGAGCACGAGCATCAGGGGGAGCACCCACTCGGGGAGCCCCATCGCGATGATCGCGGCGCGGGCGACGATCGCCACGGCGACGATCGCGACGAAGCCGAGCGCCAGCAGGCGTGCGAGGCTCCCCCGCGAGGCGCCGGCGCGAGCGCGCTCCTCGCCCGCCTGCACGATCTCGAGCACGCGTACCAGGTCGCTCGCCCGTTGCGGGCGATCCGCCGGCTCCTTGGCGAGGCAGCGCATCACGAGATCGGCGAGCGCCGGCGGCGTGTCGGGGCGCCGTGCGAGAATCGGCTCGGGCGGCTGCGAGAGGTGCGCGGCGAGCAGCTTGCGCGGCGACAGGTCGCAGAAGGGTGGCCGGCCGGCGAGCATCTCGTACGCCATCACGCCGAACGAATAGATGTCGGCGCGGAAGTCGACGTCGGGATCGGCGGCGGCCTGCTCGGGCGCCATGTACGTCGGCGTCCCGACGGACATGCCGATCTGGGTCAACGACTCGCCGGTCACGGTGGGTGGAGGCGAGTCCTTCGAGTCGGAGACCGCCTTGGCGATGCCGAAATCGGAGACGACCGCGGCGCCACCGCAGAGGAGGATGTTGTCCGGCTTGATGTCACGGTGGATCACGCCACGCTCGTGCGCGAAGGCGAGCGCCTTGGCGACGTCACCGAGGATGCCGACCGTCTCCCCGATCGGGAGCGGACCACGCTCGCGCAGGTGCGAGCGCAGCGAGCGGCCCTCCTCGTATGGCATCGTATAGTAGGGGACCCCGCCGACCTGGCCCGTCGAGAGCAGGGTGACGATGTGCGGATGCTGGAGCTGCGCGGCGAGCACGATCTCGCGGCGGAAGCGGTCGACGTTCACGCCGCCGGTGAGCTCCCTGGGGAGCACCTTCACGACGACACGCCGCTCGAGCGCCGTCTCCCTCGCGAGGAAGACGCGGCTCATGCCACCGCCGCCGAGCTCCTGCTCGATCGAGTAGAGCTCGCCTAGCGCCGCTTCGAGCTCCTCACGCAGTTCCATTCGGCGGGCCGGCTGGTGTGGACACGCGTAGAACTCTAGGCGCGCGGACATCGATCGGCCAGACGGCGCGGCCGGCCGCTCCCATTGCGTGGCCGAGAGCAGCCGGCGAGCGTTGTGCGATTCCAACTACTGGACGCGCAGAACTCCGACCGGAGGTGCGAAGCGCCGGAGGGAGGAGTGATCACAGGAGACTGATGCGATCGATCGAGGCGATGTACCCGCGCGCCAGCGCGCGGCGTGTGGTCTTGCTGGTGGCGATGGCGCTGATGGCGGGCAGTCGCCATGCGGCCGCGCAGGTGGGAGGCGCGCCGCGACATACCGTCCTCGGGCCGGGGCTGCACCTGCTCTCCGTCCCGCGCGGGAATCTCGTCGTGCGGATCGGCGCGAAGGAGAGCTTCGTCGCCGGTGCGCAGCGTCCGGAGCTGGTTTCGGCGGCGCGGGCGCTCCTTGCCGCGCAGCACGCGCCGCCGGTGCGCTTCGCGCTCGCGATGGCGTCCGAGGACGCCACGCGCGAGGGCGACGGCGGGTGGAGCGCCTCGGGCGCGGTGAGCCTGGCCCATGAGCTCGCGCGCGCGCGCATGATGCGCGCAGGGGAGGCCGCGCTCCCATCGATGGGATTCTCCGAGGTCGTGCAGCTCGGGCTCTCCGGCGACGAGGCGCACGTCGTCCATCAGCCGGCGGGGTACAGCGACGCCGACGCCATCGTGCATCTCGAGGCCGAGGGGGTGCTGCTGCTCGGCGCCGACTACGCGAGCGACGGCTACCCTGATCTCGATCTCGCGGCGGGCGGATCGTTCGACGGGCTGGTGAAGACCATCGACACCTTCACTCGGAACTTCGGGCAGACGAGGGCGCAGTTCATCCCGATGCGCGGCGCCGCCACGAATGGGACGGCGCTGCGCGAGTATCGCGACATGCTCGTCGCGGTGCGCGACCGGGTCGCGAAGCTCGTCGCCGGCGGCGCGACGGAGCGCGACGTCGTCGCCGCGAAGCCGACCGCCGCGTTCGACGCCCGGTGGGGCCACGGACCGGTGAGCGGCGACCGCTTTGCCGCGATGGCGTTCCGGTCGCTCGCACGGCGCTAGAATTGAAAAGGACCCGTAGCAACCCGCCCCGCTCCCGCCATCATGCCTGACGACAACGGAAACGTTCTCTCCGACATCGCCCCCGACTCCGTCCGCCGCATCCATCTCGTCGGCGTCGCGGGCACCGGGATGGGCTCCTTCGCCGGCATGCTCAAGGCGAAGGGCTACGAGGTCACCGGCAGCGACGAGAACGTCTATCCGCCGATGAGCGACATGCTCGAGAGCTGGGGGGTGAAGGCGATGTCGCCCTACTCGCCACTCAACATCGACGCGGCGAAACCGGATCTCGTGATCATCGGCAACGTGATCCGGCGCGTGAACGTCGAGGCCACGGCGGTACGCGAGCGCGGCCTGCCGCAGATGAGCTTTCCCGCGGCGTTCGGCTCCCTCGTGCTCGCCGACAAACACAGCGTCGTCGTGGCCGGTACGCACGGCAAGACGACGACGTCGGCGCTCCTCGCGCACGTCCTCGTCTCCGCCGGCACCGATCCGTCGTTCCTGGTCGGCGGCGTGACGCTCAACGCGAACTCGAACTTCCGCGTCGGGAAGGGCGAGTTCGTCGTGGTGGAAGGGGACGAGTACGACACGGCCTACTTCGACAAGGGGCCGAAGTTCCTGCACTACCGCGCGCGGTCGGCCATCCTCACGAGCGTCGAGTTCGACCACGCGGAC
>Ga0070664_100002732_pt1 | contig 14243 bp, 8 predicted proteins | sample KBSC73metaG_FD_65863 | JGI IMG/M metagenome (GOLD analysis project Ga0070664, IMG submission 65863) | Corn rhizosphere microbial communities from Kellogg Biological Station, Michigan, USA - KBS C7-3 metaG | ecosystem: Host-associated > Plants > Roots > Rhizosphere > Soil ... | reverse complement strand
CTCGTTTTCGTGGAGAAGCGGTCCGAAAGCTGATGCCACGGCGGAGGCTTTATTTGATGAAGGCATGCGCAGCTTCAATGAGAAGCGATACGCTCGAGCCATCGACAACTTTTCCAAGCTTAGAACCGATTTTCCTTTCAGCCCGGAAATTACTCAAGTCGAATTGAAGATCGCCGACGCCTACTATTTGAATCAGCAATACCCGGAAGCCATTAACGCGTTCAAAGAATACCAGTCGATGCATCCGACGAATGAAAACATTCCGTTTGTCTTGCTGCGCTTGGGGCAAGCCCACTTCGATCAATTCAGCAATACCGAGCGCGATCAGAAAAATACGGAAATTGCCAAGGGCTATTTCGAAAATGTCATTAGCAGCTATCCAAAATCGCCCCAGGCGGCTGAGGCCAAGGAGAAGCTGGCAAAGTGCCTTGAGTATTTGGCTGAACACGAATTCAACATAGCTTTCTTTTATTTCAAGCAAGAGAAATATCCCGCGGCACGCGATCGCTTTGAAGAAATTGTGCGCAAGTACAAAGACACCCCCGTAGCCGTCAAGAGTCTTTTTTACCTCGGTGAGAGCTATCGAAACGAGAAAAATGTGATCCGCGCAAGCCTCGCATACGAGGCGCTGATCGAGCACTACCCACAGACCAAATTTGCCGCCGATGCCAAGACGCAATTAGCTTCACTCGACAACGAAAAACGGGATCCTTTAGCGCTGCTGCTCATGCGCGACCGTCGTCCGACAGCTGCGCCGACGCCGGAGGTGAAAGAAGATCCAGCGCTCGCCAAGTTGAAGGACATAAATCTGGTAGCGAAAACGGATGTCGTTCACGAGGAGCCTGGAGAAGAAAAAGGGTTTATGCGACGCGTGGCCGATAAGCTCAATCCCTTTTCCTCCAGTGACGCTGCAAAAAAAGAAGAGAAGCCTAGTGAAGATGTTATGGCGACTCTCGCAAAGCGCGGGCAAGCACAAAAAGAAGCGCAAAAAAAGCAGGAATCAGCTGCGGTGGCTGCGTCAAAAACTAGCGCTTCGACGGATCGCGGCAAAGCCAGTAACGTGGTGGATCAGATTGATGATTCCCTGAAGCAAAAGGGCATCGACCCGACTGACAGCAATCTGAAAGCGCCGGCAGCGGACCTGCCGAACACTGATGACTTGGCTAAAACGCCAAAAACCACAGACACGGCCGCGCTGCTCAGTTCCGTAGATTCGTCTCTCAAGCGGAGCGGAAAAGATGGCACAGAGCTGCCGCCCACACCCGAAGCTGCGGAGGGATTTAAAAACGCTGCTGCAGCCCAAGCCGAGATCGCCAAAAAACCGCAACCTGAGGAGCCGCCGAAAGATGTGCAAAGCAGCGGTATTCTAAGCAGCATCGATCAGAAGCTCGCAGCCAAGGGTGTGCAGCCGGGGCAATTTGACAAGCCGCCCACAGCGGAAGAGGTCAAGGCAGCAGCAATCGAGCAATCGCGCGCCAATACCAAACTCGAATTGGAACCGAAGCTCTCCGTCGAAAAGGGCCCGCTCTTTTTGAGTCCTGGGAATGTCGAGATTGGAGACAAACCCGCTACTCTGCCTGAAACCAACCCGTCGGACGCGGCAAGTGCTACAGCCGAGGTATCATCGCGGGTGCTCGTCAAAGGCCCGATCCGAACAGAGACCAATGCAAACGCAAAGGAGACAGCGGCGAAGCGACCCTCCTCGAGCACGGACGACGAATCGAAGGGAGTTTTTGATCAGCTCCGGCAGGAAGTCGAGAGTGCTAGCAAAGTGCTGAATCCTTTCCGGTGGTAGTCGCACCTGCGGGTTTTAAGAGTTTTCTTCCCGATTGTTTGATCCTATAACCGCCTCGACCACCATCCCGGGACGCAATCCGCCGTCAGAGATCACTTCGATTTCGATCTCGGTTTGTTCCGGTGCGTCCGACGCGCGGCTAACACGTGCAACTTTTCCGGAAAAGGTTTTTCCCGCCGCCCCCGCAGCGGTGAGAAGCGCCGTCATGCCCGCGCGAACCTCGGTGGCAGTCCGTGCGGAGGTCCTGCAGATTAACTTTAATCGATCAACGTCGGCGATCCTCAGAATCGCCGATGCTTCAGTAACCGTTGCACCGACATCAAGCCAGCGGTGAACCACCACCCCGGCTATCGGAGCAAGTATCCGCGCCCGACGCTCGAGTGCGCGATCTTGCGCCAGCATAGCTTCTTGTTGAGCAACTCGCGCTTGCGCCAATCGAAGTTGTGCGCGCGCCACATCAGTCTGCGCATTCGCTTGCTCCAAATCACGTCTGGCGATCAAGTTTTCGCGTAGCCATTCCTCGGCACGCGCCAATTCCCGTTCACTGACGGCGAGTTGTTCTTGGTTTTTCGTCCGATCGTCTTGAGCGCTTTGCAGCGCCGCTTCGAGTGCCTTGGTGCTTTGCATCCGATTGGCGGGCTCGATAACAGCGACGATCGAGTGGGCGCTCACGCGCTCGCCGGTCTTGAAGCGTATTGCGCTTATCTTGCCGGGGAGAGTGGACTTCACATCGATGGCGTTCAGGGGGGAAAGCTCGCCAGTCAGCCGTACTGTGGTCGGTTTGGCCTCGGCCGGGGTTTGCACCACTGGATTGGCTTTTTCCAACCTGCTCCACCTCGGAAGATCAGCCGCGCCCCACCAGCGTGCAAAAAGCGTTGCAGCGGCCAAACCACCCAAGACCGCCGCCGGCACCCAGTAACCGCGCCTCATGTGCGCGACCGAGCTATCATCTTGCGATCCCTCGGATCTGAAAAAGAAATCGGGCTACCGGCTGTTGGCCCGGTAGCCCGATTTCGGACGAGACCTGCTTGTCAACCCGCTTAACGCACTTTCTCCGAAGCGGACTCGATGCCCATGGGCGGCGCCGGCTGAGCCGTTTCTCTTCGCGCGCTGCCTCTGGAAGCGCGTAGCTTTGCCGGAAGCGCAATGAAGTACTCCTGGCACTTCTCGAGGTAGAGGTAGACCACTGGCGTAATGTAGAGCGTCAGAACCTGAGAGATAACCAAACCGCCCACTACGGCGATACCGAGCGGTTGGCGCGCTTCGGCGCCCGCGCCCCACCCGATAGCGATCGGCAAGGCGCCAAAAATCGCTGCCATGGTCGTCATCATGATAGGACGGAAGCGCACTAATGCGCCCTCGTATATCGCCTGCGCCGGTGGTTTCCCGTCGTTACGTTGCCGTTCCAACGCAAAGTCGATCATCATGATTGCGTTCTTCTTGACGATGCCTATCAGCATGATCAAACCGACAAATGCGTAGATGCTGAGATCCATATTGAAAAGATAGAGTGCGATCAAGGCGCCCAGACCGGCGGAAGGCAATCCGGAAAGAATCGTCAGAGGGTGAATGAAACTCTCGTAGAGAATTCCCAAAACCAGATAAACGACAAAAACCGCGAGCGCCAATAGCACCCACAAGCTCTTGATGGACGATTGAAACTCCTGAGCCGTGCCTTGGAAACTGGTGCTGATGGTTGCTGGCATGGTCTCCCGCGCCAGGCGATTGATCTGTTCGACTGCAGCACCCAACGCGACCCCTTCACGCAAATTGAACGAGATGGTCGCGGAGGGCAGCTGACCGGAATGGTTTACGGACAGCGGCCCGACCGTATAATTCAGCGTCGCGAGAGCGCCGAGCGGGATCATCGGCTGCGCGGTCGAGTTTTGTGTGGCGGTGGACCGAATGTAGAGCATCGACAGCGCCGAGGGATCGTTCTGATATTTCGGATCCAGTTCCACAATCACTTGATACTGATTGTTCGGCGTGTTGATGGTCGAGACCTGCCTAGTGGCGTAGGAGTTCCAAAAAGCTTCCTCCAGTTGACGCTGGGAAATGCCTTGAGCGGTTATGCCCAGAGCCGAAGCTCGGTCGCGATCCATCGCCACTTGCAATTGTGGATTTTTCAGTTGGAGATCGCTGCTGACATCACGAAAATCCGGCAGCGCGCGCAAGCGGTCTTCGAACAATGCCGCATTTCGATAAAGCTCGGGCGCATCGGGGCTCTGTAAAGTAAACTGATACAGGCTGCGGCTAAGCCGCCCGCCAACCCGGATCACGGGCGGATTCTGCAAAGAAACTCGGATCCCCGGCACCCGTGCCAATTTGGGGCGCATTTGGCGGATCAACTCGTCCGCTCCGAGAGAGCGGCATGACTTTAGTCCAAAATACGTAGAACACACGAGCGGCCGCTCGGATCGCGCTTTAAGTTTTATAAAGATTCGGCCCGTATTGCCCGATAATCCCGACCCGCCGATTCCGACACTGGAGAAAAATGCTTCCACATTGGGATCTTTGAGCACAATGTCCGCGAGCTGCTGCTGATTGCGCGACATCTGTTCGAACGAAACCCCTTGTGCGCCTTCCGTATTAATCAGTATCTGACCGGTATCTTCGCTCGGAATAAATCCTTTGGGCACCAAACCAAACATATGAACAGTCGCGGCAAGGATCACCACTGACGCCAGCATCGTCGTTACATGATGGCGCATGACCCAGGCCAATGTGACCTCATACCCCTTATTCATGAGATCGAGACAACGGCCCAGGAACAGGTACAACCGTCCGTGTTTCTCCTCCGCGGGCGGCCGCAAGTAACGGCTGCATAGCATCGGCGTAAGAGTTAAGGAGATGAAGCCCGATACTAAAATCGATACGCAGATCGTCACCGCAAACTCGCGCAGCAGCCGTCCGAGCATACCCGTCATGAACAGGATCGGAATAAAAGCGGCGACCAGTGAGATGGTCATGGAAATGATCGTGAAACCGATTTCCTGGGCGCCCTTTACGGCGGCTTCGTACGGCTTCTCGCCTTCTTCCATGTGCCGGACAATATTTTCCAGCACCACAATTGCGTCGTCCACGACAAAGCCGACGGCGAGAGTCAAAGCCATCAGCGACAGGTTATCGAGGCTATAGTCCAGCAAGTACATCACGGCAAACGTGCCGACGATCGACATCGGCAGAGCCAAGCTCGGAATAATCGTCGCGGACACGTTGCGGAGGAACAAGAAGATCACCAGCACGACGAGTACAATCGTACCGATCAGGGTCAGCTGGACGTCGTGCACCGAGTCGCGAATCGACTCGGTGCGATCGAAAAATACATCCAGTTTGACCGATTGCGGGATTTGCGCGCGCAAGCCTGGAAGAATCTCTTTGATCGCATCGACAACCCCGACCACGTTCGCCCCGGGCTGCCGCTGCACACCGAGAATGACCGCCTTCTTGTCTTTGAACCAGCTCGCAACCTGATTGTTTTCGACGGAGTCGATCGCTCTGCCGATGTCTTGGATCCGCACCGGCGCGCCGTTGCGGTAGGTCACGACCATGGACTGAAACGCGGCCGCGTTCAGCAGCTGCCCGTTGGAAACGAAAGTGTACGCGCGCGTCGGGGCGTTCAAGGTGCCCACCGGCAGATCAACATTGCTCCGCTGGATCGCCGCGACGACGTCGTCGAGACCGATTTGCCTGACAGCCATCTGATTCGGGTCGAGCTGCACCCGGACCGCATACTTCTGCGAACCAAAGACATCGACCTGAGCGACTCCGCTCACCATCGAAATACGCTGCGCCAGAATCGTCTGGGCAAACTCATCGACCGTCGATAAAGGAAGCGTATCCGACGTCAACGCCAGCAGCAGAATCGAATTGTTCGCCGGGTTGACCTTGCGGTAAGAAGGCGGTGTCGTCATGCTCGGCGGCAAGTCGCGCGCCGAGCGCGCGATCATCGATTGTACGTCCTGGGCGGCCGCATCGATATTGCGGCTCAAAGTAAACTGCAGGGTAATTTGCGTGCGGCCAAGTGTGCTCGTTGAGCTCATCGAGTCGAGGCCGGCAATCGTGGAAAAGTTCTTTTCCAAGGGAGTCGCCACGGATGAAGCCATGGTCTCGGCGCTCGCGCCCGACAAATTAGCGCTGACGGTGATCGTTGGAAAATCGACAGTCGGCAAATCGCTGACCGCCAGTGACTTGTAACCCAAAATCCCGAAAATCAGGATTCCCACCATCACGAGCGTGGTGGTCACGGGGCGCCGAATGAAAAGTCCAGAGATGTTCATGACGCACCTCGTTCATCAGTTTTGCTCTTGGTCTTACTCCGGTCTCCGCGTCCCTTTCGGCCTTCGCTACGCTCACCACCAGTGTTGGACGAATCGGCACTAGCAGTCTTAATCTCAACCCGAGAGTTAGGACCCAGTAAAAACTGTCCTTCACGGACAACGACCTCCCCCGGGGCTAGACCTTTGGTAATGATCGATTCGCCTTCCTGACTTTGGCCGAGGGTGACCGGCCGGACCTCGACCCGCTTGTCTTCTTTTACGACGAAAACTTGTTGCCCTTCAGGGCCGACTTGAATCGCATCCGAAGGAACCACAACCGCCCCTTCCTGCGTCGAGAGCGTTAAGGCAACGTTGGTATACTGACCCGGCCAAAGGCGTAAATCCGTGTTTTTAAACTCAGCCTTGAGTTTGATCGTGCCCGTGGTGCGGTCCACCGTATTATCGACAAAAGCAAGAACACCGCGTTCTGGGCGAGCTTGATCAGAGGGGAAAATAGCATCGACTCCAAGCGTGCCGGCCGCCATTCGCTGTTTAATATCGGCCAGGTACTGTTCCGGAACAGAAAAAGTGACATTGATGGGCACTAATTGGTTGATGACCAGCAGCGGCGTGCCATCATTCACGCGAACCAGGTTACCTTCATTGACGAGCAGACTCCCGACTCGGCCGTTCACTGGCGAATAGATATAGCAGTAACTGAGCTGGACTTTGGCATTGTCCACCGCCGCCTTGTCCGCATCGACCACCGCCTCCGCGGCATCCGCGTTGGTCTTGATTTGGTCGTACTGCTCTTTCGACACGTACTGCTTGTCCACCAATTCGCGGTATCGCTTCACCTGTTCGCGCCCGTTATTGAGCTGCGCGGCATCGCGCGCCAAATTGGCCTCCGCCTGCTTCAAAGCCGCTTCCAGCGGACGGGGATCGATCGTAAAAAGCAATTGTCCCTTCTTGACATCTTGCCCTTCTTTGAAATGCGCTTGGTTGATAATGCCGGTAACCTGACTTTTGATGGAAACCGTCGAATACGGCTCGACATTGCCGACCGCGCGAATTTGAACCGGGACGTTCTTTTGAACTGCGGTCGCCACCGTGACCGGCACCACCTCGCCACCCCGCGCGCGACCACTGCTACGGGATTGAGCGTCTGCTTTTTCTCCGCCGATGTTGTCCGAGTTTGTCTGCGCATCTCCCTGGGGTCTGTTGAGGGACCACGAGGAGTATTGCTGAAAACCAGCGAACCCGCCCACGACAATGAGAAGGCCAATCACCCAGAACGAACGTCTCATGCTGCGACCTTTTTGGCCCCCTACTTGATCGATCCTGGTTTCAAGACGCCGACCCGAGTATCGCCCATCGCGCGAGCGAGCTGGGCATCGGCGATTTTGTAGTCATAAATTGTCCGTATATAGGTAGTTTGCGCGTCAGTGTAAAGAGTCTCGGCGTCGGTCACTTCGATGATCGATCCGACCCCGACCTCATAACGCCCGCGGGCTAAATCGAGGTTTTCCTTTGCCGCTTTTGCCGCCGACTCGGTGGCGTTGATGCGTTCCTGGGTTTCCACCACCCTAAGGTAGCTCTGCTCGACCTCCAGCGCAATCTGCTGTCGGCGATCCTCCTCCTGGGCTTTGACATTGTAATAGTTATGTAGAGTCTCTTCGACTCGATTGGTGGTGCGAAAGCCATCGAAGATCGGAATATTCAGACTCAACTGAACTGACCATGTGGGCTGGAGCGGGAAAGTGTTGAGAGGGGTTTGATCGCTTACATGACGCCGCCCATAGCTGGCGTCAAAAATGATATCCGGCAAGTGGCCTCGGCGCGCCGTCGCAATCAATTGATCGGACGCGCGCCGCTGCGCGTCGAAGCTCTTTAACTCCGTGCGCGCGTCGAATGCGACGTCCCTGGCTCCCGCCAGGTTCATTGAGAACTGAATCTCAGGCGAGTCCTCCGCCACCGGTTGTTCGGGTAATCGCGGTGATCCCATAGCGTTTCGGAGCGTCACCCACGCCACCTTGACGGCGTTCTCGGCCGCAATCAGATCGGCTTGTGCTGTATAGAGGTTCGCTTCCGCTCGGGCGACATCAATTCTCGCGCGAGTGCCGACTTCGTAAAACCCTCGCGCTTGCTGGACCAGGAGTTCTCGGCTGCGCACCGTGTCTTTGCGCACGTTGACGAGTGCCTGCGCGCCCAAATAAACATAATAAGCCTGTTTGATGGATAGGATGATATCCTGATTGGTTGTCTCGTAGTCTTGTTTGGTCGCCTCCACCGTTTCGCGCGCTGCTTGAACATTTCCTTCGCGTTTACCAAAGTTATACAAGGTCATATTGAAAATCGCCTGGCTGGAAAACGCATCCGCCGCATGGTCATTGCCGCCATTCGTACTGCTCTGGGTGGTGCGGTACGAATTGCTCATGCTGATCGTTGGATAATACGCCGACATCTGTTGGCCGAGCACCGCCTGCTGTGATCCCACCCGCTCGCTCGCCGATCTGACTCTGGGATGATTATCCAGGCCGATGCGCACCGCATCCTCGATGGTTAGCAATTTGCCCGTCGGTGATACCGCGCTGGGCTGAGCCGGCGCTGCTTGCACTTGCATCTGGATTTCGGCCGCCGAAACCGTCACCGCAAGACCAAGCCAGCATCCGATGACGCAGGCGCTGGAGCGCAGTTTCCGGCTAAGGGTTCCCTCGGTCATACGGTTCCTCCTTAAGCGACGGCAAAATATATTGTTTTTGTGATCCGAAAGCAAAAACGGATAGAGATTAGCCGCGAGTAGCCGCGCCGAGCCGTGTTCTTGCGCGCTTATGGCCAAATCGCGAAGATCCTGAGCGGCGCGCCACTGCCGCCTGCTATCTTCATCGGCAGCGCGTAGATGGTTGCTCCTTTGGCGGGCAAGCGTTCCATTGCGGCGACGTTTTTTCATCTACCGCTTGCGCAGGTAAGCTCCACAGAACAAACAAGAACGATAAAGCGAGCAGCCATGTCATCTCATCCTCCAATGAATGCCTGAATGAATTAGTGAGAATCGTTAGCGGTTCGCGCGAAGCGCCTCGAGTTGGCGCCGAGCATCACCGAAATCGGGATTGATCTTGAGGGCGGTCTCGTATTCTCTTTCCGCGTCAGCGGGGCGCCCCGCATCGGCGAGCGCCCGGCCCAATTCGTAATGGGCCACGTCATCGTCCGGGCAAATCGTCAAGCCATCACGGTAAAGCGCAATCGTCTGCTCCCGATTTGTCGATTGCTGCGCTTTGTCAAAATAGTCGCGAAAAGCGCGGTTGCAATCTTGCTGTTTTTGGTCCTGAATTTGTTGCCCGGCGGCGAGAGCTTCCAATTCTTTGCGCTGGCGCGCGATCTCTTGTTCTTGCTCCCGGATCTGCCCCGCTTGTCGCTCTAACACCTCGGAGTTGCAAGCCGCCGCCGCGACCAGAACAATGCTGAGGAGAAATCCGTTGCCGGTGGATTTCATTTTTTATTCGACGCCGTGCAAGCCCAGATAAACTTTTTCGGCTTTGATCGGTAGATCTTTAATGCGTATGCCGACCGCATCATAGATCGCATTTGCGATCGCCGGCGCTACCGGAATCAACGCGCTCTCACCAATGCCTTTGGCGCCAAAAGGACCTCTTGGATCCGGCACCTCGACGCAAATCGGATCAATTGTCGCCGGCATGTCGCCCAGCGAAGGCAAAATGTAATCGACGAGATTCGGATTGATCAACTGCCCGTTGTCGTAGGCAATTTCTTCAAACATCGCCTGACCGATGCCGGTAATCGCGGCGCCGGCGAGTTGCTGCCGGCAGCCCAGCGGGTTGAGCGCCTTACCGACATCGACGGCAGTCGCGTATTTCAGCAGCTTGAACTTGCCCGTATCGACATCCACTTCCACTTCCGCTGCCCCGGCGGCGAGAAACCAAAACGCCGATGTACTCTTCTCGCCGTACTCGTCTTTCGTCGAAGTCTTGATTTGTCCTTCACCGACCAGAGTGCCGCCGCGCATACCGAAACGTTTGAACATCAGCTCGGCAAGATCCAGTTGGGTTTCCGGAAGGCGGACCTTGCCATCGGTGAAGGTGATCTTTTCTTCCGGAACGTTATACTCCGCCGCAGCGATCGCCGTCAGCTGTCGCTGAATATGCCGCGCCGCCAATTGCACGGCTTTGCCCATGTGAAAAGTAGAGCGACTGGAAGATGTCGTTAGATCGTAAGGCACCACGTCGGTATCAACACCAAGCACTTGAATTTTCTCTAACGGAATCCCGAGCTCCTTCCCGGCGATCTGGGCCAATACCGTTTCGGATCCCTGCCCCATTTCAACTGTACCGGTATATAAGGATAGGCTGGCATCTTCGTTGAGCTTGACCACAGCGCAAGAAATCGACGGCGTGATCGTCGCTTTGATCATGCAGGCGAGCCCCTTACCGCGCCGGGCACTGCCGATCGATGAATCTTTTCTGATTTTTGCATTGCTGGTCCCATCGGATTTCCATCCGATCGATTCCGCCACCCGGTTTAGACACTCTTTCAGGCCGATCGCGCGTAGAGTTTCTTCGGTGACGAATTTATCGCCTTCGTCGTAACCGTTCTTTTTTCTGATTTCGAGCGGATCTATCTGGAGCGCAGCGGCAATGATGTCCATCTGCGATTCTACCGCCCAGGCGGATTGTGACACGCCAAAGCCGCGAAACGCCCCTGCCGGAGGTTTGTTCGTGTAAACGGAATACGAATCGATTTTCAAATGGGGGATTTTGTACGGCCCCGCAGCGGTGTAACCCGATTTTTTTGCGACCCGGGGACCGATTTCCGCATACGCGCCCGTATCGAGATGAATTTCGCATTCCCGCGCCACCAAGGTGCCGTCGTTCTTGACGCCGGTCTTCATGCGAATCATCGCCGCGTGCTTGGTGATGGTGTAGAACACTTCCTCGCGCGAGAGCACGACCCGCACCGGCCGACCCGCTTTTTGCGCCAGCGCCACCGTGATCGGCTCCACTTTGGGATAAACTTTGCCGCCATAGCCGCCGCCCAAGTAAGGGACGATCACCCGCACTTTTGAAACCGGCACTTTGAAGATGTTCGCAAGCTGCGTTCGGACCACAAAAGGATTTTGCGTGGTTGCCCAGACGGTAATCCGTCCGCCGGGATCCACCGCAGCGATACATGCGTGAGTCTCGAGAAAGCTATGCTGGGTCGCCGGCAAGGTAAAGGTGTCCTCGAAAATACGATCCGCCTCGGCAAAGCCCTTTTCGATATTGCCACGGTTGAGCTTGAAATGGGTGCACAGGTTGGTGCCTTCGACCGGCTTCAGTTCAGCGAGATCAGCAAAGCCGGACTCCGGCAGCTTGACCGAATCATGAACCAGCATCGCGCCCGGCTTGATTGCTTCCTGCACATCGAGGACCGCTGGTAATTGTTCGTAATCGACCTCGATCGAAGCGATGGCCGCCTCCGCCGCATCCGCGGTAAGCGCCGCAACCGCCGCTACCGGATCGCCCATGTGCCTGACTTTTTCTGTGGCGACGATGGTTTGGTCTTTGAAAACCGGGCCGTAATAGGGCTCGATACCTTGATCGTGGAGAATATCGTCCCGCGTGAGCACCGCCACCACGCCCGGGATCTTCGACGCTCGCGAAGTATCGAGACTTTTGATTCGCGCGTGCGGATACGGGCTGCGCAGGATTTTCCCATGACACATCCCGGGCAGACTCATATCGGCGAGATATTGTGCACGGCCGGTCACTTTGGTTTCATAATCCAGCCGCCGAAAGGTCTTTCCGATATCGGCTAATTCCATTGACGATTCCAGAGTATTGCCGAACCCCTCACGCCTTACGCCTCACTCCTGACATTCTTGACGGCCTGAATGATTTCCTGATAGCAGCCACAGCGACAGAAATTTCCCGCCAGATAATCGCGAATTTGTTGTTCCGAAGGATGCGGTATCTCATCGAGCAGCGCTTTGGTCGTGAGAATAAACCCGGAGGTGCAATAGCCGCACTGCAACGCGCCAAATTCGACGAATGCTTCCTGCACAGGATGAAGCTTGTTGTGCTTGCTCAATCCTTCGATGGTCAAAACGTCGCAGCCATCGGCGTCCAGCGCCAGCATCGAGCAAGCGCTGATCGGTTTACCATTGACCAATAGGGTGCAAGCTCCGCAAACTTGGACATCGCAACCGAGCTTTGCTCCCGTCAGGCCAAAATGTTCGCGTACGAGATCCAAAAGCGTCAGGCGCGGCTCTACCTCAGCAGTCCTTTCTACGCCGTTCACTGTCAGCGAGATCGTCTTGTTCATTCCTTGTTTGAACTCTTGAATCGAAAATCCGAAACCTTCCTGAGCTGCGTCGCAGTATCAAAAATCAAAAATTTCTTAGTTTCTCACCGCCCGCTCGTACGCTTTTATGGCGGCCCGTTTTACCAAAGTCCCGACAATCGCGCGTTTGTACTCTGCCGATCCACGCAGATCGCTTATGGGATCGCATTCCTGCGATGCGGTCTTTCCTGCTTCAGCGGCCAATTCCAGTGTTATCCGTCGTCCCGTTAGACTTTCTTCGGCTTTTTGGGCGCGCACGGGAGTCGCGCCCACACACCCGAGCACGACGCGTGCGAGCTGAATAATTTCGCTGCCAGGCTCGAGTGTCAGTCTGACCGCCACGCCCGCCGCCGGTTTATCGACCACCGAGCTGCTGGAGAATCGCAGGTATTCAATTCCCGATTTTTTTGGCAGCAGTGGTAGCATCACTTCGGTAATGATCTCGTCATCCGCCAAAATGGTCGTGTAAAAATCTATGAACAACTCTTCAACGGGAACGATACGGTCGCCGATCGGGCCGGCGATTTTCACCCTGCCGTCGAGAGCGATGAAGATCTGCGACAAATCGGTGAGCGGCTCGCCGGACGCGAGGTTTCCGCCGACCGTTCCCATATGACGCACTCGAATGTTGGCGACTTCTCTCTCCGCGTCACAGAGGACCGGAAGTTTGTCACGCACCAGCGCTGAGGTTTCGAGCTCGCGATGCGTCACCAGCGCGCCGATCGACAGTCCCGCGTCGTTGCAGTGAATTCCCTTGAGCCCGGGGATCTTTTTAATGTTGATGAGCGCTCGGGGCTGATAAAGCCCCTGCTTCATCAGGATCGTGAGATGGGCACCACCAGCAAAAATTTTTGCTTCACCGCCGTTCTGCTTCAGGAGCGCGCAGGCTTCAGCGACGGTCGTCGGTTCGAGATACTCAAAATTTCGCATGCGCTGCTTGAATTGATGCTGGCTGCATCATGTATTCGTCATTCCGGCCAAGCTGGCGTTAGCTAGCGCGAGCCGGAATCCAGGCTTCGAAGGACCACCAGATTCCCGCTTCCGCGGGAAGGACAAGCGTATGGCCCTAAAAATATTCCCCCAATTCCTCAGGTCGAAGGTCAAAGATATTTCACCTTATCGACGCCCGGAATCTCGACCTTCTCGAATCTCCAGCGGTCCTTTATCGGTGCCGTCGCATCGATGCCCAATCCCGCGGTGACGCGCGCTTCCGGACAAGACGGATCCAAGGTCGAGCAGGCGATGCGCGGAATGATGATCGCATCCTTGTCCGCTTGAAAACGAGTCGCCATCGCCCAATCCACCTGCATGGGATCGAACGGATCGATATCGTCATCAACCACGATCACTTGTTTAAGGCCGATGCCCATGGACAGCAAGGCGAGAATGACGTTTCGCCCTTCGTTCTCCGCTCGTTTTTTAATCGAAACCACCACGTGATGGCGAAAGGTGCCCCCCGGCGTCATATTGACGCCGCACACTTCCGGCACGACCTTCTTCACCTCCCGGTACACCACCGCAGCATTGCCGTATTCGATCAGCGTATGATTTTCCGTCACCGGCATTCCGGTCAGCGCGGTTTGCCAGATGGGGTTCTGGCGCATTGTTATGGCTGTGACTTTGAGCACCGGAGCCTGTTTGGCTTCACTGTAGCATCCGGGATATTCGCCGTACGGACCGTCGGCGACCCGCTCACCGGGGATGGTGATTCCCTCGATTACCACTTCGGAGAACGCGGGTACTTCGACGTCGATGGTTTCACACTTGGCGAGCTTCACCGCGGCACCACGCAAACCCCCGGCGACGTGAAATTCATCGATGCCGAACGGCACTCGCGCCTGAGAGCCGACGAC
>Ga0070664_100002729_pt1 | contig 14247 bp, 9 predicted proteins | sample KBSC73metaG_FD_65863 | JGI IMG/M metagenome (GOLD analysis project Ga0070664, IMG submission 65863) | Corn rhizosphere microbial communities from Kellogg Biological Station, Michigan, USA - KBS C7-3 metaG | ecosystem: Host-associated > Plants > Roots > Rhizosphere > Soil ... | reverse complement strand
CCCTCGTAGGGATCCTTATCGGTGTCCTCTTCGCCGCCGGCGTCCTTGGTGTCCTTGGTGTCCTCATTCGGAGCAGCACCCGACGCCGGTTTCTCCGCGGCAGGCGGCGTTGCGCCGGGCGAGGCAGGCGGGCCGCCGGGCGCGGTCGCGGGCTTTTCCGACGGCGCCGCCGGCGGCTGCTCGGCCTGCATGTTCTGGGTCATCACGTCGGTGGCGGGATGCACCGGGGTATTCAGCAGCGCCGTGGTCGCGGTCATGGCGGCCACCGCGGCCACACCAATCGCGAACAGACTGAAGAGGATGTTGCGCATGAATTTCTCCTACTGCGGCGGCGCCGGCGCCACGTACCGCGCGACCCGGAACCCGATGACGTCGCTGGCCTGCATGGCGCCTTCGCGCCACGGAAACCGCAGCTCCGTGGCGGAGGTGGTGCGCCAGTTGGAACCGCGATAGGTATGACCCTTGCTGTCGTCCGGGCCGAGCGGATCGGTAACCGCCGCCGACGGCACGAACGACAGGTACTTGTCGTTGACCCACTCGGACACGTTGCCGGCGAAGTCGTAGAAGCCCATGGCGTTTGGCGGGAACAGCGCCGGCGCCGCGGCCGCCGGGAATTCGTCGCTGTGTCCTTCGAGCGCGCTGCCTAACAACCCCACGGCCTCGCTGCCGGCCCAGTTGGCGCTGCCCGAAACCACCGGCAGGTCCTGGCCCCAGGGATAACGCAGCGGCTTGCCCGCCGCGGCCGCGCGCGCCACGAACTCCCACTCGGCCTCGGTGGGCAGGCGATAACCGTTGCTGACTGGCGTGATCAGCGTGAAGCTGCTGGTGCCTTCCTCTCCCGGCGCGCTCGCGGCATACGCGGGAGGCAGGCCTTCCTGCGCGGACAACCAATTACAGAACTCGGCGGCATCGTCCCAGGTGACGCGCACCACGGGTTGCTTGTCGAGATCGAGCGACTGGTTGCCGATCGAGCCGGAGTTGTGCGATTCCTTGAACTTGCGGAATTGCGCATTGGTGACCTCTCGCTCGCCCATGTAGAACGGCCGCACCAGCGTGACCTTGTGTGAGCCTTCGTTCGGGCGGCGGCCCTGCTCGCGGCGGTCGGTGCCGGCCTGGAACGTGCCGCCGGCGACTATCAGGAGGCGGACGCCGTTCTTCGTGGTGATGCGCGCCGGCGAGTTGCCGACGATATCCTTCGGATCGGTGAGCTTGAACTCGAAAGTGCGACCGATGCCGGGCGCGAGCGCCAGGTCGGTGATGAACGGGTCGTAGCCTTCCTTGCGCACCTCGACGTGGTGGCGGCTGGCAGGTAGTTCGATGGTGGTCGGCGCCTTGCCGTGCGAGGTGCCGTTCACGAAGACTTCCGCGTCCTCGGGCTTGCCCTGGAAACGCACCGGCACCAGCAGCGCCGTGAGGCGCGCATCGAGTGTCGACTGCTTCGCGGCTTCGCCGAAGACCTCGCGCGTCCACGGCGCATAACCGGCGCGCGCCACGCTGATGGTGTGCGACATGCCGGGCGCGAGCTCGAGCGTGATCGGCGTGACACCGCGGAAACTGCCGCCCACGGTCACCTGCGCTCCCGCAGGCACCGACCGCACGGTGAACTGGGCATCGGCGGCGCCGAGTTCGATCGGTCCGATGGTCTGCGGCACGCCGGCATTCACCACCAGGCTGGAAGTCCACGCGCGCAGGCCGGGCGACGACACCTGCACGCGGCGGATGCCCGAGTCCATCTCGACCTTGCCGGGGGTGACGCCGGCGGGTTTGCCGTCGACTTCGATCTGCGCGCCGGCGGGCACCGAGCTGATGCTGATCACGCCGAAGTTCGGCTTCAGCGCCACCTTGAGCTTCTGCTGCTCGCCGCCCCCCGCGATGTTCACGCGCTGCACGTGGTCCAGGTAGCGCGGCGCCCTGAACGTGAGCGTGCGCTCGCCGGCCGGCACGTCCACCGTGCCCGGCACGCGGCCGATGCGTTTGCCGTCCACGGAGATCTCCGCGTTGACGCCACCGCTGTCCACCTGCAGCTTGCCGGGTAGTTTGACCAGGTGGATCAACGCGCGCGACTCGACCGGACCGCGCGCCAGGATTTTCACCTCGGCGGGCTCGTAACCCTTGCGCTCGGCGCGCAGCGTGTGTTGGCCCGGGAACACGAACACGCTCGACGCCGACTGCCACGAGAAGGCGCCGAGCGAGCGGACCTGCGCGTCGGCCGGCTGCAGTTCGAGCGCGATGGGGCGCAGCAGCGCGAACAGCCCCAGCACGGCCAGCAGTACCACACCCATGGCCCAGGCCAGGTAGTTCAGCTTGCTGCGCGGACGGCGCGTGACGCGCGCCGCAGTCGGCGCGCCCTCGACGTCGGGCACCTCGCCCAGGGCGATGGTGAGGTCCTCGGCGGGCGCCTCCACGGTGCGCACGCTGTCGCCCACGGGCGGCAGCGTGTCGGTACCTTCCAGTTCGAAGCGGCGCAGTGCGAGCTGGCGGGGCTGCGCCTCTTCGACCAGCAGCTGCGAGCCGGCGATGGTGATCACGTCACCGGCGATGACGATGCGCGCGCCCTGCACGGGGACGCCGTTGATGTAAATGCGCCCCTCGGGCGAGGCGTCGAACAGCCAGCGCCCGGCCACCGACCGCAGCGTAGCCTGGGGAACCGCGTCCACGGCCCCCGGCGCATCGAGGTGATCGGTACGTATGGCCCCCGAGCCGGGGTCGATGACCACCCGGCCGCCGTAATGCGATTCGCCCTGCGAGTTGCGCAGGACGATGTTGGCGTCGAGTGACAGTGAGGGTTCCATCTGAAAGGTAAGAGCCGGTTACCTCAGATCGGTTCCAGGCAGCGGATTACGATGATCTGCTCGCCTTGCCCGGGCGCCACGGTGATCTCGCGGCGCACGTCGCGGAAGCCCGCGCGCTTGCCCGTGACCGTGTATTTGCCCGGCTTCAGCGTGACCTCGCGTCGATCGAAGGCGCCGAAATAGCCGACGCGCTGGATCGCCACTTCGGTCGCATTGTCGGATTCGAGAGCGAGCATGACCGGCTGGTTGAACGTGGGAAGTAACAGTTCCAGTCGTGCGACCTGGGAGCGGATCACCGGCCCTTTGTTGGACAGTGCGCCGGCCTGGTTCAGCAGCCGCTGGGCCTCGGCCCGCACCGGCTCCTCGGCCAGGCGCTCCGGCCTGTCTATGAGTGCCTGCAGCCGCTTGCCCAGTTCCGCGCGTGGCGCGACGGCCGCGCGACCGTCGATGGCGAACTGCAGGGAAGGATCACGGCTCAGCGCCTCGTCGTAGATGGCCAGTGCTTCGCTCCAGCGTTCCTCGCTCGCGAACCGCGCGGCACGCTGCTCCTGCTCGGCGAGGCTGCGGCCCGAGCCGGTATCGGCGGCGCGTTGCAGGGCTGCCCCCACTTCACCGCTGTCGGGACGCATCTGGCGCGCCTTCTCGAGGTGGGTGCGCGCTTCTGTGAGGCGCCCGGCGTTGAGCGCCGCCAGGCCAGCACCGAACTCCGCGTTGAACGCGTTGTCGGCCGCGGTGCGCTTGACGCGGGCCAGGCCCTCGGTGGCGGCCACGTTGCCGGGATTGCGCTTGAGCACATCCGAGTAGAGCTCCTGGGCCTTGGCGAGGTCCCTGGCGTTTTCCGCGTTCTCGGCGTCGGCGAGAGTGGGCACCACGCCGCTCGCGACGGCTACCTTGGTGAGACCCTCGGTGGCCTCGGCATTCCCCGGCTCGATCCTGAGTGCCGTTTCGAAAGCCTGGCGCGAGTTCTCGAACTCGCCGGCGGTGAGCGCGCGCTTACCCTCGGAAATCTGCGCGGCCAACGCGGCCTGCAGCCGTGCTTCGATTTCGGTCAGGTTCTTGTCGAGCGCGACCATGGGGGCTTCGGCCTGGTCGTACTTGCGGCGCTCGAGCTGGCCGCCGATGTCATCGAGTGATTTGCGTGCGGCCGCGAATTCATCGCCACCCCAGAGTGCGGCGGCGTGCGCGTCGAGCTCCTGGACACGTTTGGTCAGCGCGGCGTGTTTTTCGGCGAGCTCGCCGGCTTTCTTTTCCACGGCCACGTCGGCTTCAGTCGGTCCCGTCGGCACATTCAACGTGGTGACGTCGACCTTCTGCTGGCTCGCGAGCTTGGGCAGCAGGTAATAGGCCACGCCGGCGACGATCACCAGGCCGGCGGCCATGAACCAGCCACGACGGCGATTGCGCGCGCGCTGTTCGCGCACCACCTGCGCACGCAGTTCGTCGACCTTGGGCAATATGCCCGGATCGATCTCCTCGAGCTCGCGTACGTCGCTGAGGATGGGTGGCTCGTCCTCGCCCGCCATCACCGCCGGGGTGAGGTTATCGGCGGCAGCGCCGAGAATGGCGGCTTCCGATTCGGACGCGGCTTCGCTGGGCGCGTTTTCGAGCCCGAGCGTGTCCTGCAATACCGCGTTCATCTCATCGGCCACGTGACGCATCGACGGCGGACGTTCGCGCGCCTGCTTGGCGAGCAGCCACGAGACCAGGAGCTCGAGGCGCGGCGGGATGGGCTTGACCGGCTTGAGACGCGGCACCGGCTCGGTCGCGATCTTCTTCGCATCGAACGCCGGATAAAAAGGCGGATACCCGGACAGCAGCTCATAAGCGAGCGCACCGAGTCCGTAGATGTCGTCGGCGGGCCGCGCCGGTTCGCCGGCGAGTTGCTGCGGGCTGGCCGAGAACGGTGAACCCGGTGGGCCCGAGGTGTTGTCACCTTCGGAGGCGCCCGCACCGAAATCTGCCAGCAGCGGCCGGCCGGCGCCATCGAGCAATATGTTCGACGGCTTGATGTCCCGGTGCACGATGCGTCGGCTGTGCGCATGTTCGAGCGCCGCGGCCACATCGATGAGCATGGGGAGGATCTTGGTGTACGCGGCGCCCCGCATCTGGCGCAGGTCGCCGCCGGTCGCCAGCACCATGGGCAGCACGGTGGCGTCGCTGTCGCGTACCGGTTCGTAGACTCGCAGGACGCCGGGGTGATTGAGCCGCGCCGTCAGCGTGAACTCGCGCTGGAAGACCTGCCAGGCGGCTTCCGAATTCGCGAATTGCGAGTAGAGCACCTTGAGCGCGACGTCGGTGTCGCGCAGTTCGTCACGCGCGCTCCATACCTCGCCGTACCCGCCGGCTCCGAGTTTTTCATTGAGCACGAAGCGGCCGCACAGCTTCGTGCCGGCCTGGTTCTGGTTTGTCACGATTAAGTGTGGCTCAGCCCGGCGGCTTGGCGCTACCACTCGTCGACGTGGAGCTGGTGCTCGTCGGGGCCTCCGGCTCGGGAGCCGCTGGTGGCGGCGCCGCCGCCGCGCCCGTCTCTTCCTCGTACAACTGTTTCAGCAGCTTGCGCCATTCGCGGTACTGGTCTTCGACCGTACCGGTGAGGCGCAGCGTGTGTCCTTCCACCTCGACCACCTGCGGCGCGACTTCGGACTGGAAGCTGGTGGTGAGCTCCTTGAGCGCGTCGGCGTGGGTACGCGCATCGGCGTATTTCTTGACGCCCGAGAGAATCGCGGCGATGCCGCCCATCGCGCCCGCGTTACGCGCGGCGTCGGCGATGCGGCAGCTGTCATAGGTGCTGCAGGAATTCGGCGCAAAGATGCTGGCGAGCAGCGCCGCGGCACCGAGCACCGTGCGGGTCCGCGCCGCGGAACGCGCGCGCATTTCCTTCTCGAGCTCGGTGAAGCTGGTCTGGCGCCAGCTGCCGTACGAGTCCTCCATCGTGTCGTGGAAGCTCGCGTAGTAGTCGTTGACGGTGTCGACCACGGCGGTGTCGCGCTCGCGGATCTTTTCGATGCGGCCCAGCGTCGGGTCACTGTCGGCCGGCATGCGCACCACCTGCGTGACGCCGTTCTTGTCTTTGGCCGTCATGCCCGCCATGGCGTCGGGTGCAAGGTCCTGCGCGAAGCGCAGGTTCGCCACCTTGCGGATGTTCTCGCGGTCGAGCGCGGTCAGCTTCTCGCGCGCCAGCACCATGTCGTTGGCGATTTCGGAATAGACGTTCTGGAAAGGATCGCGCGCCTTCATCGAGGCGCTGGTCTTGTATGCGCCGAGGTCGACGAGGCTCGAGTACCGCTTGTCCTTGATCCAGGTGCGACCGGCGGCGTCGGCGACCGTCACGTCGATGGCGAGGAAGCCACCGTTGGAGTCGATGAGCTGGCCGGTGACGATGACGTCGACGAACTCGGCGTTGTTCGGGATGACGCGCACCGCGCCCCACTGCGCCGTGCCTTCGAGCGTCTCGCGCAGCAGCGTCGGGATGTAACGCGCCTCGGCCTTGCGCAGGTCGGGATAGATGCGCTTCTTGGCGAGCGCCTCTTCGTTGTCCTTGATGTTCTCGGGGATGCCCGGGTCGAACACCTTGATGCCGACGTCCAACAACTCGGTTTCCGGGATGTGGACCGTGGCCTGCTGGGCAGCGACCTTGGGAATCGGTTTGGTCTCACTGGTCACGCATCCGGTGAGCGCGAGTACCGCCGCGATCACCGTGCCTGCAACTAATCTGCAGTTCATGACTTCACCTCATTCGCTCACTTCGCCGATTTCTTGTAATCGTTGTATTCCTTCCAGAGCCGCTCCTTGAGCTCCGGATCCGTTTCTTCCTCGGCCGCCTTGCGCAGCCGGCGCGCGACGATGTCGTCGTCGTTGCCGCTGGTCTGCGGACCGCCACCGCTGCCGCCGCCGGCACCGATACTCTTGCCACTCTTGTTGCCCTGGTTGCCCGACTGGTTGCCATCACCGGCATTGCCATCGGGTGATCCGGTCTGGCCAGCCGTGCCGGCCTGCTTGAGGTCGCCTTCGCGTCCGCCCGGGGCGCCACCACCGCCGTTGCTGCCATCACCGGCACTGTCGGCCGCGGCGCCATCGCCCTCGCCTTCGGCGGTCCCCTTCGCGTCGCGCTCCTTGGCGACGCGCTCCTGTTCCTTCTTCAGCGTCTTGTCGAAGTCGCCGAGAGAATCGTCGAGCGTCTTGTCCGCGCCCTGGCGGCGTTCGTCGGAAGTCTGCGCACCGCCCGGGCCTTCCGGGTTCGCGGTGCCGCCCGATTTGCCGCCCTTGGCGCCGTTCGAGCCCGAGCCACCTTCGGAGCCGTCCTCCGAGCCATTTTCGGAGCCATTCTCCGAACCGCTTTCCGAACCATTCTGCGAACCCTTGCTGGAGGTGCCGCTGCCATCACCGGATTCACCGGGAAGTCCGGGCAATCCCGGCGACGAGGTCGATCCACCGGGCATGCCGCTGGAGCCTCCGGGCATACCGCTGCTGCCACCGGGCATACCGCTCGAGCCGCCCTGCGAACCACCCTGGGAGCCGCCTGATGAACCGCCGGGCATTCCGCCACCACCCGAAGGTTGGCCGCCGCCCCCACCGCCGCCCCCACCACCGGAGGGCATTCCGCCTCCGCCCGAGGGAGGACTCGGCATTCCGCCGCCCCCGCCACTGGTAGATGCACAACCCGCAAGCGCAAGCGCCGCCGCCACTGCGGCGGTCATAAAGAGGTGACGGGTGCGCATGCGAACCTCCTGCGTCAATGAGTTCCGGCGGGGATACCGTCGGTTCCCGAGAAAAAGCTGCGCAGCTGGGTCGACATGCGGTTGCATGCCGTCGCCTGCACGCGCGCGATGAACGGCAACGGAACTATGGCCCCTACGATGGCGGAAGTTCCCGTGACGTTCGTGCCGACGCTACCCGCGGACTTGGCCGCTTTCAAATCCCAAATGGTGGCCTCGTAGGCCGATTCCTTCTGCCACCAGCCGAAGCCGATGCAGCCCGCGCCGCCGGGCGCCGCGCCGCAGGCCAGGCTGCCGCCACCATCGGTCTTGCGCGTGCTGCCGTCCAGCCAGACTACATAACGCACACCGCTCTCGGTGACGCGGTCCGCGACACCGGGCCGCGCCAGCAACGCGCTCAAAGCCTCGGGCCGAGACGGAGCCGTGCTCGGCTCGAACCAGGGAAACATCTTGTCGACGAATTCGTTGTTGTCGTGCACAGCGATGCCGTGGCGGCCATCGGCCATCTCTTCGCTCACGCAGTCCATGAAGGCGTCTTCGGCGCCCGCACCTTCGATCTGCGGCTTGGCGAGAATCACGACGCGCTCACCCTTGGCGACCGGGGTCGCGAGCTCGCGCGACTCCTCGATGCGTGCCTGCATGCAACCACTCGCGAATACCACTCCGAGGCACGCGCACGATATGCGTATCGCTTTCATGAGGAGCTCCCCGGTCTAGATGCAGGGTTTTTCCAATAGACGCGGCAAGTATGCCACGTTGCAGCATCTGCTCTTTGAGACCCGAAGCAATACGCCGTGGTTCCCATTTACATAGGCAATTCCAGATTCAGCTGAGGGTGAGTACGCAGGGGCGGCTGAAAAAGATGCGTGGGAAGGCTGAATTTTCGCTCTTCGGGGAATCCCAGCCGGCGCTGGGCCAGCCGGAAACGCTGTCGGATCAGCTCGGCCACCGGGCCCGTTGCGTGCATGCGGGTCCCGAAGTCGGGATCGTTGTCGCGTTCACCACGCATGGCCCGCACCTGCGACATCACGTGCGCGGCGCGCTCAGGGAAATGCTCAGCCAACCACTCGCGGAACAGGTCCTTCACCTCCCAGGGCAGGCGCAGCATGGTGTAGCCCGCCAGCGACGCGCCAGCCTCGCGCGCCGCCTCGAGCACTGATTCGATTTCATGTTCCGTCAGCACCGGGATGATGGGCGCGACCAACACGCCCACCTCCACGCCGGCGTCCGCGAGCACACGCATGGCCTTGAGCTTCGCGGCCGCTGCCGCGGCGCGCGGCTCGAGGATGCGCTTCATGTCCGGGTCCAATGTGGGAATGCTGAACATCACGCGGACGAGGTTGTCGCGCGCGAGTATCGCGAGCAGGTCGACATCGCGGGCCACCAGTGCCCCCTTGGTGGTGATGTTGACCGGGTGCCTGCAACGAACCAGCACCTCGAGGATGGAGCGCGTCACCCGCAGCTTCTTTTCGAGCGGCTGGTAGGGATCCGTGTTGGCGCCGAGCATGATCGGCGAGCAGCGGTATTTCGGCGCGGCGAGCTCGGCTTCGAGGAGTCTGGCGGCGTCGGCCTTGTAGAAGATCCTGGTTTCGAAATCGAGGCCGGGGGACAGGCCCACATAACCGTGGCTGGGGCGGGCGTAACAGTTGTGGCTGACCACGCCGTTGGCGATGAAGTCTTCGGTGCCGGTGGTGATGTCGAACAGCAGCACCTCGGTGTCGAGGGCTTCGATACGCGCCACCGCGTTCTGCGCGTCCGCCAGCACGGTTTCGCCGACCAGGTTGTTGCGCGTCGCACGCCCGGGGCCCATCAGCCTGTCGCCAACGGCAAGGTGCCGCCCGTGGTTGTTAGGCCAAACGAAACCCCAACCGCGTTCGTCCAGGAAACGATGCTCGGCGCTGGTCAGGAGCTGACTGCGGTTGGCGAGAGTGACCCGGTACGCCGGCCTGCTCACACTCCAGTGCGCGACAACAGTCGTGGTGGTGTAGCGGCGCTCCGAGCCGATCAGTTCCGTACCGATGATGGCTTCGCCCACATTCAGATCAGCCAGCGCCTTTTCATTTCCTGCTGCCATGAGCACCGGCGTGTCACCGCCCGCGCAGTAAATACAGGCATGTTCGCAGCCGCGATACGGATTTATCGATTGGCCGAAGCCAATATCGGGTGAGGTGTTTCGGCTGATGATCGAGCGCGCCGGCTCGGGCATCACGACGGTTTCAATCTTGTTAGGCGCTTCCTCTTCGTACCAGCCGTCGTACTCGAGTGTCTGCGTGAGTTTGTCGAAGCGCCCTGGCGGGTTCGACAGCGCTCCTCGTCCTTTGATTGAGCCGGCCATGTGCGCACTGTATTTCCGTACAGCGCGGCGGTAAATCCAGTATCAGGCGACGTGGACTACTGGATGAGTAGGCGCTCAATGAAAGCTGCAGATTTCACGATCTCCTTCCCCGATCTCCTTCCGCGGCACCTAATGCACCGGCTCAGGAAACTTGTCGAGCTTGCGCAGCTGCGGGAAAAGGCCGAGGTAACTGCCGACCACGGCGAGTGTGCACACGCCGCCCCAGATCATCGACGGCACGATGCCGACCCACGCGGCCTGCACCCCTGCGCGGAACGCGCCGAGCTCGTTCGACGCGCCGATGAACATCGAATTGACGGCGCTCACGCGGCCGCGGATTGAGTCCGGGGTCTCGAGCTGCACGAGCATGCCGCGCACGAACACACTGACCATGTCGCCGGCGCCGGCGATCGCGAGCACGATGACCGAGAGCCACAGACTGGTCGAAAGCCCGACGGTGATCATGCAGACGCCGAACAACGCGACGCCGCCGAACATCCAGGTGCCCGCGTGGCGGGTGATCGGCCGCAGTCCCAGCGAAAACGCCACGATCGCCGCGCCGACGCCAGGCGCGGCGCGCATGAGGCCGAGGCCGATGCTGTCGACGTGCAGGATCTTGTCCGCGTACGCGGGCAGCAGTGCGACCACGCCGCCGAACAACACCGCGAACAGGTCGAGCGAGATCGCGCCGAGCACCGGCTTCTTCCGCCACACGAACACGAAGCCGCCGAGGAAATCGTGCCAGCGCCATTCGGAGGTCGACTTCGCGCGCACCGGTTTCACGCCGAGCATCAGGAACATGGCCCCGATCAGCAACACCACCGCGATGCCGTACGACCAGTCGATGCCCAGGATGATCGTGAGGCCAGCGAGCGCCGGGCCGGTGATGGTCGCGATGGTGAAGATCAGCGTGTTGAAGGAGATCGCGCCCGACAGCAAATCCTTGGGAACGAGATTCGGCACCATGGCCTGCCCCGCCGGCGCCCAGAAGCTGCGGGCGACACCTAACAAGGCGGCGATGAAGAACAGCAGGTAGGCCTCGGTGCGCCCCGACAGGGTGAAGACGAGCAATGCCACGGCCGCCAGCAGCTCGAGCGAATACGCCAGCGCGATGATGAGCCGGCGGTCGAAGCGATCCGCGATCTGGCCGCCTGGCAACAGCAGCACGACGAACGGCAGGAATTGTGCGAGGCCGATGTAGCCGAGATAAGCCTCGTTACTCGTCAGCTTCCACATCTGGTAGCCGAGCACCACGTCGATCATCTGCCAGGCCAGCGTGGCCGCGAAGCGGCCGTAAGCATATCGCGCGAAGTCGGGGTGACTCAGTGCCTGTCGGGCGGGGGAAAGGGAAGTACTGCTCAAGGGACGGCGGGCTGTTGGGGGGTGGCAACTTTAACTGGTAACGTCGCCTTCCGTCGGCTCGTGCGCCGGATTTTTTCGAGGGACGACGATGAATGGCCGAATCGTTGCGGGGCTTGCGGCATTGATTCTGGGGGCTTGCGCGGCGGCGCCGCCACCACGCGCGCCGACGCCGGCAGCACCGCCGCCCCCACCGACACCCGACCAGCAATTCGAGCAGCTGGCGCGCCGCTATCTAGACGAGTTCCCGCAGCTGTCGCCGGTAGACGCCACGGCGCTCGGCGATCACCGCTTCGATGACCGTCTCGACGATGTCGGCCTCGAAGGCTGGAAGGCCCAGCAGGCGTTCAACGAGCGATTTCTCGCCGCGCTGCAGCCCATCGACCGCTCGAGCCTCACGCGCGCAAACCAGGTGGATGCGTTGCTGCTCGCGCACGAGCTCGAATACCAACGCTGGAAACTCGCGACGCTACAAGACTGGCGCTGGAATCCACTCATATATACACGGCTGGCCGGCGACGCCCTGTACACCCTGATCGCGCGCGAATTCGCGCCCGAGCCGCAGCGGCTGCAGAACCTGGGCAAGCGGCTCGACGAACTACCGCGCCTCCTGAAACAGGAGCGCGAATCGCTCGACCCGGCGCGCGTGCCGAAGGTGCACGCGGAGACCGCCGTGAAGCAGAACGCCGGCCTCGTCTCGATGCTGGAGGGCGAAATCGCGCAGCGCATCGCGACCTTGCCGGCCGCCGACCAGGAGACCTTGCGGGCCAGTGTGGCGCGCGCACGCAGCGCGCTGTCGCAGCACCAGATCTGGCTCGAGAAACGCCTGGTGCCCGAGGCCAGGGGGGACTTCCGGCTGGGCCAGGAACTGTATGACCAGAAGCTGGGGTTCGCGCTGTTCTCGCCGCTCTCGCGCCAGGAAATCCGCGCGCGCGCCGAGTCCGAGCTCGCGGCCACGCGCGCGGCCATGTACGACGTCGCGCGCCAGGTGCTCAAGGGACGACGCGGTGCGCCGCCGCTGCCGGAAAAACCCACCGCTGCCCAGCAGCAGCGCGTGATCCGTGCCGCCCTCGAACTCGCCAGCGCCGAGCGACCGGCACGCGACGGTGTGCTCGACGCGGCGCGCGCGGCACTCACCGACGCCACGCAGTTCGTGCGCGACGAGCGGCTGGTATCGCTGCCCGTCGAGCCGCTGGAGATCGCGGAGATGCCGGCGTTCAAGCAGGGCGTGGCGCTGGCGTATTGCGATTCGCCCGGACCCCTCGACGCAGGCCAGAAGACCATCTACGCGGTGTCGCCGATCCCCGCTGCCTGGACGCGTGCCCAGACGGACTCTTTCCTGCGCGAATACAACTCGCGCTCGATCCGCAATCTCACCGTGCACGAGGCGATGCCGGGGCACTATCTACAGCTCGCGCACGCGAACAGGTACCCGTCCACGCTGCGCGCGGTACTGGGCTCCGGCCCATTCATCGAAGGCTGGGCGGTGTACGCGGAGCGACTCATGGTGGATGCGGGTCATGGCGGCGGCGATCCCCTGATGCGACTGGTGCAGCTCAAGTGGTACCTGCGCACCATCGTGAACGCCCTGCTCGACCAGGCCGTGCACGTCGATGGCATCTCGCGTGCCGCCGCGATGAAGCTCATGACGGAAACCGGCTTCCAGGAAGAACGCGAGGCGGCGGGCAAATGGACGCGGGCGCAGCTCACGTCCGCGCAGCTGCCGGTGTACTTCGTCGGTGCACAGGAACATTTCGCGCTGCGCGCCGAGGCCCAGCAACGTGCCGGCGCGGCGTTCAACCTGCAGGCCTACCACGACCGGTTGCTGTCCTTCGGTTCGCCGCCGGTGAGGTTCGCGCGGCAACTGCTGTTCGACCTGCCGGTCGAGTAGTTAGGCCGCGGGAGGCGGCGGGTCGTCGCGCGTGGCCATGCCGGCCACGGACTGCGCCTTTTCCTTGATCTTGCGCAGCCAGCTGCGCGCCCAGGCGAACTCCAGGCTCAGGATGCCGAGGCCGACGGGAATGACCACGAATGCCGGACCTGGCAGCACGATCATCAGCACTCCGACCACCAGCACCGAACCCCCGACGAGCCCGATGGCGATGCGCTTGGCGATGCGGTATGTCCCGAACAGGGGGTGCTTGTCGTCGAACACCAATAAGGACCTGATGACTGTTGCGGGCGGCATTTTACGTGAGACACCGCGCGCCGCCGCGCGGTTCCCCGGGCGATCACCGAATCGCGCTCAGGAACCGAGAAAAATCCGGTAGACCGGATTGTTAGTCTCGTCGCTGTAGGAGTAGTGCAGGACGTTGAGGTGATCGAGGAACTCCGCGGTGTCGGACGGCGGCACGTCGATGCCGGCGAGAACGCGCCCGTAATCGGAACCATGGTTACGGTAATGGAACAAAGTGATGTTCCAGCGTGTGCCGATGGATTGCAGGAACTTCAGCAGTGCGCCTTTGCGCTCGGGAAATTCGAACCGGTACAGTCGCTCATTGGCGACGCTGCCGTTGACGTGGCCGCCAACCATGTAGCGCACGTGCAGTTTCGCGATCTCGTTGTCCGTCATGTCGGTCACGCCATATCCCGCGGCGCGCAAGGAACCGATGACTTCGTCGCGCTCCTCGCGGCCGCGCGAGATCCCGAAACCCACGAAGATCTGCGCACGATCGCGGCTGCCGAAGCGGTAGTTGAATTCGGTGATCGCGCGCGAGCCGAGGATCTCGCAGAACTTGAGGAAGCTGCCCGGCTGCTCGGGAATCTCCACGGCCAGCAGCACTTCGCGCGCCTGTCCGACGTCCGAGCGCTCGGCGACGTATCGCAACTGGTCGAAGTTCATGTTGGCGCCGCTGTTGACGGCGACCAGGCGTTTCCCGGTCCACTGGTTGAGCGCGCAGTACTTCTTGAGGCCCGCCACGGCCAGCGCGCCCGCACCTTCAACGATGGAGCGCGTGTCCTCGAAGATGTCCTGAATACCGGCGCAGATTTCGTCGGTGTCCACCAGCACGATTTCGTCCACGTGCTCGCGGCACAGGCGGAAAGT
>Ga0070664_100002727_pt1 | contig 14251 bp, 10 predicted proteins | sample KBSC73metaG_FD_65863 | JGI IMG/M metagenome (GOLD analysis project Ga0070664, IMG submission 65863) | Corn rhizosphere microbial communities from Kellogg Biological Station, Michigan, USA - KBS C7-3 metaG | ecosystem: Host-associated > Plants > Roots > Rhizosphere > Soil ... | reverse complement strand
GCATCCAGTCCCCACTTACGTCCATATCCTTGAGGGAACATTGACGGTGGAACTTGAGGATGGCTCTCGCCAAGCATTTAAAGCCGGGAGCGGATTTTTGGAAGTTGTGAACGCCTGGCATAACGGAAAGAATTTAGGAGAGGTGCCGGTAAAATTCCTGGTGGTCTTTGCAGGCGAGGAAGGACAACCTAATCTCATCCGACCGGAGAAACATAGAACATCGACCACGACACACTGATTTAAAATGAGTTGTTTTTGGAGGATGCGAGAATCGGCAAGCCCCTCGACCCCCTCATTGAGCGCGCTTTTGAAGTCCTCCCGTTTTATTGCGAGGGCAGGACCTGTACCCTATCGAACAAACAAAACTATTAGTTCTGGAATATCAATGTTTTATACAACACCTAGCTGTCTCGTTTTGAACAGACAGGGGGGAGTAAAAAGTGGAAAATAGATCTACTCTAAACATTTGCGATGCAGTTGGACGCTTCACGAACATCAACATCGCGCGCCGGCGAATCGCTTCGCATTCTCGTGGCCGATGATTTTGTCCTCTTTCGGGAGTCCCTCTACAGTCTTTTTCAAGAGCACAAATCATTGACAATCGTCGGTGAAGCCGCAGACGGGGAAGCAGCCATCGAGATGGCCTTTCGGCTCACTCCTCACGTCATTATTATGGACGTGAAAATGCCAAGGATCAGTGGGGTCGAGGCCACTCGCAAAATCAAACGTTTTCTTCCACGGGTACACGTCATTGGCGTTTCCACGCGAGATGACATCTTCATAAAAGAATCCATGAAAGCCGCTGGATCCTCACACTTTGTGACGAAGGACTGCGCCCACATCCTTCCTGACGTCATTTCCAGCATTACAGGCTGGCCCGTCACGAATGATCACATTTTTGAGGGTCCTCTTGACTAGAAAAGAAGCTGACTCCTTAAGAGAGAAGTGGATCAGCGAGGGCAACCTCCCTTGCAATCACATTTCGCTGAGTTTGAAACAAACGGACACCGGGTATTTAATGAGAAACTTACTTTCCACGCAGTGCGGAGCTGAAGTAAAACGAACCAGCCTGCAACGGGCTGAGTTTCATGGTAGAGGTTTGTGCTGAGCCAGTCCGTCCAAAATCACTGGTGACAAAATAAGCCCGAAAGATCCATGCTTCCTCTCTTTTGAAGGTTGAAACATGGCACGAAAACCACCTACAGGTTTCAGTTCCCACTCATTTCTCACTCAACCCGGTCCAGGCAAAACGTTCAAGAATTGGTCTCCAAAATATACCGTCTTTTCGCAGGGCGACAAGGCCGATGCGGTCTACTATCTTCAGCACGGCAAGGTAAAGTTGACGGTGGTCTCAGCCCAAGGGAAGGAGGCTGTTGTAGGCGTGTTGGCTGCCCAACAGTTTTTTGGCGAGCACTGTCTTACCGGCCAAACAGTCCGTACGACGACAGCGACGGTGTTGGAGGCAGCACGAGGCGTACGTATTGCTCGATCCAAGATGGTCGAGATTCTCCGAGCCGAAAGTGCCTTCAGCGCACTCTTTATGAAGTACCTCTTGTCTCACAGTCTGCGTATCCAGGATGATTTAGTGGATCAACTGTTTAATTCAAGCGAGAAACGGCTGGCGCGAGTGCTATTGCTCTTAGCGAATTTTGGAAAGCAGGGAAAACCTGTGACAACCATTACCAACGTCAATCAGGCCATGCTCGCTGACATGATCGGCACCACCCGGCCTCGCGTCAATCATTTTATGAACAAGTTCAGGAAATTGGGTTTCCTCGACTACAATGGCACCTGACGCGTGCATAGTTCCCTTCTGAATATTGTTCTACACGATTAGTGAACTGCTGGCCCTGTGCCTCTCATAGACCAATAAGTCTCTCAATGCCCTGCTCTTGGCTTTCCAGCTGATATTCGCTCTTTTCAGAACTCGGACATATCTCTTAGATACACCCGCCAAAATCGACTTGGCGAAGCACTTCATACACAACCACCGCGACAGCGTTGGACAGATTCATACTGCGACTGTCGGGCAGCATGGGAAGGCGGATCCGCCGTTCACCGGCATACATCGACAACAGCTCTGCTGGTAATCCCCTCGTTTCCGGACCAAACAAGAAGGCATCGCCGGCCTGATACCGGTTGGCGTCGTAACGTTGTGTTCCCTTGGTGGAGACGGCAAACACCCTGCGGTCGTGGAAGTGTTCCGCGCACGTCACCCAATCGTCATAGACCTTGACCGTTGCATACTCATGATAGTCCAGCCCCGCTCGGCGCATCTGCCGGTCATCCAACGAGAAGCCTAACGGTTTCACTAAATGCAGCCGCACCCCGGTGTTGGCGCAGAGCCGGATGATGTTCCCCGTATTCGGGGGGATTTCCGGTTGATATAAGATCACATCAAACATGGATTTTTCTTCCTCCACGAGCCTCAAAGCGCCACACTTTACGCTGAAGCACCATCATAAATGAACTGCCGCCCTGCTAGGGCGCTCCCTAGTGTCTGCCTTTCCGCCCGTAACGGATGCTGAATCGATGGACCAGCTGCTTTATCGAGTTCGCGTTGCCGCCCTCCTGATTCTTCTCTTGCCGCTCTTCCCGATTTCGCCCTCCTATAGCCAGGAGGAAAAAGATGAAACCCCGACCCCGCTGGCTGGCGAAGAGTTCGATACCGAGGTGATGGGCGAGTCGGTCAAGGTGGCAGCACGGGATCGAAAGAGTGTCACGGCCGCGAGCTTCGGCGTGCAGTATCTTCCCGACGGCCCGACCTTTTATCAGGTCCTGCCGTTCGGTGCGCTGTACGTCTGGCGTAATTCGGACGATCTCAAGCAGCGATTTCGCGGGACCTTCTCCGGTCCGGTGAACGACTTGACCTATAACGTAGGGTCGCACTCGTCCAGCGGATGGGAGCTTCGGATGACGCTCAACACCATGATCATTCCACTCGGGCGATCAGAGTATGTGGAAGGGCAGATCATCCGCGATGTCGAACTCGAATGGAGTTACGTCTTCGGAGGGTTAGGGATCGCCTATCGCAAGCTCTTGGACCCGGGCCATCAGGATAATGCGCTCGAAATGTCCTTGACCTATGAACCGGGCTATCGGTGGTTCAAGGGCACGAACAAGACGAGCCCGAATTATATCGTGCCGGACGATACCTACGAAGGGCGCGTGCATGCGCGAATTCGACGAGATGCGTTGGAACGCAATCTGATGGAACTCCCGCACCGGGGCTTTGCATTTGGCGGGGATTTTTTTTACGGACATCGCGCCAAGTGGAGCGCCTGGGGAGGACCTCCGTTGGGCCTTTCGAACGAGCGCGAGTACTTGATGGGAAGCGTGTTTGCCGTCGGCGCGGCCGGCGTCCCGTTCGTCAAGAGCGAGCGGCACAGGCTCGTCGCTTCGGTCTATGCTGGAATTGGACAGAACCTTGACCGGTTTTCGACCTTCCGCCTGCCCGGACGGCCGACCGGATATGAATGGGAGGCGCTGGCCCTGCCCATGATGCCCAGCGTCGCCTTTAACGAATTATATCCGCGAAAATACGCCATCGGCCATCTCGAATACCGCTATGAACCGATCTTCTTTATTTATCCGTACATTCGCGGATCCTGGGGCCTCGTGGAACAGTCACGCTTTCAGCCGGACGGCTCGATTCAATTCAAAATGGACGCCATGCCCGCCGTGGGTGGCGGCGTCGTGACCGGCGCGCCGTGGCGTTCCCAAGTAGAAATCAATTACAGCTACAACTTTGGGATTTACAGCGACCATGGAGGGGGCCAACCACTACCGGGCCGTCACGGCTTTTTTGTCTTCTGGTCCAAAGAACTATGAGTCATCAACCACTTCCATCCCGCGAATCCTTTGTCCGGGCGTCGTCTCTCAGAAAATAAGCAGACCTACGTTATAATGAGGTCATCATGTCTGGACCCTCCGGATGCGCCATAACCCTGTTCCTGTTGCTCCAACTGGTTGCCGGAGCAATCGTATACGCCGATGGTCCGCAGGGTCTTTCTGACGGCCAGATCATTGAACGTGCAAAAGCCACCTGGGAAAGCGGAGCGTCGACGCCGGCGCTCGAAATCCTTGATCAAGGCATTGAAGCCAATCCGGAAGCCCTCCCGCTCCATAAATTACGCGGTGACATTCTGACGACGTCTCGCGCATCGCAGGAAGCGCTGCAGGCCTATGAGGCGGTGCTCGTGCGTCAGCCCAGCGCACTCGACGTCCGGTGGGCCAAATGGAGTCTGTTGGTGCGGTCCGGACGCGGAGACGAATCGATCGAGGAACTGCGCCGCATCGCGGCCATCGACACGGAAAATCCTCTCGCCTATTTTCGTCTGGCGCGCGAACTTCGGAAGCTCGATCGGCTGGAAGCCTCCCTTGACTCGTACAAGCAGGCCGTCGCCTTGGCACCGGAGATGTATACCTGGCGGCTGGCCCTAGCACGAGCCCGCTTTGATGTCCTGGATTACGAAGGCGCGGCGAGTGACGTGCAATACGTGCTCGATCACATTCCGGATGGCTCACCGCTTGAACTGCCGGCCAATACGCTCGTGACCGTCTTTCACGGACATTCGCAAGACCGCGGCCGGCGCTTCGATCCCGTCTTCACCCCGAGGGACATCACTCCGGAGCAATTGAAGGAGTGGGCGCTCATGCGCGCGGACGCCTGGAGAATGTTCGTCGCCGGCCGCTACGGGGAAGCCGAGCCGATGTATCGAAAACTGTTGGAGTTGAATCCGCGCGATCCTTCGGCCACCCATCAATTCGGCCTGACCTTGATGCAACTTGGGAAATGCGAGGAGGCGCTCCCGGTCTTCGGCAAAGTGTCAGATCTCGATCCCACGGAAGACCAGTACGCAGACATTGTTTTCCGAATGGGACAATGCCTCGTGGAATTGGAACGGTGGGAAGAGGCGTTCATGCACTTCCACACGCTGTATGAGAAGGCCGTCCTCTTCGACCTCCAGAATAAAGATAACGCCCTCCCTCCAGGCACCCGCGTGCTGGACAGAAGAAAAATCCTGCGCTGGCTGGATAAGGTCCGCCCGCACGTCCCGGCTGAACTGGCCGACCTCAAGACCGAACCGTCATCGGAAACGGCTCCCTCTCCTGACCCGAAGCCTGCCGACGCAGGCCCCACCAAGGAGGAAATGGAACAGGTGCTGAACCGGCTCAAGCCCGAACCAGCTTTGGATACCGGAGGAACCTTGGCGGGCCGCGATGCGGACTTCAGCTGGTTCCGATTCGTCATTCCCGCGGGAAAAGTCATGCGCGACGATCTGCCCACCGGGCAGCATGATTTCATTCCGCTCAATCCGAGCGACAGTTTTCCCCACACTCAGCAAGAGATCTACCTGGTCTTCCGGCTCGTGTCAGACTCCTACGACGCCGTTCCTCTCGCGACGCAATGTTTTCTGGAAACTTCAGAAGCGATGGGGCAGGCACGGGTGCTCGCCCAGGACCACGTGCTCATGGCCATGAGCGACCAATCAGGCTATTTCAGACTGGTGGCTCCGGAGCGTGGATGGACGCCCGGTCTCTACCGGTGCGGCCTATTTGCCGGCGAACGGACCTCTGCCTATACGCAAGCCGACGAAGTGCGCTTCCGCATCATCCACGCCAATCATCGGTCGTAACCGCTCGGTCATTCCGCGCAACAACTGGCCGATCCGGACTCGCCCTCCGCAGGTGCCCTCCTTTCCATGGATCGACCCTGCTGACACGGTAATTTCCAGGGTTCGTGCCGTCAAACACCCTGGGTGCGGTTCTCTTCTAGGGGATGTCCTAATCACGATCGACGCTTCCGGCCACATACAATGTTTCTAGACGGTGGGTGATCGATTGAAATGATGCAAGGAGACTGAGATGGCATATCGGCTTTCCCCTTGGATAGTTCTGCTTCCGTTTCTCCTCATCGAGACAACCGGCTGTGTGACCAACCCCTATACCAAGCGCTGGCAGTTGTTGATGGTCCCGCAATCCTACGAATCGAATCTTGGTGCTCAAGCCTACCAGGATGTGCTGAGCGATCCCAAGGTGAAGATTTCACACAATCCCTCGGAAGTGGCACCGGTGCAGCGAATTGCCACCCGGATCATCGAAGCGGCCAAACAATCGAAATATGCTGAAGCCGCGAACGAGTACAAATGGGAAGTCACCGTGATCAAGGACGATGGTACGAAGAATGCCTTCGCCCTCCCCGGTGGAAAAATCGCCGTCTACACGGGAATCTTTCCTGTGGCCGACAATGAGTCCGGACTCGCCGCGATTGTGGGACATGAAGTCGTTCATGCGCTGGCCCGGCATGGTTCCGAGCGCATGAGTCAGGGGATCCTCGCGCAAATCGGTCTGGTCGGCGCTTCAATTGCGATGCAAACTCAAGGCTTCAGCCCGGTGACGAGTCAGGCGACCATGTCCGCGCTCGGCGTCGGGACGCAGGTGGGCGTGCTGCTGCCGTTCAGCCGGGCACATGAATCCGAAGCGGATTATATTGGTCTGCTGCTTGCGGCGGATGCCGGTTATGATCCCCAGGAAGCTGTTCGAGTCTGGGAGCGCATGCAGCAGTCAGGCGGCCAGCAGCCCCATGAATTCCTCTCCACACATCCGGGGCACGAAACTCGAATTAAGCGATTGACTGAACACATGCCTGAAGCCCTGGCGCTCTACCATCAGGCGAATAAGGCTCCGGTCGCGCAGCTTCCCCCGATAGGCGCCGCCACAGGAACGCCCTTCGCTCATCAGCAGTGAGCGTATCGACTCCGTTTGGACTTCCATCCCTCGCGATCAGCGACACCTTGCCACAACTGCAACCTGAACAGAGGGCGCGATCCTGGAAAACTTCCATGGTGCTATGGAAATTCTCCAGATTGCCTCGACGAATCGATCACCAATGACCATCCTGCTTTTCATTGCTAAGCACTTGATCTCTCAAGACAACTCTTACTGCCGAGCCTCCACTGCCTCCCGGCATGATCCCTGCTGATACGCACCTCGATGCACCGTCACGCCTCCGTCCTATTGATCGACGACAGCCCCGGCGAGCGCGAGCTCTTCCGCCAGGCCCTTCTGCGCATCGATGGCGATGTCATCCTGTATTTACATCAGGACGGCGAGGCGGCCCTGCATTTTCTGAGGCACCGGTCGGAACTGCCTGCACTGATCTTGCTCGACTGGCATCTCCACCACGAATATGGAGACGTCTTCCTCAAGCGACTCCGGGAGGAGCCGCGGTTTGCAGCCATTCCGGTCGTCGCCTTCACCACCTCGGACCATGTGACCGACCTGTCGGCCGCCTATGCCCACACCGTGAACGGCTATGTGGTCAAGCCGGAGACGTTCGAAGACCTCGTGCAATGCGTCGGCGACATCTGCCGGTACTGGTTGATGAGAAATCGCACCCCGTATTGGGTCGAAACCACATGCTGACCCGCGCGGCCCTGAAAAATCCTTACGCCGTGTTTGCCTTGTGCATGATTGCGCTCGTGCTCGGCGCCGTGTCGTACAAGAAGATGCGTGTTGATATCTTTCCCGAGATCAAAATTCCGACCATTCTGGTCACCACTTTCTATCGGGGCCTCAGTCCCAGCGAAATGGAAGGGGCGATTACGCTTCGCATGGAGCAGCGGTTCGTGGAAGCGAGCTACGTCGAGCATATCGAGTCGCAATCTCTCGCCGGCATGAGTTACATCAAAGTCTTTTTTCAACCCGAATACGGCATCGACGCGGCGCAATCGGAGCTGACCAGTCTGGCCTACAGCATCATCCGCCTCCTGCCGCCCGGCGTCTATCCGCCCTCGGTCTACAAGTTCGGCGTGGCCAGCCTGCCGATCGGCTTCCTCTCGATCAACAGCGAAAACCTCGGACCGAAAGAGATTCGCGACCTGGCGTATTTCACGGTGCGTAACCAGATCGCCAGCATCCCCGGTATCTCGTTCGGGCCTCCCCTGGGCGGGAAAGTCCGGCAGATCACCATCTTCATGGATCAACAGCGGATGTTGGCTCGAGGGGTCTCCCCTTCCGATGTCGTCAAGGCGATCAACGCACAAAGTGCGATTATCCCGGCTGGCGACATCAAGATCGGCGATTTGGACTATTACGTCTATTCGAACAGCCTCATCGATGTGGTCGACAAGATCAATGACGTCCCGATCAAAGTCGTCAACGGAACGCCTATTCTCGTCCGCGACATCGGGACCGCTGCGGACAGTTCCGCCATCCAAACTTCCATTGTGCGCGTCAATGGCCACGAGGCCACCTATCTGCCGATCACGAGACAGGAAGGCGCCAACACGCTCGAGGTGACGGACGGTGTCCGCGCGAAACTCCACAAGTTGACGGAAATTCCAGCCGGAACATCCGTCAAGTTCATTTACGATCAATCGTTGTATATCCGACAGGCCATCGCCAATCTGCAAAAGGAAGGGCTGTTGGGAGCCGGACTCGCCGGCCTGATGATCTTTCTGTTCTTGCGCAGCTTCAAGGCGGCGCTGGTCGTCAGCCTGGCGATTCCACTCTCGTTGACGGCGGCGCTCGTCTCGCTCTTTTTGAGCGGCCAGACGGTCAATATCATGACGCTGGGAGGTCTAGCCCTCGTGATCGGCACGCTCCTCGACAACAACATCGTCGTGCAGGAGAATCTGCACCGCCATCTTGAAATGGGCAAGGACGGCCGTTCGGCAGCTGAAGACAGCGCGACCGAGCTGACTCTCCCCATTTTTGTGGCGACCATCTGCATCCTCATTGTGTATCTCCCGATCATCTTCTTCGCCGGAATCGTCAAGTATCTCTTCGTGCCGCTGGCGCTGACGGTCGCCTTCGCGATGCTCGCAGATTATGTCGTCTCGATGACCGTCACTCCGGTCGTGCTGGCCCGCCTCTATTCGCGCGGGCACGGCAACGGCGCAGAGGACGACGGTTCGGCACACGAGGGGTGGTTCCGATTTGTCTTGGCGGGTTACGACAGGGCGCTCCGCCTCGGTCTTCGCTTCAAAATCCTGGTGCTCATCGCGGCGCTGCTCGCACTGATCGTCACCGGCAGTCTGCTGTTGCCTCGTTTGCACACGGAATTCTTCCCAAAGGTGGATGCTGGGAATTTCACGATGTTGATCAGTGCACCAGAGGGATCTCGCATCGAGAAGACCACCGCTATCGTCGCCGATATCGAACGGGTGATTCAGGATACGATCCCAAAGGATGAACTTGAAGAGGTCGTATCCAATACCGGTCTCTACTACGGCGATGCGGCCCGCTTCGCGCCCAACACCGGCAATCACACGGCCTTCATATTGGTCAACCTCGTCACCGGTCACAAGACTCGTACGGATGATTACATCGAGGCATTGCGGGAGAGAACCGGCAAGTCCCTGCCCGGCTTAGAAATCAGTTTTCAGACCGGTGGGATCATCAGCGACGTGCTGAATTTCGGATTGCGGGCGCCGATCGACATCCAGGTCAAAGGGCCGACCCTTGACCAGGTCCGGCCGGTGGCGGAAACGATCCGCCAAAAGGTCGCACAAGTCGCCAACACGACCGATGTGCGCATCAAGCAGGGGAAAAGCTACCCCGAGCTCCATGTGAACGTGGATCGGACCAAGGCCGCCTACTATGGCCTGACGCAGGATCGCGTCATCGTGGACGTCATTACCGGAATCAGCTCCAATCTGGCCTTGTCCCCCAATTACTGGCTCGATCCCAAGACCGCCAACGGTTACTTTCTGCTGGCGCAATATCCCGAACAATCGCTCACCACCACAGAGGACTTGCTCAACATCCCCGTGATCGGCGCCAGGACGGCGTTGAATCCCACGTCGGCGCTGACCACGGCAGGATCCAGCGGGTCGACCATCGCGCTGCAAAATACGCCGTTCGCCGGCCGCAATCTCGACTTGTCGGCGGGTTTCTTTGCCGCAGACGAGCGCCGAGGACCGCCCGTGCTGCTTCGCGACGTCGCGTCCCTCGAGATCAAAACCGGACCGGACAGTGTGGACCACTATGACTTGTCCCGTCTCATCGACGTCCTGGTCACGCCCGTCGGCAACGACCTGGGACGGGTCGCGCAGGAAATCGAACAGGTGCTGGCCACGGTCCCGCTGCCGAAGGACGTGACGCTCGACATCAAGGGAGAGGTGAAAAACATGCGCGCCGCATTCACCAATTTCTCCCTCGCCCTCCCGCTTGCCGTGCTGCTGATCTATCTCGTCATGGTCGGCCTGTTTCGCTCGATGATTGATCCGCTCATCATTCTGGTGGCGGTTCCGCTGGGATGGATCGGCACGGTGATCCTGCTGTACCTGACCACGACGTCGGTGAACGTCGAGTCGATGATCGGAACGCTTATGATGATGGGCATCGTGGTCTCGAACAGTATTCTCTTGGTCGATTTCTCCAACAGAATGGTGCGAGCCGGTGCTACGGCGGAACGGGCGGTGTTGGAGGCGGGACGCCGGCGCATCCGGCCCATCGTGATGACCGCACTGGCCACCATCCTGGGTCTCCTGCCGTTGGCGCTGGGATTCGGTGAGGGGAATGAAACGATGGTGCCGCTGGCCCGTGCGGTGGTCGGGGGGCTCGCCGTCTCCACCGTCATGACACTGCTCGTCGTACCGGTCCTGCATGCGCTGGTGTTGTCCGGGCGGACTCACCTCGAGGCTGCGACGACTCCACCGGCCGCCGCGGAGGAGATTTAGACCATGGGCAAGGCGTCTCTTGCGATGTCCCTGCTACTGGTACTTGCCCTGGGGGCCTGTCAGCCCGACGAACCGCAGCGGACGGCAAAACAAGCTGCACCGGCGGCGAACGGCTCCTACGACGAGGGCAAAGCGCTGCCGTACGACAATCAACCCGTCGACGTGCAGGTGACGAAACCGCTTAGGAAGGATCTGACCTATTCGATTACGCTCCCGGCCAACATCGCCCCGCTCTACCAGACGACCCTGTACGCAAAAGTGTCCGGCTATCTGAAATGGATCGGTCCGGACAAAGGCGACGAGGTGAAAAAGGGGCAGGTCGTGGCCATCATCGACGCGCCGGAGGTCGAAGAGCAATACCAACAGGCGGCGGCCGACTATAAGATCAAGAAGATCACGTTTGACCGGCTGAGGAACGTCTGGAAAGAGTCGCCGGACGTCATCGCCAAACAGGACGTCGACGTGGCGGAAGCCGCCTATGAAGGGGCGAGAAATCTGATGCAGCAGCGCGCGGTGATGCGGGACTACACCAAAGTCCGCGCCCCTTACGACGGCAGCATCACCGCGCGGTTCGCCGATCCGGGCGCGCTGATTCAAGTCGCCACCTCCTCGGCCACGACGGCGATCCCCCTTTTCACAATTATGGATCTCAACACGGTCCGCATCTATGCCAACGTGCCCCAGGACGACTCGCCGTGGGTACGTCCGGGCCACACAAAGGTCGCAGTACGCGTGCACGAGCGACAAGATAGTTCGTTCACGGGCACCATCACCCGATCGACGCTCGCGCTCGATCCTTCGACCCGCAGTTTGCTGGTCGAAGTCGACCTCCCGAACCCCGATCACGCCATGCGGCCAGGCACCTTTGCCGAAGTCATCATCGGCCTACGGGACATCCCCAATGCGCTGGTGCTGCCCCCCCAAGCGGTTAGCAGCACAGGGAAGGGAACGTCCGTTTTCATCGTCGAGCAGGGCAAAGCGAAGGCCGTGACGGTGCACACCGGCATTACGGACGGACAGTGGATCGAAATTACGGACGGCCTCCGCGGGGATGAGGATGTGGTCGTGGTCGGAAAACGGCAGCTCCTGGATCAAAGTGTGGTGCGCACCTCTCCCTTCCAACTGCCCGAAGGTAAACCGGCCCAGCAGAAATTCGAGCGGCGTTCCGCCGGAGGTCAGCCACCCGCACCGCTTCATCCTGAACCAGCTGCCAAACCATAGACTCAACACCCATCACATGCAGGAGGAATGAACATGCCTGTCATCATGCGAATGGCGTTTCTGTTGATCCTCGGTATCCTGTTCACACCGCTGTACACGGGGGCTCAACCACCCGGGCAGAAGTCCGAACCTCCTCCGCGCGGCAGCTTTTTGGGTCTCCAACAGGCCATCGAACTAGGCCTGGACCATCACCCTCTCGTTCAGGAAGCCGGCGCCCACTTGAAGGTCGCCAGCGCCAGAACCGAACAGGCACGGGCAATTTACTATCCCCACGTGGATGCCAACTTTGATACCACCGCAGGAGCCGGACGGCTCAATCCCCGCTTCCTGGTTGGCGGATTCCTGGTCCAGCAAAATCTCAGTCAGTATGTCGGCGGTGTATCGATCAACCAGCGGATCTTCGACTTTGGCTATTCGCAGAATACCGTGGATGCCGCCCACCTTGCCGAGCGAGCCCAGGAGCAGGGCATTAGTGCCAGACAAGCCCTCGTGGTACTCAATGTGCAGACGGCCTACCTCATCAGTCTCAAACACCGGCGGCTGGTGCAGATCGCGGAGGAAACCGTCCGCGAACGCGGCATCATCAAGGGACAGATCGAGGCCCTCTACCGTCAACAGCTCAAATCGAAGCTGGATGTCGATCTGGTGCAAGTCGAATTGACCAATGCCGAATCTCAGCTCGTGCGGGCTCGCAACGGGCTGAAATCCGGATTTGCCAACTTGAACCGTGCCATGGGGATCACCGGTGGGGAGGACTACGTGCTCGAAGACGTGCCGATCGAAGTGCGCGCTCAACGTCCGCTCGACTCACTGATCAGCGACAGCCTGTCTCATCCGGAATTCCGCAAGGCCAAGGAACTGACTGCCTCTGCGGAAGCCAAAATCACCGCCACCAAACGCCAATACCTCCCGACCGTGTCGGCCTATGCGAGCGGCGGTGACTTTCAAGTGTACGACCAGACCCGCTCACAGGCCAACAATACAGGCGGATGGTGGGCAGCGGGCGGATTCGTGTCGATGCCGCTGTTCACAGGGTTCATGATTGAGAACCAGATCCAGGAAGCCAAGGCCCAGAAGGCGGCCGCCGAGGCGGTAAGCCTCAACATCGAGCAGGCGCTGACGCAACAGGTGACGAATTCGTATCTCGATACGATCTCGTTTGCCCAGCAGATCAAGCTCGGCGAAGAACAGGTCAAAACCGCGCAGGAAGCGCTGAACCTCGCCAAACAGCGGTACAAATTGGGATTGGGTTCGATCGTGGAAGTGACCCAGGCGGAGGTGGCCCTGACGGCGGCCCAGACCAGGCTGGCCGAGGCGCAATATGATTACAAGCTCGCGGAGGTCACTCTCGCCTATGCCTCCGCGGGAACCGCGCATCTGGAGGTCGATCCGACCGTTCGATAGCGGCGTTCATGGCCCGGCGCCCCATCGGCGGAGCGAGGCTTCGGCAAGACCGCGAACGGCATCTCCCTCTGCATCGTTGGGAGGACGTTCCAGAAGCCGGCGCAGTTCGCTGACAGCCTCTGCCCGATTTCCGTCGGCATCCAGAGCCTGCGCCAGTTCGTAGCGTACATACGGATCGTGCGGCCGAAGTTGCGCCGCCCGTTGGTAGGCCGATACCGCACCGGCTATGTCCCCTTTCTTCAGCAGCGCTTTGCCCAGAAAGCGCTGCGCCCTGGAGGATTGCGGGTCGACGGCGAGCGCCTCCCGAAACTGGGAGGCCGCCTGGTCGAATTCGCCCTGCTCCATGAACGCCTTCCCGAGGCCGATAAGCCCTTCGACGTGCTTGGGATTGATCGTGAGCAGCGTGCGGAACTGCCGCAACGCCGCCTCGGTGTCGCCGACTTTCAGAAACACCAGGCCTGAGTTCAATCGAGCCGTTTGATGCTGTGGATCTCGAAACAGCGCTTCGCCGAATTTGCCGATAGCCTCGTCATACTGCCCTCGTTTTGCATAGAGCACGCCGAGATTGTTGCGTGCCCACACGTGGCCCGGCGCCAGTTGAATGACGTTCAGATATTCCTGTATCGCCCGATCGATATCACCACGCTGCTCGAGCGCAAACGCAAGGCGAAACCGCACCTCGGCATCCCCGGGACGGCGGGTCAGTTCTTCTTGGGTCTCTTCGATGATCCTGTTCAGATCCGGCGCCGCGTTCTCCACGGGCAGCGGGCGAGCCCGGACGACTCGCGGATCGTCTCCGATCGGCATTCGCGCACGGGCGGGAGCCTCACGGGCCGATGCAGGGGGCACGGACGATACGGCAAGCGCAAGGAGAGATACGGTCAGAAGGACGGCCGACATCACCATCGAGGCTGTCAAGACTGCCCATGACAAGCGTC
>Ga0070664_100002719_pt1 | contig 14275 bp, 16 predicted proteins | sample KBSC73metaG_FD_65863 | JGI IMG/M metagenome (GOLD analysis project Ga0070664, IMG submission 65863) | Corn rhizosphere microbial communities from Kellogg Biological Station, Michigan, USA - KBS C7-3 metaG | ecosystem: Host-associated > Plants > Roots > Rhizosphere > Soil ... | reverse complement strand
GCGGACGCCGAGGCCTACCTAAGCCGCCTTTCGCAGTTCCCGGGCGAACTCGACGGTGAACTCGTACGAATGCGTGCAGCGCGCGCCAAGGATCTCGTTCCGCCGACCTTCCTTATCGACAAGGCGCTCGACCAGCTCGGCATCGCGCTCAAGAATTCCCTGCAAGGCGGCACTGTGGTCGACTCGCTGGCCCGCCGGACGAAGGAGAAGGGCATCCCCGGAGACTGGGAGGCTCGCGCACGACGGATCGCCACAACGGGCGTTGTCCCGGCGCTTCAGCGCCAGATTGCCGAGCTTCAGGCGGAACGCCGCTCCGCCACCGATGTCGCCGGCATGTGGTCCCGCCCGCATGGCGAGGAATATTATCGATGGGCGCTCAAGTCCTCCACGACCACGAACATGAGCCCGGATGAAGTCCACAAGATGGGCCTCGATCAGCTCGCGGAGCTGCACGGTCGGATGGACCCGATCCTGAAATCGATCGGCTATTCGCAAGGGACCGTCGGCGAACGCATGCAGGAGCTGGCCAAGGACCGACGCTACAAGTTCAGCGAGGGCGACAAGGGCCGCGACGAGATCAAAACTTATATCCAGGAGCGGATCGCGAAGATCCGCACAGTTCTTCCACGCGGCTTCAACACCCTCGTTCCAGGCCACCTCGAGGTGAGGCGAATGTCCCCGGAGCAGGAACCCGGAGCCCCGGGAGCATATGGCGGCGCCGGCTCGATCGACGGCAAGATTCCCGGCAAGTTCTGGATCAATCTCCGGACGACAGACCTGCACAGCAAGTACAGCTTGCCGGACCTCGCCGCTCACGAGGCCATTCCGGGCCACGTCTGGCAGGGCGAATATGCCAACAAGCTACCGCTGATCCGCACCTTGCTTTCGTTCAACGCTTATTCGGAAGGCTGGGCACTCTACGCCGAGCAGTTGGTGGATGAACTCGGAGTCTATGACGATTTCCCGGTCGGGCGCCTAGGATATCTCCAATCCATCGCTTTCCGCTGCTGCCGTCTCGTCGTCGACACCGGCATCCACGCCAAGCACTGGACCCGCCAGCAGGGCGTCGATTTCTTTGTTCAGCGCAACGGGTCGAACCCGCTTGAAGTCGCGAGCGAGGTCGATCGTTATTGCAGCTGGCCAGGCCAGGCGTGCGGCTACAAAGTCGGCCATTCCACCATTAATCGTCTCCGCGACAAGTCGCGTGCTGCGCTTGGCGAAAAGTATGACCTGCGGGCGTTCGACGACGCTGTGGTGCTCGGCGGCAATGTGCCGATGGAGGTGCTCGCAAGGAACGTCGACGATTACATTGCCCGGACGAAGGTCGCCTAAGGAAACGCTGCGAGATCAGGGCCAATGAACGCGCGCCGCGCCTCGCTCGAAAGAAGCCGCTCGCGCGAATAGAAGCGGAGCGGCCAATCGCGCCGCCCCATGGGCGAGAGTAGAAGCTCGTTGACCAGCGAGTGCACCGGCTCGCTGCGGTCAGCCTCGCTCAGGAACAGGCGCACCCCGTGCAGGAAAGCTCGGGTGATGGTCTCGTGATAGCCTTCCGTATCGCTGTTCACGCCCCCGACGCTCTCATTGTAACGTCGGATCAGGCCGGGCAGCTCGATGTCGAGGTCGATCTCCGGGTGGCGCAGCAGAAGATAGGTTGTCGTGGCGAGGTGCGCCTCGTGCGTCCATTCCTCCCGCGGCAGTGTCAGCGCAAGGAAGCCTTCGCCGACGTGCGCAACGTCGGCGTCGGATGCGAATAGTCTGGGTCGGTAATCGGTCATTGATCGGGTCCTTTAGGAGGCCCGATCAGCGACCGGGCCGTTAAGCGGCTGTGGCTTGGGCCTGCGTGGGTTGCGCTTGTTGTTGCGCAGCCTTCGGCGCCGCTTGTCGGACCCCTTCGTCCACCTGGTCGGCAAACTGGGCGAAGTTCTCGACGAAAAGCTCGACGAGTTTCGTCGCCATCGCGTCATAATCCGCCGGATTCGTCCACGTGGTCCGCGGGTCGAGGATCGACTGGTCTACGCCAGGCACAGATACCGGCACCTCGAAACCGAAGTTCGGATCCTTGCGGAATTCGACGTTCTTGAGGCTGCCATCGAGCGCTGCATTGAGCAGCGCGCGTGTTTCCTTGATCGGCATGCGCTTTCCAACGCCATATTTGCCGCCGGTCCAGCCCGTGTTGACGAGCCAGCAGTCTGAGCCACCCTCGGCGATGCGCTTCTTGAGCAGGTTGCCATAGACCGACGGGGGGCGCGGCATGAACGCCGCGCCGAAACAGGTGCTGAACGTCGCGGTCGGCTCGGTCACGCCGATCTCGGTGCCGGCTACCTTCGCGGTGTAGCCCGACAGGAAGTGATACATCGCCTGGTCGGGGGTCAGCCGCGAGATCGGGGGCAGCACGCCGAATGCATCCGCGGTCAGGAAGATAATGGTCGACGGCGGAGGGCCGAGGTTTTTCTCGCTCGTATTCGGGATGAACTCGATCGGATAGGCGCCGCGTGTATTCTCAGTCTTGCTATCGTCGGTGAAGTCTAGTTCGCGCGTGTCCTCGTTCATCGCCACGTTCTCGAGGATCGTGCCGAACATCTTGGTCGTTGCGTAGATCTCAGGCTCGCCTTCCGCCGAGAGGTTGATCATCTTCGCGTAGCAGCCGCCTTCGAAGTTGAAGACCGCCGTGTCGGACCAGCCATGCTCGTCATCCCCGATCAGCGTACGGCTGGCGTCAGCCGAAAGCGTCGTCTTGCCGGTACCCGACAGGCCGAAGAAGATCGCGCTCTTGCCATCCGCACCGATATTGGCCGAACAATGCATCGGCATCACACCCTGCGCCGGAAGCAGGAAATTGAGGAGGCCGAACACCCCCTTCTTCATTTCCCCAGAATATTCGGTGTTGCCGATCAGGATCATCTTCTCTGTCAGGTTAACCGCGATCACAGTATCGCTGCGGCTGCCGTGACGCGCCGGATCGGCCTTGAAGGCGGGCAGGTTGATAATGGTGTATTCAGGCGCGAACCCGGTCAGTTCTTCGGCCGTCGGCCGTACCAGCAGGGTGCGAACGAACAGATTGTGCCAGGCCATCTGGTTTATAACTCGCACGTTCACGCGATATTCCGGCTGGCTTCCGCCGAAGAGGTCGGCGACGTAGAGCTTTTCCTGATCCTTTAAGGCTGCGAGGAAATCAGTCTTCAGGTTAGCCCAGTGCTCGGGCGACATCGGCTGGTTGATCGCGCCCCAGTTAATCGTACCCTCGGTCGTGGCGTCGCGAACGACGAATTTGTCCTTCACGCTTCGACCGGTAAACTTGCCAGTGTCGACCAACAGCGCACCGTCCTTCGTCAGCCGGCCTTCGCCGCGGCGAACCGCATGCTCGACAAGCGGCGCCGTCTGGAGATTCCAGAAGATCTCTGCCGACGTCGCGATACCCTGCGCGTCGAGGCCGTGCTGAGGAACCCGGTTGGTCACTGACAAGCTTTCCCTTCTTTGAATGTCGAAGCGGCGGCGGCCTCGGGGCCTGCCGCCGCATACGTATGCAGCCCCTATAACTCGGAAAAAGGTGTGGGGTCAAAACGCCCTGGCATATCGTCCCAGACATGGACGATCGCACACGCAGCTTGACTATAAGGCGACCTGCCTTGTGCACCCGAAAGTGGCTGGCTAAGCCCGCGAGGCGTCGGCGGAAGGGTGGAAAGGGCGGATGAGCCAAGTGATCGCGCTGGTCGACGACGACCGCAACATCCTGACTTCGGTGTCGATCGCTCTTCAGCAGGAAGGCTTCATCACTCGCGTTTACTCCGATGGGCAGGCCGCATTGAAGGCGCTCGGCGACAATCCCCCGGATCTTGGCGTGTTCGACATAAAGATGCCCGGGATGGACGGGATGGAATTGCTTCGTCGCCTCCGCGAAATCAGCTCCATGCCCGTCATTTTCCTGACGTCGAAAGACGATGAGCTCGACGAGGCGCTCGGGCTTGCGATGGGCGCTGACGATTATATTTCGAAGCCCTTCTCGCAGCGGCTGCTCATCGCGAGGATCCGAGCGATCCTGCGCCGGCAAGAACTGGAACGGGGCGAGGCTGCCGCGACCAATGCCGAAATGGAGTTGCCGCGTCTGGAACGCGGGCGGCTCGTCATGGACCCGGCGCGGCACAAGATTTCCTGGGACGGCCGCGACGTCAGCCTGACGGTGACCGAGTTCCTCATCCTCGAAGCGCTCGCCCAGCGCCCGGGTGTGGTAAAATCGCGCAATCAATTGCTGGATATTGCTTATAGTGATGACGTCTATGTCGACGACCGCACCATCGACAGCCACATCAAGCGCATCCGGCGCAAGTTCCGCGCCGTCGATCCCCAATTCGACTCAATCGAGACCCTCTATGGCGTCGGCTATCGATTCGACGAACAATGAGGATCCCGACCTTCGGTTAAGCTGGTCGGGCCGGTGGACGCTGTCGCACCGGATCCTGGCGCTCAACCTGCTGACGGTGCTGCTGGTAGCGCTGAGCACGCTCTACCTAGACGTCTTCCGGAACCGGCTCAGCAAGGAGCGGGTGCGGCAAACGCGCATCGCAGCCAGCGCCACCGCTCTCGCGATCGAGGCGGCCGGGCCGGAGGATGGCGAGCCGATCCTTGCGAAAGTGACCAAATCGACGGGCAGCCGGATGCGCCTCTACAGCCCTGACGGACGTCTGCTTGCGGACAGCTGGCATCTCACTGGGCCGACCTACGAACTCAAGGATCCGAATACTCAAAAGTGGACGAAGGATGTCGCCCGGGCGCTCGATCGCGGGTTCAACGCGATCGTGGGAGCGAAGCAGCTCGATGAATTTGTTGAGCCGAAGGTCGACCAGCTGAAGGCATGGCCCGAAGCGGCGCTTGCGCAGCGCACGGCGAAGGCCGTCACTGCGGTGCGCAATGCGCCGGACCTGACGCCGGTCATATCGGCCGCCGTGCCGGTCGATGGCGGAGTCTTGCTCGCGACGACCAATGACCGCGCCTTCACGAAGACGGTCCGGACCCAGCGCGGACGCATCATGACTGCCATGGTCTTCCTGATCGGCATCTCGATCCTGCTCTCGCTGTTCCTCGCAAGAACGATCGTACGTCCTCTGAGGCGACTGGCCGTTGCCGCTCATCGGGTTCGCCTCGGCCGTTCGCGGGAGGTCAACGTGCCGCGGCTGCCGTCGCGGAGCGATGAGATCGGGCTGCTCGCCCGCGCCGTGTCGGACATGAGTCAGTCGCTTCGGCACCGCATCGACAATATCGAGAATTTCGCCGCCGACGTGACGCACGAGCTCAAGAACCCCCTCGCCTCGCTGCGGTCGGCCGTCGACGGTCTCGACCGCGTCCAGGATCCGGAGCTTCGGGAGAAGCTGAAGACGATCGTTCGGGAGGATGTCGCCCGACTCGACCGGCTCATCAGCGACATCAGCGAGGCCGCGCGTACCGACGCCGAGCTCGCACGGGCAACGTTCGAAAGAGTCGATCTGGGACCGCTCATCCAGCAGCTGGTCAAGAGTTGGGAGACGCGCCGTGAAACCGGGGATGCCCGTCTCGCCTTCGCTCGCCCGCGGAGGGACACTGCCGCCGTCATGGGCAAGCCGGACCGCTTGGCGCGCGCCATCAACGCGATCATCGACAATGCGGTGAGCTTCTCCCCGCCGGGCGGCCTCGTCGAGATCGCCGTCGCGCGGGTCGGCGACGAGGTCAGGATTCGGATCGACGACGAAGGACCCGGCGTTCCGCACGAAGCCCGTGAGGCGATTTTTAACCGCTTCCATTCAGTAAGGCCCGAGGGCGAGAATTTCGGTCGCCATTCCGGCCTCGGCCTTGCCATCGCCCAGGCAATCGTGAATGGCCATGACGGAGAGATTGACGTGCAAGACCGCGACGACGCTCCTTCGGGCGCCCGCTTCACCATCCGGCTTCCGGCTGCAGACCGGGAATGAACAGGCCGATGCCGACCCCCGGCCCGCGCCTCAGCGCCGAAACGCTTCATGCCAGCACCGTTGCAAAGGACGGTCGCGCCGTTTTGATCACGGGTCCGTCAGGCTCGGGCAAATCCGACTTGACCCTCCGCTTGCTCGATCGCGGATTCACGCTCGTCAGCGATGATCGCACGATCTTGAAGAAGGTGAGCGACAGGCTGGTGGCATCCGCTCCGCCGCACATCGTCGGAAAGCTCGAGATCCGCGGTATCGGCATCGTCGACATGGACTACAGCGACAACATCCCCGTCGCGCTGATCGTCGAACTTACGAGTGAACTTCAACGTATGCCCGACGACAGCCGGGAGAGGCCGATCCTCGGCATTTCAATTCCGCTAGTCACCATCGATGCAATGACTGCCTCCGCTCCGTCCAAGGTTGCGCTGGCGCTCGAACGAATGGGCTTGAAGCTCAAGTGAGCTCCACGCGGCGCCTGCCGCGCCTGCTGCTCGTCACCGGCATGTCCGGGGCGGGCAAATCGACCGTCCTCGACGCTCTCGAAGACATGGGCTGGGATGTAGTGGACAACCTGCCCGCCGACCTTATCGACCGGTTCGTCCATGTCGAAGGCGAATGCCGGACTGCAAATGTTGCGATCGGCATGGACGTCCGCAGTCGCGGCTTCGATCCGGAAGCACTTCACGGGCTCATCCACTCGATCGGCGGCGTCCAGCCCGAAATCCTTTACCTGGATTGCGCCGAGGCGGAGCTTGTTCGGCGCTACGACGAAACTCGCCGCCGCCACCCGCTCGCCGCCGATCGGCCGGCTGAGGATGGGATCGCGCGAGAACGGCGGTCGACATTTCCGCTTCGGGCGGCGGCTGACAGCCTTGTGGACACCACCGAGCTGTCACCGGCCGATCTGCGCGAGGAATTGCGGCAGCGTTACGGAGCCGAGACCGACCAGCCCATTCTGACCCTTGCATCCTTCGCATTCTCGCGCGGCATCTCGAGGACGGCCGATCTGGTCTTTGACATGCGGTTCCTTCCCAACCCGCACTGGGAAGACGACCTGCGCCCTTTGACCGGCGCGGATGCGCCGGTCCGTGCATATCTGGAACAACAGCCCGCCTGGGGTGATGCTCTCGGCCGCATCGAAGCGCTTCTCATCGATTGGATTCCCCGCTACTGGGCCGCGGGCAAAAGTTACGTAACCGTCGCATTCGGATGCACTGGAGGCCGCCACCGTTCGGTCGCCGCAGCAGTCGAAATGTCGGAACGGTTGCGTCACGCCGGATTTGCACCGAATGTGCGTCACCGTGATCTCGCCTCGCCCCCGAGGGACACGATCGAACCGCATCCAGGCCGCTTTCCGGAGAGCGAGGACGAGTTGAGTCGATGATTGGATTAGTGCTGGTGACACACGGCCGCCTCGCGGCCGAATTCGTCACTGCAATGGAACATGTGGTGGGGCCGCAGGATGCGATCGAGGCGATCTGCATCGGTCCCGACGATGACATGGAGGGACGCCGCAAGGACATTGCCTCCGCCATCGCAAAGGTCGACCAGGGCCAGGGCGTTATCATCCTGACCGACCTGTTCGGCGGAACTCCGTCGAACCTCGCGATCAGCCTGATGAAGACCGAGAATATCGAGGTGATCGCCGGCGTGAACCTGCCAATGCTGATCCGGCTCGAAGGCGCCCGCAAGGTAATGCCCGTGCACGCCGCCGTCGCCGCGGCGCGGGAAGCCGGGCGCAAATACATATCCGTCGCCAGTGAGATCCTCGGAGAGGCAGCGGCTTGACGGCGCTTAGCCGCCAGGTTGCGATCACCAACAAACGCGGGCTCCATGCGCGGGCAAGCGCCAAGTTCGTCAATCTCGCCAGCGAGCTCGGTGAGACGAAGATCGAGGTCGAGAAGGACGGCAACCGGGTCTGCGGCACCTCGATCATGGGCCTGATGATGCTCGGCGCGGCCATGGGCGACAGCATCGTCATCCATTGCGAGGGCAGCGACGCCGACGAGGCGCTCGGCAAGCTGGTGATGCTCGTCGAGGAGCGGTTCGGGGAGGAGTGATGCCCCGGCAGATCACGGCATTCTCGAATTCCACGGTCAAATTGCTCCGTTCGCTCCGCGACAAGAAGGCGCGGCGCGCGGAGGGCCTGTTCCTCGCCGAGGGCCTCAGGATCCTCACCGAAGCGAGGGACAGCGGCCGGTTGCCGGAGATCGTCGCTTTCTCCGCCGAGGGAGCGAGGCATCCGCTTGCCGCGGAGATCATCGCCGCGACCGAGGCTGCGGGTGGCGACGCCGTCGAAACGACGCCGGACATCCTCTCCAAGATGAGCGGGAAGGATAATCCCCAGATGTTGCTCGGCGCCTACCGGCAGCCGGCAACATCGCTGGAGGCAATCGACCGGTCGAAATCGCCGCTATGGATCGTCGCCCAGGCCCTCCGTGATCCCGGGAACATCGGAACCATCCTCAGGACGGGCGATGCCGTCGGCGCAGGGGGGCTGGTCCTTATCGACGACAGCGCCGACCCCTTTTCAGTGGAGGCGGTGCGAGCGTCGATGGGCGCGCTGTTCACGCAGGACATCGCCACCGCCCGATGGGAAGAGTTCCGGCCGTGGCTCAGGGGCGGCCAGGGGCAGCTCGTAGGCACCAGCCTCAAGGCGACGCACGATTATCTCGAGGCCGAATATCGCGAGCCCTGCTTTTTGCTGATCGGTAACGAGCAGCAGGGACTCCCGGCTGATTACGAGGCCGAATGCGACCTGCTCGTGAAAATCCCCATGGCCGGGCGAGCGGACAGCCTGAACGCGGCAATGGCGACGGCAGTCATGGCCTTCGCGATCAAGGCGAGCTGGCGCTGAACGGAACTGCAGGCTGCACCCAAGGTTGATTCGATGATGAAGACATGGCTCGCTTTACCCGTGGCAGCGCTCGTAGCGGCTTGCCAGCCGATCCCCGGACCGCCCGCTCCGCCCTATCATGCACTGGGTACGGAGCCTTTCTGGAACGTGCTGATCGACGAGCGGGAGATCACGTTCACGCAGCCAGACGCGCAGCCGATCCGCCAGCCGCGGCCGCAGGTGATCGTCGGCTTTGCTGGCGAGATCTACCAGACGCAGCGGATCAACGTGAACATCGTGCACGGCCAGTGCAGTGACGGGATGAGCGACCGCACTTATCCGGACAAGGTTCAGGTCACGGTCGACGGGCGCCAGTTCAGCGGGTGCGGCGGGCTCTAGTCGCCCGCCCGTGCTGATCTTCACCGATCTTCGCACTGAGAACAGGTTGGGCCAAGCTTAGGATGCACCGATCAAAGAGCCGCACGGCGACCAGCAGATCAAATCCAACTCTGCAATCGGAAGCTTATTCAGCGGCGATCTGCGGCGGCTCGCTGGTGTCGTCTTCGCGGAGTTCCAATTCCTCGTCCGCATAGCGCGGAAGGGCTTCAACGGGCGTCAGCACGTCGATGTCGCGCCTTCCAGGCTCAATGTTAAGCTCCCGGAACTTGCGGGCCGTCACCAGCGACCTGGTCTCAAAACTTGAGACGAAGCTGTTGTAATTATTGACTGCTGTTGAGAGCCCGCTTCCTACCTTTCGGAGGTCGTCGGCGGCCTTGGCGAGACGTTCGTAAAGCTCCTTGCCGAGCTCGCCAATCTGGCGTGCCTCCTTGGCAAGCCTCTCCTGACGCCAGACCGCGGCCACCGTCCGGGCGATTGCGATGAGGTTGGTCGGAGTCGCGAGCAGAACCTTCTTGTCGAAGGCAAAATCCCACAGATTCGGATCCTGTTCGAGGGCAGCGGTCAGGAAATGCTCGCCCGGGATGAACATCACAACGTAATCAGGGGCATCTTCAAACTGCGACCAATAAGCCTTCGCCCCCAACGTATTCACGTGGGCGCGAATGGCGGAGGCATGAGCCGTGAGGTGCGTTGCGCGGTCTGCTTCGTCCACCGCGCCGAAGGCGTCCTGATAGTCGTTCAGCGACACCTTCGCGTCGATCACCAGCGATTGGCCGCCCGGGACCCGGACCACGACGTCGGGCCGAAGCCTTCCACCCTCGCCGTCCGCGACGCTGACCTCGGTCGCGAAGTCGCAATGCTCCGACAGCCCACAGCTTTCGAGGACATTGCGAAGTTGCTGCTCACCCCAGCGCCCCCGTGCCTTGGGGGCATTGCGCAAAGCGTTGACGAGCTTCGCGGCCTCGGCGGACACGCGCTCCGTCCCCGTGCGCATCGCGTCGATCTGGCCGGACAGCAACCCGAAGGCGTCGCGACGCTCCGCCTCCACCTTCTGAACGGTCGTCTCGTAGCGCTCCAGGCGGTCGTGGACCGGCTGGAGCAGCGCCTTGAGATTGTGGCCCGCATTCTCTTCGGATTGGCGGAAACGCTGGTCGGCGCGCTTGAGGAACGTCTCCTGTGCTTCGGCGAGCAGCTTGTTGCTGATCTCCGCAAACTGGGTGGAAAGCGCTTCCTTGGCCTCGATCAGCTCCTTGATCCGGGCTTCGAAGGCCTTGTCGCGCTCCAGCTGAGAGGCTTCCAGCGCCGCGAGCTTCGTCACCGCGTCCCGATTGGCGTCGCGTTCCTTGACGACTTCGTCGAGCTGGAGCCGCAAGCTGTCGACAGTCTGTTTTGCGCCGGCGGCCTCGCGGCTCGCGTACAGCCAGCCGATCACGGCACCGACGATCAGCGCTACAAGACCCACCATCAAGACGGCCGCATTCATGACCGTGACTCCCCCGGAACAGAATGCGAACAATAAGGCGGTCGAAGCTGTTGCTCAAGCGGAACGCGAGCGCCTATCCACAGGTTTGCTCGCTCAAGGAGAAAAGCATGTCCATCCGCAAGATGATCGCCCTTCACCCGGACGTCGCAGGGCACGTCAATCAGCCACTGGGCGATGCGGCCCACCATCTCATGTATTGCGCGCGGATGTGCCTGAGCTGCGCCGATGCCTGCGCCGCCGAGAAGATGGACATGGCCCAGTGCATCCGGTCCTGCCTCGACTGCTCGGACATTTGCGAGGCTACGGGCAAGCTGGCCGCGCGCCGGACCGGCTCGAACCAACAGGTGCTGCGCGAGATGCTGGAGCTGTGCGCCCGCGTCTGCGACGAATGCGCGGCGGAGTGCGAGCGCCACGAGCATGAGCATTGCAAGCTCTGTGCACAGATGTGCCGGGAATGCGCGGCGGATTGCCGGGTGGCGGCGGAGTCTCTCTAGACCTCCCCGTCCCGGGGAGGAGTTACGCAGCTTTTAAAGACTGCTCTTTCCGCCACTTGGCGAGCTTCTTGAGCACCATGTCGCGCTTCAGGCGCGAGAGATGGTCGATGAAAAGGACCCCGTTGAGATGGTCCATCTCATGCTGGAGACAGACGGCGAGCAGCCCATCAATTTCTTCCTCATAGGACTTGCCGTCGACATCCCTCCAGCGGGCGCGGATCTTATCGGGGCGCATTACTTCAGCATATTGCTCCGGCACCGACAGGCAGCCTTCGGTGTAGGGCACGTCATGGTCGGAGTGCCAAAGGATCTCCGGGTTGATGAAGACCCTCGGGTCCTTCACCGGATCGCCGCCCTCTTCCTCAGGCTCCTGCAAGTCGATGACCAGCAAGCGGATCGGAACCCCGACCTGGACCGCGGCAAGGCCGATTCCCGGGGCGTCGTACATGGTTTCGAGCATGTCGGCGGCGAGCGTTTTCAACTCATCGTCGAACGTCTCCACCGGCTTTGAAATCTGGCGGAGGACAGCGTCGGGCGTCTCATAGATACGGCGAATGGCCATGAGCTGGATTTAGTCTTTCAGGTCAGGGGGTTCAAGCAATGGGCCGGCGCGCGCGGAGCGCCTGGGCCAGAGTTCCTTCATCGAGATAGTCGAGTTCTCCGCCGACGGGAAGTCCGTGCGCCAACTGGCTCAGACGGATAGGGAATCCTTCCAGCCGCTCGGCGAGATAATGGGCCGTGGTCTGGCCTTCGAGAGTGGCGTTCATTGCCAGCACCACCTCATCGATGCCGCCTTTAGAGACGCGGCCGACAAGCTGGTCGATGCTGAGGTCCTCCGGGCGGACGCCGTCGAGTGCGGACAGGCGGCCACCGAGCACATGATAGCGGCCCGGGAACAGGCGGGAACGGTCGAGGGCCCAGAGGTCGGCCACCTCCTCGACCACGCAAAGAGACTTCTCGTCGCGGCGCGGATCCTTGCAGATGGAGCACGGGTCCGAAGTGTCGACATTCCCGCAAACCGAGCAGCTCGAGAGCTTGCTCGAGACGTTCTGAAGGGCCGCCAGCAAGGGTTGAAGCGCCGTTTCGCGTTTCTTCATCAGGTGCAGGACCGCGCGCCTCGCCGAGCGAGGCCCCAGCCCCGGCAGCCGTGCGAGCGCCTGGCTCAGCGCTTCGATCTCCTGTGACGCCATGTTGCGCACTCCTTGACCGCGCTTGCCCTGCCCCGCAAGTGCGACACGATGCGCATCGTCTTCATGGGATCGCCGGACTTTGCGGTGCCGAGCCTCAACGCGCTGGTAGAGACCGGGCACGAGGTGATCGCGGTCTATGCTCAGCCGCCGCGTCCAGCGGGGCGCGGGAAGAGCGACCGGAAGACTGCCGTCCATGCGCGAGCGGAGGAGCTCGGCATCGAGGTTCGGACCCCGCGGACTCTGCGTGACGAGGAAGAGCAGGCGCGATTCCGGGAGCTAGGCGCGGAGTTGGCAATCGTCGCTGCTTATGGGCTCATCCTGCCAAAGCCGATCCTGGAGGCCCCCAATAACGGGTGCATCAACGTCCACGCCTCGCTCCTGCCGCGCTGGCGCGGCGCGGCGCCGATCCAGCGGGCCATACTCGCCGGCGACGAGATCAGCGGCGTCACCATTATGCAGATGGACGAAGGGCTCGACACCGGCCCGATGCTGCATCGGCTGACGCTCGACATTCGTGGGAAGAATGCCGGACAAGTCACGGAAGAAATGGCAAGTCTCGGAGCACAGGCCTTGCTCGACTGGCTCGGTGCCCCGACTCCGCCCGAGCCACAGCCCATCGCCGGGGCGACCTATGCATCGAAGGTCGACAAGGCTGAAGCGCGGATCGACTGGTCGCGGCCCGCCGAAGACATCGAGCGGCAGGTGCGCGCTTTCAACCCGATCCCCGGCGCCTGGTTCGAGATCGATGGCGAACGAATCAAGCTGTTGGAGGCCGCCGCGGGGAGCGATGCTGATGGAAAACCCGGCGAGGTGCTGGACGACGCACTGACCATATCGTGCGGCCAGGGCTACGTTCGCCCGACGAGGGTTCAGCGCGCAGGCCGGGGGATCATGTCGACGGAGGAACTCCTTCGCGGCTTTGCCATCGGCAAGGGTACGATCCTCAAATGACCCGATGGCGGCTCACCATCGAATATGACGGCGGGCCCTTCATGGGCTGGCAGCGGCAAGATCATGGCCCGTCGGTGCAGCAGACGCTCGAGGAAGCGGTGCGGCGGATGACCGGCGAGGACGCGCAACTGATGGCGGCCGGACGAACGGACGCCGGCGTGCATGCGCTCGCCATGTCGGCCCACGTCGATATTGCGCGAAGCCTGACTCCGCATCGGCTCCGCGAGGGCCTGAATGCGCTTGTGAGGCCGCATCCCATCTCCATCATCGAGGTCGAAACGGTGCCCGACGACTGGCATGCGAGATTCAGCTGCGTCGGGCGATGCTATCGGTACCGGATACTCAACCGCCGAGCGCCGGCGGCCCTCGACCACGGCCGCGTCTGGCACATCGCGGCTCCACTTTCGGTGGATGCCATGCGCGACGGGGCCGCGCACCTCGTGGGACGGCATGACTTCACCACCTTCCGTTCGGCGCAATGCCAGTCGGACAGCCCGGTCAAGACGCTCGACAGGCTCGAAGTAAGCAAGACCGGCGATGAGATCCATGTCGAAGCGGCTGCGCGCAGCTTTCTCCACCACCAGGTGCGGTCGATAGTCGGCTGCCTGGCGATGGTCGGTCGGCGGCAGTGGAAGCCCGCTGACATGAAGAAGGCCCTTGAGGCCCGCGACCGCTCCGCGCTGGGCTTCAACGCGCCGCCTGACGGCCTCTATTTCGTCGAGGCGATCTACCCCTAGACCAAGATTTCGCGCGCCAGCGGGCGGCTCTCCCACGCCTGGGGACTGGCACTGAGGCCATAGGCGCCCGCACAGAAGACAGCGATCAAATCGCCTTCCTCTGCTCGCGGCAGGGACACGTCATCGCCCAGGACATCGTAGGGCGTGCAGAGGCAGCCGGTGACGGTCACGTCTTCCTCCGGGTGCGCCCCGAACCGGTTGGCGACGGCGATGGGGAAATTCGACATGCCACGTTCGCCAAGGCTGCCC
>Ga0070664_100002714_pt1 | contig 14286 bp, 15 predicted proteins | sample KBSC73metaG_FD_65863 | JGI IMG/M metagenome (GOLD analysis project Ga0070664, IMG submission 65863) | Corn rhizosphere microbial communities from Kellogg Biological Station, Michigan, USA - KBS C7-3 metaG | ecosystem: Host-associated > Plants > Roots > Rhizosphere > Soil ... | reverse complement strand
CGCGTGTACCGTTCGGTCACTTTCATGGCTTCTGTGCCGGGAAGCCCACGCATGTCGAGCCAGGTCCTGCCGTTCTGCAGTACGGTTTCGGCGACGAACGTATCGCCCTCCCAGTGGCCGACGGAGTAGCCCATCCACATCGGCTGCGCCTGCTCCGCGGTGGGCAGCTTGCGGCCGTCGGTGAAAACCTGCCGGTAAATCGTGCGCGACTCATGGAGAAAGATCATCACGTCCGGCGTCTGAACGAGTTTCAGGCCGTCGGGAATGGTGAGCTTTTCGGGAATCCCGGAAGGCCAGCAGCGAACGCCGGGATGGTCCTTCCCGTTGTTGGCGATCCGCTCGTTATAGAGCTCACGCGCCCATGGCTGAAGAGGAATCTCTTCGGGTTTCATGCCGTCGGCGAAGTTGAGGAGCCATCTCACCTGATCGCGGATGGTGGCGCCCGGCATCCAGAGGCCCGACAGGTCGGGATGACCGTCGGGTGCTTTCGGTGGCGGGGCGTTCATGTCGATCTTGCCGTCCTTCGTGCGCGGCACGTTCTTCCATGGATACGACGGCCACTGCGCGTCCACGCTCGACGCACCGACCCAGGCGACCGCCGCCCAGGCGAGCGCGAGACGCGCGATTTTCCCTGTTCTTCCCGCCATCAAAGCCTCCGGGTAATGAGTCGCGAATTTTACACCTTCGTGGCTTAGACTCTGCCACATGCGGCCCGTGGTGGCGTACGTCGTCGTGATGCTCCTTGCGTCCGTGGCGATTGGGGCGCAGTGGCTCGATCACAAGACGCCGGGGATCCCGCGGTTGTCGAACGGCAAGCCGAATCTTGCCGCGCCCGCGCCCCGCGCCAACGGCAAACCGGACCTCTCGGGCATCTGGGAGGTCGTCGGCGACCGCGTGATGGAGACCGACGGACGCGTCCGGTCCAAATACGTCTACAACATCGACGCGGACATCCCGGGCGGCGCGCCGTTCCAGCCCTGGGCGAAGAAGCTGCATGACGAGCGCGCGAAGGCGCTGGGGGTGGGCGCGCCGACGGAACGCTGCCTGCCGCACGGCATCCCGGACGCGATGCTCACGCGGACGCTGCCGTTCAAGATCGTGCAGACCCCGGGCATGACGATCGTCCTCTACGAGGAATTCAACAACTGGCGGCAGGTGTTCACGGACGGACGCGCGCTGCCGGTGGATCCCCAGCCGGCCTGGCTCGGCTACTCGATCGGGCGATGGGACGGGGATACCTTCGTGATTGAGACGGCGGGCTTCAACGACCGGTCCTGGCTTGATGCCAGCGGCACGCCGCACACCGAGGCGCTGCGCACGACAGAGCGCCTGCGCCGGACGGATTTCGGCCATATGGAAATCCAGTTTTTGTTCGACGATCCGAAGGCGTTCACCCGGCCCTGGTCGACTACCATCCGGTTCAACCTGCTGCCGGATACCGAGCTGCTGGAACATCAGTGCGACAACGAAAAGTGGGCGAGCCGTAAAGATCGATAGGGCGGCGCTCGTAAGGTATCGTATGACCCCGTCAGGGTGCTGAGCACCAGGAGAAAAGACATGCGCGCGACCTTGTTGTTTGCCGCAGCCGTCGCCATCGCGACGCCCGCATTCGCCCATCACGGTTCCGGCACGTTCGACCTGAGCAAGACCGTGTCGTTCCCGAACGCCAAGCTGACGAAGCTTGAGTTCCTGAACCCGCACGGCTGGCTCTATTTCGAGACCACGGAACCGGACGGCAAGGTGCAGAAGCATCGCTGCGAGATGCGCTCAGCGCACGTGCTCCGTCGCTCCGGCTGGTCACCCGAGCTGTTCAAGATCGGCGAGAAGATGGACATCACCGCGTCTCCCGATCGCGCGGACATCGCGTCCTGTTACCTCCAGACCATCATGTTCGCCAACGGCACGCGGATGGATCGTTACGGCCAGTATGTGAAGGCGGGCACCGGCGTCAAAGAGGTTCGCGGCGCGGTCAAGGAAGTGAAGGTCGAGCGTCCCGCGCGCCGGCCGAGCGGTGAGCCGAACATTACGGGCGACTGGGCACCCGAGCAGGTTGTCATGGCGGATCCGCGCGGCGTTGGTGGCGGCCTCGTGCCGCTCAGCAGGATTCCTCAGGATCCGGCTGCGGCCGCAGCCGGGCGCCAGGCGCGCGCCGGTGGCGGCGGAGCGCCGGGTGCTGCGCCTCGAGGTGGTGGCGCACCCGGGGCCGGTCGCGGCCGCGGCGCGGGCGGGCCGCGCGCCTATAGCGGCACGACGGTCACCGAACGCGGCGAGAAGGAAGCTGCCGCGACGAACAATCAGGCCGACAACCCCCGCTTCAAGTGCGAGACGACCAGCATCCTCTTCGACTGGACGTTCGATGGTCCAGTCAATCGCATCACGCAGAACAAGGACAACATCGTCATCCAGTACGGTCAGCTCAATCTGAAGCGTACGGTCTTCATGAATATGAAGCAGCATCCGCTGAACGTGAAGCTGACCCGCGCCGGACACTCGATTGGCCGTTGGGACGGCGACACACTGGTGGTGGACACGGTCGGCTTCCTGCCGGGCTATCTGAGCTTCCCGATCAAGCACGGAGAGAAGCTGCACGTTATCGAAAAGTTCACGCTCGATCCGAAGACCTGGCAGCTGTCGCGGACGTGGGAGCTCGAGGATCCGGACTACCTCGTGGGTAAGGCGTCTTCGACGAACGAAGTACCGGTGCTGCCTGCGGATGCCGAGTACACCGAGGACAAGTGCAAGGAACAGCAGTTCGTGGATTACTCTAAGGCGACGGCGAAGAAGTGATGTTCAGCATGAGGAGATGGATCGCTGTCGCTGGCGCCGGCCTGATGCTCGGGATCGGCGCCGCGTCTCTGCACGCCCAGCACACACCTGCCGCCAAGTTCGATCTGACGAAGTCGCTGACGTTGACAGGAACGGTGACGCAGATCGATTGGGCCAATCCCTACGTGCACATCCTGATGAAGGTCCCGTCATCAAGTCGAGACAGCCAGCCGCTGCCGACGCTGTGGGCCGTCGAAGTGGACGGTCCGCTCGAGCTCACGGCGAATGGCTGGAGCCAGGCGTCGTTGCCGGTTGGCGAGGCGATTCGTGTCGAAGGAAACGTCGCACGTGACGGCAGCAAACAGATCTGGGGTAAGTCCGTGGTGATGACCTCCACGAACAAACCTGTCTACGTCGGCACAAACGGGACGCCGAAGCCGCGCGCGACGGCCACAGGACCCGCACCACGGTGGCCGTCGGGCCAGCCCCGACTTGGTCCGCCGCCAGGTCAGACGGGGTACTGGGGATATCCGACGCGCGGCGGTCTTGTCGAAGACGGCGTCAACGTCACCATGGATCGCTATGGCCTGCTGAACAACATTGCGGACGCGCCGAAGGTGGCGCCGATGCAGCCGTGGGCGCTCAGTCTGTATCGGGAGCGACAGCGAGCCTACCTGCAGCACGATCCGATGTTGTTGGGGTGCAAGCCTCCCGGTGGGCCGCGTCAGTTTCAGCAGCCATACGGATTCCAGTTCGTCGAGCAGCCGGACTTCAAACGCGTCTTCGTCCTGATGGCCAGCGGTAACCGCAACCGGCGCATCATCTACACCGACGGCCGCAAACAGCTCGGGCAGATTGGCGGCAACGACGACAATCCGCTGTTCTACGGTCAGGCCGTCGGCCGCTGGGACGGCGACACGTTCGTCGTCGACACGCGCTCGTTCAACGACGAGTTCTGGTTCGACAACGGCGGGCTCCCGCATACCGATCTGCTGCACCTCGTCGAACGGTTCACACGCACCGATATGGGGACGATGCGGTACGAGGTGACGATTGACGATCCTGGCGCGTATACGCGCCAGTGGAAGAGTACGTGGAACTTGAACTGGGTGCCCGGCGAGGAGACGCCATACTTCCTCTGCATGGACAACCGGCCGTGAAACCAATCGTAGTGTCCGGCTTCAGCCGGACCAATCGGTCTCCGTTGGAGCCTCTGCGATGAAAACGCAATCGACGAATCGTGCGGTGGCGCTGTGTGCGTGTGTCGCGCTCGCCTTGATGGTGGCAGTAACCGGGGCGTTTGCACAGGACGATGACGGCGCGCCACCGGGACAGGGCGCGGCCGCAGGTCGTGGTCGAGCGGGAGGCGGACAGGGACGCGCCGGTGGCCAGGGACGTGGCCAGGGGCGCGGCGCCGCTGCGCCGGCGCCGCCGACGCCGCGACGGGCTGACGGCAAGCCGATTCTCGGCTCGGTGCCGGGGCAGCCGGTTGGCGGCTGGGGCGCGGGTGTGACGACGCTTCCGCAGGGTCAGCTCGACAAGATTCCGTTCCAGCCGTGGGCGCGCGCGGTGTACGAGGTCCGCCAGATCGATCAGTTCGAGCCGCACACGCGGTGCAAGGCGTCCGGCGTGTCGCGACAATTCTCGACGCCGTACGGGACAGAGTTCGTCGAGGCTCCGGACCTGCAGCGCATGTACATCATGGACAACGGCGGGCCCAACTCCTATCGAATCATCTATCTGGATGGCCGCGCGTTCCCGGAGAACATCCCGCCGACCAACTACGGCTATTCCATCGGCCACTGGGAGGGCGACACGCTCGTGGTCGAAACACGCGGGTTGAACGAGAAGTTCTGGATGGACACGCGTGGCACGCCGCACACCGCACAGTTGAAGTTCACCGAACGCTTCACGCGTAGCGACATGAATACGCTGCACTACACGGCGACGATCGACGATCCCGGTGCCTACACGGCGACGTGGACGACGACCGATTTCACGCTGCGCTGGAGACCGGGTGAAGAACTCTTCGAGTACATCTGCCAGCAGGCCAACCAGGGACCCACGCTGATGGTCGGAAGCCAGGAAGAAGTGGACAACACGCGCTTCTTCGTTCCGTAAGCACCAGGGTCGCGAAGAGAGCGAAGGTCACGAGACATCATGCGAATCTCATATCTGCCCGCGCGTCTGTGCCTCGTCGTTGCTGCGGCCGCAGTTTTGATCGCGGGAGGGGCCACGGCGCAGGAGGGACATCCGCTCGCGGGCACGTGGTACGGCGACTACACCACTGGACAGCAGACCACCGATATCACGGTGATCATGAAGTGGGACGGGAAGAGCCTCACCGGCATGATCAATCCCGGCCCGAACTCGAAGCCGCTCACGTCGGTGGTGATGGATATCACCCCGGGCAAGCCGGCGCCGCAGGGTCAGCAGTCGACGAGCGGTACTCCGCCGGTGTTCAGGGCGCGCTTCGAAGTGGATGGGATGACGTTCGAGGGGACCCTCAAGAACCCGGTGGCTGGGAACCGCCAGCTGACAGGCACGTGGAAGCGTGGAAATCAAAGCGGAACATTCAAGATCCGCCGCGTTTGAATCGTCCGGTAGACAGGGTTGCGCCGCAGCGAATCGCGGATCCTCACGACACACGCAGGCGCACTTCCCAGGCCAGACGATCTCCTCACGCTCAACGCCCAGCTCCCTTCCGATCCTGAGCTGACCCACGCTCACCGGCTCCGGTTGCGGAGCGCTGTTCAGGAAGTCGTCGCGCGTCAGACTCAAATCGGTATCGATGTCATCAACGACGGCGAGTACGGGAAGGCGATGCGTGCGCGTCTCGATTACGGCGCCTGGATCAGCTATGTGATCGAGCGGTTCACCGGATTCGAAGACACCGGCGGCGTCGACGTAGGGGACCCCTTCAGGGGTGCCCCGCCCGACGATGCGCTCAAACCGGGAAGTCACAAGAACCGCCGCGATCGCCACGCATTTCCTGACGTCTATGCTGAAGTCGATCGCGAGATGTTTGCCGGTGGCCCCCGCCCGATGGGGCGTCCGATCGTCGGGAAGGTCTCCTACCGCGGTCACGATGCGATGCAGGCCGACATCGACAACCTGCGGGCCGCACTCACAACCGACGTCGTGTCCGGCTTCAGCCGGACCTCCAGCGACGCCTTCATGACCTCACCCGCGCCCGGTACTTTCGGCCGCGATCAGAACCGCTACTACAAAACGCAGGAGGAATTTCTCTTCGCCATCGCTGACGCACTGCGCGTCGAGTACCGCGCGATCACCGACGCCGGCTTCATCCTCCAGATCGACGACCCCGGTATGGCGGAGAACTGGGACGCGATGGATCCATCCGTCACGCTCGAGGAATACCGTGCATACGCGCGGCTCTGCATCGACGCGCTGAACCACGCGCTCGAGGGGATCCCCGAGGAGCGCGTCCGCTATCACATGTGCTGGGGCAGCTGGCACGGCCCGCATCTCACCGACATCCCGCTCCGCGACATCGTTGATCTGCTGCTGATGATTCATGCGGGCGCGTATTCGCTGGAGGCGGGCAACGTCCGTCACGAGCACGAGTGGAAGGTATGGCGCGACGTGAAATTGCCGGACGGAAAGCTGCTGATCCCGGGCGTCGTCTCGCACGCGACGAATGTCGTTGAGCACCCCGAGCTCGTCACCGATCGAATCATGCAGTACGCGCAGCTTGTTGGGCGCGAGAACGTGATCGCCGGCACCGACTGCGGACTTGGTGGCCGTATCCATCCGTCGCTCGCGTGGGCCAAGCTGCAGGTGCTGGTCGAAGGCGCCGCGCTCGCGTCGCGTCAGCTCTGGCCTTCGTAGTGTCCGGCGTCAGCCGGACGTGGAGGACGTCATGTACTGGAAGGTCATCGCGGCTTTCGTTGCAGCCGTTGCCGGCGCGATCGCTGTTTACGAGGTCACCCGCCTGCCTCCACCCGAGCGGCCATCGATCAGGCTCAATCACGTGGGCATCAGCGTCGCGGACATGGATCAGGCGATCGACTTCTACACGAAGAAGATGGGTTACCGTCTGGCGTTCGCCATCCCGAATGCGCCTGGTCAGCCGCGTGCCGTGTATCTTCAGGTCAACCGGGAGACGTTCGTCGAGCTGCTGGAAGCGACGCCGCAGCGGCCACCAGGCTTCGTTCATGTCGGCTTCGAGGTCGATGACATGAACGCCATGTCTGCACGGCTGAGGAAGGCAAACGTCCAGGTCGCGCAGCCGCGCGTCGGACGGACGAAGGCAACCGTGGCTGAAGTCGAGGTGCCTGACGGCGTCAACGTCGAGTTGCTGCAGTTCGGGCCTGATTCGATGCAGCGGAAAGCAATAGAATCCTGGCCGCGATGAAACGCGGTGCTATCGTGCTGGACATGCCGTCCGTATCGCTCATCGTGCTGCTCTGCGCGGTGGGACTCAGCTCCACGCTGGCGGCCCAGGGTCCACCACCGCGTCCGGTTCGTCGTCCGCCCGGGAGCGTTTCAACCCAGGGAGGTGACCAGGTTGTGTCTCCCGTGGCGATGGCTACGTGGGTTGCCCGTGTCGGGAGTGACGGTACCCGCGTACTCCAAATGCTGGTGTTGTGGCGTGGAAGTCCAGGATGGTTCGCGCGCGGCTCAGGTAACGGCGCATCAGGAGGGGGAGACGGTCGTCGTTATCACTCCGCGATTCGGCGCGGAGAGGTGCAGCTCCAGGTCGAGTTCGATTCACAGACGCAACTTGCCACCATTCAGGGGAAGCAGGTCGAGCTTCGCGAACAGAACGTGATTCTGGTGGACGGCGTGGACGAGGCAAAGGGTCCGCAGATCGTCGGTACGCTCCGCGTGGATCCCGCGCTGCCATCCGGCGATAGCCCTTTAGGCGTCGAAGAGACGATGCGCCGCTCGCAGGAAATTCGGTCTTTCCTGCGTTGCGATACGCGTCTGGATGATCCACTGGCGCAGAAGATGTCGGAGCTCGTCTGCGCGAGAGTGCTTGGCCAGTAGCGCCCTTGTCATGAACTGCTATGTCCACGACCGTGTGCCCGCGGTCGGCCTGTGCGCATCGTGTCAGAAGGCCGTATGCCGCGAATGCATCGGCCGCGAGGCGCCACGGCTCGTCTGCCGAACATGCAGCGAGAACCGCATCGTCATGGGTTTCGAGTACCGCTCGGCCGTGACTGTCGGCTCGTGGCCGCTGCTGCATATCTGTGCGGGAATCGATCCGGCGACAATGCGCCCGAGGGTTGCGAAGGGTGTCATTGCGATCGGCAATATCGCGGTTGGAGCGTTCGCACTCGGCGGTCTCTCGTTCGGTCTCATCACGGCTGGCGGCGTCTCGCTGGGTCTTCTCCTTGCGTTGGGGGGTGTGGCCGCGGGCGTTGGCCTTTCGCTGGGAGGCGTCGCCGTCGGTGCTGCGGCGTTCGGCGGCGTCGCCGTCGGTTATCAGTACGCGATCGGTGGTGCCGCGTTCGGTCCAGCGGTCATTGACGGCCGACACTGTGATCCCGCGGCATTCGAGTTTCTGCGGCGGTGGCTCGGCTTCATGAAGGTGCCACCGACCTGCCGGTAACGTCGAACACGAGGTTTGTTATGGATGCACCTTTGCACCGCGTCTTCGTCGCGAGCGGAGAGCTTCAAGCCCAGCAGGTTCGCGGGTTTCTCGAAGCCGCGGGTATTTCCACATTCGAGCGCGGCGAGGCGTTGCGCAAGACGCACGGCCTCACCGTCGACGGACTCGGCGCCGTCGAAATCCTTGTCGAGGAAGCCGACGTGGATCAGGCGCGTGCGCTGCTCGATTCCGCAGACGCCGGATCGTTCCGTATCGGCGACGACGCTGACCTGTCGTCTGATGCATAACTAAAAACACTCAGGCCGGCGGGCAGGATGTCCTGAGTGTCGCGGAGGCTGCGGCCGAATTTCAACGCCCGGTGTCACATACAACAATGAAACGGCCGGCGATCGCGTTTGCGATTGTGACGCTGGTTGCAGTGTCCCCGCACGCGCAGGTGACCGCGTCCCGTCATCAACTGCTCGACGCTGTTGTGTTCCACGCGTTTCTGCTCACCGACGCGATGGGGTATCCGCCCGATGTGCGCTCGTTACTCCAGCAACACGCCAGACGCGCGCAGGCCTACCGGCCACGGCCACGACCCGCGGACGCAAAGCGGCCTGGTCTGATGGGAATGGTCTACGCAGCGCGCGAAAACTATGAGCGACGGTTGGTGGCTTCAACGAGCACAGCCGGCGTCGAACGGCTCGCGCAGAAGTACGTGGACGACCTTCGGCCCTGTTACGAGTGGGAGGGCTACCACGACTGCCCCGAGCGCGAAGCTCAGTTCGCCGAACAGTATCTAACGAAGAATCCAACCAGTCCGTTTCGCGAGCTCCTCATGCTGCTCGCGGCGCATCGATGGCTGTGTGCCGCCGAGGGGTACGACTACGAGGAAAAGCCGACTGACGCAGCGCGCTCACGCCGGGCGAGTGCACCGCTGCTGGTCGCTTCACTCAACGCGCGCTCGTTGCTGATTCGTGTCGCCGCACAGGAACTCCGAACCCGAGGCCGCTGTTTCGCCGCGGACGCGTGAGCGCACCTTTTGCAGCCTTCGCGCCCGTTCTAGCCCCTACTTCACCGCGAATCCCGCGCGCGGGTCGAACTTCTTGCCGTCGTCGCGGACGGCGAGCACCCAGATCGCCGCGGGCGTTCCATCTTTCATAGGCCGGCCGGTCATCGTGACTTTGGTCCCCGCTGGAAACACGCTCGGGCGGATCCCGGCGCGCTGCAGCGTGCTGGGCCCTTCAGCTTCGAAGCCCCACGTTGTGACCTTGCCGTTCTTGTCCTTCACGTCCACTAGCAGCCACGAGTGCGGGTTCGTGTACTGAAACTCCTTCACGACACCCTCGACCGTGATCTGTTTCGTCTGCTCGAACATCGTCGCGGAATGGTGCGCTGACGCGCTGCCGGTCGCGAGCAGGAGCAGCGCGGTGGCTGTGACAGCACGAAGGCCACGAGGAGATCGACGGTCGCGAAGAATTCTGGTCATGACTGCACTCACTGTTTGCCTCCGGTCCCCGGTCCCTGGCTCCCCGATCCCGGTCCATCAAACGTAAAGTCCTTGAACTGCGTGCCGCCGCCTTCGGTCTCGACAACGGCGTTGTTCTGGTTTTCGCCGCAGTGCCAGTAGCGGATGCGGAGCGACTTGCCCTGATCGTCGAGCTTCGCGTACGACTGCTTCGTGTACCACGGTTCCACGAGCGCGGGCGGATCGTACACCCACACATCAACTTCGATCAGTTTGGGGCTGGTCTTGTGCCAGATCTCCACGGTCTCGACCTGGTCGGTGTAATCGGGATTGCGCCGCTGATAGATGCCGGAATGCAGCTGGTTCGTATGAATCACCAGCTTGTCCCCGTCCCAGAAACCCACGGAGTCGCCGTTGTACAGCGGATAGCGATCCTCCTTGTTCACGTGATCGCGACCGTCCGTGTAGATGCGGCGGATATCGTTCATCATCTCGTTGATCAGATACGTCTGGTCCGGCGTGACGACGAAGTCGCGGAGAAAGGGCTCGGTGAGCCAGCGCGGGTGACCGGGCGGCGAGCAGGTGGAAATCGGATCCCATTCGATGCCCTTGTCTGCGTCCTCGATGCGCTTGGTCAGCCTGGTCTGAAATTCCGGCGTCAGCTTCGCCGTCGGGGGGCCGCCTTGCGGCTGGTCGGGATCGAAGGTGATGCCGCCCCGGGCACGGGTGTAGACGCCGGACCAGTCGGGCGCGGTCGACGGCGTCAGCCGGCGGCCGCCGTGGGCCTGGTCCTTCAGCGCCGCGTAGAGCGATTCTGCGGTCGTGTGCTGTTTTCCGAGGTCGATCATCCGCAGCCGCGTGTCGGCGGCATCCTCGGCTCGGAGCGTGTTTACGAGGAGCGCCGTGCCGATAAGCAATGCGGAAGTGGCAACGATGGACGCGAGCTTCATGGCGCGGAAGGATACACCCCTTGATCCCTTGGCGTACACTGTCTCTCACATGAAACGGACGGCGCTTCGTGCATTCGCGGGTGTCGTTTGCGCGGCGGTGATGTTTGCTGCCGGGCAGTCAACCCACGGTCAGGGCTTCAGCGGGCCTGGGCCTGTGGCCTTGGGCGTTCCGCCTTCAGAATCGCGTCTGGAGGCGGACATCGCTGCGCTTCAAAACTACCGGCCCGGCTATCAGTTCTGGCAGCAGATCTTCACGATTCCCGACGGGTCGATCGTGTTCGGCGAGTCAAACGATGGCCGCCTGCTCGCCGTGTTTCCGACCAGGGGCGACTGGAGCGATCCGGCCGTCTGGACCGATCCGGCCCTGGCGGCCGTCATCCCGACCGACCAGCCGTTGCCAGCAACTCTCGACGACCGCCGCACGCGGATCGCCGAATTGCTTGAACCCGTAGTCGGGTCGGTGCTCCATAACCCGACCCGCGGCGACTTCCTGCTGCCGAATGCGAAGCGATACGGAAGCTTCCTGGAGGAGTGGGGCGCGATCTATGAGCGCTTCGGCGTCCCGGCTGAACTGGGTCTCGCGCAAGCGGTGATCGAGTCCGGCTTGAGCGGCACACGCCGATCCGAGGCGCGCGCGATCGGCTTCTGTCAGTGGCTGCCTGCCAACTGGAAGCGCCTCAACCACCTCGCGCCCGCGGTGATCGAGGGGAACAATCAGACGACGCAGGCGCCCTACTGCGCGGCGTACCTGAGCGTGCTGGCCACGAAGTACGGCTCGTTCATTCCCGCGCTGTCCGACCATCACAGCGGCGGTGTCAATGTCGGCCGCGTGCTCATCAACGGCGAGCGCCTCGGCGGCACGACCACGCGTGATCAGTACCTGCTTGGCTCGCAGCTGACGCGCGATCTCCGGCGCATCGATCTCTACGGGTTCCGCGATCTGTATCGCACATACGGGCCACGTTCGTACCTGTATTCGGAAATGGTCTTTGGCAACATGGCGACGGTCCACAATCTGATCGCCTCCACGCGGCAGACGCCGATCTTTGCGATGCGTTTGTCGCGCGCGACGACACTCTCGCAGATCACCAAGCAGACCCATTTGTCCGCCGACGAGATCCGCCGGTTCAACCCCGCGCTCGTGAAGCGGGTGCCGGCAGCGGCGGATCTGTACTTACCGACATATGTCCGCGCATTCGGACCCGACGTGTCGTTCTGGCATCGTGTGCCGAACGCCAGGTACACGGCGGCACTGACCGACTTTCTTGCCCTCAATGCCACCCCCGAGCAGTGGGACGATGGCTCTGTCGTTCCGGTGCTGCGCGCGTTCGAGAAGCGCTTCCGGGAGAGCAAGTCCGAAGAAGGCACCGTGATGGCCACGGTGCTCGCGTTCGTCATCGACGATGCCGAGTCGAGCGGGCGGCGTGAGATTCTGCAGGCATTCCGCTCCGACGAGAACATTCATACCCTCTTCGACCAGGCGCTGCTCCAGCGGGTCCAGTCGAACCTCACGCGGCTGGAATGCGATTCCGACGCCGCGCAGGTTACGCTGGCAGGGAATGGCTGTCCCGACGGACGTTGACAGACGCCTGCTGATCGAACGGCTGCGCGACGCGACCGAACTGCTCGAGTCGATCGCCGCCGATCGCACCGTACTCGCAGGCGTGTCCGACGAAGACCGCGCGCGGCTGCTGCAGGCCGTGGCACTCGTTTATCACCCCGACCGCGTCGAGCGCCGCCGGATGGCCAAGGTCACCGCGAAGCAGCGCAAGGCTGCGCGCGTGAAGGAGACCGAGGGCGCGCGCTTTGAAACCGGCATCCGCGAGCTTCGCCGCAAGCCGGTCTTTCACACACCGAATGTCTTTCCGCCGGAGTCTTTTGAGCCCCGTGATATTCACGAGGCGGGTCCGCCGTCGGCCGGCTTCTTTCCTTTGGCGGAACCGGCCAATGCCGCCGAACCCCAGCACTGCTACGTCTGCAAGCAGCACTTCACCGTCATCCACCATTTCTACGATCAGCTGTGCCCCGATTGCGCAACGTTCAACTTCCGAAAACGCACCGAGCTGGCCGATCTGCGAGGGCGCGTGGCGCTCGTCACCGGCGCCCGCGTCAAGATCGGATATCAGGCGGCGCTGAAGCTGCTGCGCGCCGGCGCTCACGTCATCGTCACCACGCGGTTTCCACGCGACTCGGCGCAGCGATATGCACGTGAGGTCGACTTCGAGAATTGGGGTGATCGGCTCGAGATCTTCGGTCTCGATCTCCGCCACACGCCGAGCGTCGAAGCGTTCTGCCACGAGCTCCTGTCCACGCGCACGCGTCTCGACTTCATCGTCAACAACGCGTGTCAGACGGTGCGCCGCCCGCCCGATTTCTATCGCCACATGATGGATGGGGAGACCGCCGCGCTGGCGTCGATGCCCGAGCATGCACGAAAGCTCGTTGGATCGTACGAAGGGCTGCGCGGCTATTCGATGTTGCCTGAGGCACCGCCGAACGCCGCGGGCCTGACGCATGCTGCTCAGCTCTCGCAGTTACCGCTACTGCCGGAGGAACTGCTCGCGCAGAAGGATCTGTTTCCGGAGGGCCGGCTCGATCAGGATCTGCAGCAGGTCGACTTGCGTGGCCGCAATTCGTGGCGGCTGCTGCTGGCCGAGGTGTCGTCCGTGGAGCTGCTGGAAGTCCATCTCGTCAATGCGGTTGCGCCGTTCGTCCTCAATGCCCGGCTCAAGCCGCTCCTGCTCAAGACGCCCGAGCGCGACAAGCACATCGTCAATGTGTCCGCGGTGGAAGGGCAGTTCTACCGGAATTTCAAGACGACCCGGCATCCCCACACGAACATGGCGAAAGCGGCGCTCAACATGATGACGCGCACGGCGGCCGCCGACTACCATCACGATGGCATCCACATGAACAGCGTGGACACCGGCTGGGTAACGGACGAAGATCCCGTGGAGATCGCGGTGCGCAAGACGGCTGAGCAGCGCTTCCATCCGCCGCTCGACATCGTCGACGGCGCCGCGCGGATCGTGGATCCGATCATCGACGGGTTCAACACCGGCGTACATGGCTGGGGACAGTTTTTGAAGGATTACAAAGCTACGGATTGGTGATGCGATGAGAAGTGTGGGAGTTGGGAATTGGAAGTTGGGAGTTTATGTGGCGGCACTGCTGTGCGCGGCCGCCGCCGTCTCCGCACAGCGCCCTGTTCGCTCGGCACAGCAGATCCTGGAGCAGCTGGAACGCGACTGGGTCGAGGCGCTGCAGCGCAATGACGTCGACTTCGTCAACAACGTCCTCGCGCCGGAGTTCGTGTCGACCTACGGCGACGGCAGCCGTGGCGATCGCGTACGCGAGCTCCAGCTGGTCAAAGAGTTCAATCAGCAGGTGGACAAGTGGACGGTCGATGAGTTCACCGTCAGGGTGTTCAACGAAACCGCCGTTGTCTGGTTCACGCAGCGAATGACCGGTCCGGTCCAGGGCAAGCCCACCGAGATCGTGACCCGTTACATGGACGTGTTCGTCAATCGCGACGGCAAGTG
>Ga0070664_100002710_pt1 | contig 14298 bp, 12 predicted proteins | sample KBSC73metaG_FD_65863 | JGI IMG/M metagenome (GOLD analysis project Ga0070664, IMG submission 65863) | Corn rhizosphere microbial communities from Kellogg Biological Station, Michigan, USA - KBS C7-3 metaG | ecosystem: Host-associated > Plants > Roots > Rhizosphere > Soil ... | reverse complement strand
CAGGAGGCGCTCGACAAGCTCGTGCGCTCCAACCTGCGCTTCGTCGTCAGCGTGGCGAAGAAGTACCAGAATCAGGGCGTGTCGCTGTCCGACCTGATCAACGAGGGCAACCTCGGCCTGATCCGCGCCGCACACAAGTTCGACGAGACGAAGGGGATCAAGTTCATCTCGTACGCGGTCTGGTGGATCCGGCAGGCCATTCTCCAGGCGCTGGCGGAGCAGAGCCGCATCGTGCGCGTTCCGCTCAATCGCGCCGGCACGCTGCACCGCATCGGCAAGCGGGCGAGCATGCTCCTCCAGGAGCTCGGCCGCGAAGCGACGCACGCCGAGATCGCCGAGGGGATGGACATCACGGAGGAAGAGGTCGCGAAGACGATGTCGATCTCGCAGACCCACCTCTCGCTCGACGCGCCGCTGACGCCCGGCGAGGACAACAAGCTCCTCGACTACCTCCCCGACAACCTCAACCCGACGCCCGACGAGCAGACGTTCGAGAAGGCGCTGACGGAGAGCATCGAGGAGGCGCTGGCGCACCTGAAGGAGCGCGAGTCGAAGATCCTGCGCCTGTATTTCGGCCTCGACGGCGAGGAGCCGATGACGCTCGAGCAGATCGGCTCACTGCTCGGGATCACGCGCGAGCGCGTCCGGCAGATCAAGGAGAAGGCGTTGAGCCGCCTGCGGCACGTATCCAGGGCGCGGGCGCTGGAGAGCTATCTCGGCTGATCTGGTGGAGGGTCGTGGGTGGGGGGTGGTGCGTTCCCGCCCTCGAGGTCCCTCTGGATCGAGGCCTCCAGGCGAATGAGCATGCGGCGCGTTCGCAGCACTCGTTCCAGCACGACGTCGACTTCCGCGCTCGAGCAGTAGCCGCGCCGGCCGGCAAGCTCTGTCTGAAATTCGACTTCATTGGCGGAGCCGATCGAGTGGTGCAGGTATGGGATGAGAGCGCGACCTCCCTTGTGCCCGCATCCCTCGGCGATGTTCGATCCCACGGAGACCGCTGCTCGGCGCAGCTGCCGGGTGCGTGCGAATTGCTCTTCGCGAGGAAAGGGGCGAGTGAGCCGATAGACAGCCACGGCCAGTTCCCTGGCTTCGCCATAGACCGCTAGCTTCTTGGGATTCTGCATGCGGGAAGCATGGTGGGCGGAACGACGGTAGCGGCACCAAACTCTCGAGCGCATCGTCGTAACTCTCCACCCTTCACCCACCACTCACCACTCACTACCCAGATGGCCCAAACAGCTTCATTCGACGTCACGACGGGTGTGGACCTTCAGGAAGTCGACAACGCGGTCAATCAGGCGCAGAAAGAGATCGCGCAGCGGTACGACTTCAAGGGCTCGAAGGCGTCGATCGAGTTCAAGCGCGCCGAGGGGCTCCTGGTGCTGGTCGCCGACAGCGACTTCCAGATGACCGCGCTCTTCGACGTCGTGCAGACGAAGCTGATCAAGCGCGGTGTCTCGGTGAAGAACCTGGACGTCGGTGAGCTGAAGCAGGCCGGCGGCGATACGGTGCGGCGCGACGTGAAGCTCAAGATGCAGCTCGACGCCGACACGGCGAAGAAGGTCGCCGCCGCCATCAAGGACGCGAAGCTGAAGAAGGTACAAGCGGCAATTCAGGGAGAGCAGGTGCGCGTGAGCGGACCGTCGCGCGACGACCTGCAGGAGGCGATCGCGCTCCTCCGCGGCAAGGATTTCGGCGTCGAGCTGAAGTTCGGGAACTACCGCTAGCGCGCCGCCTCCGCGGCCCGTCGCGCGGCCCAGCGCGGCGCGCAGGACTCGTGACGCACGCGACGCAGCTCGGACGCATTCGCGCCGACGACGCGCACCGCCTCGGACTCCCCGGCGTTCCACCACCGCCACGCACCATCCCGGTTCCGTTTCGCGACGGTGCGCGACGCCGGGCCCCAGCGCTCGAGCAGCCTGGATGACGCGTCGCAGCGCTGCTCGTTCCACTCTGCCGCGTTGACGAGAGAACCGGGCATCGGTGCCAGCACGGACCGGGTCGCGAGCGACGCGGCTTCGCCACTCAGGTTCGCGAGATGGCGGATGTCGAGCGCGGATTCGGGCGTGCGCGGTGCGCGCGCCGCCCGCTCGATGTCGACACGCGCGACGACCAGGTCCGGCACGACGACGTGCAGGCCGGCGAGCAGGACGAGGGCGGCCACCGCGCTCCCCGCGACGAAGAGGCGCCCCTGTCCGCGCAGCACGGTGACCGTGAGCAGCGCGAGCACGATCGCGAGCCAGCCCATGAAGACGAGCGTGTAGAGACGATCCGTCGTCAGGCCGTAGTAGTGCACGTACAGGCGCATGCGCAGCGCCGCGGACACGATGATCGCGCCGAGCAGCCCGACGACAGGGAGCGAGAGCAGCGAGTGCCGGCGAGCGAGCGCGGCGTCCGGCTTCAGCACGGCGCGCGTCGCGAGCAGCAGCGGGACGACGAGCGCGACGACCGCCACCATCTGGAAGAAGCCGCGTCGCGCGTACTCGGCCGCGGTCAGCCCCGTGGTCTCGCGGAGGAATCGCTCGCCCCCGAAGAACCAGCCGAGCTGTGCGAGCACGTACACACCGAACAGCACGGTGAGCGTGCCGAGGGCGGTCGTGAGGTCCGCCGCGCCGAGGGTGAGCGGGAATCGATCGGGCGCGCGCAAACGTCTGGGTGATTCGACGAGCGCGCCATACGCCCAGCCGCCGGCCGTCCACGCGAAGAATCCGGCGACGACGACGTGCGACACGACCAGCCCGACGTCGAAATCGGGCAGCGCGACGAGCTGCTCGAAGATCGGGTCCGCGCTGCGAAGCAGCGACCCGAAGACGAGGAGCAGGGAGCCCGAGATGAGGGCGAGCCGCGCCGCAGTGCGATATCTCCCCTGCCAGCCCGGGTGCCGCTCGGCGGCGAACAGCTCGCGGATCGCGAGGGGCAGGATGCCGCGTGCGGCGCTCAGGACGATGGCCAGTCCCGCCCAGAGCGTATCCCGCAGCCGCGGTGCGAAGAGCGCGAGCTCGGGATCGCGGAGCGACACGCCGGCGAAGCCGAGGGCCGCGATCGTCGCGAGCACGTCGAGGAACTGGAGCTCGCCGCTGTCGCGCCACGCGGTGAGCACGGCGAGCATGACGGCGACGCCGAACCACGCGACGGCCTCGTGCGGCACCTTCCGCCCGGCGCTCCACGTCAGCGCGAGCGCCGCGAGGGCGAGCACCACGACCCAGGTGGCGAGTGCGGGACCGATGAGGGTGTCGTGGAGCAGGGCGTCGGCGGAGAGGCCGAGGAGCGCGGCCTGCCAGAGCAGTGTCCTGGCGGGGGCGGCGTCCGGGCGGGTCGTGAGCACCGCCCTGGTCGCGGCCAGGGCATCGGGTGCAGGCTGCTGGGCGAGGGCATCGGTGCGTGTGGTCATGGCAAGGACTTTATAATGCAAAGTTCTTTCGCGCAAGCGTGCCTTTCGGCCGCCGTCCGTTCGGCACCCTCCCGGCCGCGCGGGTATAACGCCCTGCTATCTTCCCCGTGCCCGTCGATCGCCGCCCGCGCACTCCGCTGCGGGTGCCACGCTGCTGCCCCCGCTGGTCCCCCGTCATGAAGGTCGGATTCGTCACCCTCGGCTGCGACAAGAACACCGTCGACACCGAGCGCTATCTCGCACAGCTCGCCGATCGTGGCGCCGAGTATACCGGGGACCTCGCCGAGGCCGAGGTGATCGTCGTCAACACGTGCGGCTTCATCGATGCGGCCAAGAAGGAGTCGCTCGATGCCATCGTCGAGGCGGGGCGGATGAAGGACGAGGGGCGCTGCCAGGCGGTCGTCGCCGTCGGCTGCATGGTGCAGCGCCATCGGGACGAGCTGGTCGAGGCGCTGCCGGAGGTCGACCTCTTCCTCGGATCGTCGGAGATGGACCGCCTCCTTCCCGAGCTCGAGGCACGCGGGCTGATCGACGACCAGCCGGTGATCCATCCCGGGGTCCGCCTCTTCACCGGCGACACGCCGCACGTGCGCTACCTGAAGGTCAGCGAAGGGTGCGATCACGGCTGCGCGTTCTGCGCGATCCCGTTGATGCGCGGCAAGCACCGCTCCTTCGCGCTCGACGAGCTGGTGCGCGAGGCCCAGCTCCTCGAGGCACAGGGCGCGCGCGAGGTGAACCTCGTCGCGCAGGATCTCGCGCACTATGGGCGCGACCGCCGCGACGGCTTCACGCTGCCCGAGCTGCTCGAGGCACTCGTCCGCGAGACGAGCATCCCCTGGCTGCGGATGCTCTACCTGTACAGCTCCGGCATCACGCCGCGGCTGCTCGAGGTGGTGGCCCGCGAGCCGCGCATCCTGCCGTATCTGGACATGCCGATGCAGCACGCGTCGGACGCCGTGCTGGCGCGCATGCGCCGCCCCGAGCGGCAGCGCACGATCCGTGATCGGGTACGCACGATCCGCGAGGTGGTGCCCGACATCGCCATCCGGACGACGTGCATCGTCGGCTTTCCGGGCGAGACGGATGAGGATTTCGCGCAGCTGATGGAGTTCCTCGAGGAGATCCAGTTCGAGCGCGTCGGCGCGTTCACTTACTCGCCGCAGGAAGGGACGCGCGCGGCGGCGATGGCCGACGACGTACCGGAGTCGTTGAAGCGCGAGCGGCTGGAGCGGTTGATGGACCTGCAGCGCCAGATCACGGCGGAGCGGTACGAGCGGTTCGTCGGACGCACGGCGCGCGCAATGATCGACCGCGTGATCGACGGCGAGGCACAGGCGCGCACCGTGTGGCAGGCCGACGACGTCGATGGCGTGACGTTCGTCGACGGCGCGGAAGCGCTCGCGCCCGGCACGATCATCGACGCCGTGATCGAGGGCGTGGAAGAGGACGTCGATTTCCGCGCCTCGCTGCTGCGCGTGGTGGACCGTGTGGGAGCGAGCGGCGCGCCGCGCCGGCGGACGCTCCCCGTGATGAGCACGACGATCGGGAGCTTCGGACGATGACGAGTGTGGAACCCGCGCGCCAGACGACGCGCTCGCGCGCCCTGATGGCGCGCGCGCGCGAGCTGTTCCCCGGCGGCGTGAGCTCCCCCGTGCGCGCCTTCGGCGGCGTGGGCGGCGAGCCGTTCGTCGTCGAGCGGGGTGAGGGAGCGCGCATCTGGGACGTGGACGGCAACGAGTACATCGACTACGTGCTGTCCTGGGGGCCGCTCGTCCTGGGCCATGCGCCCGCCGTGGTGCTCGACGCGCTGCGCGAGACGATGGTGCGCGGGACGAGCTTCGGGATCCCGACCGGTCTCGAGGTGGAGCTCGCGGAGCTCGTGCGCGCGCGGATGCCACACGTCGAGATGCTGCGGTTCGTCTCCAGCGGTACGGAAGCGACGATGAGCGCGCTGCGTGTCGCGCGCGCGGCGACGGGGCGGGAGCTGCTGCTCAAGTTCGACGGCTGCTACCACGGCCATGGCGACAGCTTTCTCGTGAAGGCCGGCTCCGGCGTCGCCACGCTCGGACTTCCGAACTCGCCCGGCGTGCCTAGCGCGCTCGCGGCGCTGACGTTGACCGCGCCGTTTAATGATGTGTACGGTGTTGAGGAAGTTCTGAAGCGGAACGCCGATCGCGTCGCGGCGATCATCGTCGAGCCGGTGATCGGGAATGCGGGATTCATCCCGCCCGATCCGGCGTTCCTGCCGGCGCTGCGGCGCCTCGCCGACGAGCATGGCGCGCTGCTGATCTTCGACGAGGTGATGACGGGATTCCGCATCGCGCCGGGGGGCGCCGCGGAACGCTTCGGCGTCACGGCCGATCTCACCACGCTCGGCAAGGTGATCGGTGGCGGCCTTCCCGTCGCGGCGTACGGCGGGCGGCGAGATCTGCTCGAGCAGGTCGCGCCGAGCGGACCGGTGTACCAGGCGGGCACGCTCTCGGGCAACCCGCTGGCGATGGCGGCCGGGATCGCGACGCTCGGCGCGCTCACGCCGGCGGTCCACGACGCGATGGCGCAGCGCACGCGCGCGCTCGTCGAGGGACTGCGCGGCATCGCGGCGCGCCGCGGCATTCCCTTCAGCGCGGATTCGGCTGGATCGATGTTCGGCTTCTTCTTCCGCGAGGAGCCGGTCCGCGCGTTCAGCGACGCGCGCGCCTCGGACGTTGCGCTCTTCAAGCGCTTCTTCCACGCGGCGCTCGCGCGCGGCGTCTATCTGGCGCCGTCGCCATTCGAGGCGGGCTTCACCTCCACGGCGCACGGCGACGCGGAGATCGCGCTCACCCTCGAGCGGCTCGACGCCGCACTGGCCGAGGCGCGTGGGTAGACTCACGCGCCGCACGGCGGCGTGGCTCCTGCTCGCGATGGCGATGATCGGTGGCGCGTGCTCGGCGCGCCGCCGGATGCCCGCGGCTGTCGTGGCCTCGAATGGCGATCTGGCGAAGGCGGCTCGCAATCCGCGCGATGCGTCGGAGCGGGCGGTGCGGATCCTGCTCGGCTCGCGACTGCCGAGCGTGCGGCTCACCGCCGAGGGCGGATGGCGCATGTACGGTGCGGATGGCGCGACACTGCTCGCGCTTCCCGAGCCGCGCGAGCGATGGCTGCTCGAGCAGGATGGACGCCGGGTGAGTGCCCGGCGTGAAGATGCGAGCGCGGTGCCGCTCCGCGAGTCCCCGGTCGTCGTGCGACCGCTGGACCCCAACGGGACGATCGCGTTCAATGGCCGCCACTGGCGCGGCGAGCTGCTCGTCAGCGCCACGGACGAAGGACTGCTCGTCGTCAACCGGGTGCGGATGGACGACTACCTGCGCGGCGTCGTGCCCCTCGAGATCGGGACGTCGGCCGCCGGTGATGCGGCGGCCGTGGAGGCGCAGGCGGTGACCGCGCGCAGCTATGCGTACACACGGCTCGATGACGGTCGCCGCGCCTACGACATGGTGGCGACGACGCAGGACCAAGTGTACGGCGGCGCCGACGCGGAGTCGGCGGTGGGCAACCGCTCGGTGGACGCGACGCACGGGCTCGTGCTCCTGTTCAATGGCGCGGTGGTCAACGCGCCCTATCACGCCAACTGCGGCGGGTACACCGCGGCGCCGCAGGACTCCTGGCGCGCGGCGGCCGAGCCGTACCTGCAGCGCGTGAGCGATCAGATCCCCGGCACGACGCGATTCTACTGCGACCAGGCGCCGCGCTTCCGCTGGACGCGCGTCATCGCCGGCGACGAGCTCCGCGAGCTGGTGGGGCGCTACGTCCGGAATCTGCCCGGCGGGGCGGGCGGCGTCGGCGCCGTGACCAACGTGTCGGTGACGACGGTCACACCAGGTGGCCGCGTCGGCACGCTGACCGTGGACACGGATAAGGGGCGCTGGTCGCTCCGCGGCAACGAGATTCGCTCCGCGCTCCGCTCTCCTGGTGGCGAGTTATTGTACAGCACCTATTTTTCCGTCGACGTCGCAACGGGGCGGCGCGGCGTGGAGACGCTCACGTTGCGCGGCGGTGGCAACGGACACGGCGTCGGCATGTGCCAGAGCGGCGCCATCGGCCGCGCGCGTGCGGGGCAGGACTTCCGCACGATCCTTCGCACCTACTATCCCGGCACTACCGTTGGCACGATCCAGTGATCCGCACATCGCGGTCGAAGGCCGCACGTCTCCGCTCGGCATAGGCGTCGTCGGCGCCGGCGCGATCGCGCAGGTGGCGCATCTTCCCGTGCTGGCGAAGATGCGCGGCGTGCGCCTGCTCGCGCTCTGCGACAATGATCGACCGAAGGCGCGCGCGCTCGCCGACCGGTTCGAGGTGCCCGACACGTACACGGACATCGAGGATCTCCTCGAGGCCGACGGCCTCGACGCGGTCGTCATCGCGACGCCGAACCATCTGCACGAGCCGCACGTGCTCAGCGCACTCGCCGCCGGGGTGGACGTGCTGTGCGAGCGGCCGATGGCGCTCACGGCGCGTGGCGCGGAGCGCATCGTGAATGCCGCGGAACGCGCGGGCCGCAAGGTGCTCGTGGCAAACAACCATCGCTTCCGCAGCGACGTGCAGGCGTTGTCCGGATTCCTGCGTGGCAACGAGCTCGGGAAGCTGAGCGGGATCCGCGCCGGCGCGTACTACCATCGCCGCGCCGAGCAGGGATGGCGGCAGCGGCGCGTCGAGTCCGGCGGTGGGGCCTTCTTCGACTACGGCGTGCCGCTGCTCGACCTGGCGCTCTGGCTGGCGGACAATCCCGAGCCCGAGCGCGTCGTCGCGCACATGGAGCGTGGCGGGACCAAGAACGCGGTCGAGGACTGGATGCTCGTGCACCTGCGCTGCGCGAACGGCGCCGTGTTCGCGTTCGACGTGCAGGGCAGCTACGTGGGCGCGGAAGAGCGCTGGTGGTTCGAGACGATCTCCACCCGCGGCAGCACGCGTCTGGCGCCGTTGCGCGTGGTCAAGGAGCTGCACGGCCGGCCGACCGACGTGTCGCCGCGCGGGGCGGCGGCGCGCGAGAGCGCGTTCATCCAGTCGTACCGCGCCGAGCTCGCCCACTTCGCCGCCGTGATCGCCGGTGAAGCCGAGTACGAGGCGCCCGTCGACCAGGTGGTGCTGCACCGCATCGTGGAAGGCATCTACAAGTCGGCGGAAGAGGGGAAGGAGATCCGGCTGTGAGCTGGTGGCGCCGCTGGCGCGCCGCGGTCTGCGCTGCAGCGGCGCTCGTCCTTCCGGCCACGGGCGTCGTCGCGCAGACGCCGAGCACACCCGCCGCGAGCGCTCCAGCGCAGGCGCCGGAGCCCGGCAGCGAGCTCGAAGTCACGCTCATGACCTTCGGGCTCGGCCAGGAAGTGTTCGAGCGGTTCGGGCACAACGCGCTGTGGATCCACGACGCGGCCAACGGCACCGACGTCGCGTACAACTGGGGGCTGTTCAGCTTCCGGCAGCCGCACTTCCTGCAACGGTTCCTCACCGGCGACACGAAGTACTGGATGGGCGGTGAGGACGCGCAGCTGATGATCGCGCAGTATCAGTCGCTGGGGCGGCCCATCACGCTGCAGCGGCTGAACATGACACCGGCGCAGAAGCTCGCGCTGCGCGACTTCCTGCACTGGAACGAGCGGGAGGAGAACCGCTACTACCGGTACGACTACTTCCGTGACAACTGCTCGACACGGCTGCGCGACGCGCTCGACCATGCGCTCGGCGGGAAGCTGCGTGCGGCGACGGACACGATCATCACGCCCTTCACCTACCGCCGCGAGAGCGTGCGGCTCACGGACGGTGATCGTCCGATCCAGACGGGGATCGACATCGCGCTCGGCCGTCCCGCCGACGCGCCGATCACGATGTGGGAGTCGTTCTTCATCCCGATGCGGCTGCGCGACGCGGTGCGCGACCTCACCCTGCCGATCGGGCCGAACGGCGCTCCGGTGCCGCTCGTCGCGGAGGAGCGGCACATCGCGCCCTTCCCAGGGACGACGCTCGTGCCCGAGCTCCCGACGGCGCCGCGGCTCGTGTGGCGGCTGCTGTTCGTCGGGGTGGGATTCGCGGTGACGCTGGCCGTCATCCGCATCATGGCGATCAGCCGGCGCGGAGCAGCGTGGGGATTCACGCTCGTGGCCAGCCTGTACTCGCTGCTCTGCGGCGTGATCGGCGTGATCCTCGTGCTCGCCTGGACGATGACGCGTCACGTGTTCTGGGCGTGGAACGAGAACGTGCTGCAGGTCTCGCCGCTCTCGCTCGCGCTGGTGGTGCTCGTGCCGATCGCGCTGCTGCGCGGGCGCGCGACGCAGGCTGCGCGCGTCGTGGCGACGACCATCCTCCTGCTGTCCGCGATCGGGGCGCTGTTCGCGCTCCTCCCTGGGGGGCAGGAGAACCGAGCGATCGTTGCGCTCTTCCTCCCCGTACACCTCGTGATGGCCTGGGCGATCGCGCTGCCCCAGGTAGAGCCGCCGGCCTCGCGGGCCGGCTGACGCGTCAGCCGCCGGTCACCACCGGCACAGCCTCGAACACGCGGGCGCCGACGAACGTCTCCAGCAGCGTGGGATCGATCGTGCCCTCGCGGGCTTCCATGCTCAGGATGTCGAGGGCGCGCTCACGCGGCACGGCGCGCTTGTAGGGGCGGTCGGTCGCCGTGAGCGCGTCGTAGATGTCGGCGATCGTCATGATGCGCGCCTGCACGGGGATCTCGAGCCCCGTGATGCGGTTGGGATACCCGTGGCCGTTCAGCTTCTCGTGGTGCGCATACGCGATGCTCGGGATCGCCTGGAGCTCGCGCGTCCAGGGGATCTGCTCGAGGAAGCGGTAGGTGTGCGTGACGTGCGACTCGATCTCGCGCCGCTCCTGCTCGTCGAGGTTGCCGCGGCGGATCATGAGGAACTGCAGCTCGTGATCCTCCAGGAGCGGTCGCGTGCGGCCGTCGAAGTCGATGAAGGTGCGACGCCCGATCGCCTCGAGCGCCTCGAAGCTCCCCTCGGCGAGCACGGTCGGCTCGTTGGCCTGGACGATCGTGTCCAGGAAGCGGGCGAGCTCCTCGCGCCGCTTCCGGCGCTCGCACTCCAGGCGATGCAGCTCGCTTTCGTATGCGTCGCGGCCGTGCGCGAGCAGCAGCTCCGCGCGGGCACGCTCGAACTCGAGCTCCGTGCGCTGGTCGAGATAGGCGAAGCGATGGCGGATGAGATCGAGATCCTGCGGATACAGCTTCTTCTCCTTCACCAGCACCTGCTCGCGCACGCCGACCTTGCCGAAGTCGTGCAGCAGTCCGGCGTAGCGCAGCTCGCGGAGCTGCTCGCGCGTGAAGGAGACCTCGCGGTACGGCCCCGTCGACAGCCGGTCGACCGCTTCGGCCAGCGTCACCGTCATCGTCGCGACGCGCCCCGAATGACCGGAGGTCGCGGGATCGCGCGATTCGATGGCGGTGACGGCGGCGGTGACGAACCCCTCGAACAATCGCTCGATGTCCTCGTACAGCCGACCGTTCTCGATCGCGACGGCCGCCTGCGACGCGAGCGCCGTCGCCACCTCGACGCAGTGCGAGTCGAAGGGCACCACCTCGCGCTCGACGGCGTCCGCGCTCGACAGCAGCGCGTCGGGATCCGCCTTGCGGTTGATAAGCTGCAGCACGCCGATCACTTCGGCGCGATGCGTCTTCATCGGCAGCACGAGCATCGACTTCGTGCGATAGCCGAAGCTGTCGTCGAAGCTCCGGTTCTGCCGATACGCCGCGCCGTCGGGGAGCATGTACACGTCGCCGATCACGAGCGGCCCGCCCGTGGCGGCGGCGTAGCCGGCGAGACTCGAGTAGTCGATCGGCACGGTGTACGAGGCGAAGGGCAGGGCAGGGAGGGAATGGTTCTGCGAGCTGGCGAATCGCAGTCTCGTGGACTCGCCATCGTCGTCCCGTTCGACGAGGTAGAGCGAGCCGGCGTCGGCGCCGGTCACGCGCCGCGCATGCGACAGGATGAGGCCGAGCAGGGAGCCGAGGTCGCGCTCCGTGGTCAGGGCCATGCCGATGGCGCTCAGCTCCGCCAGATCGCGCGTCCGGTCCACGGCCGTCGAGCGCGCCCGTCGAATGGCGACGAGCGCCGCGGCGTGCCGGAAGGCGCCGCGAAAGGCGGTGGCGCGGGTCCCTGCCGTCGCGTTGCCGGGGACGAAGCTGGTGAGGACGTCGCTGGGAAACTGCTCGTCGGGATCCCGGTCCGATGGGTCGCCGATCCCAACGATCGCGATGAGGCCGGCGAGGGAACGGAGCTGCGCCGCCGCACTCTCACCGGCGCTCGCGATGAGCGAGCGATCGAGGGCGAGCACGGTGGGCCGATCCAGCTCCAGCGCGCTCGCCGTCGGCAGGGCGGGAATGCCACGCACCTCCACATCGTCGGCCCGACGGCCGAGCGGTACGTCGAGGAGCGGGTTCTCGAGCGCGGTGAGGAGGAGCGGCTTCATGCCTCGTGATGCAGTGGCGCGTTCCGAAGACGAACCCGCCGGCACTCTGCATCGAGCACCGGCGGGCTATAGAGTCTCGGCCGTTCAACCGCCTGGCTTCACCTTGGCGAGGCCATTCTTGGCCGGAGCATAGTCCGGAAATTCCTTGAGTACGGCTCCGAACAGTTCGACCGCCTTGGCCTTGTCCCCCCGGTCGGCCATGTCGAGCGCCTTCCCGTACAGGACGGCGACGCGCATGGGGAGCCTCGTCCCAACGCCTCCCGTCCGCGTGGGCGCGCCGAGCTTGAGCCCGGCGTTGAGGTGGTTGGCCAGCTGCCCGATCAGGGCCATCACGTTGTCCCCGTGGTCCTGCACGCGGTCGGTGTATTCGACGGCGCCCGTCTCGACGTTCACTGCGCGGGCATCGATGCGGAAGTTGCCCTTGGGGTCGGCCATGAAGCCGCCGAAGATCATGTGTTGCGCACCGAGCAGCTTCCCGACTTTGACGGCGGTCTCGCGGTCCACCTGCCCGCCGCTCGTCAGCTTCTGCTCGTCGATCAGCTTCTGCACCTGATCACGCTCGATGACCCTGATGTTCGGGTTGCTCGACATCTCGGAGACGAGGAAGTCGGGCACGCCTTTCATCAAGCCGTCGTAGTCGCGCGCGTCTTTGCTGAAGACGTTGTTGTTGAAGTACATGATCGCGACGGTCGGCTTCGCGGCCTGGGCGGCGGCGGGCTCGCGGGCGGCCAGCAGGCCGGCGCCGACGAGGACCGACAGGGCGATACGGGTGGGACTGTTCATGGGCTCCTCCGATTCGGACGATCACACGTGCAGTGTCATTCCCTCCGCGGCGGCCAGAATTTCCAGACGACGCCCGCGGCTCGCGACGAGCGCGCGGCAGTTCTCCACGCAGCGGTCGACTTCGTCGTCGGTCCGCTCCGGCCGGTGATGGAAGAGCACCAGCCTCTCGACGTCCGCGTCGAGCGCGAGCTCGACGGCCTGCTCGTGGGTGGAATGTCCCCACCCCACGAACGACTGGTATTCACCGGCGGTGTACGTCGAGTCGTGCACCAGGACGCTCGCGCCACGGACGAACGAGACGAGCTTGTCGCGCCAGTGCGGCGCGTCGTCGTAGCGGGCCTCCGAGCTCAGCTCGTTGTCCGACACGTAGACGAGCGCCCGGCCGTCGGCGTTTCCGGTGGTGAAGCGGTACCCGAGCGCTCCCCCCGGGTGCCGCACTCCGATGGCGGCCACTTCATAACCATTACCGCGGCGCCGCTCCTCCGCCAGTTCCTGAAAATCGATCCTGGCCTGGAGCTCCTCGAAGGAGACGGGAAAGACCACCGGGGACATCTGATCGCGTACCACGCGGTCGATGCTCGTCTGGAGCGACTTCGAGCCCCAGATCGTGAAGCGGTTCCCCTTCTTGAAGAGCGGCGCGAAGAAGGGGATGCCCTGGATGTGATCCCAGTGGGCGTGGGTCAGGAAGATGTCGCCGGCGATCGGCTGGCCGTCGTCGCGCTCGAGGAGGGTGCGGCCCAGCTCGCGGATCCCGGTTCCGGCATCGAGGATGATCAGCCAGCCTTCATCGGTGCGGAGCTCGACGCAGGGGGTGTTGCCGCCGTACCGAACCGTGCTGGGACCAGGGCTCGGGATGGAACCGCGAGTGCCCCAGAATGTGAGCGTCAGGCTCATCGGCCAACGGTCACATTCGAATCTGCGCGCGCTTCTCCAGCGCGTCACGGTTGGCCACCGCGATGCGACGGCGCTCGACGCGGATGAGCCCTTCCTCCTGGAATTCCTTCATGGCCCGCGAGACGGTCTCGCGGCTGGCGCCGATCATCTGGGCGATGGTCTGGTGCGTGAGCGGCTTGTCGATCGTGGCCGTCCCGGACTCGGCCGACAGGTCGAGCAGGAGACGGGAGATCCGGCCGGGGACGTCCAGCAGCACGAGGCCGCCGATCTTCTGGTCGGCGCGGCGCAGCCGGCGCGACAGCTCGATGAGCAGCGCCCAGGCCACGCTCGGGTTGGCTTCCACACGACGGCGGAAGTCCTCGCGTCGCAGGATGAGGAGCTGGGCGTCCTCCATCGCGATCACGTGGGCGGAGCGGGGCTGGTCGTCGATCAGGGCGAGCTCGCCGAAGTGCGCGCCGGGCTCCAGCACGCCGAGGATGACCTCGCGGCCGTCCTCGCCAATGAGGACGACTTTGGCGCGTCCCTGGCGCAGGACGTAGAGGGAGTCGCCCGGATCGCCCTGGAAGAGGATGACGCTCCCCTTCGGGTAGGTGCGCTCGCGCGTCAGCTCGGCGAACTTGAGCAGCTCGTCACGCTGCAGCCCGCTGAACATGGGGACGCTGGCAAGGAAATCGGCGGTCTGGGCTGTCATGGGCGTATGGCCTAGGGAACCAGATCGGGGCAATCCGGCTAACGTACCGGGCGCGCCGGGGTGTGTCAAACGAGCAAGCCGTTGT
>Ga0070664_100002708_pt1 | contig 14304 bp, 6 predicted proteins | sample KBSC73metaG_FD_65863 | JGI IMG/M metagenome (GOLD analysis project Ga0070664, IMG submission 65863) | Corn rhizosphere microbial communities from Kellogg Biological Station, Michigan, USA - KBS C7-3 metaG | ecosystem: Host-associated > Plants > Roots > Rhizosphere > Soil ... | reverse complement strand
AACAGCGCCGATCTCGCCGATCCGGCGAAGCGCGACCGGATGGCCGCGCGCGTGCCGCTGGGTCGGCTCGGCACCCCGGAAGATCTGGTCGGACCGATCGTGTTTCTGGCGTCCGACCTGGCCCGTTACGTGACCGGCGCAGCGTTGCTCGTCGACGGCGGCGCTTACGTGAACCTGCAATGAGGTCCGTCACGCGCCTTCATCGCATGCTTGGTCTTGCGACCTCGTTGATTGCAACGCCCCTTGCTGCGCAGACCACGGCGCTACCGACCATCGCGCCGATCGCCGCGCCGCCGCGACCGGCCGGCACGATCGATCTGAACACCGGCTCCGTCGCCGGAAGCACAGCGCCCGAAAGCTGGATGCGCTTCGCCGGCCAGACGCGTGTTCGCAATGTGCAAGCGGCCACGCTCACCCCGGTTTTACCGCCAAAGGGCAAAGCGAATGGAAGCGCGGTCATTATCGCACCGGGCGGCGGATTCCTCATGCTGTCGATGGACAGTGAAGGTTGGCCGGTCGCGCGTTGGTTGGCCGCGCATGGGGTAACGGCATTCGTCCTCAAATACCGGCTGAAGCCGACGCCGGCCGACCTTGGCGGCTTTCAGCAGCAGCTGATGGCGATGTTCATGCAGGCGGCCCAGGCCAAGGATGGCGGTCGCGCCATGACGCCCCCGGAGGCGGTGGCCGATGGTATTGCCGCGCTCAAGCTGGTGCGGTCGCGATCTGCGGAATGGGGAATCGACCCTCATCGCGTTGGCTTTCTGGGTTTCTCGGCCGGTGCGATGACGGCTCTGGCGGTGACCCTGAGCCCGGAATCGGGCAGTCCGCCCGATTTCGTGGCGCCGATTTATGGCTCGATGGACCCTGTCGATGTGCCGGCGAATGCGCCGCCGATGTTTGTGGCGGAAGCCATCGACGATCCGCTCTTCGGGAGCCACGGGTTCGGGTTGGTCGAATCCTGGCGTAAGGCCGGGAAGGGTGTCGAACTCCATGTCTATCAGCATGGGGGACATGGCTTTGGTATGGGACTGCCCGGGACGACCAGCACCGGCTGGATCGATGCTTTCTACGCCTGGATGGGCGCCAACAATCTTCTTGCAAGGTCGAAATGAGCGCTGCCTCTGCGCTGGACTATCGCGCGCTGGCCCGCCGGCGCCTGCCGCATTTCCTGTTCGTCTATATCGATGGCGGCTCCTGCGCCGAAACGACGTTGCGCCGGAACGTCTCTGTTCTTGGAGCGCTCGCCTTGCGGCAGCGTGTTCTCACCAATGTTGCCGACCTAAAGCTGCCGCCCGATTTGTGCGGGCGCCGTCAGTCGCTACCGGTTGCGCGTGGCGATGGCGCTTACCGGTTGCCGTCTCGTCGCCGATATCGACCGCTGGCGCCTGGTGCTGGAGCAATGACGTCGACGACCCGCTTAGCGCGCCGCGGATAACATCAATCGCGTAACGAAGGAGAGCATCGCATGAAAGCTCGGATGCTTGGACTGCCCTTTGTGGCTGCGGCCGCCATCCTCCTGGGAGTCGCCATGTCCCATGCGGCACCGGCGGACGATTCGCTGGCCGATCGATTCCGCGACCCGCCACAGCCGGCGCGTCCCCAAGTCTGGTGGCACTGGATGAGCGGCAACGTGACCGAGGAAGGCGCGCGGCTCGATCTCGAATGGATGCAGCGGGTGGGGATCGGCGGGGTTCATGCCTTTTCCGGCGGGATGCTCGAGCCGACCTATGTGGACAAGCCGGCACCGTTCATGAGCGATGTGTGGCGGTCCGCCTATCGCTCGTCGGTGGCACGGGCCCGGGCGGCTGGAATGGACGTCACGATCGCGGGTTCGCCCGGCTGGAGTCAGACGGGCGGTCCCTGGGTCAAGCCAGTCGATGGCATGAAGAAATATGTATGGACCACGACTTATGTGACCGGGGGGAAGCGGCTGCACATGACGTTGCCCCAGCCTGCTGCCGTCACCGGCGCCTATGGTGCCGCCCCAATGGCGCGCCCGGCGTTCGGCCCTCAAATCGAACCGCCGCAAGCAGCCGGCGCGGGCCCGATCGTCGCTTTTCGTCTGCCCGACGACGAGCGCGTGCTTCGTCCGCGATTGTCGAGCGCGGGTGCTGCACTGACCGAACTCGAGAGTGCGCCCGACGATCTTGGCCGGGTCGTCAAGGTCGCGGCCACTGGCGCCGGTCCCATCCGGATCGACGCCGACATGGGCGGTCCGGTCACGGTACGCGCCTTGACCGTCGCGATTACGCCGCTGCCCGCTATGGAGATACTCGCCAGCGACGACGGTAAAACCTATCGGACAATCCGGCGCGTCGAGCGGGACGACGCCGAATTGCCGAGCATCGCCCAGACGCTGGCGCTGCCGCAAACGCGTGCGCGATTCTTCCGGCTCCAGTTCGGCCCGCCGCCCGCCGGCCGTAAGCTCATCGGGCTGCCGGCGGGCTTTCCGTCGGGGATCGCGCCCAAGCAATACGAGCTGAGGCTGGTACGCTTCTTCAGCGGCGCACGAGTCGATCGGTTCGAGGCGAAAGCGGGCTTCCAGTCGACCGCACAATTCGATGGTATGCGCGGACCGGCAAGCCCCCGAACCGCCGCAGTCCGGCCCACCGATGTGATCGATCTCACGTCACGGGTCGGAGCGGACGGTGTCCTCGACTGGGCACCGCCTCCCGGCCGCTGGGCGATATTGCGCTATGGCTGGTCGCTGACGGGACACGTCAACGGGCCCGCCGAGCCTGCGGCGACCGGACTCGAGGTCGACAAGCTCGATCGCGATGCCGTCAAGCGGTACATCGATACCCTGTTCGCCAAATATCGCGATGACGCTGGCATTCCCCTGGGGCCCAAGGGAATTGACGGCCTGCTGACCGATAGCTGGGAGGCCGGCGTTCAGAACTGGACGCCGCGGATTCTCGAACAGTTCCGCCGGTTGCGCGGCTACGACCCGACGCCCTGGCTTCCCGTCCTCGCTGGCAATGTCGTCGGCAGCAGCGATCAGAGCGAAGCATTTCTTTTCGACTTCCGCCAAACGCTCAAGGATCTGGTCGTGGAGAATCATTACCAGGTGCTTGCCGATGCCGCTCATGCGCAAGGAATGACCTATTATACCGAGGTGCAGGGCGACACGCCGCGCGCGATCAGCGACGGCATGACCGCCAAGGCGCGCGCCGATATTCCGACGGCCGAATTCTGGTACCGTCCGTTCGCGACCGACGAGGGTCAGCCATCGCTGGTAGCGGATATGATGGAAGCCGCCTCGGCCGCACACGTCTACGGCAAGAAACTCGCTGCTGCCGAGGCCATGACGGTTGCCGCAGGCGAGGATCCCTGGGCGTTTTCGCCAGCGATGCTGAAACCGGTAGCGGACCAGATCTTCGCCAGCGGCATCAACCGCATCCTCGTGCATGAATCGCACTTGCAGCCCTTTGCCGATCGCAAACCGGGGCTGGCGATGGCGTTCTTCGGGCAGTTCTTCAATCGGAACGACACCTGGGCGGAGCAGGCCAAACCCTGGACCGACTATCTGGCGCGCACCTCCTACCTGCTGCAGCAGGGACGGTTCGTCGCCGACATCGCTTATTTCTACGGCGAGGATCGCAATCTCACCCAATTGTTCGAACATCGCCAAAATACCGACGTGCCGGCGGGCTATGGCTATGACTATATCAATCCCGAAGCGCTGCTGACCAAGCTGTCGGTCAGGCGCGGCCGGCTCGTGACCGAGAGCGGCATGTCCTACAAGATTCTCTACGTGCCACCGACCGTGACACGCTACACGCTGCCGGCGTTGCGGAAGCTCGACAGCCTCATCCGCGCCGGCGCGGTCGTTGTTGCGCGCAAGCCCGTCGGCGGACTGGGCATGGCCAGTCCCGATGGAGCGGTCAGGGCGTATGCCGACAGGCTCTGGGGCACGAACGGCAGCGGCGCTCGAGCGATCGGGGCGGGACGCCTGTACAGCGGCACACTCGCCGCCGCGCTTGCCGCGGAACGGCTGACGCCGGATATTCAGACGAATGGACAGGCCGTGCTCGGTCTTCACCGCGTGTCTGGCACGAACGATCTCTATTATGTCGTGAGCCGGTCGGATCGCGCCATGTCCAGCGACATCACCTTCCGCGTCACGGGGCGCAAGGCCGAATGGTGGTCGCCGGAGGACGGTTCGATCCGTCCGCTGAGCTACGAACAGCGCAACGGCACCACGCGCGTGTCGATACCGTTCGATCCCCATGGCGCCGGTTTTGTCGTCTTCCGTACGCCCGCCGACGCCGCGACTTATACCGTGCCCCGGCGTGAAACACTGGCGATGGTCCCGGTCGTCGGGCCATGGGACGTGCGCTTCGAGGCCGATCGTGGCGCGCCGCCCGCGGCACGTTTCGACACCCTCATGGACTGGTCGAAGAGCGCGGATCCCGGAATTCGGTTTTTTTCGGGCGCCGCTACCTATTCGAAGGCGATCGACGTCAGCGCGTCCATGCTCGCGTCGGGCAACCGCGTCATGCTCGATCTGGGCGAGGTATCGGATCTGGCGGTGGTCTCGATCAATGGCGTACAGGTCGCGACGGCGTGGCATGCTCCGTATCGCGTCGACCTTACCGGACGTCTCAAGACGGGCGCCAACCAGCTCGAGGTTACGGTCGTCAACCTATGGGTCAATCGGTTGATCGGCGACAAGCAGCCGGGGGCCAAGCCGGTCACCTACGCGCCGCAATCGCCGTATCGCGCAACCAGTCCGCTCCGCCGGTCGGGTCTGATCGGGCCGGTTGAGCTCATCGTCGATCGATAGCCGCAACCGGCCTGATCCTTTGCTGCACCCGAGTCACACCCGCGCCGGTCGAGCCGGCGCGGGTATTGATTTATTCATTTGTCGTGCTATACGGACACTCATCCCAATAGATGGGATTTTACAAGCTTCGACCATAAGAAGCATCTCTCTTGGGGAGGACCGAATGCCACGCACGACTCTTCGCTTTCTCGGTGTTAGTGCGATTGCTCTTGCCGCGATCGCCGCACAGCCCGCTTGGGCACAGACCGCGCCGCAATCCCCATCGCCGGCGCCGGCTGATGCGATACCGACCGGCGACCAAAGCGCGCCGCCGGCCGATGACCAATCGAGTGATGCGACGAAGGACATCGTCGTTACCGGCACCCTCATTCGCGGGATCGCGCCGGTCGGCACGAACGTGATCGGCCTCAGCAAGGCGGATATCGCCTCGACCGGAGCGACGAGCACGCAGCAATTACTGGCAAACGTCCCTCAGATTACCAACGCCTTCAATGCGACGCCCTCGATCGGCACCGGCGTCAGTGGCCTCACCATCGTACGGCCCAACATCCGCAACCTGGCGGCCAACGGCGGCAACACGACGCTCGTGCTGCTCGATGGCCACAATCTCGTCGGCGCCGGCATTCTGCAAACCACGCCCGATGTCGGGGTCATCCCGCCTGGCGCGCTCGAGCGGATCGACGTGGTCGCCGACGGCGGCTCCTCGCTCTATGGCTCCGACGCTATCGGCGGCATCGTCAATCTGATCACGCGCAAGAAGATGGATGGCGTCGAGCTCAGCGGCCATATCGGCACGTCACCCAAATATTTGTCAGGCGACATCAATGTCACGGCGGGCAAAAGCTGGTCGACCGGCTCCTTCCTAGCGTCCTACGCCTATCGCGCGAATTCGGACATTCTCGGCGCGGACCGCAGTTATTTCCGCAAGAATCTTGCCCCCTTCGGCGGTACGGACAACAGCGTCATCGCGTGCAATCCCGGCACGATTTCCGCGAATGGCACGACCTACGCGTTGCCCGGACGCGTAGCGGGCACCTCCAACCGCTGCGACACCGACCTATTCGCGGACCTGTTCCCGGCGGAAAAGCAAAACTCGTTCTTCGCGAGCTTCACCCAGGATCTGGGCAGTGCGGCGACCTTCAGCATGACCGGCTTCTACACCGATCGCCGCACCAAGACCGGCCAGGCGCAGCGCTCCACGAGCAACGCCACGATCACCAACGCCAACCCCTATTTCCAGTCAATCGCCGGCGAAACGAGCCAGCAGGTATCGTTCAACTACGCGTCGGCGCGGGGGCCGACGATGTACAACCGGACGTCGATCGAGGAATTCCAGGTAACGCCGCAGCTCGTCTACGACGTCGCGCCGAAATGGAAGGTCACGCTGCTAGGGAATTTCGGCCGCTCGATCACCACGGGTCATACGTTCGAGATCAACCCGGTCGCCGAAGCCGCGGCGCTGGCCGGCACGACGACCGCGACCGCGCTCAATCCTTATGATCCGGGCAGCAGCAACCCATCGGTGCTGAGCAACATCCTCGATTACGAGCAATTCGCGCGCAATAAGCAGACGCTCGCCGAGGGGCGCGTCGTGGTCGACGGCTCGCTGATCACGTTGCCCGGTGGCGATGTCCGCCTTGCCGTCGGCGGCCAGTATCAGTTCACCAAGAGTGATGCGGTGCAGACCGACGCGCCGATCGGCGATTTGACCAACGCAGCCCGCGCTGCCGCCAGCCGCAACGTCTATTCGGTGTTCGGGGAATTGGTCGTGCCGATCTTCGGTAGCGGCAATGCCATCCCCGGCATGCGCAGCCTCGTGCTCGACGGTTCGGTGCGCTACGATCACTATAGTGATTTCGGCGGTACCACGAATCCGAAGATCGGCCTGACCTGGAAACCGTTCGACGCCCTGACGATCCGGGGCAATTACGGCACGTCCTTCAACGCGCCTAGCCTGGCCGATACGGCCGGTGCGGTCGATACCCGCGCGCAGGTGCTCGGTGTCAGCCCGTTCCAGCAGAACTTCAGCCTGGCCAACTTGTTTCGCCCAACCATCCTTCTGGCCGGCGGCAACCCGAACCTGAAGCCGCAAACGGCCAACACCTATTCGGTCGGCGCCGACTTCAAGCCGGCGCGGTGGCTCGTGCTCAGCGCGACCTATTGGAACGTCTCGCTCAAGAACGTGATCGAGGTCACTCCTTTCTACAGTCCCACGATCTTCACCAACCCAGCGCTCTCCGGTTATTTCATCATCAATCCAACCCTTGCCCAGGCGCAAGCTCTTATCGGCAATCAGCGCGTTCAGGGCCCGAGCCTTGCCACGCTCTATGGGTCGGGCAACGCACCCTATGCGATCTTCGATGCGCATCGTAACAATCTTGGGACGCTGAAGACCGACGGCATCGATTTCAACGCCGCCGTGAACGTAGATACCTCGATAGGCGCGGTCAGCGCGTCGGTCGGCGGAACCTATTACCTCAACCGTACCAGCACGATCGCGGGCAGCGCGCCGTTTGATGAACTGGCGAACAACGGTATCAGCCCGTTGCAATTGTCGGGTTCGATCGGCGACAAGATTGGCGGATTGAGCGCGCGTGTCAGGGTCGATTATAGCGCGGGCTACCCGTTCCCGGGCATTGTCGGGCAAAGCCGGGTGAAGGCGTTCGCCCCGGTCAACCTTTATTTCGCCTATGATTTCGCGCCGAGCGGATCGCTACACGGGGTTCAAGTGACCTTGAACGTCGATAATGTCGGCAACGCCCGGCCGCCGTTCCTGAATCGTGTCGCGGACGGGTCGCTAACCGATGGTTTCGCCAATGGTGCGACCTTTGGTCGTTTTATCAATGTCGGCATGAACATGAAGTTCTGATCTCCCAACTAGGCGGCAGCGGCGTGGTCGTTTCCCGGCTCCGTCGCTGCCGCGCCCCTTTGCGGGTAACTGACGGGGGCCTTCAGTGCGCGACCGCCGACTAAGTGGTGGTTCTGTAGACCTAAGACCTGAGGGAGGACGCGAAGCTGAAGAAGCTGCTGACCGAGGCGATGCTATTTTCCGAACGGGACGTGCAATTACCCGACCCAGCCGGGCTGCTGCCTCAGCACGACGATTACCGGGGACGGACACGCGCTACCGGCTGCCCGCTTCTTTAACAACACCGGCGATGTTCTGCCCAACTCGCCGAAATTCGCCTTCTCCGTCAACGGAGGAGCGTCGCGATGGCCGAGGTGGGGACGCGCTCGCACGCTGAATGCTTGGTGTCACTACAACCTCGACCGCAACACATTTAGATCCGAGAGGTCGCATCGATGAAGCTCTTCCAATCCCTGGCCGCGGCAGTCCTCGTGACGGCCCCAATGGCCGCCACACTGGCCGACGCCCGCGATGGGACATCGAACGGTCCGGCGGCGCGAGCCGAAGCGACGCTGCGGGAAATGCGACCCGAGGAAAAGACCGTCCTGACCCACGGCATCATGCCGTTGCCGCTCGGGCCCAACGCACCGGCGCTGCCGGCAGAGGCGATTCCAGGAGCTGGCTATGTTCCCGGCATCCCGAGGCTCAGCGTGCCCGCCTTGCGCGAGACCGACGCCAGCCTCGGGGTCGCCTGGGTGATGGGCATCCGCAAGGACGGTGCCACCGCGCTGCCGTCGGGACTTGCCATGGCCTCGACCTGGAACGACGCGCTGATCGAGCGCGGCGGGCGCATGATCGGCGGCGAGGCCAGGGCCAAGGGGTTCAACGTCCTGCTTGCCGGCGGCGTCAATCTGATGCGCGACCCGCGCAACGGCCGGAACTTCGAATATCTGGGCGAGGATCCACTGCTCGCCGGCACGCTTGCCGGCCATGCCATCCGCGGGATCCAGTCGAACGACATCATCTCGACGATCAAGCATTTCGCGCTCAATGGCCAGGAAACGGCGCGCAAGTTCGTCGACGTCAAGATTTCCGAGGCGGCGGCGCGCGAAAGCGATCTGCTCGCTTTCCGCATCGGCATGGAGATCGGCAATCCGGGCGCGGTGATGTGCGCCTATAACCGCGTCGGCGGGGAGCAGGCGTGCGCCAATGACTGGCTGCTCAACCGCGTGCTCAAGAAGGACTGGGGCTATCGCGGCTTCGTTATGTCGGACTGGGGTGCGGTGCCCGGGATCGAGGCCGCGCTCAAGGGGCTCGACCAGCAATCGGGCGCGCAGCTCGATCCGGCGCTGTTCTTTGGCGACACGCTGGCGGCCGCAGCGAAGAGCGATCCCGCTTATGCCGCCCGGCTCGACGACATGAACCGCCGCATCTTGTGGTCGATCTACGAACATGGCCTCGATCGCGCACCGGCGCAGCCCGGCGGCGCGATCGACCTTGCCGCCAATGCCGGCGTGGCCGAGGAGGTCGCTCGCGAAGGAATCGTCTTGTTGCGCAACGAGCGTGGCGCGTTGCCTTTGACGAAGACAGCAAAGACCATCGCCGTCATCGGCGGCTATGCCGATAGCGGCGTGCTGTCGGGCGCGGGGTCGAGCCAGGTCCAGGACGAGAAAGGCCCCGCGGTGTCGATCCCGCTTGGCGGCACCGGACCTTTCTCGGCCTTCCTGTCCCAGGCCTATCAGCGGTCGGTGCCGCTCGCTGCGATGAAGGCACTGGCGCCCCAGGCCGATTTCCGCTTCCGCGACGGCCGCTACATCTCGGAAGCGGTGGCGCAGGCAAAGCGCGCTGACGTCGCCATCGTGTTCGCCACGCAATGGTCGACCGAAGGCCTAGACCAGCCCGACCTTTCGCTGCCCAACGGACAGGACGCGCTGATCGAGGCGGTAGCGCGCGCCAATCCCAACACGATCGTCGTGCTGGAAACCGGCGGCCCGATCCTGATGCCCTGGCTCGACCGTACCGCCGCAGTAATCGAGGCTTGGTATCCAGGTGCGCGCGGCGGGCAGGCGATAGCATCGGTGCTGTTTGGCGACGTCAATCCCTCGGGGCGGTTGCCGGTTACCTTCCCGGCTGGGCTTGACCAGCTGCCCCGTGCGGCGGTCGACGGGTTCGACACGCTGGAGCCCGATTTCGCTGGCAACCCGCCGCATGGGTACGCGAAACTGGTCGCGGACTATGATGTCGAGGGATCGGACCTCGGTTACCGCTGGAACGCGCGTAAGGGCTACAAGGCGCTCTTCCCGTTCGGGTTCGGGCTCTCCTATACCAGCTTTGCGAGCTCCGGGCTGCAGGTGAAGGGTATGAACGCCAGCGTCACGGTGGCCAATACCGGCCCGCGCGACGGGGCCGCGGTAGCGCAGCTCTATCTGGTCTCGCGGGCAGGCGCGCCGATCCGGCGCCTGGTCGGCTATCGTCGCGTCGAGCTCGCCAAGGGCCAGCAAGCGAAGATCGACCTCGCGGTCGATCCCCGGCTGCTTGCCGACTGGCGCGACGGCAGTTGGGTCATGCCGGCCGCCGATTATGTCTTCGCAATCGGCGATAATGCCGAAAACCTCGGGCCTTCGGTCACCGTCCGAATGCGCCAGCGCCGATGGAAGGATGGACCGCTCGGTATGAGCGCAGACCATCGGTGGTGATCGCCTCAGGGGAGCCGTGACGCTTGAGCGTCTTCTTCATGAAGCGGAGTGCGGCGTCTTGTCGCGGGTCCTAGTGATGTAGCTTTCGAGGATCTCACCCTCTTGGTCGACGGCGCGCCAGAGGCAGACCATCTCGCCGTTGAGCTTCACGTACATTTCGTCGAGGTGGCACCGCCAATGCCGGAAGCCGCGCATACGGCTGACCTGCCGACGGATGCCGCCGGCGAACATCGGCCCGAACCTGTCCCACCACATCCGCACGGTCTCGTGGCAAATGTCGATGCCACGCTCGAACAGCAGGTCTTCGACATTGCGCGAGCTTAGCGGGAAGCGGACGTACATTAGCACCACGAGGCGGATCACCTCGGGCGATGAGTTGAAGCGGCGAAACGGGCTGGGCGGCAGCGCCCTGGATTTTCGGCTCATCCTTGCCGGCTATCGGCTGCCCCGTTGGTCTGACAGTGCCCTCCCGGCTTGACGCCCGCGTCGCGAGCGTCCGACGAGCAGTGGTCACGCTGCCGCGATCCCGAAAATCCGTTCGGCGTTACGGTGCGTAATCTTGGCCATGTCGTCTGGTTCGAGCGGGGCCGTCCGCATGAAGCCGACGGCATCCTCTGTGCGTTCGTAAGGATAGTCGATGGCGAACATTATATTGTCCGCGCCCACGGTACGTTGGGCGAACGTCAACGCCTCGTGCCAGTTCACGCCGCTGGTGGTGATCGCAATGTTGCTCCGGAAATATTCGCTGGGCAGCCGTTGCAAGACCGGACGCATCGGCACCTTGGCGAGGGTTACCATGTTCTTGTGCATATGATCGATGCGGTAGAACCAATAGGGCAAGCCTTCGCCCATATGGCCGATCACCACTTTGAGATCCGGATAGGCGTCGAATACGCCGCTAGAGATCAGGCGGATCAAGTGCAGCCCGGTTTCCGCCCCATAACCGTAGATCGCGCCCCATAGCGCATAATCCTTGAACAAGGGCGCCATCTGCGGATTGGGCGTGCGCGGATGGATGTAGACGGGCGCGCCCGTTTCCACGGCCGCCGCGAAGATCGGCCAATATTTGCGATCGTCGAGATATTCGCCGCGCGTGTGCGAATTGATGATAATGCCGTTCAGCCCGAGTTCGCGCCGGGCGCGCCGGATCTCGGCTACCGCGCCGGGCACGTCCTGCGGCGGCACCGACGCGAGGGCCGCGTAGCGGCGCGGGTTGTCCCGCACGATCTTGGCGAGCCGGTCATTGGTGAGCCGCGCGACGCGCAGGGCCAGGTCCGGCGCGAATGACTGGACACCCGGCGCAGTGAGACTGAGCAGGTGCATGTCGACGCCGTGCTCGTCCATCGTCTTCAAGCGGAGATCCATGTCCACCAGTCGGGCATGGATATCCCCGATATGGCTGAGAACGTGGAAAGCCGAGACTTCGTCAGCTTCCAGCCCGGTGGCGGGAAGCTTGCGCATTTCGTCCATCCATTCCGGACAAGCCCAAGCCTCCTCCACGGCGATCAGTCTGGGTTTTGGCGCGATGGCGGCCCGGGCGAGACTCGGCGCCGCGCCGGCTGCTGCGAGTAGACCGCTGGCTTTCAGCAGGGCCCTGCGTCCGTCGTCGATCATCGCGCCTATCTCCGCGTTTCAGGACTCAGAAATTGACCGCCGCTCTCAGGCCATAGGTTCGCGGTGCGGAAAGGGATGAGGAAATCATCGGCACAAGCGGATGGGGTGTAGCCGTTCCCAAGACGCGCTTGTCCTCGATGTTGTTGACGAAAGCGGTGATCGTATAGCGACCGCCGGCATCACCGAAGCCGATCGAGGCATCGGACCGCCAATAAGGCGCCTGGTACTGGACATCCTGGAACTCCAGGCTGGCCAGCGTCCGGGACTGCCAGTTGGTTCGGCCAGTGAGCGTAATCTGGTAGTCGCCCAGCGGGATCGTCTGGTCCACACCCAGGCCGATCGTCCATTCGGGCGCATTGGGCGGCCGTTTGCCCGAACAGTCGAGCCGGTACACGGCCCCCTGCGCCGTCGCGGCGCATTTCGCGATCGGCGGCGCGCCGAAGTTCGGCACGGTGTACGTGAAATCCTTGTAGACCGAGTCCAGATATTGCACGTTCGCCGACAATTGCGTGTGCCGGAACGGCTTGAACAGGCTCTCGATCTCGACGCCTTTCATTTCCGCCTTGCCGACATTTTCGGTCGCAAAGATCACGATGCCGGCGCTGTCGCGGCTGACATGGCTGATCTGCTGGTTGCTGTATTTCCAGTAAAAGGCTTCGACGTTCAACTGCAGCCGGTTGTCGAGGAAGCGATTCTTCGATCCGATCGTCCAGGCAGCGATCTGCTCGGGCCGGTAGACGGGGTTGTCGGAGGTGAAGAAGAATCCGCCCGATTTGTAGCCCTTCTCGAAGCTCGCGTAGAGCAGCGAGCGCGGACCGACGTCCCATTCCGCGCCCGCGCGCCAGGTGGCCTTCTCGAACGAGGCCTTGCGATTGAGGTTGATCTGGCTGCCCGCCAGGAAGACAGGGGTGGTTGCCGGTCCGCCCGGGAAGGGCGAACCGAAGCCATATAGCTGGAAGGGAATCGCCTGGCCGTTGGGTGCGACGAGTTGTGCGGGCGGCGCAGCGGTGTTGGGGAGACGTGGTCCGCCGAAGCAGAAGGTTGGCGGCGTCGTGCCCGGTGCAACCGTGCCCGAGCAGAGTATCGTTGCTCCGTACAGCGTTCCGTCGAGACTCTTGTCCTCGACCGTATAGCGCAGGCCGCCGGTGAGCCGGAAACGGTCCGTAATCGCCCAGGTCAGCCGCCCAAAGGCCGCCATCGTGTTCAGCCCGCTCGTGTAGCTCTGGTAGGAAGCGTTGAACTGCTGATTGAACGATGTCAGCGGAACGTCGATATTTTCCTTCAGAAAATAAGCACCGAACAGCCAGCGCAGCGGCACATCGTCACGGCTCGCGTAACGCGCCTCGAGCGAGAACTGCTCGTCATTCTCCCGCTGGTTGATCAGGAAGCCGGGCAGCGTGTTGCGGAAGTTCAGCTCCGCCTTGCGCCAGGCCGGGATGATCGTGATCGTCCCGATCTCGGTCTTCCAGTCGATATTGGCGGAGACTCCCCAGAATTTATTGTTGAGGAAACTGTCATTCGGCAGCGGCGCCAGAAAATTGCCGCCGGTAAAGACCAGTTGATGCGAGAAGATCGCGCCGGCCGCCGGGTCGCCGAGCCCGGTTGAACTGCTGAGGCCGGACGGCAGCACCGTGCCCGTCGCATCGGCGCCGGCTCCGATCAGCGACGAACCGACCCCGCGGCCCTTTTGCCGATAATAATCGCCGGTCAGCCTGATGCTCAGTACGTCGCTCGGCTTGACCAGCAGCGAACCCCGAAAGGCCAGGCCGTCCTCGTCGCTCGTGCCATCGGACAGATAGCCGTCATGCTTGGCATATTGGCCGGAGACGCGGAACGCCGCGTTCGCGCCGAGCGGAACGTTCACGGCCCCCTGAAGATTGATCGCGTTGTAATTGCCGTAGTCGCCGACGGCATAGCCCCCAAAGGTGCCGAGCTCGGGCTTTTTGGTAATGACATTGATCGCGCCACCGGTCGCGTTGCGGCCATAGAGCGTGCCCTGTGGCCCCTTCAGCACCTCGATCCGCTCGAGATCGTAGAAGAAGCCGCCCGATGAAGACGGCCGGCCAATATAGACATTGTCGACATTGAACGCGATCGCCGAGTCCGACAGCCCGTTGCCATTGAAATTGCCCACGCCGCGCAGATAAAACAGCGGATAGGGACCCGCCGCAGGCTTGACCTGAAGTGACGGGACTACCTTGGTGAGGGCCGACGGGTCGGTTACACCGGCGTTGATTAGCGTGTCCTGCGATACCGCGCTCACCGCCAGAGCCGCTTTCTGCAGATTCTCCGACCGCCGCTGGGCGGTGACGACGATGTCCGCCAGCCCCGCTTGATCGGTCGGCGTGCTCTCCTGAGCA
>Ga0070664_100002706_pt1 | contig 14309 bp, 15 predicted proteins | sample KBSC73metaG_FD_65863 | JGI IMG/M metagenome (GOLD analysis project Ga0070664, IMG submission 65863) | Corn rhizosphere microbial communities from Kellogg Biological Station, Michigan, USA - KBS C7-3 metaG | ecosystem: Host-associated > Plants > Roots > Rhizosphere > Soil ... | reverse complement strand
CCTGGCGCTCGGAGCGCTCGGCATCCGACTCGACGCTCGTGGCGAGCGCCGCGCTTTGTTGATTGTTCAAGCGAACCCCCTGCAACTCGTCGATATAGTTTTCGTGGGGCCGAAGGTAGCAGAGGGCAGGGAGCGGGGACTAGCGAAGTTTTGCGTTGGCCCGAATTGCAGAACTGTCAGGCTGGAGCCTGACCCACCAACAGATCACAGGCTCTCCTGTGGCTCAGGCTTTAGCCTGACTGCTCTTCGCTTCCAACGCTTCCCAGCGCGCAAATCTCTCGGCGAGCTGGCGCTCGAGCTCTTCGCCGAGTTGTCGGTCGGCCTTCATCTGCTCGCTACCTTGCTTGTGATAATCGCCGCTGCTCATCTTTGCCGTGAGCGCGTGTTGCTGCTGTTCCAGCGCCTCGATTTCTCCGGGCAATTGCGCCAGCTCGCGCGTTTCCTTGTAGCTCATCTTGGTCGGCGCCGCGCGGCGCGCATCGTCGTTGCGACTTTCCGCCTTCTGCTTCGCAGGCGCAGCCGCGACGGGACGGCGTTGCGCGAGCCAGTCGCTATAGCCGCCGACGTATTCCTGCCACTTCCCATTCCCTTCGGCCACCAGCGTCTGGGTCACGACGTTGTCGAGGAACGCACGATCGTGGCTCACGAGCAGCAGCGTTCCCGCATAACCCTGCAGCGTCGCTTCCAATAACTCCAGGGACTCGATGTCGAGGTCGTTCGTCGGTTCGTCCATTACAAGCACGTTCGCTGTGCGAGCGAACAGGCGCGCGAGCAGCAGGCGATTGCGCTCGCCGCCGGATAGCGCCTTCACCGGCGAATTCGCTCGCTGCGGAGCGAACAGGAAGTCGCCGAGGTAGGTCACGACGTGCTTGCGCTCGCGGCCGATCTCGATCCAGTCCGAGCCGGGGCTGATGGTCTCGACCACCGACTTCTCCGGGTCGAGCTGCTCGCGCATCTGATCGAAGTACGCGACCTGCACATTCGCGCCGAGGCGCACCGTGCCGACGTCGGGCTCGAGCTGTCCGAGGATCAGGCGCAGCAGCGTCGACTTGCCCGCGCCGTTCGGGCCGATGAAGCCGAGCCGGTCGCCGCGCTGCAGTCGCATCGACAGGCCTTTGACGATCGGTCGCTCCGCAAAGCTCTTGCCGACGTTCACCAGCTCCGCGACCAGTTTGCCCGAGCGCTCGCCGGCATCGAGCGTGAGTTTGAGATCGCCAAGCTGCTCGCGCCGGGCAGCGCGTTCGACGCGCAATGCTTCGAGCCTGCGCACGCGTCCTTCGTTGCGCGTGCGGCGCGCTTCGATGCCACGTCGGATCCACACTTCTTCCTGGGCCCAGAACTTGTCGAATTTGCGATTCGCGATCTCTTCGGCCGCGAGCTGCTCGCCCTTGCGCGTCTCGTACGCAGCGAAGTTGCCGGGGAAGCTCCGCAGCAGCCCGCGATCGAGCTCGGCGATGCGCGTGACGACGCGATCGAGAAAGGCGCGGTCATGTGTGATCACGATCGTCGTCTGCCCCTTGAGCAGCAATTCCTCCAGCGCGGTGATGCCGTCGATATCGAGATGATTGGTCGGCTCATCGAGCAGCAAGAGATCAGGCTGCAGTGACAAGGCAAGAGCGAGCGCCGCGCGCTTGCGCTCACCGCCGGACGCCGTTTGCGGACTGCGCTCCGCATCGACCTCGAGTCGATGCAGGAACTCCGACAGACGCGCTTCGACACGCCACCGCTCGCGCTCGTCCTGCAAGTGATCGATACGACCACGCGCAACCAGGCTCTCGCGCAGCGTCGCCGCTGGCGGCAGCTCCGGCTCCTGCTCGACGAGCACGATGTGCAATCCATCCTGTCGCGCCACTTCGCCGTCGTCGAGCGCGATCCTGCCGGCCAGCGCCTGCAGCAGTGAGGATTTGCCGGTGCCGTTGCGGCCAATCAAGCCGACGCGCTCGCCGGCATCGACCGACAGGTCGGCGCGATCGAGCAGCGGGTGCAGGCCGTAGGCGAGCTCGGCGTTACGCAGGGTGATCAGGGGCATGGGCGGCATGATGTCGTAGAATGACCGCCGTGAAAATTGGCAAGCCGCTGTTGTTGATCACCACGCCGATCGGGCTCGCGATCGGGTTGTACGAGGGCTGGCGCCTCGCGGGCGGGCTCGTGTTCGTGATGGCGACGTTTATAGCGTTTCTCGGGTTTGCGTTTCTGACGGTCGTCTTGACGATCAGACGGGAGAAGAGGCAGGAAGAGGAGAGGAAGAAGGAGAAGGAGCAGAAGGAGAAGGAGCAGAAGGAGTCAGGCTAAAGCCTGACCCACAAGAAGATCACAGGGCTCTCCCCTGTGGGTCAGGCTTCAGCCTGACACTCTCGGTTCGATCACGAGGCTCTGTATTGCGCGACCGAAGTAGCCGCGGCTGTCGCCGAGTTTCGCGAACGCGATCCCGGCGCCGTGGTCCCCGAGCCAGCTCTGCGCATCCAGCAGGATCCAGTCGCCGATCGGCAGACGCGCGAGGCTGATCGTCAGATCGCCGTTGATGAACGTCCAGTCCTTGAAGCTCAGCACCGTCGAGACTCCGTTGCAGAAGTCCGCGACCATCGCCGCACGTTGCAGCGGCGTCGGCGCCTGACCTGCGAACAGCGGTCGATTCACACGAAACCAGATTGCCGCGGGTCCCGGCGCACGAAACTGGCCTTTCACCACGCTCAGCGTCAGGCCGCGAATGAACGCATTCGGATTCTCGTTCGGTGCGTCCGCGACCTCGCCAGCCTCCGGTCCCGGCAAAGTCACCTTCTCTTCGATCGCCGTCGGCGGCAGCTCGAGCTCGGCGCAACGGATCTTGAGCACGGTCGCGCGCACGACCACGACGTCCTCGCGCAGCAGCGTGACGGCGCACAGTTGAATCTTGCGTCCTTCGCGCACGACTTCCGTGCGGATCTTGAGCGGCGCGATCGGCACTGGCCGTAGCAGATCGACCGTGATGCGCACGACTTGCATCGGCTCGCGCGTCGTCATGCGTTCCGCCGCCCACGAGATCAGCGCAGTCGGCGCGCCGCCGTGCTGCAGGTCGTTGCCCCAGGGGCCTGCGGTGTATTCGGTGGGAATCGCGAGGTCGTGTTCGACCCGATACAGGCAATTCATTGTTGCGCGAGAGTTCGCAGGGTCGCTGCGGTCGCCGGGTCCGCCGGGAAGAAAGATTCGAGCGCCAATTCTGACAGAGTTACGTCGACCGGAGTGCCGAAAACCGTGATCGTGCTGATGAAGCTGAGCACCCCGGCATCGGTTGCGAGCCGGAAGGGCACTGCGTATGCCACCGCGCTGCCCGCGGGTTCTGCAGTGTGAGCAGGAGCGGGATAAGCCGTCAGCTCTTTCAGCAGCTCGGCGAGCGTCGCGTCCGCAGACACCTCGACCTGTCGGCGCAAGCGGGCGAGCAAATGTGCCCGCCACTCACCGAGATTCACGATCCGCGGCGCCATGCCATCCGGATGCAACGTCATGCGCAGTACGTTGAGTGGTGCTGTGATGAGTGTCGGCGACACGCCTGACATGAAGTACCTCGCTGCATCGTTCGCTGCGACCAGCTGCCAGTGACGATCGACCGCGATGGCGGGATACGGCTGATGGCCCTTCAATACGAGATCGACTGCTTCGCGTGCAGGCTGCAGCTCCGGATCGCTCAGCGCGTGCTCCTTGAACATCGGCGCGAAGCCCGCGGCGACCAGCAGCGAATTGCGTTCCCGCAGCGGCACGTCGAGCAGCTCGGCGAGATGCAGCACCATCTCGCGGCTCGGCTGCGAGCGGCCGGTCTCCAGGAAGCTCAGGTGCTTCGAGGAGATCTCGGCCTCGACGGCGAAGTTGAGCTGGCTCATGCGCCGGCGCTGGCGCCATTCGCGCAGCAGGTGGCCGACGGGTCGGGTCGCGGTGAGGGTCAGGTTCATGGTCACGACGATAACGCAGGCGCGGCCGGCGGCTCCATTACCTCCCCGGTAATCGACTGCGCGCCGGCGCCGCGCCGATCATGGCCCCCGCTACCTAACCTGTAATGAGGATTCCGCCATGACCTCCATCCGTGCTTCTTCTTTCCTGCGCCGTGTGCTGATCGTCGATGCCCTGATCAGCGGCGCGTCCGGTGTCGCCATGTTCGCGCTCGCCGACGTGTTCGCCAGCCTGTTGCAGCTGCCGGTCGACCTGGTCCGTGAAGCCGGCATCATCCTGCTGCCGTTCGCGGCTTGCGTCGGATTCGTTGCCTCGCGCCAGGAGCCGGCGCGCCTCGCGGTGTGGGCGATCATCGCGATGAACATCCTGTGGGTCGTAGACAGCATCCTGCTGCTGTTCAGCGGGTGGGTTGCGCCCAACGTTCTCGGCTACGTCTTCGTCATCGCGCAGGCCGCGATGGTGCTCGTGCTCGCAGACCTCGAGTACATGGGCCTGAAGCGGTCGCCGGCCGTCGCGGCCTGAGCGATACTGGGCGCAGGTCACATCGCACCGGGGCGCCCATGACTGCATCGGCCTTGTTCGCTTTTCTGCACCACGCGGCAGCTTTCCTGCTGGTCGCAGTCGTGATGGTCGAGCTCGTCGTGATGCGCGGCGAGCTCACCCTTGCCTCGGCTCGTACGCTGCTGCGGATGGATTCGGTGTATGGGATGTGCGCGGTCATGTTGCTGATCGTCGGCTTCATACGCGTATTCCGCACCGAGAAGGGCGCCGACTACTATTTCCACAGCGGGCCGTTCCTCGTGAAGCTCGCGTTGTTCGTCATCGTCGGTCTGCTGTCGATCCTGCCGACCGTGCAGTTTCTCGGTTGGCGCAAGGCTTTAAAGGAAGGTCGGGTGCCCGCACTCGATGACGGCAAGCGGCGACAGATCCGCCTGTTCATTCACATCGAGATGACGCTGCTGTTCATCATCATGCTGTGCGCGGCGTTGATGGCGCGCGGCATCGGCTTCATCGGCTGAGTTTGCCGAATACATCGTTCCGCAGCTTCATGGCGAGGATCGCGAGGCACAGCACCGCGGTGATGGCGTTGGCCGCGACGATCACCCAGTCGTCGCGCAGATAGCCGTACAAACCCCAGAGCAGAACCCCGGTCGTGAAGATCAGGTACATACCCAGGGATAGCGAGTGGGTGTCCTTGTAAACGAGGACTTTGTGCGCCTGGGGCACGAAGGCGATCGTGGTGAGGGTCGCGGCCACGGCGCCGACGATTTCTGTGGGGGTCATGCTAACCTTCGGACATGAGAGTCGCGATTATTGCATTCATCGTGCTAGCCGGCAGCGTCGGCGCCGGCACGGCGCGTGCCGCCCCGCTCGGCATCTATGCCGGTGTGTCCTTCGCGATGTCCGAGAAGGACTCGACGCCCAGCGCCTTCGATGACGAGGCCCTGCTCGTCTACAACGCCTTCGGCTTCCAGCCGACGTCGTCCAGCACATCGCTCGATACCAAGGACTCGTCGTACGGCTTCGTAGTCGGCTGGCGGTGGACGGAGCACATCGCCCTGGAAGGCGGCTACATGGACCTCGGCACCGTCGCCTATAAGAACCGCAGCACCGGCCTGTTCGCCAATACGCCGCCGCCGGAAAACTGGGCCCAGAACATCGAGACCTCCACCAGCGGCATCGCACTCTCGGCGCTGGGCATTCTGCCGCTCAACTATCGCTGGGAAGTGTATGCGCGCGGCGGCGTGCTCATCGCGAACAGCGAGGAGAGCGCGTTCATCACCGACGGCGTCAATAGTCAGAAGCTGCGAGCTACCCAGAGCAGCTTCGATCTGTTCGCGGGCGTCGGCGTGGCCTTCAGCCTGGCCGAGATCTACAACATCCGCTTCGAGTATGGCCGCGTGTTTGACGCCGGCGACGATAAAGTGCTGGACGAAGCCGACGTGGACATGGCGACGCTGAACGTCACCGTTTCGTTTTGACGATCTCGACCGGGCGATGTGTGCCGACTTCGGCGCACAACTGTTCCGGATGACGTAGCTTCCAGATCGCGAGATCCGCGCGCAGCCCCGCGCGCAGCATGCCTCGATCCTCCCCGAGCCCAACTGCGCGTGCCGCATTGATCGTCACGCCGCGCAGCACTTCGGCCGCAGTCATGCGGAACAGCACGCAGGCCATGTTCATCGCGAGCAGGAGCGACGCGATCGGCGACGTGCCGGGGTTGCAGTCCGTCGAGACCGCCATCTGCACACCGAGCTCGCGCATCTTGTCGATCGGCGGCAGTTGTTTCTCGCGCAGATAGTAGAACGCGCCCGGCAACAGGCCCGCGATCACGCCCTTGCGGGCCATGAGCTGCAGCGAAGCCTCGGATGCGTATTCGAGATGATCGGCCGACAGCGCGCCGTGACGAGCCGCGAGCTCGCCGCCGCCGCCATCGCTCAATTGATCCGCATGCAGACGCAGCTTCAGGCCGAGCTTGCTCGCGCGCTCGAACACGCGCTCAGTCTGTTCGCGCGTGAAGGCGATCCGTTCGCAAAACACGTCCGCGGCGTCGGCGAGCTGCTCGGCTGCGACTGCAGGCAGCATGTCGTCGCACACGTGACGCACGTAGTCGTCCTGTCGCTGCGCGAACTCCGGCGGCAGCGCGTGCGCGCCGAGAAACGTCTTGATCACATCGATGCCGAGTTGTTCGCCGAGCCGCTTCGCGACGCGCAGCATCTTCAACTCGCTCGCGAGATCGAGTCCGTAACCGGACTTCACCTCGAGCGTCGTCACGCCTTCATTCACGAGCGCTTGTGCGCGAGGCAGCGACTGCGCGAGCAGTTCGTCTTCGCTGGCGGCTCGCGTGGCGCGCATCGTCGATACGATCCCACCACCCGCGCGCGCGACCTCCTCGTAGGTTGCGCCGCGCAATCGCGCTGCGAATTCGTTGCTGCGATCGCCGGCATACACGAGGTGCGTGTGGCATTCGATCAGGCCCGGCGTGATCCACAGACCGCGCGCATCGGTCTCGACAGCCGCCGACCAGGAAATCGCCTGCAACTGTTCGCGTGTGCCGAGCCAGGCGATGCGGCCATCCCGGATCGCGAGCGCCGCGTCGGGTACGTGACCGATGCCGCCGGCCTCGTCCATCGTCGCGAGGTCCGCACCGACCCAGACCCGATCCCAGGTAATGGGGACAGTCCCCATTTCTTCAGCCATGGTTCGATTGTCTCCGCTCACGGCAGAAATGGGGACCGTCCCCATTACCTGCATTCGTCTTTTCTTGGCTCATCTCTATACTGCCCCGCATGTCCTTCCAGTCCCGCTATCGCTTCACCGCCGCCTGGTTGCCCGATGGCTGGCGGCGCAACGTGGTGATCTCGGTCGACCCGGCGGGCGACATCGTGGACGTGTCGCCGGACGACGTCGTCACCACCGCGCGGCTGGTCAACGGCGCGGCGATACCCGGCATGCCGAATGTACACAGTCACGCCTTCCAACGCTCGATGGTGGGCCTGGCCGAGCGCCGCGGCACCCATGTTAGCGGTGGCGACAGCTTCTGGACCTGGCGGGAGACCATGTACGAGCACGCCAGCCGCATGTCGCCCGAATGCCTGAACGCAGTCGCGGCGCAATGCTATGTGGACATGCTCAAGGCCGGCTATACGGCCGTGTGCGAGTTTCACTACCTGCACAACCAGCCGGACGGCACGCCCTATGCGCAGCGGACCGCGATGTCCCAGGCGCTGATCGACGCCGCGACGACTGCGGGCATCGGGCTCACGTTGTTGCCGACGCTGTACCAGACGTCCGATTTCGGTGGCGCTGCGCCGACTGCTCGCCAGCGCCAATTCGTGCTGGCGACCAATCAGTATCTCGATCTCATCGATGACCTGTCGCGTGCGCAGTCCCCGCAGATCGAAATCGGCGTAGCGCTGCACAGCCTGCGCGCCGTGCCGCCGGACGCGATGAAAACAGTCCTCACCTCGCTGCCGTCGACCAAGTCGATTCACATTCACATCGCGGAGCAGGACCGCGAGGTTGCGGCAGCTCAGCAGCATCTGCACGCACGACCGATCGAGTGGCTGCTCGAGCACGCGCGCGTCGATCGTCGCTGGTGCCTCGTGCACGCGACGCATTCGACCCATGCCGAACTCAAAGCGGTCGCTGCGACGGGCGCAGTGGTTGGGTTGTGCCCGACGACCGAAGCAAATCTGGGCGACGGCGTCTTCGCGCTGCCCGCGTGGCTCGCGGCCGGCGGCACGTTTGCAATCGGCTCCGACAGTCACATCTCGCTGTCGCCGGCTGAAGAGCTGCGCTGGCTGGAGTACGAAGCGCGTCTGGCCACCAAGCATCGCAATGTGCTTGCGACGCGGGATGACACGTCGACGGGCGCGATGCTGTGGCGACATGCATGCACCGCCGGCACGCGCGCGACGGCGCGCAACATTGGCGCGATCGAAGCCGGTCGTCGCGCCGACGTCGTCGTGCTGGACACTAACTCGCCGCTGTTCGCGGGCCGCGATGAGGACACTTTGATCGACACTTTCATATTCAGCGGCACTGGCCACGAAGTGCGCGACGTCATGGTTGCGGGCCGCTGGCTGGTGCAGGAAGGACGGCATTCCGCGGAGACCGCGATCGCCGTCAACTACAAGCGCGCAATGAACAGGATCCTGGAGTGAGTCGACGATGAACGCTCGCACAAAACCCGCAGACGATCGCCGTCACGGTGCCCGCCCGGTGCGCGCCGCGCGTGGCACGCAGCGCTCGGCGAAGAGCTGGCTGACCGAAGCGCCGCTGCGCATGCTGATGAACAATCTCGACCCCGAAGTTGCAGAGAATCCCGACGAGCTGGTCGTGTACGGCGGTATCGGCCGCGCTGCGCGTAACTGGGAATGTTTCGATCGCATCGTCGAGACGCTGCGTGCCCTAAACGCCGACGAAACGTTGCTGATTCAATCCGGCAAGCCCGTGGGCGTGTTTCGCACGCACGAAGACGCGCCGCGCGTGCTGCTCGCGAATTCGAACCTGGTGCCGAAGTGGTCGACGTGGGAGCACTTCAACGAGCTGGATCGCAAAGGCCTGATGATGTTCGGCCAGATGACTGCGGGCTCGTGGATCTACATCGGCAGCCAGGGCATCGTGCAGGGCACGCACGAGACATTCGTCGAGATGGGACGGCGGCATTTCGGCGGCGATCTCAAGGGCAAATGGATCTTGACCGCGGGCCTCGGCGGCATGGGCGGCGCGCAGCCACTGGCCGCGACGATGGCGGGCGCGAGCATCCTGTGTATCGAATGTCAGCAGAGCCGCATTCAGAAGCGCCTCGACACGCGCTATCTCGATGCGCAGGCGCCGTCGCTCGATGCAGCGCTCAAGATGATCAACGACGCGACCGCGTCGCGGCGCGCGATTTCTGTCGGCGTGCTCGGCAATGCGGCGGAGATGCTGCCGGAGCTGGTCCGTCGCGGCGTGCGCCCGGATGCGGTCACCGATCAGACTTCCGCGCACGACCTGGTCAACGGTTATCTGCCGATCGGCTGGACCGTGGAGCAATGGTTGGAAATGCGTACGCGCGATCCCGCTGCAGTCACTGCGGCCGCGCAGAAGTCAGCCGCCGTGCACGTCAAGGCGATGCTCGACTATCACGCGATGGGCGTGCCGACGTTCGACTACGGCAACAACATTCGCCAGGTCGCATTCGACGAGGGTGTGAAGAACGCGTTCGCGTTTCCGGGCTTCGTGCCCGCGTACATCCGGCCGTTGTTCTGTCGCGGCGTGGGGCCGTTTCGCTGGGTTGCGCTGTCGGGCGATCCCGAGGACATCTATCGCACCGATGCGAAGGTGAAGGAGCTGATTCCCGACGATCCGCACCTGCATCGCTGGCTCGACATGGCGCGCGAGCGCATCAGCTTCCAGGGCTTGCCGGCGCGCATCTGCTGGGTCGGTCTCGGGCAGCGGCATCGGCTCGGCCTCGCGTTCAACGAGATGGTCGCGTCGGGCGAGGTCAAGGCGCCGATCGTCATCGGCCGCGATCACCTCGACTCCGGCTCGGTCGCGAGTCCGAATCGCGAGACCGAAGGCATGAAGGACGGCTCCGATGCGGTTTCCGACTGGCCGCTGCTCAACGCGTTGTTGAACACAGCGGGCGGGGCGACGTGGGTTTCACTGCATCACGGTGGTGGCGTCGGCATGGGTTACTCGCAGCACGCGGGCGTCGTGATCGTGTGCGACGGCACGCCGGCGGCGTCGCGGCGTGTTGAGCGTGTATTGTGGAACGATCCTGCGATCGGCGTCGCGCGCCATGCTGATGCGGGATATCAGGAAGCGATCGACTGCGCGCGCGAGAATGGCTTGAACCTGCCGATGCTATGAACGTCTACGAATTTCATCGCGGCACGACGCCGCTGCTCATCAGCATTCCGCATTCGGGAACCGAGCTCCCCGAGGCGCTTGCTCAGCGCTTGACCGTGGTCGGCCGCGGCGTGCCGGACACGGACTGGCACGTTCACCTGCTGTACGACTTCGCGCGCGACCTGGGTGCGTCGATCATCAAGGCGAACTATTCGCGCTATGTGGTCGATCTGAATCGCTCGCCGGATTCGGCATCGCTGTACGTCGGCAATCCCACTTCGCCCGTATGCCCGACCGAGACGTTCGGGGGGTCGTTCATCTACATGGCGGGTCAGGAGCCGGACGATCGCGAGATCGCCGCGCGCATCGAGGAGTACTGGCGGCCATATCACAACCGCATCGCGACCGAGCTCATGGCGCTGCGTACCGCTCATGGCAGAGCGCTGTTGTGGGATGCGCACTCGATCGCGAGCGAGATTCCGAGCCTGTTCACCGGCGTGCTGCCGGAGTTCAATCTCGGCACGCGCGATGGCGCGAGCTGTCCGCGCGGACTGGGCGACGCGCTGCTCGACATCGTATTGAGCGATGGCGAATTCGGCGCCGTGCTGGACGGTCGCTTCAAGGGCGGCTACATCACCGATCATTACGGCAAGCCCGCGGATGGTGTGTATGCCGTGCAGCTAGAACTTGCGCGGCGTGCGTACATGAATGAGGACCTGGAGCAGGTGTGGGAAGCGCAGCATGCGCAGCGCGCTCAGGTCTTGATAGAAAAGCTTCTTCGTAAGTACCTGACAAATAAGTAAAAATATCGATATCAGCGCAGGTCGGCGAAACAGGGACCTCATGGGGTCGGCCGCGCGTTGCATCGACAGGCCCACTCGGCCGCACGCCCGGAGTCACGACATGTGCCTGGCAGACGTTTTCGGAACGCACGAAATCATCACCGCGGCGGCGACGGCTGAAGTGCCGGAACACCAGCCGGCGATCTGCGGAACGGTCACGTTGCACTGTGTAGACGGCGATGAAACTTTGCGGCTGACCATGCCGATGCCGGACGCGCTGTTGCTCCTCAACTCACTGCGTGCAATCGAGGAAGAGTTCGAGCTGAAAGGCTGGGCCGAACAGATCGGCTGCAGTGCCGTCGCGATGGAGGAAGTCGCCGCCGAGCTCGCGCAATTCTCCGAGGATCTCGGCCGGCCCAGCGCGTCGCTGAACTGAGAGTCGTCGCGCGGAAGCGCGACCTACAGCGCCTGCACCGCACGTTCCAGTGCGGTGATGACCTCTGCGGGCAGAAAGGGTTTGCCGATGAAGCCGAGCGGTTGCCACTGCTCCGCTTGCGCGCGCGTCGCGGGGTCGAGGTTGGCGCTGACATAGATCGAGCGCACGCCCCAGCATTCGAACAACATACGCGCTGCTTCCAGCCCGCTGCTGCCGCCGTGCAATCGGATGTCCATGAACGCGAAGTCGGGTCGCTGGCGCGCTGCGGCCTCCATGGCTGCTGCGGGATCGCGCGCTATCGCCAGCACCCGGTGGCCGGCACCCTCGACGAGATCGCTGAGGTGCCATGCAATGAGCACCTGGTCTTCGACGATCAGTACGGTGGCCGCCATGACACCGCTGACTGGAGCGGGAAGGTGACGTGCACGGCATACGTGCCGGCAGCACGCTCGATGCTGACCGTGCCGTTCAATTGCCGCGCCAGCATCCGGATCAGCTGCGTGCCGAGGCCCGCGACCTCGGACGATGACTGATCGGGTGCGTCGCCGTTGTCCGCCACGGTCAAGCGCACTTGGCCGGTGCCGTGTCGCAGGAGCCGCACTTCGATCTGCGCCGGACCTGTCGCAGGTTGCGCGTGCTTGAGCGCGTTCATCACCAGCTCGTTCACCACCAGCGCTACGGCGACGCCGTGCTCCGTCGGCAGCCGCATCTGTTCCACTTCAATCTGCAGGCTCGCTTGCGCGTTCTCCTCCATGCCGGACGCGCGCACGAGCTCCGCGCACAAGCCAGTGAGATACGTGTGCATCTCGACCGTGAGCGGATCCGCGTCCTGATACAGCCGTTCGTGGATCGCCGCGATCGCAGTCACGCGCGCGATCGCTTTCGCAAACAGCTCGCGTGTCTCGGGCTCCTTGAAGCGATGGCCTTGCAGGCTGAGCATGCTCAGCACCAGCTGCAGGCTGTTCTTGACCCGATGATTCACTTCCTTCAGCAGCAGCTCGCGTTCCGCCAGCGCGCGTCGCAAGGCGGATTCACTGCGATGCAGACGCAGCAGCGCGCGCGACACAGCTTCCAATTCTTCCGGTTCGACCGGCTCGACCAGGAAGCTGTCGGCGCCGGCTGCCAGCGAGTTGACGCGATCGACTACCGCGATGTTGGTCGCCGACATCTGCAGCACCATCGTCGAGGCTGTGGCGGGGTCGGTCTTGATGCGGCGGCAGACTTCCACGCCGCTGACGTCCGGCAGATTGATGTCCATGATGACGAGTGGCGGCATGTCTTCCCGCACGATCTGCAGCGCCTCGTTGCCGGTGCCCGCTTCGAGCACCTTGAAACCGGCGCGATGCAGGATGCGACTGGTCGCGTACCGGCTCGCCTCGTTGTCGTTGACGTTCAGGATCGTCTCAGGTGCTTCTGACATGGTTGCTCTCCGGCACTCCGCAGACCCGATGCATGGTCTCGATCACAGTGTCGCGCGACAGATCGCTCTTCATCAGCAGCGCATCGGCTAGCGCCGCGCGCTCACGCTCTTCGGCGTTATCGAGGCGCTGCGAAGTGAACAGCACCACCGGGACGCTGCGCGTGTCTTCGATCGCCTTGAGCATCTTGAGCACTTCGAAGCCGTGCACGTCCGGCATCATCAGATCGAGGAAGATCACGTCCGGGTGCGCCTGGCGCGCCAGGCGCAGGCCCTCGTAGCCACCGGTCGCCTCGATCACTTCGTAGCGGCTGGTCGAGAGGAACTGGCGCAGCGCGTAGCGCTCGATCTCGTTGTCGTCGATGATCAGTACGCGATCCAGCGCCATCGGCGTCGCCGGCTCGGAGGGAATCAGGGGCGCGACGCTGCGCCCGCCGTCGATGCGCAGCGGGATCGCCAGCGTGAAGGTCGAGCCGTGGCCGAGCGCGCTGCGAATCTCGATGCCACCGCCGAGCAGTCCCGCCAGGCGCTGCGACAGCGGCAGTCCGAGGCCCGTGCCCTTGACCGAAGTCTGCAGCGGATTCTCCACCTGCGAGAACTCGTCGAAGATGCGCCGGTGATTTTCCGGCGCGATGCCGATGCCGGTGTCCGCGACCTCGAACACGATCAGCTGCTCATCCTGCGACAAGCGGCACGACACGCGCACCGAGCCGCGCTGGGTGAACTTGAGCGCGTTGGACACGAGATTGCGCAGGATCTGGGCGACCTTGCCCTGATCCGTGTGCAACTCGGGCAGGTCGTCCGGCTCCTCGATGACGAGCGCGACGTCGTCGTTGACGAACAGCGGCTTGAACATGCCGCGCAACGCCGCGAACAAGTCGGTGACGGTGAAGGTCTCGGCGCGCAGCTGGATCTTGCCTGCTTCGACCTTGCGCAGATCGAGCAGGTCGTCGATCAGCGTGGCGAGCTGGTCGGCCGCCTGCACGATGTAGCGCACCTGACGTTCCTGCTCGACCGTCAGCTCGCCGTCGAGCCGGTGCAGCAGGATCTTCGACAGCGCCAGGATCGAGTTCACGGGCGTGCGGAACTCGTGGCTCACGCTCGACAGGAACCGCGTCTTGGTTTCGTCGGCGGCGCGCAGGTGCGCGGCGCGCTCATCCAGCTCCGAATACAGTGCCATGACGCCGCGGTTGGTATCCTCGAGTTCGGCGTTCAGCCGCGTCAGCTCTTCCTGGCGCAGCCGCAGCTCTTCCAGGCTCTTCAGCAGGTCACGGTTCTGCTGCTGGATCTCAGCATTGGCATCGCTGGTGCGATTCGCGGCGACGGCGCGGCCGAGCGCTTCGATCCGCGCACGCGTAAACGGCTCGGCGCGTCGCGGGACGTGTTTGCGCAGCGTGATCGAAGTGCCCGCGCG
>Ga0070664_100002705_pt1 | contig 14314 bp, 7 predicted proteins | sample KBSC73metaG_FD_65863 | JGI IMG/M metagenome (GOLD analysis project Ga0070664, IMG submission 65863) | Corn rhizosphere microbial communities from Kellogg Biological Station, Michigan, USA - KBS C7-3 metaG | ecosystem: Host-associated > Plants > Roots > Rhizosphere > Soil ... | reverse complement strand
AAGTGATTTTTAGCGTCATGACTTTTTAAAACCGGTTTTTAAGCCTATGTCTTCAACAAAACTGAATCACAGGATTGACTTTGGTAAAATTAAACATCTGGCTGACGCACCTGATTTGCTAGACATTCAAATTCAATCTTTCAAAGATTTCTTCCAGTTAGAAACAACACCTGACAAACGAAACATTGAAGGTTTGTTCCGTGTATTTCGCGAGAACTTTCCTATCACAGATACACGCAACATTTTTGTACTGGAATTCCTCGACTATTTCATTGACCCGCCTCGCTACACTATCGAAGAATGTATGGAGCGCGGATTGACCTACGCTGTTCCTCTCAAAGCAAAACTTCGTTTGAGTTGTAATGATGAAGAACACGTGGATTTTCAAACTATCGTTCAGGATGTATTTCTTGGAAATATTCCCTATATGACACCAAGAGGTACGTTTGTGATAAATGGTGCAGAACGCGTAGTTGTTTCTCAATTACACCGTTCACCCGGAGTGTTCTTTGGTCAGTCGATCCATCCTAACGGAACAAAAATTTACTCTGCAAGAGTAATTCCTTTCAAAGGAGCATGGATGGAGTTTGCTACGGACATCAATAACGTGATGTATGCTTACATTGATCGTAAGAAAAAATTTCCTGTTACCACGCTGTTACGTTCCATCGGCTACGAAACTGATAAAGACATTCTTGAATTATTCGGAATGGCTGATGAAGTAAAAGGAGATAAGAAGGCATTACAAAAATACATGGGTCGTCGTCTTGCAGCCCGCGTACTAAGGAGCTGGGTAGAGGATTTTGTCGATGAGGATACCGGTGAAGTGGTTTCTATAGAAAGGAACGAAATAGTTCTCGAACGCGATTCTATTCTTGACCAGGAAGCAATCGATATGATCGTAGAAATGGATGTAAAAAGTGTTTTCATCCAAAAAGAAGACGTAGGGGGTGACTATGCGATCATCTACAACACCTTAAATAAAGATACCTCTAACAGTGAGCTGGAAGCTGTTCAACATATCTATCGTCAATTACGCGGTGCTGATGCTCCGGATAACGAAACAGCAAGAGGTATCATTGACAAATTATTCTTTAGCGATAAACGCTATGATCTTGGTGAAGTTGGTCGTTACAAGATCAACAGGAAACTTGGTCTTAACTCCCCGCTCGAGCAAAAGACATTAACGAAGGAAGATATCATCGAGATCATCAAATATCTGGTTCGTTTAACAAACGGTAAAGCAGAAATTGATGACATTGATCACCTGAGTAATCGCCGTGTTCGTACGGTAGGTGAGCAATTGTATGCTCAGTTTGGTGTTGGTCTGGCGCGTATGGCAAGAACAATTCGTGAAAGAATGAATGTTCGCGACAATGAAGTGTTTACTCCCGTTGACCTGATCAATGCAAGAACACTTTCATCGGTGATCAATTCTTTTTTTGGAACATCACAGCTGTCACAGTTTCTCGATCAAACAAATCCTTTATCGGAAATCACTCATAAACGTCGTATATCAGCACTTGGACCCGGTGGTTTGAGCCGTGAGAGAGCAGGCTTTGAAGTTCGTGACGTTCACTATTCTCACTATGGCCGGCTTTGTACAATTGAAACTCCGGAAGGTCCAAACATTGGTTTGATCTCGACACTTTGCGTTCATGCAAAGATCAACGAGATGGGTTTTATTGAAACACCTTACCGCAAAGTCGAAGATGGCAAGGTGAATATGAAGGAGCTCACCTTCCTGAGCGCCGAAGAAGAAGATACGGCTAAGATTGCACAGGCTAACTCACCACTGGATGAGAAAGGAAATTTTGTTGAAGAGAAAGTTGTGAGCCGTGAGACAGGTGACTTCCCGATACTTGATAAAACTGATGTAGAGTATATGGACGTAGCCCCGAACCAGATCGTTGGTTTGAGTGCTTCTCTGATCCCGTTCCTTGAGCACGATGATGCCAACCGTGCGCTGATGGGTTCAAACATGCAGCGGCAGGCAGTTCCCCTTATTCGCCCTGATGTTCCCATTGTAGGAACAGGTTTGGAAGGGAAGGCAGCCCGCGATGCAAGAATTCAAATTCATTCTGAAGGAAATGGAGTAGTAGAATATGTAGATGCGAATGAGATCCATGTTCGCTATAACAGGAACGAAACTCAGAAGTTGGTGAGCTTTGAGGACGATCTGAAAATTTACAGGCTTACCAAGTTCATAAAAACAAACCAGGAAACTTCGATCAATTTAAAACCTGCCGTTAGAAAAGGTCAGCAGGTAAAAGATGGAGATTTTCTTACCGAAGGTTATGCTACACAAAATGGTGAACTGGCACTTGGTAAGAATTTGAAAGTTGCTTTCATGCCGTGGAAGGGTTACAACTTCGAAGATGCGATCGTGATCAGTGAAAGGGTAGTGAAAGAAGACCTGTTCACATCAGTTCACATTTCGGAATATGAATTGGAAGTGCGCGATACAAAATTGGGCGAGGAAGAATTGACACCGGATATTCCAAATGTTTCTGAAGAAGCTACAAAGGATCTTGATGAGAATGGTATCATCAGGATCGGTGCGCAGATAAAAGAAGGGGACATTATTATTGGTAAGATCACTCCCAAAGGAGAAAGTGATCCTACACCGGAGGAAAAATTATTGCGTGCAATCTTTGGTGATAAAGCAGGTGATGCAAAAGATGCTTCATTGAAGGCACCGAACGGAGTAGAAGGTGTAGTGATCAATAAAAAATTATTCCAGAGAGCAAAGAAAGACAAGAACGCGAAGGTGAGAGAAAAAGCGGCATTGGAGAAATTGGAAAAAATTCACGAGAAAAATGAAGCGGACCTGATGGAAGTGTTGCTGGAAAAATTGCAGGTGCTTTTGAGAGAGCACACTTCTACAGGAGTAAGCAACAATTTTGGCGAAATACTGATCGGGAAAGGCGTAAAATTCACAGGAAAAAATCTCACTGGTATCGACTACCAGAACGTAAATCCTTTGGGTTGGACAGGTGACAAGAAAGTTGACGAACAGATCAACGTTCTTTTGCACAACTATAATATTAAGTACAACGAAGAATTAGGAAGATACAAGAGAGAAAAATTCAACATCTCAATAGGTGATGAATTACCAGCGGGCGTATTGAAACTTGCAAAAGTTTATCTCGCTGTGAAACGCAAATTGAAGGTGGGAGATAAGATGGCCGGTCGTCACGGGAATAAAGGTATTGTTGCAAAGATCGTTCGTGAAGAAGACATGCCGTTCCTTGAAGATGGAACTCCTGTTGACATTGTTCTGAATCCTCTTGGTGTACCGAGCCGTATGAATCTCGGACAGATCTATGAAACTGTTCTTGGATGGACAGGACAAAAATTGGGAGTGAAATTCTCAACGCCGATTTTTGATGGTGCAACTGTTGATGAAATTGCTGAATACTGTAACCAGGCGGGAATTCCCACATACGGACACACTTACTTGTATGATGGTGAGACCGGTGAACGTTTCCACCAGAAAGCAACGGTTGGTGTTATCTATATGATCAAACTTCATCACATGGTGGATGATAAGATGCACGCCCGTTCAATTGGACCTTACAGCTTAATTACCCAGCAACCTTTGGGCGGTAAAGCACAATTCGGAGGTCAGCGCTTTGGTGAAATGGAAGTATGGGCATTGGAAGCTTATGGTGCATCAAACATTCTGCAGGAGCTTCTTACTATTAAGTCTGATGATATCATTGGCCGTGCTAAGACTTATGAGAGCATCGTAAAAGGTGACAACGTTCCAAGAGCCGGAATTCCTGAGTCATTCAACGTGTTGGTGCATGAACTGCGTGGGTTAGGGCTTGATCTCAAATTCGAATAATTGGGAAATTGCCAAGTGATAAGTTTCGAAGTTTCCAAATTCCAAAATTCCAAAATCAGCAGAGCAGAGAACAGAATGTAGAAGTGAGTGACACAACAGAAGTTGAAAAAAGAACAGAAAGCCTGTCACAAAAAAAATAAAATCTAAAAATCGAAAATCGAAATATGGCTATTAAAAAAGAAAATCGCCCGAGGCCAGCGTTTTCAAAAATCACTATTGGGTTGGCTTCTCCTGATTCGATTCTTGAAAGAAGCTATGGTGAAGTTTTGAAGCCTGAGACCATCAATTATCGTACTTACAAACCGGAACGTGATGGCTTGTTTTGCGAAAGAATTTTTGGACCTGTGAAAGATTATGAATGCGCTTGTGGAAAATATAAACGTATTCGCTATAAAGGAATCGTGTGCGACCGCTGCGGAGTTGAGGTAACAGAGAAAAAAGTTCGTCGTGAAAGGATGGGACACATTAAACTGGTTGTGCCGGTTGTTCACATTTGGTATTTCAAATCATTGCCTAATAAAATTGGTTACTTGTTAGGTGTGAGCTCTAAGAAATTAGAGAGCATTGTTTACTACGAAAGGTTTGTGGTAATACAAGGCGGACTCCGCGCCGATAAAGGACAGAACTATGGCGACCTACTTACCGAAGAAGAATATTTAGATATACTCGAGGCATTACCAAAGGAAAATCAGTACCTGCCTGATGACGATCCAAACAAATTCATTGCAAAAATGGGTGCTGAGGCAGTGCATGATTTGTTGGCAAGAATCGATCTTGACCAGTTATCATTTGACCTGCGCAATGCGGCTGCAACAGAAACATCGCAACAGAGAAAGGCAGATGCATTGAAGCGTTTGAGCGTTGTTGAGGCTTTTCGGGATGCCAATTCAAGAATTACAAACCGTCCTGAATGGATGGTGATGCAATATATTCCTGTGATACCACCTGAACTGCGTCCCCTGGTTCCCCTCGATGGTGGTCGTTTTGCATCTTCTGATCTGAATGACCTCTATCGTCGTGTGATCATTCGCAATAATCGCCTGAAACGTTTATTGGAGATCAAAGCTCCTGAGGTTATTCTACGTAATGAAAAGCGTATGCTCCAGGAAGCAGTAGATAGCTTGTTTGATAACTCGAGGAAATCAAATGCTGTCAAAGCAGAAGGAGGACGTGCACTGAAATCATTAAGTGATGTATTGAAAGGTAAGCAAGGCCGCTTCCGCCAAAATCTTCTTGGTAAGCGCGTTGACTATTCAGGCCGTTCAGTGATTGTGGTGGGACCTGAATTGAAATTGCATGAATGTGGTTTGCCAAAGGATATGGCTGCTGAACTGTTCAAGCCGTTTATCATTCGCAAATTAATTGAAAGAGGTATAGTAAAGACAGTAAAATCAGCAAGGAAACTGGTTGACAAAAAAGAAGCCGTGATTTGGGATATTCTTGAGAATATTTTAAAAGGTCACCCAGTATTACTTAACCGTGCCCCGACATTGCACCGCTTGTCGATCCAGGCGTTTCAACCAAAATTGATCGAAGGGAAAGCGATACAGTTGCATCCATTGGTTACAACGGCATTCAATGCTGACTTTGATGGTGACCAAATGGCTGTTCACGTTCCTTTAAGTAATGCTGCCGTGTTAGAAGCGCAATTGCTTATGCTTGCTTCTCACAATATTTTGAATCCACAAAATGGAACGCCCATCACTCTTCCTTCACAAGACATGGTGTTAGGTTTGTATTACATCACGAAGGGTAAGAAATCAACCGAGAAAGAGAAAGTGGTCGGTGAAGGCAAAGTGTTTTATTCGACAGATGAAGTGATCATTGCTTACAACGAGAGAGTAGTTGATCTTCACGCCTATATCAAGGTAAAGACAAACATTCGCAATGTAGATGGCTTGTTAGAACATAAATTGATTGAAACGACGGTAGGCCGTGTGTTATTTAATCAGCATGTGCCCAATGAAGTTGGTTTTGTAAATGCATTGCTTACCAAGAAAAATCTTCGGGAGATCATTGGCGATATTATTAAGATCACCAATATTCCAAAAACTGTAAAATTCCTTGATGATATTAAGCAACTTGGTTTCCGCACGGCCTTCCAGGGTGGTTTGTCATTTAACATCAATGACCTTATCATTCCTGAGATCAAGGAAGAGCTTTTACAAAACGCAAAAGGTGAGGTTGACGAAGTTTGGGACAACTACAATATGGGTCTCATTACAAATAATGAACGTTATAACCAGATCGTGGATATCTGGAGCCGTGTAGACACAAGGATCACTGAAACGTTGATCCGTGATCTGAGCAGTGACAAGCAGGGATTCAATTCAGTGTACATGATGCTTGATTCCGGTGCCCGTGGATCTAAACAACAGATCAAACAGCTGGCTGGAATGAGAGGACTGATGGCGAAGCCGAGAAAATCAGGTTCTACCGGTTCTGAAATTATCGAGAACCCAATTCTTTCCAACTTTAAGGGTGGACTGAATGTATTGGATTACTTTATCTCTACTCACGGTGCTCGTAAAGGTCTTGCTGATACTGCGTTGAAAACAGCTGACGCCGGTTACCTGACGCGTCGTTTAGTTGACGTAGCACAGGATGTAGTGATCAGTGAAGAAGATTGTGGTACACTACGTGGGATCGCAACAACTGCGTTAAAGGATAATGAGGACATCATTGAGCCGTTAAGTGACAGGATCGATGGTCGCACATCATTGCATGACGTGTACGATCCGCAGTCAGAAGAATTACTTGTGGCTGGTGGTGACGGTATTACGCCGGAGATTGCGAAGAAGATCGAGGAAGCGGGTGTAGAAGTAGTTGAAATCCGCTCAGTGCTTACCTGCGAAAGTAAGCGTGGTGTTTGTGTGAAATGTTATGGAAAGAACCTTGCCGCGGGAGCACTTGCACAAAAGGGTGACGCGGTAGGTATCATAGCTGCTCAATCAATTGGTGAACCAGGTACACAGTTAACACTTCGTACATTCCACGTGGGTGGTGTCGCAGGTTCTGCCTCTGTTGAATCTACGCTCCCCGCAAAATTTGATGGAACGATTCAGTTTGATGGCTTACGCACCGTTATTACTGAAAATAATGAAGGTGAAAAAGTACAGACCGTTATTGGTCGGACAGGCGAGGTAAGGATCATTGACACGAAGAATGATCGTTTAATGATCTCGCACAATATACCTTACGGTGCAACATTGTTGATGAAGGACGGACAAAAGATCAGTAAAGGAGAGATTATCTGTACATGGGATCCATTCAATAACGTAATTGTTGCTGAGCTGAATGGTACGGTTAAGTTTGAAAACGTGATCGAAGGCGTTACTTACCGTGAGGAAGCAGATGAGCAAACTGGCCACCGTGAAAAGGTAGTTATTGAAACCCGTGACAAAACAAAAATACCTTCCATTCTTGTTGAAGGAAAAGAGATCAAATCATACAACCTGCCTACCGGAAGCCATATCGTAGTGGAAGAAGCTGAGGAAGTAAAAGCCGGGCAGGTAATTGTAAAGATCCCGCGTGTACTTGGAAAGTTAAGAGATATAACAGGTGGTTTGCCACGAGTAACTGAATTATTTGAAGCAAGAAACCCGAGTAACCCGGCCATCGTTTCTGAAATTGATGGAGTAGTGACAATGGGTGCAGTAAAACGTGGTAACCGTGAGATAATTATCGAAGCGAAAGATGGTGTAACAAAAAAATACCTGGTGCCATTAACGAGACAGATCCTTGCACAGGATGGAGACTTTGTGAAGGCGGGTTCACCGTTGAGTGATGGACAGATATCGCCGCAGGATATTCTTTCGATCCAGGGTCCTTTTGCGGTTCAGCAGTACGTAGTAAATGAAATACAGGAAGTATATCGTTTACAGGGTGTAAAGATCAATGACAAACACATTGAAGTGATCGTTCGCCAGATGATGCGTAAGGTGAGCATTGTTGACCCGGGAGATACCAAATTCCTTGAAGAAGATCTTGAAGATAAATTTGAATTTGTTGAAGAGAATGATTTCATCTTTGACAAGAAAGTTGTAACAGAGCCGGGTGAATCAGCTAAGCTGCGTGCAGGACAAATTGTAAGTCTTCGCGAACTAAGAGAAGAAAATTCGATCCTTCGCCGCAACGACAAAAAGTTGGTTGAATTCCGTGATGCAAGGCCTGCTACATCAGCACCCACTCTTCTTGGTATTACAAAGGCTTCGCTGGGAACGCAAAGTTGGATCTCTGCGGCATCATTCCAGGAAACTACAAAGGTATTGAGTTCTGCTGCTATCCAGGGTAAGTCCGATGAAATGCTTGGATTAAAAGAGAATGTGATCACCGGTCACCCGATACCAGCAGGTACAGGGTTGCGCGAGTTTGAAAACATGATCGTAGGCAGCAAGGAGGAATACGAATTGCTTCAAACCACCAGGGAAGCGATGGCTTATGATGAAGAAGAATAACTAGGAGGCACGAGATTCAAGGTGCAAGTTGGCAAATAAATTTTTAAGGAGTGAGAGACATCTTACTCCTTTTTTATTTAGTATTTGGACTGTGAATCTTGAACCTTGTTCCTTGTATCTTTTGCCTGTTAAGTGTTTCCTAAAGTAAGGCAATGCTTATATTTGCCCGCCTAACTGTCCTTATTTTGCAAAAAACCGAGAGATGAAAAATGGCCTGGTTATTCTGAATGCGATCCTGTTGATGGCAGTAGGTTTTTTGTTTTATCTACACTTCACTTCTCCGAGATCCAATACAAGATCGCAGAACAAATCTGAGCCGAGGGACCCGGTTGATTCCGCTGAACAAGGTGCTTGCAGGATCGCTTATTTCGAAATGGATTCAGTGGCAGCCAATTTCGAAAAAGCGAAAGAGATGCAAACTGAGCTGGAAAAGAAAGAAGACAAAATGAATGCGGAAATGAATCGCCTCCAAAATTTATATCAGCAAAAGTATATCAACTTTCAACAGCACGGGCCCACGATGAGTAGCTCACAACTGGATGCAGCCAGGAATGAACTTGGCCAACTGGATCAAAATATAAAAGATACGAAGGCCAGCATGGACCAGGATTACAAGACTTATTATGTACAAACGCAACAGGAAATTCTCTCCATGATCAGGAAATTTTGTTCTGAATATAATAAGGATAAAAGATACGCGATCATTATATCCAATGAGCCGGGTCTTGTGTTCTACAAGGACAGCACAATGGATATTACCCGTGATCTTTTGGAGGGTTTGAATAAGATGTATGGGAGAGCCAGGTCTGAGAAAAAATAATAAGAGCAGTCCCCACAAATTTGGGGACTTTTTTATTAATGAGATTGCTGGAAATCAACAGATCAATTTAGAAGATTAAAATTCCTATCTTGAACCCCGTCCGACCGGATCGTCCGGGCGGGAAAACTAACTCTTCATGGCAGAGAAAATAATGAGCGAACCACAACATGCAACCTCATTTAAGCAATCACTGGGATTATTGGATGGAACGATGATAGTGGCCGGTTCGATGATCGGTTCAGGGATCTTTATTGTCAGCGCTGATATCACAAGAAATGTGGGTAGCGCGGGTTGGTTGATTGCTGTTTGGCTAATCACCGGATTTATGACAATAACAGCCGCTGTGAGTTATGGAGAGTTGAGTGGAATGTTTCCAAAAGCCGGCGGGCAGTATGTGTATTTGAAAGAAGCGTATAACCCATTTGTTGCTTTTCTATATGGCTGGAGTTTTTTTGCTGTTATACAAACAGCGACGATCGCTGCTGTAGGAGTTGCCTTTTCCAAATTTGCCGGGTATTTTATCCCGGCATTGGAATTAAAAGACGAAAATATCCTGGTGCATGTCGGTTCACTTAAAATTTATATTGCTCAATTAGTGTCCATTGCCCTAATTGTTTTTCTCACATGGGTTAACACCAAAGGGATCAAGAGCGGAAAATTTATTCAGACGACGTTTACGTCTGTCAAGCTTCTTTCTTTATTTGGCCTGATCGTGTTTGGTTTTCTGATCGGATCTAAGTCGGGAACGTGGCATACAAACTGGCAAGATGCATGGAAAATAAAAGGAATTTCGGAAGATGGCGGTATAAAAGAATATTTACCAATGGCTGCACTGGGAGCCATTGCAGCGTCCATGGTGGGTTCTATCTTCAGCAGCGATGCATGGAACAATGTAACCTTCATCGCCGGTGAAATAAAAAACCCCAAAAAAAATATCGGATTGAGTTTATTCCTGGGAACGTTGATCGTTACAATCATTTATGTTTCTGCCAACCTGATGTATGTTAATGTTCTTTCGCTTCATGATATTGCTTTTGCACCACAGGACAGAGTAGCTGTTTCTGCTGCTAACTCAATTTTTGGTGCAATAGGGACTTATGTTATTGCGGTGATGATCATGATCTCAACCTTTGGATGCAACAATGGATTGATCCTCGCCGGTGCAAGAGTTTACTATACTATGGCGAAGGATGGCTTGTTCTTTAAACAAACCAGCACATTGAATCGTAATGCTGTCCCGGAATTTGGACTGTGGATACAGTGTATTGTTGCGTCAGTCTTGTGTTTAAGCGGCAAATATGGGGATCTTCTTGACATGATCTCTTTTGTAGTAGTCATCTTTTATGTATTGACGATTGGGGGGATTTTTATTCTTCGTAGAAAAAGACCTGATACAGAAAGGCCTTATAAGGCTTTTGGCTATCCTGTTCTGCCAGCTATTTATATTTTAATGGGCATCTCCTTTTGTCTTTTATTGATTAAGTATAAACCACAATATACCTGGCCGGGGCTGATCATTGTTCTAATCGGCATCCCCCTCTATTTTATCGCCATCACTGTCCGAAAAAAATAATTAACCGATTTTTGCAGCATGGAAAATTTTCAAAGGCTGTTTGATTCGTTCGCAACTTTAAAAGTTGGAGTAATCGGCGATGTTATGCTTGACACTTACATGTGGGGCAGGGTGGATCGCATCTCTCCCGAAGCTCCTGTACCCATTGTAGTATTAGATGAAAAAGAATATCGGATCGGCGGTGCAGGAAATGTAGCACTCAATTGTCATTCACTTGGCTCCCAGGTTTTCATTTTGTCCGTCACAGGTGATGACAAAGAGGGATTACTCCTCGAAGAACTTTTCCAGGAGAGTCTGATCGATACATCTTATCTCATAAGGAGTCCATCGAGGGTGACGACGAGCAAAACAAGGATCATCAGCCGCAACCAGCAGATGATGAGGCTCGACGCCGAAATAACCGGGGCTCTTGATGAAAAAGATGAAGAAAATTTATTGGAACAGGTTCGCTCTTTCATCCAGACAGAAGACCCGGATGTAATGATCTTTGAAGACTACAATAAAGGGATATTGACAGAGAAGATCATCGGAGAAACCATTACACTTTGCAAACAGACAGGCGTTATAACGGCTGTTGATCCTAAAAGAAAAAATTTCTTCTCCTATCATAACGCAGATATTTTCAAACCGAACCTTATAGAAGTAAAGCAGGCCTTGAATATTTTATTTGATGACGTCAATGATTCTTTGTTGAGTAAAATCCATTTCGAATTAAGAAATATTCTCGAACATAAAATTTCTTTTATTACTCTTTCTGACAAGGGCGTCTTTTATCAAAAGGACGGCAGTGCGTCACTTATTCCGTCACACTTACGGAATATTGCTGATGTATCAGGCGCCGGCGATACCGTGATCGCAGTAGCGGCATTGGTGTACGCGGCTACGCAAAACGTTCATCTCATGGCCGAGGTTGCAAATATAGCCGGAGGATTAGTTTGCGAAGAAGTAGGCACAGTTGCGATTGACAAAAGCAAATTGCAAAATGAATGTGAGTTATTACTTTCATGATTCTTTTATCATTCCGAATGTCCATTCATTCCCAGGCAGAGAATTTATTGAGTATTAAAAGAATTTCTGGTTGCGTTAGTATTCATTTAACCATCTTTCAAAAAACTTTGAAATTATTCGGTGCTAAACTGATTAAATTCGGTCGAAATAATAGGCTATAACAGAGTATGTCAAAATTCACTATTGCTATTCACGGGGGAGCTGGAACCATTCTTAGAGGGCACATGACCGCGGACCTTGAAGTAGCCTATACCGAAGGCTTGAAAGCGGCTGTGGACGCAGGTTTCGCGGTGTTGGAGCAGGGTGGGGCGGCTGTTAATGCAGTTAAGGCGGCCATTGTTGTGCTAGAGGACAATATTCTTTTTAATGCAGGACGTGGCTCCGTATTTACAAAGAAGGGTGTGCAGGAGATGGATGCCGCGATCATGAATGGCGCTACGCTTGAAGCTGGTGCAGTGGCCGGCGTTCGCAATGTCCGTAATCCGATCATGCTGGCCACGGAAGTTATGCTGCACAGCAATCATGTTTTTTTAAGCGGCAAGGGTGCTAATGATTTCGCAATTAAGCAAGGGGTCAAACTTGAACCCGATGAATATTTTTTCTCTCAATTCCGCTATGACCAATGGAAATCAATCCGTGATTCTGATAATTATTCGTTGGATCATACTCATCAGCGGCTTGAGGAGTTAATGCGTGATAAAAAATTTGGAACAGTAGGGGCTGTGGCTTGTGATGACAAAGGAAATATAGCAGCTGCTACCAGCACCGGCGGCATGACCAATAAAAAATACGGACGCATTGGAGATAGCCCCATTATCGGTATCGGAACTTATGCTAATAATAACACTTGTGCCATTAGTTGTACCGGTCATGGTGAACCCTTCATTCGGTGTGTAGCGGCGTATGATGTCAGCTGCTTAATAGAATACAAAGGCCATAGTTTGGAAAAGGCAATGAATATTGTTGTGAACGAAAAACTTACAAAACTCGACGGCGAAGGGGGCATGATCGGTGTTGATGCACTTGGTAACCACGCAATGATCCTGAACAGCGCCGGTATGTATCGCGCATATCGCTCCAGTGATGGTGTGAGTGAGGTCGCTATTTATAGATGATAGTTTTATAGAGGATAGATGATAGTTGGTCTTGAGCGCCGGTAATTCTATTTAGCTTTTCTTGCGTCGCACTCTTGTACGCCTGTCCGCTGCGCAACAATGGTGATTCTGTTCGATAGGGGAATGTCAGATAGGAATACTATTTCCTCATAATTCTTATCTTTCCTGCAAATCGTAGTTCTATCTTCTATGACCAAATATGCGATTATAGTTGCAGGCGGTACGGGTTCAAGAATGGGCGGCAATCTTCCCAAGCAATTTATGCTGCTGAAGGATAAACCTGTGTTGTATTATTCACTCAAAGCGTTTTTAGATGCATATGACGACCTGAAGATAATTCTCGTTTTACCTGCTGCCTTTACGGACCTTGGAGATGAGATCATTGATGCATATTTTGATAAAGAGCGAATTAAAATTGCGATCGGTGGTGATACACGTTTTCAATCAGTAAAAAATGGCCTGGGGCTTATTGAGAGTGAGTCGATCATTTTCGTGCATGATGCCGTTCGCTGCCTGGTATCTGCGGGGCTTATTCATCGTTGTTATGAAGTCGCAATGGAAACTGGCACCGCTGTACCCGTTATTCCATCAAAAGATAGTGTAAGAATTCTAAGCGATGATGGGCATGCAGTGATGGATCGCAACAGGGTGATGCTGGTACAAACTCCACAAACCTTTCATAGCAAGATACTATTGCCTGCCTTCGATATTGACTACAAAGACAAATTTACCGACGAGGCCACTGTGGTGGAAGCTTACGGGTTACGGGTATCTCTGGTAGAAGGAGACGAAACTAATATTAAAATAACAAGGCCGGTCGATCTACTCATTGCAGAAAACCTTGTGCACAGGTAATAAATGATAACCAATAATTATTTTTTTACCAATTTGAAGTACCAGGGCAAATTATTTACACGGATCGCTGGGTATTTCTCATCGGTTGCTCCAAAACTACTATAGAAAAAAGCAAGATTAGGAATATCAGAGCCTTCAAAATCCAATAATAAATTTTTTCGCGCATGATCTTTAATGAATGCATCAATTAGTGCATGGGAAGCTCCTGCGGTTCTTCCGTTTGGATGATTGCCAACAAGAATGTAATAGGCCCTGTTGTTTGAAAAAAAGAAGACGCACGAAGAAAGTAACTCCCTGGCGGCCGAGAAAATTCCGTAGGTGATCGCCTGGTCTCTTTTATGAAGCAAATAGTACAAGTTTTTGAATCTTTCGAAATCATGTTTTTGATTTGAATAATTTTTGCTTTGTTGCCTGGATAATTCTATTACTAGTTCTACCGGAAAATTTGTTTGTGTGGTGCAGCCCAGCTGGAAGGCCTTCTTGATGTTCCTTTGTATATTTTCCCTGTAATTGTTATGAAGCTCGTCATAGGAAGAAGATAAATTCAAAACAAAATTGTCACGAAGCCGGATATCAAAATCTTTCAGGTGAATAATATTCTGATGATTGAGACAAATATCCCAATATTTGAATTTT